>Ga0209170_1000949_pt1 | contig 12502 bp, 11 predicted proteins | sample KloWWTKNB14_bulk_FD_187178 | JGI IMG/M metagenome (GOLD analysis project Ga0209170, IMG submission 187178) | Active sludge microbial communities from Klosterneuburg, Austria, studying microevolution and ecology of nitrifiers - Klosterneuburg... | ecosystem: Engineered > WWTP > Aerobic digester >...
CGGGCGTTCACTTCAAGAACCCCCAGGTGATCGGCACCCTGCGCCGCTACGACCAGGGCGGCCAGTGGCTCGCCAGCGACGTCGGTTGGAGTAAGGCACACACGGCCTGGACCAAGCTCGCCTGGCTCAAGACCAACAGCTTCGGACCGACCGGCGTCGCCGTCGACGCCGACCAGAACATCATCCTCGTCGGCATCGGCTATGACAACGGCCAGCCGCGCAGCTACGTCGCGCGCTTCCACCCGGACGGCGCGCTGGACTGGGAGCTCGCCAGCCCGGCCGGGACCGAGGCCCGCGGCGTCGGGGTGCAGCCGGACGGCACGATCTACGTCGCGGGCGCGCGGCGCACGGGCCTCAACCCCGAGCGGTGGGACATGGAAGTGTCGGTCTACGGCCCGGACAAGACCGCCTACGGGCCCATCGCGTACAAGGACCCGGACGACAAGAAGAACGACCGCAGCGAGCGCGGCCGCGCGGTCGCGGTGCTGGCGAGCGGCCGCGTCGTCATCGCGGGCACGGGCGAGATCGTCAACCCGAACGATCCTCAGCTAGTGCCGCGAATGCGTGGCGTCGCGCTGCTGTTCGAGGGTAAGGGCAAGCGCGTCGGCGAGGCGTGGACCTCGAGTGGTGACAAGATGCTCTATGACGAGATTCTTGCCGCGGTGGCCACTGACGAGGGCTTCGCAACCTGTGGCCGCGCCTACTCGGATCCGAACATGCCCGGCAGCAAGTCCCAGATCCTCGTGCGCTGGCACGGCCCCGACTTGCAGGAGGTGAAGGCGCCGCGCCTGGAGACCACGCCCGGCGCCGCCGTCTGCAACGCACTCGGCTACAACATGGAGGGCGCCACAATCGTCGGCGCGCACGTCAACGAGTTCGGCCAGAACGACAACCAGTGGATCTTCGCCGTGCGCGACGCGGCCTCGCTGCGCGTCGACTACCGGAAGCACAACGGCGTCGGGAACGGGGCCGATCGCGTGCAGGCGATTGACTGCGAGTACATGTGCGCGTGGGCCGGCGTCGAGTTTGCCGACAACGCCGCGCAGTGGATCGCCGGGCTGATCCGCGGGTAGCGGTCACTGCGGGATCAGGAGCGCACACTGCTCGAGGATCGTCGCCGCCGTCGCCTTCAGGGCGGGGACGTAGCTCTCGGCGCAGATACTCTCGAAGCGCCCGTGCGCGGCGGCCTCCGCGAACAGGCGCAGCGGGTTCGGACCGAGCACCGGGCCCGGGCACTTCGGATTCGGCAGATCGAGGTCGTTCGATAGCACGAGCGTGACGATCGCCTCCTCGTCGCCCTTCTTGGCGGTGACGAGCGCGTCGTACCACTGCTGCGGCGTGCCTGGGGAGAAGTACTCCTGCTCGCCGTCGAGCACCACGACCGCCAAGAGCGCGTCCTTGCGCAGAAACCCGTCGTTGCAACCGCCGTTGTAGAGCATCGCCGGGTCGACTGCCTTCTGCATTGCGCGCATGGGCACCGTCTGTTTCGGCCCCTCGCCGAGCGTGGCGATGCACTGGAAGGCCTCCTCAAGCGCGGGCTCGCCCTTGACGATATAGCGCTGGTCGCCGAACAGCTCGCAGCGCTTGTTGGAGGCGCCGAAGTTGCCGGTGATCGTCACGCCCGCGCCTTCGGTTACGTCGCACTCGACCTTGGGCACGTCGCAGGGGTAGTCCGGCGGTCCACCAAATTCCGCACAACCCGGCTTCATGCAGCCGATGCACATGTAGCAGGCCCAGCAGGTCTCTTCGAGGAGGGCGTCATGACCCGCGTCGACGACCATGATGTGGTAGTCGAAGTCGGCGAACTCCTCCGCGAACAACGCCGTGAAGGCCGGGAACGCCTCCTGGAGCTGCACCTGGTTGGCCTTCATCGAGTACCAGGACGAGATCACGAACAGGAAGTCGATCTTGCCCTGGCACCCGATCGGGTGCGGGCCGAAGTCGGGCACCACCCCCATGTCCATCACGGACGTGCTGCCGGTGCTGCTCATGCCGCTCGCGCTGCCAGCGGTGCTGTCTTCGACACCGGAGCCGCCCGAGCCGCCCGAGCTGCCCGAGCTCGCCTCGCCGCTGGCGCTGCCGGTCAACGTGATCGGGTGCGGTCCGCTCGTAAAGCCGGACGACGCGGCGGGCCCCTGCCCGCAGGCAAGGCCGAGCTCAAGAGCGACGGCCAGGAGGGCGAGCGTACGGGGGCGCACCATCGCGCGACTCTACCGCAGCCGGCGGGGCCGGGCCAGCCTTCGACCAGTCACGGGCGGCGACGAGGACCTGGATCTCGTCGAAGGTCAGGCCCTCGGCCCGCATGGCGGCGACGAAGCGGACCTGCTCGCACGCGAACGCGGGGAAGCGGTTGAACACGCCTTGCGGGTAGCCGAGCGACACCTTGACCGGCGTCGGCACCAGCCCGCGCTTCATCCAATTCTGGATCGTCCGATACGACGCGCCCGCGGCCGCCATCACTTCCTCCATGGTGGCGAAGGTCGGATCGACCTGGCGGGGGCTGCGGCGACGGGCCATGGCGGCGGGATGGTACGCCGCCGCCCGCGGCGTCGCTACCGCGCGCCGCCCCGACCGGCCCTGCTCGCCTTGGCCTTCGGCGCCTTGGCCTCCTCCGCCTTGGGCTTCGGCGCCGTCTTGGGCTTGCGGGTCGCCTCCGCGTCCGCCTTCGCCAGCATCACGCGGATCTCGTCGTAGGTGAAGCCGGCCGCGCGCTTCTCGGCGATGAAGCGCGCCCGCGGCACGGCCCAGGCCGGATAGCGGTTGAACACGCCGCCGGCCATACCGAGCGACACCTTGAGCGGCACCGGCAGGAAGCCCATGTCCTGCCAGGTCTTGACGGTGGTTCGCGTGATGCTGGCCGCGGCCATGATGTCGTCGGTCGAGGCGAACCCCGGATCGAGCTGGCGCGGGAGAGACACGGCCGCGGAGTATAGGGCACGGGCGCACCCGCGCACCAGCCCCGCAAAGGCGCCTGAGCCCGCTCGATCCGGCCTTGCGTGGCTCCGGCTCCGGGTGTAGCGTCAAATTGCCGAATGACTTTGTAGTGACCAGGAGATGATCATCGATGGACCTCTGCAACCCAGCCCCCTCCACCCCCGACCGCACGGAGAGCCCAGCGTCGGAGCCCCCGACGCTGGCGGCGTCCGGCTTCTACAGGACCCGGACCTCCGTCTTCTATGCGACGGACGACGGCCGCGTGTTCCTGATCGGCGGGCCCGACGAGCCGGTCTGCCTGCGCCCGCGCGCGACGCTGCCGACCGACGCGACGCCGGCGGCCGACATCGCCGATCCGGCGCATCACCTCGTCGCCGACACCGCGGAGAGCCTGTCGCGGCCGATCGGCCTGCGCCTTCGCGCGGAGGTCGGGCGCGACGCACGGGTGATCGCCGCGGCCTTCCTGCAAGACCTGCTCGCCAACACCAGCGCCGCGATCGGGGCCCTGCTCCTGGACGAGCATCCCGCGGATCCCGATCGCCTGCATGACCAGGTGGCCGAGCTGGTCGAGCGGTCGCGCGGGCACCGAGGCGCCCTCAGCAGCCAGCGGATCAACCGACGCGGCGAGGCCCCCAACCAGCCGCCGCCTCGCACGTCCTTACCGCGCGGGCTCGCGCCGTTTCGCCACCGCGGCGAGTACGTCGGCTGGTTCACCAGCATGCGCACCGGCAGCGAGGCCCTCGGCACTTCGCTGCGTGACGCCCACGTGCGCGGCGAGCTGTGGACCGTCGCCCGCGACAACCTCGTCTACGTGTTCCGCTGCCCGGCCGTGGGGTCGCCATGATCCTCGCCGATCCCCGCGAGGACGCGCGCCACCGCCGGGCCCATGCCCTCGCCGAGCAGGCCCGACGTGTACGGACAGGCGGGCGCCAACGCCGCGCGTGCCCGCACCGTCAGCGCTTGCGCCGGCCGGTCAACACGGCGGCTGCGATCCCCGCGCCCGTTACCAGGCAGCCGACGCCGAACAACAGCATCTGCTCGCGAAGGCGAGCCTGTTCCTCGTGCAGCCTGGCGATCGTGAGCGCATCCTCAGCGTGGAGCCGCTCGAGTTCGCCATTGGCGGCGCGGAGTAGCTCAAGCTCGGCAGCGTCCTCGGCACGGAGCTCCTCGAGCGCCGCGTTCGTGCCCCTCAGTCGAAGGATCTGGGCCGCATCGTCGGCGCGCCGCTTCTCGAGCGCCACGTTGATCTCGTGCAGCTCCGCGATCCGCTCCCTTAGCTCGGCCTTCATCGTCGCGGCCGCCGCGTCGCGTGCCGCTGCGGCCACGTCCGCTTCCGCCTCACGGAACTGGCGCCGCAGCGCTGTGAAGACCGACGCGGGCTCGGGGACGGCATGAAGGTGCCGGATCGGCGCGGCCTGTCTCACGGCCTGGACCTCCGCCACCCCCACGACGATCGCCTGGGCGACGGCGTTGTCGACGAACGGAACGAGGGTAAATTCCTGCTCGGCACCGAGCGCGACGATGAGGCGATCGAAGGTCGCAAGGGTCGGGTTCGGGTCGGGGTCGTTGAACAGGGTGCTCAACTGGGAGCGATTGATCTGCGCGACCTTGGCGAGCGCGGAGACGGTGGCGATGTTCTCGCGGACGAGGATCTCCTTGATCCGCTTGATGACCTCGACGGGTTCATTGGTCGTGACGCCCTGGAAGCGCGCACCCGACAGTTGGACAAGCTCGAGGTAGAGCCGCAGCGTCGGGTTTGGGTCGGCCCGCTCGAACATCTCGCGCACGTGCGCGGCGCTGTGTTGCGAGCGCTCCGCCAATTTCTCCTTCGTCCAGTCCGTGTTGGACAGCCACGCCTCCAGTGCTCCAACCCACCGACGAGTACCCATCATCGGATGGTAACGCCGGGCATGAAACGGTCAACCCCTGTTGGACCGGGCGATCCAACATTGTTGGCCCGCGAAGGAGCACGCCGTCCAACACCCAGCATCGCGCGCTCGCGCTGATCCTCTACGGTGCGCGGCGCAGGGGTGGGGCCGCGCGCTCGTCGGAGTGCCCGCGCGGTGTCGCGGTGTCGGCCGGCGTCACCCTGGCGGGTGTCGGCTGTGGCCCGAAGTCAAGCCGAGCGGCGAGCGGTTCGCCGCGCTGGCAAGGCTGTGGTTTCACGCTGGGCGATCCCATGCTGCTCCCCGATCAATGCCATTCGAACGAGTGGGAACGGCAAGCGAGCGGCGTGGCGCCGGAGGCGAACATCGCGTTCGCCGGAGGATTTGGTAACGATCTAGATCTCGCGGCCGCGGCATTCGACGCACTCGGGACGCTCGTCCAGAATCCGAACCCTCCAGGCAAGGTCGACATCCTCAACGCTTCCTTCGGCGGGATCGATCTTGAATGCAAGATCGATCCCGAACTCCTGGTCAACGGAGGAGCAATGTTGGCCGCATCGGCGGAGGTCCTGTTCGATAAGGGTGTGCTCGTTGTTGCCTCCGCAGGCAATGACAACAACGAAGTCGGTGCCGACTGCAACATGGACGTCCCGGGCGCAGTGGTCAAGACCCTGGCAGTCAACTCCTATAGCACGAATCCCTTGCTTCCAGACTGCCAGACCGATCAACGGAATTGCGTCCCCGTCGTTCAAGATAGTGCTACTGGCGGCGCTGATGCGAAGATCAACGGAGTGAACCACGTCCAACCGCTTTACCGCGGGGGACGACGGTTGCGGGTGCGTGGATCACGGAGAGGAGGGGTTTTGTTTCGATTACGAGGGCCTGGCGAACGACACGCCGTCGAGGTGGTATCGCGTCCTTGACGGAGTGCCGGAGGCAATCTTCCTCTCCATGGAATTCGCGATCCCGCCGAAAGGGTGGCACGAGTGTCTCACACTGGAAGCGCCGCCCGCCTGCGACTGTGTGAAAGACCCGTGGCCGTAATCCATGCCGGACGCTCGTCTCCGTCTTCTCACGTTATACGTCGCCGCGTCGCTCGCCTGTGCCGACGACTCGACGGGTGCAACTGCCTTTGCGACGACCGCTCCCCCGACGTCCGTATCGACCATCGATAGCGCTCCTACCAGCGCATCAGGAGCGGCGACGGATCCGCGGCCGACGACATCGACGGTTTCCGGAGAGACCTCATCCATACCAGGAACGGACTCTTCGGGCTTGACCTCGTCTCCCACGACCGCCGATACGAGCACGGATGCCGAACCTGGCACGACCGAGCCAATTGTTCGGCGATCGTGGACCAGTAAGAGCTCGATCCGGTCCGAGGACCCGCAACGCGGTCAACCTACGTGCTCAGCTCGACCCGGGCCTTCAGCGCGAGGCCGCGCTGGCGGGGGACCTCAGCGTGAGACTGTGCAGGAGATTTGGGCCAAGTTTGGGCCATCCTGACCACTCCTGACCGCCCCTGACCAGACCGCCTCCCTCTCAAAAGCCCCGATTGTGGGAGATCCACGGCGTTTCGCGGAAGGGAGGCTTTTGGAGGAAGGCGGCTCTGGCGTCCGACGGCGCCGTGGGTCGCCGGAGCACGATATACCGTGACGAGCATTCTCGACGTCGCCGCGATGGTAGAGGAGATCTACTGGGCCAACTCCGGCGGCTGCTACCCGACCGAGCGCGTGCAGGAGATCGAGGTCGACGCAGGGCCACTCCCGCCCCGTGTCGAGGCGACCCACAAGGTTTTCGCATCCCGTGACCCTTCATCGCCGCGCGCGCCGTGACCCTGTGGTGCAACGCCGGCCGCTTCGCCGACGCGCGCGACCTGGCGCTCGCCTGCCTCCGCGGCCCCGATCTCGATCCCTTCGCCCGAATGCGCCTCCAGGCGTCGCTGGACCGCGCCCGGATCGCGGCGGACGCGACGATGGCGCCACCCTCCGCCCGCTTGACCCCGACCCCTTTTCACGCGCCCGCCGGCCCGCCGTACCACGGGGCCGGCGGACGCCGTTAACGTCGGTTCGCGCATCCGCTGTTTCTACCGCATCCAGCGTTTGATCAGGTCGGCGGCGGGTCCAACCTGACGGTGCCGTCCCGTGTGCCCTCGGTGCTTAGATCGACACGTTCGATACGCGGATCTGCCAGTAGCTCCGCGACCTTGCCCGCCGGGAGCTGAAGAAAGAGGACCGGTCGATGTGCCAGGGATCCCTGGATCACCGCGCCGAGGGCCAAGAGATCCCCCTGGATGGCAGCGAGCACGACCTTGGTCCGCCGCTCTCGTTCGGCCAGGCGAGCCTGCCGCTCGGCATCCTCTACGGCGATACCCTGCTCATCATCGTCGACCTTGAGCGAAACGACGAGGTCGAGGACGAGCGTCGGCGCTGAATCTCGAAGCGCGTCTTTCAGGGCCTGATTCATCCGCTCCGGCTCGCGCGCGGTCGGACCCGCCTCCGGCGGCTTCGCCTCGTCTCGGCCATCATGACACGCCGAGCTCAGAACAAGAGCCGCCGACAGCGTCATCGCGCCGACATGACGGCATAAGCGCAAGATCCTAGTGGAAGCTCGATTCATAACAACGACCATACCTTCGGCCGAGCAGGTTTGCAAGCCATGTCCAGTTCGAACGGATCGACCACTCTCAGCAGAGGAAAACGTGGGATCACTCCCTATCGATCGTGGAACTGTTGGGGCCGTCCGCGTCGTCGCGCGCGTCATCCTCGTAGAAATACGCGTAATAGACCTTCTGGGAGTTGGTGCCGCATCCTTCAACGTCGGTGGTGACGCTGTAGCCCTTGATCCGGAGCTCCACGGTCTGGCCGCCGATCGCGCTGTGATACACGCGCTCCTTGTTGTCCCACGCGTTGGCGCTCGTGCGCAGCGCCGTCGTCCCGCCCACGTTGTGCAGCTCAAGATCGATGTCGCTGATGAGCGAGCCGGTCTCATGTCCCCGATCGTACCAGAAGACAACAGCTTTGAAGTCGTTGACGGTGGCGGACAACGCCACGCCGCTATTGACCGGGATCGTGAATACGGCGCCCGAACCGACGCAGGCCGACCCCGTCTTCCAGCTCGCCGGGGCATCAAGCCCGGCCGGGGTCGCCATCCGCATCTTCAGGCGTCCGGCCCCGAACAGGTTGTCGAACTCTGTGTTGAGCTTGGCGGCCGCCCCCTGTCGGTCGCCCATCAAGAGCATGTTGGCGAACAACACGCCGGGATCATCGATGAAGTTCGAGGCATTCCACCGCTTATAGAAGTCGATGAAGTCGATCGCCGCCGCGACGACCGTGGGCGTGGCCTGGCTGGTCCCCCAAGCCGTGGCATAGCCGTTGTTGGCCTGGATGGCGGGCAACAGGGTCCGATAGGCGAACGCGCTGAGATCGATGATCGTGCGCCCGAAGCCGTCGCTCGTGGACCCTCCGCGCGCCGAGGCGGCGTAGATCGACCCAGTCCTGACGGAGCTCTCGGTCCCGACCTCCGAGTTGCCGTGACCCCCTACCGTGAACGCGCCGATGGCAGCACCCGGCGATCCGACGGTGCAATCGGTGGCCGTCGCATGCCCGTTGTTGCCCGCCGACTTGAAGACCAATTGACCTAACTCATAGAGATCGTTCACGTCCTTGTTGATCGGGGTCGTGCCCACGCAGGTCGGGTCATCCCCATCGAACGATACCGACATATTGATGACCCGCGGAAGCGGGCTGCGGGCGACCACGTCGTCCAGCGCCTTTTGAACGGCGCCGATGTTGAAGTCGGCCTTGTAGACGTGCCCCCAGGCCTCGCCGGCATACCCCGAGCGATCGATCCTCGCCGTAGCGGCAGCTTGTCCGGGATCCTGGCCGTCCCGCAGGTCGCCGAAGATGATGCCGAGGTCGATCGTGGCGTGGGCGTTGTCGACCGGCACCAGCGGTGGATTGGGAAAGTTGAGCGTCGTCGAACATGAGGCGTTCGTGCAGAGCCGGCGAGTGTGGATTCGCGGCGAACTCACCCCCGAACCGTCCAGGAACGCAAGATGCTCGTCACGGTAGTCGTCGAACTCGATGATCGCGAAGGTGACATCCGGGCTCGTGCTGTACTCGCCGTCGTACGTCGCGTCGATGAACTGCTTGATCTGTGAGCCCTGGACGACCTGCGTGCCCGTGATGTCGGCGTCGCGCACCCCTTGCGTGTCCAGGTTGATGCTCCCTACCGCCGTCAGGGCGGCGACGTCTCGAACCTGCGCCGCGGCCAACCTCAGGTTCATACAGGTCAAAAATTCGCAGCGGCCGACGACCTCTCCGCCCCGAGCCTCGACCTCCCTCGCTACGCTGTCCTGGGCCGCCGCGACCCGCTCTCGCCGCGCGGCGAGCAGGGTCTGCCTCGTGCTCTCCACGTCGCGTTGCGTGACGATGTTGCCGCGGGCGATCCCCTTCTGGATCGTCACGGACAGCGGTTCCACCTCGGGTATCACGATGCTGAGGGTCAACTCGAGCGGCGAATCCGAGGGTGAGGCGAGCGCCTGCTCCAGCGCCGCTCCTATCTTTGGATCGATCACGACAGGCGCCGCCAGGCCGGTCTTGTGGGCCGCGAGGGCGTCCATCTCGTCGGCTGTCATCTGTCGGTATTCGCGCTCGACCAGACCGCTCTCGCTAATGTCCGATCCGTCATCACGAAGTATGACGGTATCTTCGATGGCGTATCTCTTCCCCGACGGCGAGTCCTGAATGTCCGCGATTGGATAGAGCCCGTTGACATCGGCCACGCCCATCAACGGATGCTCGTAGATCTCGTCCAAAAACCGATCATTCGAGGCCGCCGGGAGGTCCTCGGACCGTGAGACGGGCGAGTTCGTCACCGTCGGGGAGGGCTCTGACGTATCGCATGATGTCACGCCGGCTGCGACGCCCGCGACAATCATGGACATCATCGACAAGCGACGAGACGATCTATTCTTCATCGTGGATATCTCCCGTGTTCCAAGCACCGCATATGCTCATATCGCCGACGTAGCAAGTACCGACGATTCGAAAGTATCATGACGCTCCACCGTTGTCAAGCGAAGACGGTCTTCCTCGGAAGCGCTTAAGCGTTTTCATCCGGGAATTTGGCCAACGGGTCGAGTAGCGGAAGGGGGGTGAGAGTCTACGAACGAGGTCATGTGGTGACCTCGATGGTGGGCTCGGCGGGGCGAACTGGGTTCGCGGCCGCGGGGAAGCGTAAGCCTGGGCACGCCGAGGCCGAGGCCCGGAGGGTGCCTTTTGCGGCCGAGCAACGGCTCGCGCGGCGGGCAACAGCTCGCGCGGCAACAGCTCGCGCGGTGGGCAACGGCTCGCGCGAACGTTACCCGGCGTGCCCGCGCCGTTAGCGTTTGCGCCGGCCATGTGCCACTGCGGCTGCGATCCCCGCTCCCGTCACCATGCACCCGAAGCCGAACAAGAGCGTCCGACTCCGGCGTGCAGGTGCCGGATCGTCGCCTCCTGTTTCAGGGTGTGCACTTCCGCCACGCCAACGGCGACCGCCTGGGCCACGGCGTTGTCCACGAAGCTCACGAGGGCAAAGTCGTGCTCGGCACCGAGCGCGACGACGAGGCGATCGAAGGTCGAGAGGGTTGGGTTCGGGTCGGCGTCGTTGAGCAGGGTGCTCAGCTGGGAGCGGTTCACCCCGGCGACCTTGGCGAGCGCGGAAACGGTGGCGATGTTCTCCCGGACGATGATCTCCTTGAGGCGCTTGATGACTCGACGGGTTCATTGGTGGTGACACCGAAGAGGCGCGCGCCCGCCTGGTAGACAAGCTCGAGGTAGAGCCGCAGCGTCGGGTTTGGATCGGCCTGGTCGAACAAGTTGAGCACGTGGGGCGCGCTGTGCTGCGAGCGCTCCGCCAGCTCCACCTTGGTCGAGCCCGAACTCCGTAACCATGACTCCAGTGCTGCAACCCACCGACGCGCACCCATCGTTGTCGACGGTAACGCCGGGGGTGCGGCGGTCAAGGGGTCCGTTGCGCCGCGCGATCGAACGCTGGATCAGCAAGTCTGCCGCAGAGCCAGGCGACAGCGGGCCAGCGCCGGATGTTGATGGCGCGCGGTGCTCGGGAGGCCGAGGTGTTGGACGCGGCGCGGCCCGTTGCCAGCGCGATCACGCGGCGCTGTCTGTTGTGCCGGATGCGGCGCGGCTGTGGCTTGACGTGATCACTGTGCCTGTTGGGGCGTGCGTCACGGGGTTCTGCTCGCGGCGGGCCCAGCTGTCGGGCGCGGGGTGTGCTCGGGACCATCACGCGGGCATCGGTGGTTGGACGCGGCACGAACTGTTGCCCGGCGGGCGGGCGGGCAGGCAGGCAGGTGTTGGTCCAGAAAAATGAGACAGTGATCGGACCAACGCTGTTGCGTGTGGGTCACGCGAGCAACGCGGCGCTGGACGCCGGCTGTAAGCCGCGGCGCGATACCGCAGCGTCGGCTGTTGCTGCCGAACGGGCTGTTGCGGCGCGCGAGCACGCGAGCAACGCAGCGCTGGACGCCGGCTCGCACTGTTTGCCGCGGCGCAGGCTGTTGCAGACGCGGCGCGGCCTGTTACCCGGCGGGTGCTGCAGGGCGAGGTGTTAGAAATCGGGGCAAGAGGATGCAGGCGATGCAGGCAACAGAACCCGCGGGCGAGCGGCGGACGACGGGACGGACATTTCTGATCGCCCGTGATATCCGACAGATATCAGACACGCTCGCGCCCATCATCGCCCGCCGGTCGGGGGGGCGGACCGTGGGCGCTCGCGGGCTCGACGAACATGTCAGCTACCGCCGTTGATGTCACCGCGAATATCCTGTTGCTTGGCGAGGATGACGACGCGATCACGGGGCTGTTGCTCGGCGACGGTGAGCGCAGGGCGACGACGGGTGGCGAATGGAGGTGTTGGTCGGCGGGCCGGTCCGGCGCAGGGCTGTTGCTCGGCGAGGGCGACGACGCGGGCGCGCGGCTCGACGAGGGGGAGAGCGGCGGTGGGGAGTCGGCGGGGCCGATGCTGGACGTGGGGAACCTGCCGCCGGAGATCGTCGACCCGGGGCCGCAGAGCGTCGCGGAGGACGAGTCGCTGGCGCTGGCGCTGACGGTCCGCGATCCCGACGGAGATCCGCTGCGGGTGTGGGCGCTGGGGCTGCCGCCGGGGGCGACCTGGGACGAGCCGGCGCGGGTGCTGCGGTTCCGGCCGGACTTCATCCAGGGCGGGCAGCAATGGACGGTGACGATCGTCGCCGACGACGGGGCGCAGCGCGTCGCGCGTGCGGTGGAGGTCTCGGCGATCGACAGCATCCGGCCGCCCGAGCCGGAGATCCTCGCGGTCGAGGAGCTCGCGGGCTTCACCCGCATCACCCTGTCGCAGGTCACGGACGACTACCTGGCGAGCCCGGGCAACGCCGGGCAGAGCTTCGATGCCTTCGTGATGGTGCCGGCGATCACCTCCGAGGATGAGCGCTTCCCGGTGCGGATCGGGCTGCACGGGATCGGCACCGCGACGCCGCCGAGCAGCGGCAGCGCCAGCGAGTTTCGCATCGGCCCGCACGACCCGGACAACACCTACTGGTGGGGCTACGACGCGGGCCTGCCGGACGCCGACCCGCTCGGCGTGGACGTGCCGGACTACACGCAGCGGCGGGTGATGCACCTGCTGGGCTGGGT
>Ga0209170_1000950_pt1 | contig 12500 bp, 9 predicted proteins | sample KloWWTKNB14_bulk_FD_187178 | JGI IMG/M metagenome (GOLD analysis project Ga0209170, IMG submission 187178) | Active sludge microbial communities from Klosterneuburg, Austria, studying microevolution and ecology of nitrifiers - Klosterneuburg... | ecosystem: Engineered > WWTP > Aerobic digester >...
CCGCCTGAACGGCGCGGTTTTCCAGGAAGACTGGGATGACATCCAGTTCTCCTACCTTGGCGCCAACGGCCTCACCGAGATCCGAAACGCCGGCAAGGCGCGCATCCGGGGCGTCGAGGCGGATTTCGCTTTCGCGGCGACCCCAAACCTGATGCTGAACGGCGGGGTGGCATACATCGACAGCCAGCTCGAGGAGGATTACTGCGAGGATGCGAGCTCACCCGACTGTCCGGATGCGCCGAACGGGGCGCGGCTACCGGTGACACCTGAGTTCAAGGGCAATCTCACGGCGCGTTACCGCTTCCCCGTCGGCTCGTTCAATGCCTTCGCACAGGGTTCACTCGTTTACCAGTCGTCGAGCTGGGCCGATTTGCGCACGGCCGATCGGCAGGCACTCGGCGAATTGCCCTCGTACACACTCGCCGACTTCTCGGCAGGGCTCGGCAAGGGCAATGCGGGCTTCGAGCTCTACGTGGAGAACGCGTTCGACAAGCGCGCGGTGCAGCTCTTCACGACCGAATGCGCGATCAGTGTCTGCGGAGGCTCACCGTACTGGTATCCGATTCGCCCGCGCACGATCGGTATCAAGTACACGCAAAAGTTCTGAAACGGGGGAAGACGGGAGCCGGGAAGGCAGCCGGGCAACCGGCTGCTTTCCCGGCCAACCTGCAAATTGGCATCCACGCCGGGCGGGCTTCGCTACTACCAGCGGTAGCGCACCCGGTAGCGCACCGTCGCCTCACCGTCCTTCGCTACCCGCACGGGGAAGTGGATCGTGCGCGCGTCTTCCTTCACGTAGTCATGGGACTTCGTGAGCATCGTCCAGCCGCTCCAGCGGAACATCGTCTCGCGCACGAGCACTTCGACCGGCTCTGACTTGTGATTGCGGACCTTGACCTCGATCTCCTCCTCCATCGTGCGCGCCTTGGTGTCGATCGAGAAATCGACCTGGCGGCGCTCGCCGACGACATCGAACGCCGAGCCGAGCTTGATGCGCACGTCCTCATCCTTGGGCGTGTGGTCGATCACGTCTTCGCCGATGAACTCGAGGCTGTCGTCGGCGCTGTCGAGCTTCGCGACCCGCACGCGGCCGGCGGGCAGCGGCATGCCGAGGCCACGCGCCTTGTCGTTGCGAAACTCCAGGTAGACATCGACCTTTTTGTTGGCCGCTGTGCCGTAATCGCGATCGGTGTACGGGCCGCCCCACGCGCCGACTTCCGGTGCGCCGTAGTACACGAGCACTTTCTTCGCAGGCACGGCCTTCGCTTCCCCGAAGAGCTCGATCTGCTTGGTCGAATTGTCCGGCAAAGTGGTGCGGCGCCCGAGCGTGTAGAGATGGAACTCGAAGAACGCCTTTTCCTCGAAGCCCCCGCCAGCATCGGCCGCCGCCATTTCCATCGCGCGCTTCTGCAGATAGACGCGCTGCGGCGGCTCCGCACGATGCACATCGCCCGCGATCAGCTTCAGGCGCGCGTCCTCGTAGCTCGCGCCCGACTGGTTGACGATGCTCACCCACGCGCCGAGGTCGACCGTGCCACTGTTCGCATCCTTGCCTTCCTTGAAGACGAGGTTGTAGTCGGCCCACCAGGTGATGCCGCCCGTCTGATAGGTCACGCGCGTGCGGTGCTCGCCGGCGCGCGCAGTGGTGAGGTCCCATACGAGGGTTGGGCGCGTGATGAGCCCACCCGGCAATTCCGCAAAGTGCACGGCACCGTATTCGCGCAGCGCGTGGATCGAGCCATCAGCGCCGCGTATGACAAGGCCATCACCTGCCGACAGCAGTGTGCCGCTCGTCGGAGCCCCGGCGTCGCGCCCCACCCGATCAACCGTGACCGGCCGATCGATGTAGCGCTGCAGGAGCTTGTCCATGCCGATGAGATCGAACTGGTAATTCTGCTCGAGCACGCGCGTCGCGGGATCAGTGAGCGACTGGAAGCTCACCGTGGTCGGGTCGATCAGGGCGGCCACATCGGTGAAGCGCACGGTGGATCGGCCCGCTGCGAGCTTCATGGTGCGCGTATCGCGCACCATCGCGTACCCCGGCACCGCCATACCGTTCGGCACCCCGCTTCCCGGCATCGGCCGGTAGAACTCGACTGGCACACCGCCCGGGCGCGCGGAGCTGTAGATCGTAAGAGCAGTGCCACCCATGTCGGCAGCCTGCGCGCCTGCCGCCAACGTGAGGCCGGCGGCGAGCAACGAAGGGATCAGCAAAGTACGAGTCATCGAGAGCTCCTTGAGTCCGGTGCGCCATGGTTCCCGAAAATGCGACGCATGTCGCGCTTTCCGGCTGGTTTGACAGAAGTGTGAGCAGTACCCGGCGTATGAACGGCCGTGCGGGCAGGATGGGGTTATGGACGCCGCTTCCCAGCTCCTGCCGGACGTTCCCCTCACCGACGCCCAGCCGACGCGGGCTCCCGCGTCTGCGCCCTCCGCAATGCCCACGGCGTCGCCCGCCATGGACCGGGAGTTCGTCGAGCGCAACCAGATCGTCGAGCGCTATCTTGCCGGGCGTCTGCCCCCGCGCGGCGCGCTCGAGTTCGAGCGCTTTTGTGCAAGCCACCCGGAACTTCTCGACTCGATCGGCCTGCCGACCCGCGTGCACGCGGGGCTGCGGTTGCTCGAAGCGGGTGGCAAGCCGGAACCCTGGGCAGAGAAGAAGCGGCCCGTCTGGGAGAAGCCGCCCGTCCTGATCTGCTTCGCCGTGTTCGCCGTGGTGCTTCTCGTGACATCAGCCGTGCTCGCGATGAAGATCGGCGGGCGCGACACCCGAATCGCAGCGCTCGAGAAGCGCATCGCCGAGCAACCGCTGTTGCCCGCCACCTCGACGCGCACGATCAAGCTCGTGCCCGCGCGCGGCGGCCCGACCAAGGCTCCCGCAGTCATCGTCGGGGGCGGCCCCGTGCAATTCGCGGATATCAAGGTGGACCTCTCGTGGTCGAAGTTCACGAATTTTCGCATCACGATCGACCGCGAGGATCAGGGTCGGGCCCTGGTGCTGCACAATATCGAGAAGGACTCCAACGGCCACGTGCGCTTCGCATTCAACACATCGGCTCTCGGCCCGGGCAACTACGACCTGACGATCCAGGGGCTTACCTGGCGCGGTGAACCCGTCGCACAAGCCTGGGCGACGATCGGCATTCAGCGCTGAAGCACGACCTTCTCGATGAGATGTGGTGGTGTCGCGCGCGGATCATCCGGCGTGCGACGCGGCACCCGGTCGATGCCGATCGCGAAGATCGTCAGGGTGCCATCTGCGGCGAAGTGCATCCTCAACCACTGCTTGTAGTCCTGGATCCGCAGCGACGAGAACGCTTCGTTCGAGTGGCGGCCGAAGACCTGCACCGAGATGAGGAGATAGAGGCCAAGCAGCACGCCGCCGACCACGCCTCCACACACGAAAACAAGCGCCCCCGCGATCAGGAGCTGTGCGATGCCGCCGAACTCGAGCCCGAGCCACTCCGTCGTGAAGCGCGCCGCGAGCCAGGCGAGCACCAGAGCAGCGAAGAGGTGCACTACAGCGTGGCTCACCCCGCCGATAATCCGATACCAGCGTTCGTGCGTGTCGGTGAAGAAAACGAAGCCCGCCATCACGGCGAGCAGCCAGAGCCCATTGACGGGATCGCGCAGCGCGGCGCCGAAGCTCGCGGCGACAGTATCGCCAAAGCTCGCGAGATCGGCGGGTCCGAGGCTCGCCGATGCAAACCACGCCGAGAGCGCATAGAGCACTGCTGGCAAAACGAGGCTGTGCGGGTTGAGCCGCGGAAACTTCACGTTGCGCCACGCAAGGCGGCGTGAAGTGGCGCGGTCCGGGTAGATTGCGCGCTCGACGAAGCCATCTTTCAGGTCGCGCGTGCGCGGCGCATGAGTCGGGTGCAGGAATGCGCCGCCGCCACCGGAGACGATCTTCTGCACGCCCGCGGCATTCTCGTGCCTGCGATAGTGGTGCCAGTCTCCGGTCACGAAGGCGCGCACCGGTCGCTCGAGGATCTCGCGCTCGAGCGTCGTCAGCATCCCGCCGCCATAGGCCCGGTGCGCCGGGTAGGACTCCTCGAGGAGCCACTGTGGCTCGGGCACGCAGAGAACGACCTGCGCATCGGGATCCATTGCCGCCGCGACGCTGCGCAAGTACTGCACCTGCGGTTCATCGAGTTCGGCGCCGAGCTGCAGATCGATCGCGATGAGCCACCACGGCGCAGGCAGCTTCAACGCGAAATAGCTGCGTGTCTGCTGCGTACGGCAGCCTGCGAACCCGCGTTCCGGTCGGCAGAACGTGCGCGAGAACGCCACGAGGCTGTCGAACCAGTCGTGATTGCCGGGCACCGCGAACAGATCCGGTCGCGTGCCATGCGCCTCGAACGCGGTCCGGTACGGCCACTCGGTGCGCCATGCGTAGGCATCGCGCGACGGCCACGGGTAGACCTCGTCACCACCGAACACGAGCACGCGCCCACTGCGGGTCGAGGCGACGGTTCCACCTGCTTGCGTCGTCACCTCGAGCGTGGGGCGTGCGAGGGCCTCGGCAATCGCGTACGTCGCGTTCCACCCATCGCCAATGTCGGCGACGTAGTCGAGCCACAGGCCGTCGCTGTCGGCAGCGGGATAGTCGAAGCAAGCTTGCGGCTGGCTCGCGAGCGCCTCGACAAGTCGCGAGTCGGAGTGCCGGCCGAAAACGTTGGCGGTGGCCATATGCACCGCTGTCTGTGCGAGCACCGGCGGGTCGAACCAGCCGACCATCTTCGCCTGCTTGCGCGGGGGCTCCATCATCCTCTCCGCAAGGTGAGCAGCGGGGATTGGTTCACGACCGCGCGCGTTGCAAGCCAGCCGCCACCGGCGACGAACACGGCGCCCGCCGCGAGCCCCCAGAGCCAGACGCGGATGTCGAAGTGGTAGGTCACATCGAGCACATGACGCGCAACGAGATATCCGGCAAGGCTCGCGCCGATCGCGGCGAGTGTACCCGCGAGCAGCCCGAGCGTGACGAACTCCGCGAGCACCCCCGCGCGCACCGTACGACGGCTTGCGCCGAGAGTGCGGAGCATTGCGCTCTCGAAACGACGCTCGTCGCGGCTCGCCTGCACGGCGGCCAGCAGCACCGTGAAACCTGCAAGCAAGGTAAAGAGGAACACGCTCTGCACGGCGACAGCGGCCTTGTCGATGACTCCACGGACCTGGGCCAGGATGCTGTCCAGATCGAACACCGACACGCTCGGAAAGCGCTTCACGAGTTGTGCAATCGGCCGCGGTTCGCCGGGCGCAAAATAGGCGCTCGTCATCCAGGTGCCCGCGGTGGCGTCCAGCAGCCCCGGCGGAAAGACCAGGAAGAAGTTCGGCTGAAAGCTGTCCCATTTCACTTGCCGGACACTGGCGACCTGCACCGTGAATGACTCGCCCGCAACGTCGAAGCTGAGCCGGTCACCCAGCTTGAGGCCGATCGAGTCGCGATACTCCGTCGCGATCGACACGAGCGGCTGGCCCGCATCTTCCGGACGCCACCATCGGCCTGCAACGAGCTCGTTGTCCGCCCCGAGCCCGGTGGACCAGGTGAGGTTCTGTTCGCGGCTTGCAAAGCCGTCGCCGTCTTCCTTCGGAAAGGAGAGTTCATCGAGCAGGCGGCCGTTGATCGCGGTCATGCGTCCGCGAATCATCGGCAGCGCGCGTGACACCTCGGCGCCGGCCTCATGCAGGTACGCGAGGAACGCGTCGCGATCACCAGGCGGAATGTTGACGAAGAAGAAATTCGGTACGTCTGCTGGCAGGCTCGCGCGCCAGTCTTCGAGCAGATCGCGCCGCACGAGCGCCAGCAGCAGCAGCACCATGATGCCGAGGCCGAAGGCCACGACCTGCACGACGCTTTCGGCGCGGCGACGCGCAAGGTTCGCGACACCGTAGCGCCAGGCAACCCCGACATGGCCGCGCAAGGCGCCGGCGACCCGCACGAGCATTGCGCCACCCAGTGCGAGCACCGCCACGAATATCGCAAGGCCTGTCACGAAACCGGCCATCAGCACGAAATCGCGCACGACCCAATAGATGAGGCCGATGATGGCAATGGCGGCAGGCCAGAAAGCGAGCCAGATGACGAGCGGCGGCGGCCCGACGTCCCTGCGCAGCACGCGAATCGCCGGCACGCGCGACAACTGCAGCAGGGGGGGCAGGGCGAACCCGGCCAGCACAGCGATCGCAGTGAGGATGGCGAGGACGATCGGCGCAAGACTCGGCGGCGGCAGGCTGGTCACGGCGAGCAGGCCCCGCAACGCGTGGATGAGCCAGGCCTGGGCGACGTAGCCCAATGCCGCTCCGACGGCCGCCGCGATCACCGCGATCACGCCCAGTTGCAGGAGGGTCACTGCCATGATGAACGCCCGCGTACCACCGAGTGTCTTCATCAATGCGACCGCGTCGAGATGGCGTTGCACGTAGCGGCGCGCCGCCATTGCGACCGCGATCGAACAGAGCAACACGCTCACGAGGCTCGCGAGGGAAAGGAAGCGACCCGCCCGGTCGATCGCGCTCCTCACCTGGGGGCTCGATTCGCTGATGTCAAGCAGTCGCTCGCCGCGCTGCTTGTGCGCGGCGAGCCAGGACTTGAAGGCCTCGATCGCTGTGCGCTCACCGGCGAAGAGTGCCGCGTAGCGCGCACGGCTGCCCGGCTGAATGAGCCCGGTCGCGGCCAGGTCTTCCGCGTTCATCAGGAGCGACGGGGCGAGTTCGGTGAACGAGGACCCCTGGTCGGGGCGCGTGACGAGCGCGCGACTGACGCGCAGTGTCGCGGCGCCGATCGCCACCTCATCGCCCACTGCCGCACCAATCGTGGCGAGTAGCCGGCTCTCCGCCCAGACTTCACCGCGCGCCGGAATGCCGGTAGCCGGCGAGGCCGGGCCATACGCGATCGCCGCGGTCGTCACGGTGCCTCGCAGCGGGTAGGTCGGGCTCACTGCGCGAATCGCCGTAAGCTGCGAGGCGTCGCCGTGAAAAACCACCGAAAGTGTGCCAACGCTGGTCGCGGTTTCGAGGCCGAGTCGCCGCGCTTCGGCGAGATAGCGCGCCGCAAGTGGTGACGGAGATTCGAGTCGCAGATCAGCGGCAAGCACCTCATTCGCCTGCAAATCGACCGCCGCGCTCACCCGGCTCACGACAAAGCCGACCGCGGTGAGGGCTGAGACGGCGATGGTGAGCGCGAGCAGCAGCACGCCCAGCTCGCCTGAACGCCACTCGCGGGCCAATGTGCGAAGAGCGATCGTCAGTGCGCGCATCGTGCCAGTCTTCAGGCGAGGCGCCCGGCGGCCATGTGCAGCACCCGCCCACAGCGCTTGGCAAGCGTGCGATCGTGAGTGACGAGCACGACGGTCGTGCCCAGATCGCGGTTCAACCCGAACAGCAGGTCGCAGACGCGTGTGCCGGTAGCCGAATCGAGATTGCCGGTCGGTTCGTCCGCAAAAAGCACGGCGGGCCGCGTCACGAAGGCCCGTGCCAGAGCCACCCTCTGCTGCTCACCGCCCGACAGCTGGCGCGGGTAGTGGCCCGTGCGCGCACCGAGTCCCACCCGTTCGAGTGTCTGCGCGGCGAGCGTCTGGGCATCCCGTCGCCCCGCGAGCTCGAGCGGCAGCATCACGTTCTCGAGCGCAGTGAGTGCCGGGATCAGATGAAAGGCCTGGAACACGAAGCCGACGCGCTCGGCCCGCAGGCGGGCGCGACCATCCTCGTCAAGCGCCGTGAGATTCTCGCCCGCGAGCAGCACGCGCCCGGAAGTCGGCGTGTCGAGACCAGCGAGCAGCGCGAGCAGTGTCGACTTGCCGGCGCCGGATGGCCCCACGATGGCGACCGATTCCCCCGCCGCGATCTCGAGCGACAGTTCCCGCACGATGGTCAGCGGACCTTCCGGACTGGTAACCTCTTTCGTGATGTTTTCAGCTTTCAGAACACTCATTTGTCTTTGCTTGCTCGTGGTGCCGGCCGCTGCGCGGGCTGCCGACGGCACGCTACTCGTGTTCGGCGACAGCATCAGTGCGGGCTACGGCATCAAGGCCGGGGAAGGCTGGGTGGCCCTCCTGCAGAAGCGGCTTGCGTCCCAAGGTTACGGGTACCGCGTGGTGAATGCCAGCGTCAGCGGCGAGACGACGAGCGGTGGCAGCGCGAGGCTGTCGCGCGCGCTCGAGCTGCACAAGCCACACTTGCTCGTGCTCGAACTCGGCGCCAACGATGGGTTGCGGGGTCTGCCTCTTGACGTGTCGCGCAGCAGCCTTGCCGCCATGATCGAATTGGCACAGGCGCATGAAGCGAAAGTGTTGCTCCTTGGCATGCGCATCCCGCCGAACTACGGCCCGCGCTACACCGAAGGCTTCGCCCGCATGTACGTCGAGCTCGCGAAGAAGTACAAGGTGCCGCTCGTACCGTTCTTCATGGAGAAGGTTGCGCTCAGCAGCGACTTGATGCAATCCGACGGATTGCATCCGACCGCTGCCGCGCAGCCCCTGTTGCTCGACACGGCATGGCCAGCGCTGCGGCCATTGCTGGGCGGCTGAGGGAGGAGAGAATGGACAAGTACTGGCTGAAGTCATATCCGCAAGACGTGCCGGCGACGATCGATCCCACCGAGTACAGCTCACTGAAAGAGCTCACCGAGAAAAGCTGCGCGAAGTACGCCGACCGCGACGCCTACGTGATGATGGATCGCGCCATGAGCTACGGCGAGCTGGAGCGGGATTCCGCGGCCTTCGCGGCCTGGCTGCAGCACAAGGCCCACGCGCTTCCGGGGACCCGGATCGCGCTCATGATGCCGAACGTCCTGCAGTTTCCGGTCGCCCTGTTCGGTGCGATCCGTGCCGGGCTCACGGTCGTCAACGTGAATCCCCTCTACACCTCGCACGAACTCGAGCACCAGGTGAATGATGCCGGTGCAGAGATCATCGTCGTCCTCGAGAACTTCGCGCAAGTCGTCGAACACGCGCTGCCCAAGACCGGGCTCAAGACAGTGATTGTCACCTCCGTTGGCGGCATGCTCGGCACGCTCAAGGGCACGATCGTGGATTTCGTCGTGCGACGCATTCACAGGAAGGTGCCGGCCTGGAGCATTGCGGGCGCGCTGCGGTTTGAGAAGCTCGTGGCGGAAGGTCGCGGGCTCGCGCTGCGACCCGTGCAGGTGGGCCCGGAGGACATCGCATTTCTTCAATACACCGGCGGTACCACCGGAGTTTCGAAAGGCGCAGTGCTCACCCACCGGAACATGGTGGCAAACGTGCTGCAGGGTAGAGCGTGGTTCGGATCGAAAATGCCCGAGCGAGCCACCTATGTCATCGCACTGCCCCTGTACCACATCTTCTCGCTGACGGCGAACGCGCTGATGTTCATGCTGCTCGGTGCCCGCGGCATCCTGATCACCGACCCGCGCGACTTCAAGGGCTTTGTCGCGACGCTTGCCAGGTACCCGCCCAATCTTTTCATGGGTGTCAACACGCTTTTCAACGCCCTGCTCCACACACCCGGCTTCGAGAAGCTCGATCACAGCCAGTTGTTCGGCACGGTCGGCGGCGGCATGGCCGTGCAGGCCGCGGTCGCGGAGAAGTGGCAGGCAGCGACCGGCTGCGTACTGAGCCAGGGATGGGGACTCACCGAAACATCGCCGATAGCCACGATGAACCCGATCGGTGCCGGCAAGTTCAACGGTTCGATCGGCCTGCCCGTGTCATCGACCGAAATTTCAATTCGCAATGATGCGGGCGACGCCCTGCCGACAGGCAGCATCGGTGAGATCTGCGTACGCGGACCCCAGGTGATGCGCGAATACTGGAACCGGCCCGAGGAGACCGCCAAAGTCATGTTGCCGGACGGCTGGCTGCGCACCGGTGACATCGGCCGCATGGACGAGGCTGGCTATGTGTATATCGAGGATCGCAAGAAGGACATGATCCTGGTGTCAGGCTTCAACGTATACCCGAATGAAGTTGAAGGCATCGCCGTCACACACCCCGGCGTGCTCGAGGCCGCGGCCGTAGCAAAGCCCGACGAGCGCGCCGGCGAAGTGGTCGCCCTGTTCGTCGTGCGGAAAGACCCGTCGCTGACAGAGGCCGCACTCATCGCCCACATGCGGGAATCGCTGACGGGATACAAAGTGCCCAAGTTCGTCTATTTCCGTGACTCGCTGCCAAAGTCGAACGTGGGCAAGATCATTCGGCGGGCGCTGCGGGATGAGCTACAAGGATAGCGGGGATCTTACTCGGCCTCCGTGCAACTTGAGATACTCTCCGAGAAAGCAAAAACATGCACTCCGGCACGCGCCACTTGTCGTCGAGTGCCGCTAGTGTCTTGCACCCGCCGAGACTCTAGCCAATCATTGATTGTCCTGACGAAAAGTTCACCTTGCATGTTTGCGAACTCACGGAACTCAGCTAACTTGCGCCGCGGCAGGTCTTGCACCTGTGCAGACCTTTCGATGAGACGCTTCTCCTCCTTGGATGCCTGCGTATTTTGACTAACCGTTGCGAGCAATCGCCCAAGAGAATGGCAGACATGCTCCGCCAGTATCGGGTCGAGTCTCATGATAGTCGCAAGCTGACTCGTAGGAAGAAATAGACCTCCTCTCGTTCTCCTTAGTAAGTGCAGGCGCTTCATTGCTGATATAACGTCGGGCACACTTGCTCGACTATCTTCAGTCCGAATTAGTGCGGCAACAGACATTTGCCCTCGACGGAGCGAAAGGGCGCGAGGCCTTCCGCGGGAATTCAAGAAGAGACGCCTGTGGTGCCACGAATGAAGCGTGCCGGCCACAATGACTGACAGCCTTGGCACCTGATCAGGTCTGACATTTAGCTGATCCTGTGCCAATGCAAGTGCGGCATTGGAGATTGCCTTAACCTCTTGCGTAGAGATAGCCGATCTGAGCATCACAAGAAATGCTGCATGTAAGATGCCGCGAAAATATAAGTGAACTTCTTCGTCTAGCTTTGCCATACGATTGCCCAAATTGTTCGATTCAATCCGCGAAACTGACTTGTTACCTTGAGGTTAGTTGCTTGGATCTTTTCTTACCTTCAGTGACAACCAGCGCAACCGTCACTCTTGACGCCGTCCGAGACTTTGCGGAGTGTGAACCAGTTATGGGGCTCTTTTGAAGGGCAGTTAGAGCAGCAGTTGCGCCGCCAAGAATGCCGGCGACGCGCTGTCGAATGATGTCTTTCTCGATTGCATCGCCAACCGTAATGGAAATGAACTGAGCAGTTGGCGATAGCTGGCCGGCTTTGGTGCCATTTAGTGACGAGATGAGGGTGTCTAGTGTGGATAGAAGGTTTTGAAGATCGGACACCCTACGACTACGCACAAGCCTTTGCTGCTTGCGAAGCGTGATGAAGTTCCCTCTCAACTGTACTCGACCTTGTCTTTCTAGCTCGGCTGCCATCGCGCGAGGCGGCACGTCTCGCCCATAGTCCTGGACCAGCAATGAGAAGCTGGCGCCCCGCCCCGAGAACTGCAGCGGCTTCGGCCTACCAGGTGCTGTACTGAACCGCTTATCTGTCAGCCAGCCGTCAATAACGAGCAGCGTCTTGGAGTGCCGAGGTATCGGGCGAGCGGCCTCTTCGCCGTTGGATTCCAAATATCTCCTAACCTCGGTCCGACTCAGCCCTGTCGAAGCTGCAATCTGCGACTGATTGATTCTGCCATTTCGCAGCCGAGCGATGTTGGCGGTGTGCTTTATCAACACCCGTCGCGCCAAAAAAGACAACTGATCGAACGTCACTCCATAGCGAACCAATAGAGGAGCAATTGAATCGAGTACCTGAAATGCAACATGTTCACCGCGCCGGTCGCCTCGTTCAGCCGTCACTGACATTTTCCTGGAGATTTAGACTAGCGCTGTCCAGCTTCTGAAGCGCAGCATCTGGCTAGAATAAGCAAGGCGAGAGCCACCTTCTCTTAGTTACAGCCAACTGACGCTCTGTGCCATAGAGGCGAACAATCAGTCAATCCTGAAATCGCTTAATTGCACTCAATTTGGTGATTGACGGCCTACCAAGTTAGCGAGCTTGGCAATCGGAGGGTGGCTTCAATGCAGTTATTAGCAACGGCACCGCTGGCGCCGGGCTGAGGCACGGCACAAGAACCCCACTGAAGGCTCTGCGACTTAAGAATTGCCGCGTTGGAAGCTTGAGCACATAGCGAATTGCTATGCGTTGCCAAGAATCGGGCTACAAACTTCCAGAGCCAATGCTGCCGGCGGTGCCAGAGCCAATGCTGCCGGCCGTGCCGGAGCCGATGCTGCCGGCGGTGCCAGAGCCAATGCTGCCGGCGGTGCCGGAGCCGATGCTGCCGGCGGTGCCAGAGCCGATGCTGCCGGCGGTGCCGGAGCCGATGCTGCCGGCGGTGCCGGAGCCGATGCTGCCGGCCGTGCCGGAGCCGATGCTGCCGGCGGTGCCAGAGCCGATGCTGCCGGCCGTGCCGGAGCCGATGCTGCCGGCGGTGCCAGAGCCGATGCTGCCGGCGGTGCCAGAGCCAATGCTGCC
>Ga0209170_1000955_pt1 | contig 12472 bp, 10 predicted proteins | sample KloWWTKNB14_bulk_FD_187178 | JGI IMG/M metagenome (GOLD analysis project Ga0209170, IMG submission 187178) | Active sludge microbial communities from Klosterneuburg, Austria, studying microevolution and ecology of nitrifiers - Klosterneuburg... | ecosystem: Engineered > WWTP > Aerobic digester >...
GCCGCTTGACCTTCTTGCCCGGCGGGCGGGCCTCGACCTCGATGCCCGTGGTCAGCATGTTGTCGGGGTCGGTGAGGACAAGGCGCCCCTCCCCACCGGGGAAGAGCCGCTCGAAGACCCGCTCGAACTGCACCTTGGTGTCGGCGAAGGCCTCGGTGAAGACCTCCTCCACCCGCTCGTCGATCTCCTTGACGATGTCGAGCAGGTCGCGCTTGGAGCGTTTGAGGTCCTCGAGCTGGGTGGTGAGGAAGGTGTGCCGCTCCTCCAGGGCCGCGAACTCCTCGAGGGCGAGCGGGTTGACCCGGCCCAGGGCGGCGAGCCCGCGCTCGGCCTTGCGCAACCGCTTCTCCTGCACCTCGCGCACGTAGGGCGCGGGCTCGGGAGCCTCGTCGGGGTCCTCGCCGGGGGCGACGACGTGCGGAACGAGCTGGTGGGGGCCGAACTCCTCGACGAGCACCTCGGGGTCGATGCCGAGCTCCTCGACGGCGCGGGCCTGCAGCTGCTCGATGCGGGCGACCTGACGTGCGCGGGCCACCTCGTCACGGTGGGCGGTGTCGGTGAGGTCGCGCAGCTCGTCCTGCACGGTGCCGAGCTCGGTGCGCAGTGCCACCGCTGCCCGGTCGCGTTCGGCGCGTTCGGCCTCCGCGGTGTCGCGCAGCGTGGTCGCCCGGGCCAGAGCCTCACCGATGCGCGCCACGGCGTAGACGGCGGCGGCCCGCACGGCCTCGGCGACCGTGGCCTCGCGGCGGCGGCGTTCACGCCGTTCGCGCAGTCGCTCGCGCGCGGCGAGCTCGTTGCGGGCGGCCCCTTCGAGGGAGTCGGCCCGACCCTTGAGGGCACGGGCCCGCTCCTCGCGGGTGCGCAGGGTCAGCCGAAGCTCGGTCTCCGCGGTGCGGGCGCGGCTGGCTTCCAGCTCGAGCCGGTCGCGCTCGTCGGTCGACGGTTCCTGCGTCTCGAGCTCGGGGGCCTCCTGCGCCTCGGCGAGTCGCGCCGATAGTCCCTCGAGCTCGGCCCGGTCGCGGTCGAGGTTCTCGCGCGCCACGGCGATCGCCCGCTCGGTGCGTTCGGCCTCGGCGGATGCCGTGCGCACCGCAGCGCCCAGGCTCCCGAGCCGCTCGGCGACGGCCGCCATGCGAGCGTCCGACTCGTGCAGGGCCTCGAGCGCCGCATCGACCTCGGTCGCGACCGCACTCGCGGCCTCCCGGGCCGCGACGAGTGCAAACCGGGCCTGCTCCGACTGGGCGGTCGCGGCATCCAGCCGTTCCCGGCTCTCGTCGACGGCCGCCTGGAGCTCGAGCAGGCTCTCCCCCGCGCTGCTGCCACCCCGGGCCCACCCGGGGCCGAAGACGTCGCCGTCGGCCGTGACGGCCGTGATCCCCTCACCGCGAGCGACCAGCGCCAGGGCGTGCGCGGCGGTCGGCACGAGCGCCACCCGTTCGAGCAGCTGCTCGACCGCAGGTCGCACGTCAGCGGGGGCGGTCACGACGTCGCGCGCCCACACCGCCGACCCGTCCAGCGCAGGCCACTGCACGCCATCCGACGGGGATGCCGTGGTGCCGACGAGCAGCGCGGCGCGCCCGCCGCTGGTCTCGCGCAACGACTCCAGAGCGCGGGCGGCGTGCTCGCCGCTCGGGACGGCAAGCGCCTCGGAGGCCCACCCGAGCGCAGCGGCGACGGCAGCCTCGTGGCCCCCGCTGACCTGAAGCAACGCCGCGACGGTGCCGATGACGGCGTGCTCGGCGTCCGCAGCGGCGAGCAGGGTCGCCGCACCGTCCTTGCGACGCAGGCTGAGCTCCAGGGCCTCGATGCGGGCGGTCGCGGAGGAGCGGTCACGCTCGGCGTCGCGCTCGCGCGCCACGAGGGCCTCGATCTGCTCCTCGATCTCGGCGAGTCGCGCAGCGGCGCTCTCGTAGGCCTCGTCGAGCCCCTCCTCGCCCTCCTCCTCGACGGCGACGCCGCCCTCGAGCTGGGCGAACTCCTGCTCGGCCTCGGCAGCACGGGCGCGAGCTGCCGCCACCGTCGCCTCGAGTCGGCCGATCTCGGCCTCACCGGCCTCGATCCGGCTGCGCCGGGCCGCCACCTGCCCGGCGAGCTTCGCCAGCCCCTCACGACGGTCGGCGGCCGCCCTGGCCAGCCGCGACAGGCGGTCCTGCTCGGCCGCGTAGGCCGCCTCGACCTCTTGGCGGGCCGTCACGGCAGCAGCCAGCTCGCTCGTGGCCGCGGCGACCTCGGCGAGCAGCGCGGCCTCGGCCGCGCGGGCCTGCTCGGCCTGGGCGCGCAGCTCCTCGGGGTCGCGCCCAGAGGTGGCCTCGTGCTCCTGGTCCTGCGAGAGCAGGCGCACCCGCTCGGCAGCCACCGACCCGGTGGAGTCGAGCCGGTCGCGCAGGCTCTGCAGGCGCACGAAGCGCTCCTGGGCGCGGGTGAGCTCGGGGGCGGCCTCGGCGGACCGGCGCTCGACGTCGGACAGGCGGGTGCGCACGTCCTCGAGGGCGTTCTCGACGGCGCTGCGTCGCTCGATCAGCGCGGTCTCGTCGGCGACCTCCTGCTCGAGCAGGCTGGTGAGCTGCACGAGGTCGTCGGCGAGCAGGCGCAGGCGGGCGTCACGGGCGTCGGCCTGGATGACGGCGGCGCGACGGGCGGCCTCGGCCTGGCGACCGAGGGGGCCGAGCTGGCGGCGGATCTCACCGGTGAGGTCCTGCACCCGGGTGAGGTTGGCCTCCATCGTCTCGAGCTTGCGCAGCGCACGCTCCTTGCGGCGGCGGTGCTTGAGCACGCCGGCCGCCTCCTCGATGAAGCCACGACGCTCCTCGGGCGTGGCCCGCAGCACGGTGTCGAGCTGGCCCTGCCCGACGATCACGTGCATCTCACGGCCGAGGCCCGAGTCGGAGAGCAGTTCCTGCACGTCGAGGAGCCGACAGTTCGTGCCGTTGATGGCGTACTCGCTGCCGCCCCCACGGAACATCGTGCGGGTGATCGTCACCTCGGTGTAGTCGATCGGCAGGGCGCCGTCGGTGTTGTCGATGGTGAGGCTGACCTCGGCCCGGCCCAGCGGCGGGCGTCCGGCGGTGCCGGCGAAGATGACGTCCTCCATCTTGCCGCCGCGCAGGCTCTTCGCGCCCTGCTCACCCATGACCCAGGCGAGGGCGTCGACGACGTTGGACTTGCCCGACCCGTTCGGCCCGACGACGCAGGTGATGCCCGGCTCCAGGCGCATCGTCGTCGCCGAGGCGAAGGACTTGAACCCCTTGAGGGTCAGCGTCTTCAGGTACACGGTGTCGTCGCAGCTTCCGTCGGGTGGCGCAGGCTCGGCAGGAGCCGGATGCCGCCCGACTCTACCGCCGCGTCAGGCCCGGTCCGCGGAGTTCTGGGCCGCGTCGGGGTCTGCTGCGAGGGCCTCGTGGTGGCGGATGACCTCGGCGATGACGAAGGTGATGAACTTCTCGGCGAACTGCGGGTCCAGCCCGGCCTCGTCGGCCAGGCCGCGCAGGCGGGCGATCTGGCGCTCCTCGCGGGCCGGGTCTGCCGGCGGCATCCCGATGGCGGCCTTGAGCTCGCCGACCTGCTGGGTGGCCTTGAAGCGCTCGGCGAGCAGGTGCACGAGCGCCGCGTCGATGTTGTCGATGCTCGAGCGCAGGCGTGCGAGGTCGGGAGGGGTGTCGCTCACGCCGTCATCGTAGGAAGCCGCGGCATCCGCGGCGCTCCCCCGTCCACCCCCCGGATGCCGTCGAGCCTGGTTGGGAGCGCGCGTCACCGCTCGCGGAACCCGACCTCACCGCGCGGGTCACCGCGCAGCGGGGCCGACACGGTGCTGACATGACCCGGCCGCCCGGCGGTGGACACCGGCTCGGAGAGCAGGGTCAGCAGGGCACCGAGAGCGGGGACGGGGCCCTCGGCGACCACCTCGACCCGGCCGTCCGCGGTGTTGCGGGCGTGCCCGGTCAGGCCCAGCTCGAGGGCCCGGGCCCGCACCCACCAGCGGAACCCGACGCCCTGGACGTCCCCGCGCACGAACACCGTGACGCGGCGCGTGGGCTGATCGTCGTCCATGGACACCCAGCGTAGGCCTGCGCGCCTCCGCACCACTGTCACCACCTGCCCCTACCGTTACCGACATGAGCACCGTGACGGCTCACAGCCCCGGCGGACGGGACGCCACGACGGGCGTGCCCGCACCGGCGCGTGCCGCCGAGGGTGCACCGCGCCCCGGCCGACTGCCTGGCCTGGACGGCCTGCGCGCCCTGGCCATCGTCGCGGTCCTGACCTTCCACCTCGACCCGTCCTGGCTGCCCGGCGGGTTCCTCGGGGTCGACGTGTTCTTCGTCGTCTCGGGGTTCCTCATCACCACGCTCCTCGTGCGCGAGCGCGCGGCCACCGGCGGGCTGGACCTCCCGGGGTTCTGGACCCGCCGCGCCCGCCGCCTGCTGCCCGCCCTGCTCGTCTGCGTCCCGGCCTCCGTGCTCCTCGCCCGCCTGTCCGAGGGCGACCTGCTCGTCGGCATCGGGCGCCAGGTGCTCGGGGCGTTCACGTTCACGTCGAACTGGCTCGAACTGGCCGCTGGAAGCGACTACTTCGCAGCCACGACGCCCACGCTGTTCATGAACCTGTGGTCCCTCGCCGTCGAGGAGCAGTTCTACCTCCTGTGGCCGCTCGCCGTGCTGGTGCTGCTGCGGGTGACGCGGGGGTACGAGGCCCGCGCTGCCGTCGCGCTGGGCCTGGCCATGCTGTCGGCGGTGCTGATGGCGGTGCACGTCGACCCGCAGAGCCCGACCCGCGCGTACTACGGCACCGACACCCACGTCATGGGGCTGATGCTCGGCGCGGCGCTGGCGTTCGCGTGGGCAGCCCCGCACCGCGCGTGGACGCGCACCCCGTGGTGGGGCGCCCACCGGCGTCAGGTGGCCGCGGCGGCGCTCGTCACGCTGCTCGCACTGATGGCGACGGCAGGTGAGGCCTCGGCGTGGACGTTCCGCGGTGGCATCCTGCTCGCCTCGCTCGCGACGACCGCCCTCGTGCTCGTCGTCGTCGAGCGGCCCGGACGCCTGCAGGCGGTTCTGGAACTGCCCGCAGCCCGCTGGATCGGTGCCCGCAGCTACGGCATCTACCTCTGGCACTGGCCGGTGTTCCTCGTCATCGGCGCCGACCTTCCCGTGGCACCCGGCAGCCCGGCCTACCTCGCGACCCGGGTCTGGTGCGTCGTCATGACCCTCGTCATCGCCGACCTGTCCTACCGGTTCATCGAGACGCCCGTGCGCCGGCACGGCTTCCGCGGCACCGCCGGTCGGGCCCTGGCCCGGCTGCGGGCGATGGGCACCCGGGGCGCTCGTGTCCTGTGGGGTCTCGCGCTGGTGCTCGCCCTGGTCGTCACCGTGGTGCTCGTGACCGCGCCGGAGCGCACCGCCACCGAGGAGCTCATCACGGCCAACGAGGCCGCCCTCGCTCTCGAGGACACGACGGCATCCTCGGCTGACGAGCGTCGGCCTGCGAACCCGGGCACCGCCACAGCGGATGCCGCCACGACCTCACCCAGCCCCACGGCATCCGCCGCCGTGGCGGACTCGACGACCGCCGACTGGACGATGCCCTCCGGCAAGGAGATCGACGTCTTCGGCGACTCCATGGCCGTCGGGTCGATCCACGCCCTGCGCTACTACTTGCCCGGCATCCGCGTCGACGGCAAGTCCAACCGCCAGTGGAGCGCCGCGCCCAAGTACGTCGCCGCCAAGGGTGACTCCCTGCGGCGAGCCGTGGTGATCGTGCTCGGCACGAACGCCGGCACCGACCTGCCGGTCGCGCGCAAGACCCTCGACGCCATCGGGCCGGACCGCATGGTGGTGCTGACGACCGTCCACGGCCGGTTCGCCCGCGCCGAAGAGGACAACGCGGCGCTGCGCGAACTCGTCAAGGGTCGACCGAACGTGCGCCTCGCCGACTGGGATGCCGCCCTGAAGGGCACCAGCGGACAGCTCCAGAGCGACGGCATCCACCCGAGCCTGAAGGGCTCGCACCTGTTCGCCAAGACGGTGCGCCAGGCCTTGGCCGACCTGTCGGAGGAACGCACCGGCAAGACCGTGGTGCTCAAGGAACTCCCCGGCCCCTGAGGGCTCAGGCAGGTTGGCGCCGGGCCCTCGGACGGGGCTGGCAGCGCGGGCAGGAGAACGACGACCGGTTCATGAAGTGCTCGCGGCGGATGAGGGTGCCGCAGCGGCGGCAGGGGCGACCCTCCTGACCGTAGGCGGCGAGCGAGCGGTCGAAGTAGCCCGACGCGCCGTTGACGTTGACGTAGAGGGCGTCGAAACTCGTCCCGCCCTGGTCGAGGGCCTCGCGCATCACGTCGCTCGCGTGGTCGAGCACCGTGCCGATCAGCGGCTTGCTGAGGCTCTGCGCCACCCGTTCGCCATGAACGCCAGCCCGCCACAGGGCCTCGTCGGCGTAGATGTTGCCGATCCCCGAGGCCACCCGCTGGTCGAGCAGCACGCGTTTGATGGCGCTGTCGCGGGCCTTGACCGCCCTGATGACCGCAGCCCGGTCGAAGTCCGGGTCGAGCAGGTCGCGGGCGATGTAGGCGATCGAGGTCGGCACCCCGTCCTCGTCGAGGTCGGCCAGCGCCAGCCCGCCGAAAGTCCGCTGGTCGACGAAGCGCAGTTCGGGGCCGTCGTCGGCGAACCGGAAGCGGGCGTGCAGGTGCTTCTCGTCCGGGGCGTCACCCGCCTCGACGAGCAGCTGCCCGCTCATGCCGAGGTGCACGACGAGGCCGAGCGCCTCCTCGAGGTCGAGCCACAGGTACTTGCCGCGGCGGCGGGCTGCCGCGATGCGGCGACCGGTGAGCCGGTCGGCCAGGTCGACCGGGCCGGCGACATGGCGCCGGGCCACGCGCTGGCCGCGCAGCTCGACCTCGGTCAGGCGACGTCCGACGACGTGGTCGGCCAGACCTCGTCGCACGACCTCGACCTCGGGGAGCTCGGGCACCGGTGGGTCAGGCCCCTTCGTGGGCGTCGCGGATGCTGCCCCAAGCCAGCGCCGCAGCCTGCTGCTCGGCCACCTTCTTCGTGCGGCCCTCGCCCTGCCCGAGCACCCTGCCCCCGACGTGCACCTCGGCCCGGAAGCACTTCGCGTGCTCCGGCCCCTCCTCGACGACGGAGTACTCGGGTGATCCGAGCCCGTGCTTGGAGGAGATCTCCTGGAGGCTGGTCTTCCAGTCCAGGCCGGCCCCGAGGGTCACGGCCTGCGCGAGCAGCGGGTCGACGAGGTGGTGCACGAGCTCGGTGGCCGCGGTGATCCCACCGCTCTGGTAGACGGCGCCGATGACCGCCTCGACGGTGTCAGCGAGGATCGAGTCCTTGTCGCGCCCGCCGGTGGTCTCCTCCCCCCGCCCGAGGAAGACGTAGTCACCGAGGCCGAGCGTGCGGCCCACCTCGGCCAGCGCGCGCATGTTGACCACGGATGCGCGCAGCTTGGCCAGCTGGCCCTCGCTGGTGTCCGGGTGGGCATCGTGCAGGGTCGTCGTGACGACGAGGCCGAGCACGGAGTCGCCGAGGAACTCGAGGCGTTCGTTGTGCGGCAGCCCGCCCGCCTCGTAGGCGTAGGAGCGGTGCGTCAGGGCACGCTGAAGAAGCGCCTCGTCGACCGGGCTGCTGGTCACCTGGACCAGGTGGTCCAGCAGCTCGGTGACGGGGCGCGGCGGTGTCAGTGCACCGGGCGCGGACGCCGCCCTCCCCATGGGGAAGCGATCAGCCCTGGTGCTCGGTGCGCTCGGCGACGCCGTAGTGGCGGCCCTTGTAGGTGCCACATGACGGGCACGCAACGTGCGGCTGGGTGAGCGACTTGCACTGGGGGCAGGTCGTCGTGGCGACGGGAGCCGCCTTCCAGTTGGCGCGGCGCGAGCGGGTGTTGGAGCGCGACATCTTCCGCTTCGGAACGGCCACGTCAGGTCCTCTTCTCTGTCGGAGTGGGCTGGTTCTCGGTCAGGGCCGAGAGGGCCGCCCATCGGGGGTCGATCAGGTCGTGCTGGTGGTCCGGGTCCTCCGCGAGCGGCTTGCCGCACTCGGAGCACAGCCCGGGGCAGTCGGGCCGGCACACCGGCTGGAACGGCAGTGCAGGCACCACCGTGTCCCGGAGCAGCGGTTCGAGGTCGATCAGACCGTCCTCGACTCGCGACTCCTCGGCTGCGTCCTCGTCCCCCACCTCGTGGTGGTGGGCGTGGCGCTCGGCGTAGACGAACAGCTCCTGGAAGGCCCCGTCGACCGGGTGGGTCACGGGGTCCAGGCACCGCACGCAGGCGCCGGTCGCCGTGCCACGGACCGAACCGGTGACGAGCACTCCCTCGACGACGGACTCCAGGCGCAGGTCGAGGGTCAGGGGCTGGCCCTGCTCGACGCGCATGACGACCGTGCCGAAGTCGCTCGGCGCACCGACTTCACGCGTCAGCTCACTCATCGTCCCGGGACGACGGCCGACGAGCTTGGTGTCGAGCACCATCTCGGACCGGGGGTCGAGTCGAGTCATGAGCCTTGGGTGTTGTCGGTGTGGTTCGGCCACGCCTCACGGACGCAGACCGAGGGACAAGGTTACCGGTCACGGCCCCCGCACCCAAACCGGATGCCGTCCGCCCACCAGAGGTGCCGCGTCACGGCATCCGAATCATCGCCGATTCGAGGTGTTTACCGCACGGATCCGCGGGCGGTATCACCTCGACCGCGCGAGTGGCCCGTCGACGGCGCCGGCCACCTGCGGGGCCAGCGTCTCGGCGTAGGTGGCGGTGACGTGGTCCCCGGCCCGGTGCACCGCGACGTGGCCGATGACGACGGGACACTGCCCACCGGGGCAGATCCACGGGGTGAGGTCGAGCAGCGCGACATCCGGACCTGCCTGAGCATCGGGTGCCGAGCCAGCAGCGACGAGCGCCACGGCATCCTGCTGCACCGGCAACCCGCTGCCCGCGACCGCCGGCTGCGCCTCGAAGGTGCAGCGCCCGAGCTCTCGCGGGTTGCGGGCCGCACAGATGTCGAGGTCGTCCGGTGAGAGCGGGCTGTCCCCGACGACGACGACGGGCACACCCCGATCCGTGAGCGACCGCCAGCGGTCGGCGTACCCCTGCACGAGCAGCCCACGGTCGGTGGCCTCTCCCGCCCACGCACTGCGAGCCACCCCCGACGTCACCACGACGTCCGGAGCCTCCTGGTCGAGCGAGCGCACCACGGCCTCGTTCCAGGCGTCGCACTCGGGGTAGGCAACCCCCGCCTCGGCCGCTGGCGCAGCGGCGAACGCGCATGCTGACTTGCCCCACGTGACGATCCGCCACCCGCGCTCGGCCGCGACCGCCTGGAGGGCAGGCAGCCACTGCATCGCCTTGGAGTCACCGACGAGGGCGATCGTCCTCGCCCCGTCGGGGTCCCCGAACGTGCACGCCACCGGCTCGGTGGCGGCATGGTCGACCTGGCAGCGATCGACGTCGGCGGCCGGCCGGTCCTCACCGGCCACGAGGGGGTCAGGCGTCACCCAACCGGGGTCGTCGACATCCGTGACAACCCGCCCGGGGACCACGGTGGCCGCACCGAGGTCAGCCACGACGACCACCCCGTCCGGGGGCGTCGTCGTGAACGGTGAGCGCAGCGGCAGCAGGGGCAGGGCCGCGAGCACGCCCACCAGCGACAGTGCCAGCCCGCTCACGAGCAGGGCCCGCGGGCGCTCGCGCAGCCACGGACCGTGGTGGATGGGCGTCTCGACGAAGCGCCACGACAGCCAGGCCGGGGCGATCGATGCGACGGCGAGCGCGACCTTGCCCCAGGCCGGGAGGGTGGTGCCCACGGCATCCGCGGTCCATTCCCCGAGCACGATGAACGGCCAGTGCCACAGGTAGATCGAGTACGACAACCCGCCGATCCACACCATCGGCCGCCACCCGAGCACCTGGCCCGCACCGTGGCCGCCGCCCGACTGCCAGCCGAGCCACAGCAGCACCGCGGTCGGCACCGTCGGCAGCAGTGCCCAGGCCCCCGGCCAGTCGATGCCGTCGGGCAGCAGCAAAGCCACCGCCACCAGGGTGAGCAGGGCCGCCCAGCCGAGCACCCTCGCGCCACGAACTGGGGATGCCGGTCGCGGCCTCCCAGCGAGCGTCACCGCGAGCATCGCCCCCACCCCGAGTTCCCACACCCGGGTGGTCGTCGTGAAGAACGCCGGCCGGGGGGAGGTGTCCGAGAACCAGATCGACCAGACGAAGGAGACCGCGACGAGCGCCCCGAGCGCGCCGAGCACGACCCGGCGGCTCGGGCGCCGCACGACCAGGGCCAGCACGATGAGCAGCAGCGGCCACAGGACGTAGAACTGCTCCTCGACGGCCAGCGACCAGAAGTGCTGCACGGGTGAGGGGCGGATGTCGGAGGCGAGGTAGTCGACCTCTCGCCGGGCGAACACCCAGTTGACGACGTAGGCCGCGGATGCCGCGATGTCGACCCCGATGTCGCGCCGTCGCAACCCGGGCACCACGAGGTACGACACGAGCGAGGTGAGAACCAGGACGAGCACCGCGGCGGGCAGCAGGCGCCGGATCCGTCGACCGACGAACCGCGACCAGGAGATCGTCCCGGTGGTCCACAGCTCGGTGACGAGCAACCCGGTGATGAGGAAGCCGGAGATGACGAAGAAGATGTCGACGCCGATGAACCCGCCATGCAGCGGCAGGCCCGCGTGATGGGCCAGGACGGTGAGGATGGCGACCGCGCGCAGGCCCTCGATGTCCGGGCGGAAACCCGAGTGGCGCGCGGGCGTCTCAGCCGTCGGCACGCAGGCGGTCGACAAGGGCGTCGCGCACCTCGTCCGGCACCAGGCCGGTCACGTCGCCGCCGAAGCGCACGACCTCCTTGACGAGCGAGCTCGACACGTGCGCCAGCGCCGGGTCGCCCGGGATGAAGACCGTCTCGATGCCGGTGAGGTGGCGGTTCATCAGCGCCATCGGGAGCTCGTACTCGAAGTCGGTGGAGCCGCGCAGCCCCTTGACGATCACCGAGGCGTCGAGGTCGCGGCAGACGTCGACGAGCAACGTGCCGGCGAAGGCCTCGACCCGCACCGTGCCCGCAGCGCCGGTGCCGTTGTCGGCAGCACCGGCACCAGCGCCAGGACCGAGACGCTCGGCGACACCCCGCTCGATGAACGCGATCCGCTCGTGCACGCTGAACGTCCCCGCCTTGGCCGGGTTGTGCAGCACAGCCACGACGACCTCGTCGTGGATCGCCGCAGCCCGGGCGATGACGTCGAGGTGACCGTGGGTCACGGGGTCATAGGAGCCTGGGCACACGGCTCGGCGCACGGTGTCGGTCACACCCCCACGCTACTTCTTGGCGGCCTCCTCGATCTCCTTCGCCTTCGCCTTCGCTGCGTCCTTGACGGCGTCGGCCTCCTCGCGAGCCTCCTCCGGGGCGAGCACGCCCTCGTCCACCGCCTCTGCGAGCAGGGCCGCCACCTGTTCGGCGGAGGCGCAGCCCTCCTCGAGCAACTGGTTGCGGCGCGTCGCCCAGGCGACCCCGAGTGACTCGCGGCGGTCGATGGACAGGTCCTCGCGGGCCGGGTTGAGGATGTCGGTCTCCTCCTCCCCCGCGTGGTGGTTCACCGCGGTGGCGAGCTCTTCGAGGGCGTCGTCGTACTTCTGGGTGTCGGTGCCCTTGGCCTCCAGGAACGCGAGCAGGGCCTCGTTGATCTCGGCGTGCTCCTCCTCGCTGTGCTCCTCCTCGTGGGCGCCGATGGCGCGGGCGCGGCGCAGGTCGGGGTAGACCTTCTCCTCCTCGGCCACGGCGTGCGCGACGAGCAGTTCAGCCAGCGCCTGGCGGGCGGCGGCGCGGTCGGCGTCGCTGCGGCGGCACTCGCGCAGCAGGTCCTCGAAGAGGCGGTGGTCGTCGAGGATCAGCTCGATGACGTCGCCGGAAGTGGGTCGGGGGATCTCGATGTCTGTCATTGACCCATCGTCACCAATTCGCCGACCGAAATGTGCCCGAGCAACCGACTTCGTGAGAGAGACGACGCCGGATGCCGGGTGGGTCAGGTTGCGGGGCGGGCCAGCCAGATCGTGGTCTCGCCGTACTTTCGGGGTTTGCCGTCCCGTTCGAGCCCGTCGGGCCAGGTCGGCTCCGGGCTGCGCTTCGACCGCTCGACGACCACGAGCGCCTCGGGGCCGAGCCACCCTGACGCGAGCCGGGCCAGCACGGCGCCCAGGGCGTCCTCGTCGACGTCGTAGGGCGGGTCGATGAACACCAGGTCGACCTGCTCCGGCTCCCCCGCCGCGCGGGCCAAGGCAGCGTCGACCGTCGAGCGCGACACCCGCACCCGCTGACCAAGACCCAGCTCGCGCACGTTGCCCGCGATCACGTCGGCCGCGCGCCGGTCGGACTCCACGAGCAGCACCGCCGCCGCTCCCCTGCTGGCGGCCTCGAGCCCCAGGGCCCCTGACCCGGCATAGAGGTCGAGCACCCGTGCACCGGCCACG
>Ga0209170_1000957_pt1 | contig 12444 bp, 9 predicted proteins | sample KloWWTKNB14_bulk_FD_187178 | JGI IMG/M metagenome (GOLD analysis project Ga0209170, IMG submission 187178) | Active sludge microbial communities from Klosterneuburg, Austria, studying microevolution and ecology of nitrifiers - Klosterneuburg... | ecosystem: Engineered > WWTP > Aerobic digester >...
GGGCGAGGTCGAGGAAGGCCTCGTAGGAGTGGCGCGGGAAGTAGCCGATGAAGTCGTCGTCGATGGCTTCCTCGAGGAACACGGACTCGCGGCCCGCGAGGCGATGGCGCCGCGGCACGACGAGCGTCACGCGGTCGGTGCGGTAGGGGAACGAGGCCACGCCCGGGGAAGCGGAAGTCGCGTGGTAGATGCCGAGGTCGGCCTCGCCCTCGATCACGAGGCGCGGAATGTCGCCGCTCACGCGCTCCAGCAGGTCGACGTGCGTGCCCGGCTGCTCGGCGAGGAAGCCCGCGATGTCGGCGGGCAGGAACTGGATGATGGTCGAGCGGTTGGCCGCGAGCCGCACCTTGGGCACGCCCTGCGGCGAGAAGGCGGCCACCGCGTCCTCCGCGAGCCGGAGGCTCCTGAGGATCGCCTTGGCGCGCTGGTAGAGCACCGCGCCCGCGGGCGTGGGTTCCACGCCGCGGCCGTGCCGGCGAAGCAGCAGCGTGCCCACCTGCCGCTCCAGCTCCGCCACGCGCTTGCTCGCCGCCGAGGTCACCACGTTCTCGCGCTCCGCGGCGCGCGACAGGCTCTTCTCGTCGACGGCGGCGACGAAGATCTCCAGCGAGGGGATGTCCAGCCGAATCATTTGCGCCTGCCCGTGCTCCGGAAGCGCCGATTCTACCGGCGGCCGGCGGGGCGGGCACCGCCGGCGGCGCGCGCCGCTCACGTGCGCCAGGAAGGATCGCGCCGGTCGAGCAGGCGCTTGAGCGCCGGCCACTCCATCACGCCGTACGGGCGCCGCGTCTGCGGCTGGTAGTTGAGCCAGGTCTTCTCGAGGACCTCGGCCGGCACGGGATTCAGGGGCGTATTGCAGGCCATGGCGGCGAGCTGCAGCTTGCAGGAGAGCTCCAGCCGGTGCATCGCGTTGAAGGCCTCGGGGATGGTCGCGCCCACGGTGAGCAGGCCGTGGTTGCGCAGGATCATGGCGTTGGCCTCGCCGAGGTCGCGCACGAGCGAGGCCTGCTCGGCGGTGTCGAGCACCACGCCCTGGTAGTCGTGGTAGCCGATCTTCAGGAAGCGCATCGAGGTCTGCGCCAGCGGCAGCAGCCCGCACGCGAGCGCGGAGACCGCCATGCCCGGCCAGGTGTGCGTGTGGATCACGCAGTCGACGTCCGGGCGGTGGCGGTGGATCGCGGCGTGGATCACGAAGCCGGCGCGGTTCACGCCGTAGTCGAGGTCGCCGAAGGAGGGCTTGGCGAGGACGTTGCCGTCGCAGTCGATCTTCACCAGGCTCGAGGCGGTGATCTCCTCGTACAGCATCCCGTAGGCGTTGATGAGGAAGGCGCCCTCCTCGCCCGGCACGCGGGCCGAGGCGTGGTTGGCGCCCATGTCGGCCATCCCGTGCAGGTCCAGCAGGCGGTAGCAGGCGGCGAGGTCGAGGCGGGCGTTCCATTCCGCCTCGCTCACGCGGTCCCGCATGGGGGAGATCTCGAAGCCTTGCCTTGCGCTCATGGTCGTGGTGGTGGGAGTTGAAAGGGGATCAGGCGAGCCGGGCGGTCGCCGCGTCGAGGCGCGCGCGGTCCTGCCGGCTGGCCCAGAAGAGCGGCCCGCCCTCGTGCTTCGGGAAGCCGTAGCCGTTCACGAGGACGAGGTCGACGTCGGAGGCGCGCAGCGCGACGCCCTCGGCCAGCACCCGCTCCGCCTCCCTCACCAGGGTGGCGAGCGCGCGGCCGCGGATCTCGTCCGGGTCGATGGCGCGGCGCGCGATGCCGGCCGCCGCGGACGCGGCTTCGATCAAGGCGCGCACCTCCGGGTCGGGCTCGCCGCGGCGCGCCCCCGGGGGGTAGCGATACCAGCCGGCGCCGGTCTTGCGCCCGAGGCGCCCGCGCTCGCAAAGGCGGTCGGCGATCGCGCAGTAACGCTCGCGCGGGTCGCGCGTGGCCGCGAGCCGCTGGCGCATGCGCCAGGCGATGTCGAGGCCCGCCATGTCGGCCACGGCGAAGGGCCCCATGGCGAAGCCGAAGGATTCGAGGGCCGCATCCACTTCCTCGGGAAGCGCGCCCTCCTCGACGAGGAGCTCGCACTGGCGGCGATAGGCGGCGTAGAGGCGGTTGCCGATGAAGCCCTCGCCCACCTTGGCGACGACGCAGAGCTTGCGCAGCTTCCGGCCCACGGCGAGCGCGGTGGCGAGCGCCCCGGGCGAGGTCTTCGCCGCGCGCACCACCTCGAGCAGGCGCATCACCGGCGCCGGGCTGAAGAAGTGCAGCCCCAGCACGTCCTGCGGGCGCTTCGTCGCGGCGGCAATGCGGTCCACGTCGAGGTACGAGGTGTTGGTGGCCAGGATCGCCCCGGGCTTCGCGACGGCGTCCAGGCGCGCGAACATCGCCTCCTTGAGGGCCATGTCCTCGAAGATCGCCTCGACGACGAGGTCGGCATCGGCGAGCGAGGCGAGGTCCACGGCGCCGTGGATGCGTGCCAGGCGCCGCTCGGCTTCAGCCTCGTCGAGGCGCCCGGCGGCCACCGACGCGTCGTAGCCCTGCTTCACGCACGCGAGGCCGCGGGCGACCGCCTCCTCGTCCTGGTCGATGAGCGTGACCGCGATCCCGGCGTCGGCGAAGCAGGTGGCGATCCCCGACCCCATCGTTCCCGCGCCGACCACGCCGGCGCTCCCGACGGGGCGCTCGGCGGCGCCCTCCAGCCCCGGCACCTTCGCGGCCTCGCGCTCGGCGAAGAAAAGGTGCCGCAGCGCCGCGGCTTCCGGCGACTGGCGAAGGGCCTGGAACATGCGCCGCTCGTTGGCGAGCGCCTCGCCGTACGGCAGCGTCGCCGCCTCCTTGATGGCGGCGATGGCGGCCACGACGGGCGGCCTGCCCTTGCCGGCCCTGAGCGCCGCCTTCTCCGCGTCGGCCACGGCTTCCGGTGGGTCGGCCGGCACCGGCAGCGCCGACACGGGGCGCTTGCGGCCGCCCAGCGCCAGCGCGTGCGCCACGGCGGCCGCGCGCAGGTCGCCTTCCGCCACGGCGTCGACGAGACCGAGGCGCAACGCCTCCGCCGCCTTCACGCGGCGCCCGGAGCAGGCGATCTCGATCGCCTTCGCCACGCCGGCGAGCCGCGGCAGGTGCTGCGTGCCGCCCGCGCCCGGGATCATGCCGAGCGTCACTTCCGGCAGGCCCACCACGGCGTCCATCGCGGCCACGCGCGCGTCGCAGCCCAGCGCCAGTTCGAAGCCGCCGCCCAGCGCGGCGCCGTGCAGCGCGGCGACGAAGGGCTTCGGGCAAGCGGCGAGTGCCGCGAGCACCGCGGGCAGTTGCGGCTCCGCGAGCGGCTGGCCGAACTCGCGGATGTCGGAGCCCGCCACGAAGGTGCCGCCGGCGCCGATGATCACGCCCGCCTCCAGCGCGGGATCCGCCGCGACGGCGGCCACGGCTTCGAGCAGGCCCGACCGCACGGCGGCGGAACCGGCGTTCACCGGCGGGTTGTCGATGACCACGACGGCCACGCGGCCCTCGCGCTCGAGGCGGACGGGAGAGGCGCTCATCGCACCTTCACCAGCGCATCCACGGCGACGATCCCCTGCCCCGCCTCGCGCACGACGACGGGGTTCATCTCCGCCTCGATCACGACCGGGTCTGCCACGATCGCGAGTTGCGAGAGCCCCACGACCGCGTGGGCCAGCGCCTCGAGGTCGCCGGCCGGCTTGCCGCGGTAGCCCGCGAGCGCGCGGAAGGCCTTCACCTCCGCGATCATCTCGCGCGCGGTCTCGAGGTCCACGGGCGCGAGCCGGAGGCTCCGGTCGCGGTAGACCTCGGTGAGCACGCCGCCGGCGGCCAGCATCACCACCGGGCCCACCTGCGGATCGACGCGGTAGCCCACGAGCGCCTCGCCCACGCCGCGCGCCATGGCCTGCACCAGCACGCGCTCCACCTTCGCGCCCGGGCGGCGCGCGGGCACCTCGCGCGCGATGCGCGCCACCGCCTCGGCGAGCGAGGCGGCATCGCCCACGCCGAGCACCACGCCACCGACGTCGGTCTTGTGCGGGATGTCGGCCGCAAGGACCTTCACCGCCACCGGGTAGGCGAGGCCCGCGCCGTCGACCCGGTCCACGGGAAAGGCCCGCGCCGGCGCGTGCGCGATGTCGAGGCGGTGCAGGAGCGCGTAGGCCTCCAGCTCGTCCAGCAGCCGCCCGCCGCCCTCGGCCATGCCGGATCGCCGCGGCGGCGCGGCACGGGGCGCGTGGCGCGAGAAGGCCGCGGCGATGGCATCCGCGCACGATTCCGGCGTGCGGAAGGCGGGCACGCCGCCCTCGGCCAGCATCGCCAGCGCCTGCGGCGCCTCCGGCACCACGAAGGCCGCGAGCGGCTTGCCGCCGCCGGCGCTGTCGATCACGGGCCGCACCGCGAGCTGCGGCTGGTAGCGCGCCGACGACCCCGCCACCGCCACGACGAGGTCGAACTCGGGCGCGGCGAGCAGCACGTCGAGCGCGCCCTTCATCACTTCGTAGCGCGTGCCGGCGAGCGTGAGGTCGACGATGCGGCCCGGCGCCACGGCGACCTTCGCCTGCGCCAGCCGCTCGAGCGTCTCCGCCGAGGGGCCCTGCACGGCGATGCCGCGCACGCCGAGCTGGTCGACCACCATCGCCGCCCCGCCGCCCGTGGTGGTGACCACGCCCACGCGCGGCGCGTGGCCGCGGCGCGCGAGCGGCAGGCGCGCGACGAGCGGCAGCCCCTCGATCAGCGCGTCGATCGTCTCCACGCGCGCGATGCCGCAATCGCGAAGGAAGGCGCCGGCCACGTCGTCCTCGCCCGCGAGCGCCCCGGTGTGCGACACCGCGAGCTCCGCGGCCGCCGCCGAGCGGCCCAGCTTGTAGGCGATCACGGGCTTGCCGCGCGCGGCCGCCGCGAGCGCGAACTCGCGCAGCCGGTCCGCGTGGCGCATCGTCTCGAGGAACAGGAGGTAGCCGCCGACGGCCGGGTCGTCGAGCGTGGCCGCGCAGATCTCGCCGATGGAGAGGTCGACTTCGTTTCCCACGGACACGAGCCCCGCGAACCCCAGCCCCCGCGCCTTGCCGCGCGAGACGAGCGCGCCGATGAGGCTGCCGCTGTGCGAGGCGACGAAGGTGGACCCCGCCGGCAGTTCCGGCTCCGCGAAGGCGGCGTTGGCCGTAAGGAGCAGCCGCTCGTGCACGTTCACCACGCCCAGGCTCGACGGCCCCACGACGCGCACGCCCGTGGCCGCGACGATCCCGCGCAACCGCGCTTCCCGCGCTTCGCCCGCCTGGCCCGACTCGCCGAAGCCGGCGGCGAGCACCGTGACCACCGGCACGCCCGCGCGGCCGCACTGCTCCACGGCCGCGAGCGCCGCTTCCGTGGGCGCGACGATGTAGGCGTGGTCCGGCACCTCGGGCAGGCTCTCCACCGAGGGCCACGCCTTCTCGCCCTGCACCGTGTCGCGGTTGGGGTTCACCGGGTAGACGCGCCCCGCGAAAGCGCTGCGGCGCAGGTAGTGCAGCGGCCGCGCCGCGGTCTTGGCGAGGTCGTCGGAGACGCCCACCAGCGCGACGCTGCGCGGGCGCAGCAGCCGCTCGCCCAGCGCGGCCCCGGTGAGCCCGTTGCGCGCGCCCATGTCAGCCCATCCGCTGGTCGAAGCGGCGGTCGAAGATCGACTCCGCCAGCCGGTTCTTGAGCATCTCGAGGGAGCCCCCGGCGATCATCCAGCCGCGCGTGCGCCGCACGCAGTACTCGACGATCGCCTCCTGGCTGAAGCCCATGCCGCCCATCACCTGCATCGCCTCGTTGGCCACCTCGAACCCGGCCTGGTTGCAGGCGAGCTTGGCCGCGGCCGTGTCGTAGGCGCCGGGCAGGCCCTTCTGCGCGCCCACCACCGCCTTCCAGAGCATGAGCTGCGCGCTCTCGAGCTTCACGCTCATCTCCGCGAACTTCCACTGCAGCCCCTGGAACTCGCACAGCGGCCGGCCGAACTGCTTGCGCACCAGCGCGTGCTCGCGCGCCACGTTGTAGGCGTGCCGCCCCAGCGCCAGCGCGCGCGAGGCGTTGCCGAGGCGCTCGACGTTGAAGCCCGTGATCTGCTTCTTGAACCCGCCCGGGCCCAGCAGCAGGTTCTCCCGCGGGATGCGGCAGCCGTCGAAGTAGAGCTGCGCCCACGCCTCCCCGTTCATGAAGCGCGAGGGCTGGCCGATGGCGAAGCCGGGCGTGCCGCGCTCGACCAGCACCGAGCCGATGCCGCCCACGCCGGGGCCGAAGCGCACGTACACGAGGAAGAGCGCCGCCTCCGGGCTGTGGGTGGAGAAGACCTTGGTGCCGTCGATCACGAAGCCGTCGCCGTCCTCGCGCGCCGTGGTGCGCAGGTCGGTCACGGCCGAGCCCGCCTCGGGCTCCGTCATGCCCAGCGAGAGGAGCTTCCTCCCCGCGAGCAGGTCCGGCAGGAAGCGTGCCTTCTGCTCCGGCGTCGCGTACTCCACGAAGGTGCGGATGGGGCCGAAGTTGCCGGCCTGCACGATGTCGGCGCTCTTGGGGCAGGCGAGCGCCACTTCCTGGATCGCGATCACGGCGTCCATGAGCGTGCCGCCCATGCCGCCGTCCTCCTCGGGGAAGAGGATGCCCAGCAGCCCCTGCCGCGCGATCTTCGCCGCGGTCTCCCACGGGTAGGCGGGGTCGTGGGCGCGTTCGAGCGCCCCCGGCGCCAGCTCGGCCTGCGCGAAGCGCCGCACCGACTCGGCGAAGGCGCGCTGCTCCTCGGTGAACTCGAAATCCATGTCCCCTCCCCTAGGGCGCCGCGAGGCGCAGGTCAGCGACCGCGAGGCTCTCCAGCCGCCAGAGCTTCGCGAGCAGGTCGCGGGCGCGCGCCTCGCCCAGCACGGGCGCGGCCAGCTCCGCGAACTTGGCGTCGATCTCCGCGTCCGTGAGAGGCGCCTCGGGGTCGCCCTTGCGGCAGGGCGCGAAGTGCTCCTCGCGGCGGCCGTCGGCGAGTGTCGCCGTGACGCGCGCGGCGCGCTGCGCCGGAAAGGCCGCGGTGAGCGCCGGGTCCGCGACGAGCTTCACGCGCTGCGCGAGCGCGCGGATGGCGGGATCGGCAAGCCGCTCCGGCGCGAAGGCACCCAGCCGCACCGAGCCGTGCAGGAGCGCGTGCGCCACCACGAACGGGATGCTGAACTTGGCCTCCGCCGCCGTGCGCGGCGCGGGGTTGCCGGCGACGTCGAGCGCCGCCTGGTAGGTCGCCACCTCGAGCACGGATACCGAATCCGGATCGAGCCCCCGGGCCTTGAGCGCCAGCACCGCGTCGATGGCGGCGAAGGCGTGCCCGCAACAGCCGTGGTTCTTCTGCGTCATGCGCGTGATGTTGTAGCGCTCGCCCAGCCCCTCGGTCGCGCGCGCCCAGTGCGCGCCGTCGGACATCGCCGCGCCGAAGCCCGCGCTCCCCTCCAGCACGTCGGGGGCGCCGGTGACGCCGGCGGCGGCGGCCTGCGCGGCCAGCACGCCCGCGCTCGCCGCGTGGCCCGCGTGCAAGGGCTTCGTCATCGAATCGGAGCGAAACGCCTGCTGCAAGCCGGAAGCGAAGGTGGCGGCGGTGGCCAGCGCGTGCCGCAGGGCGGCCTCGTCGCCGGGGGCGAAAAGCGATGCCGCCGCGGCCGCGCCGCCGAAGGTGCCGACAGTGCCGGTGGTATGGAAGAAGCGGTAGTGCGAGGGCTGCACCGCGACCCCGATGCGCGTGGAGATCTCGTAGCCCACCACCACCGCCTGCAGGAGCTGCGCCCCGGAGAGCCCGCGGTCCTCGGCCACGGCCAGCGCCGCGGCGATCGTGGGACAACCCGGGTGGTAGACCGCGTCCTTGAAGATGTCGTCGAACTCCACGGCGTGCGAGGCGGAGCCGTTGATCCACGCCGCCAGCGCCGGGAAGGCGGTCGTCGCGAACCCGGGCAGGCTCGAGCGCCCCACCCCCAGTTCGCGGGCGTGGGCGGCGACGAGGTTCGTGGCCGGCGCCACCCGCGTGCCCGGGTAGAGCGCCGCGAACCAGTCGATCACGGCACGCTTGGCGTGATGCGCCGCCTCCGCGGGCGGCGGCCGCGTCGCGTCGCGCGCCCCGTAGGCCGCCAGCGTCGAGAGCAGTCCGGACATGGGTTTCCTCCTTGCCGCCATGGTATCGCCGCCCGGCCACGGGGCTGTGAATTTCCGGAAAACCTCCCTTCAAAACCGCGCACCTCTCGCCTTGACGGAGAACGGAGGCTTTCCGAACGGTCAAACCGGGCATCGACCCCTCGGCTACCATGGCCGAAACCGCCGTAAACCGCTCCCCATGCCCCAGGCCTTCCTCTGCGACGCGCTGCGCACGCCCTTCGGGCGCTACGGCGGCGCGCTCGCGGCGGTGCGCGCCGACGACCTCGCGGCCGTGCCGATCCGGGCGCTCGTGGCGCGCCACCCGCAGGTCGACTGGGCCGCGCTCGACGACGTGATCCTCGGCTGCGCCAACCAGGCCGGCGAGGACAACCGCAACGTGGGCCGCATGGCGGCGCTGCTGGCGGGCCTTCCCGAGGGCGTTCCCGGCACGACGGTGAACCGCCTCTGCGGCTCCAGCCTCGACGCCGTGGCCATCGCCGCGCGCGCCATCAAGGCGGGCGAGGCGGGCTTCGTGCTGGCCGGCGGCGTGGAGAGCATGACGCGCGCGCCCTTCGCGATGGCCAAGGCCGAGGGCGCCTTCCCGCGCGCCATGCGGCTGGAGGACACCACCATCGGCTGGCGTTTCGTGAACCCGCGCATGCGGGAAGCCTACGGCACGGATTCCATGCCGGAGACGGCCGAGAACGTGGCGGAGGCCTTCGCCATCTCGCGCGCCGACCAGGACGCCTTCGCGCTGCGCAGCCAGCAGCGCTGCGCCGCCGCGGTGGCCGCCGGGCGCCTCGCCGAGGAGATCGTTCCCGTGGGCGTGCCGCAGCGCAAGGGCGAGCCCGCCCTCGTCACGCGCGACGAGCACCCGCGCCCCGACACGACGATCGAGGCCCTGGCGAGGCTCGAGGGCATCGTGAAGCCGGGCGGCACGGTGACGGCCGGCAACAGCTCGGGCGTGAACGACGGCGCCTGCGCGCTGCTGCTCGCGGACGAGGCGCAGGCCGCGCGGCACGGCCTCGTGCCGCTGGCGCGCGTCGTGGCCACGAGTGTCGTGGGCGTCGCCCCGCGCCTCATGGGCTTCGGCCCGGCGCCGGCCATCGCGCGCGTGCTGGAGCGCACGGGGCTCAGGCTCGCGGACATCGACGTGATCGAGCTGAACGAGGCCTTCGCGGCGCAGGCGCTCGCCGTCACGCGCCACCACGGCCTGCCGGACGACGACCCGCGCGTGAACCCCAACGGCGGCGCCATCGCGCTGGGCCACCCGCTCGGCGCCTCGGGCGCGCGCCTGGCGACGACGGCGGCGCGCGAGCTGGCGCGGCGCAAGGGCCGCTACGCCATCGCCGCCATGTGCATCGGCGTGGGCCAGGGCATCGCGATGGTGCTCGAGCGCGCCTGAGGAACGAAGCGAAGCGAACGGAAAGGACCCCATGGCAACCGAATCCCCCGCGAAGACCCCCTGGTACGACACCGTGGTCGCCGTGCTCAAGGCGAACCAGGTCGAGATCGTCGCCTACGTTCCCGACAAGGTGCTCGCCCCCCTCATCGCGCGCCTGCACGCGGACCCGTACTTCACCATGATCCCGGTCGCGCGCGAGGAGGAAGGCCTGGGCATCGCCACCGGCGCGTGGATGGGCGGCAAGCGCACCATCATCCTCATGCAGACGAGCGGGTTCGCGACGCTGCCCAACGTGCTCGCCTCCCTCGTGATCGCCTGCCAGATCCCGGCGATCCTGATGATCTCGGAGCGCGGCACGATGGGCGACCACCAGCTCGCCCAGGCCATCGTCTGCCGCACGCTCGTGCCGACGCTGCAGACGCTGGGCGTCGAGCACCACCGCATCACGCGGCCGGACGAGACCGAGTTCATCTGCGACCGCACCATCCAGCAGGCCTACAAGACGCAGGCCCCGGCGGCGCTGATCCTCTCGCCGCTGCTCACCAACAACCCCGCGTGGAAGTGAGGCCCGCCATGGCCAGCCAGGAGTCCCCCGTGACCCGCGACACCGCCAAGGTGATGAACCGCGCCGACATCACGCGCCGCCTCGTCGCCCGCCTGAAGGACGAGGAGGCCGTGGTGGGCGGCATCGGCCACACCAACTTCGACCTCTGGGCGAGCGGCCAGCGCCCGCAGAACTTCTACATGCTGGGGAGCATGGGGCTCGCGCCTTCGATCGCCCTCGGCGTCGCGATCGCGCAGCCGAAGCGGCGCGTGTTCTGCCTCGAGGGCGACGGCTCGATGATCATGCACCTGGGCTCTCTGGGCACGATCGCGATGGTCGCTCCGCGAAACCTCGCCATCGTCCTGCTGGACAACGGCATCTACCAGATCACGGGCGGGCAGAAGACGCACACCAGCCACCGCACCGATCTCGTCGGCATCGCGGCGGCCTCCGGCATCGAGCGCGCCGAGTGGGCCCGCGACGAGGCCCACTTCGAGGCCTGGGTCGACCGCGCGCTCGCCGGGGACGGCCCGTGGCTCATCGGCGTTCGCACCGACAACGCGCCGCCCGCCGGCGTCACCGACCGCGACCCGGTGCGCATCCGCGAGCGCTTCATGGTCGGCCTGGGCGTGCGCAAGTGAACGCCATGAAATATCCCCTGCTCATCGGCGGCGAGTTCGTGGAAGGCGCGCGCAGCGCCATCCTGCGCGACAAGTTCCGGGGCGAGCCTTACGGCGAGATCGCGCTGGCTTCGCGCGAGCAGGTGGCGGCGGCCGTGGCCGGCGCGCGCGCGGGGTTCGAGGCCCACAAGCTGCTCGCTTCCGAGCGCGCCGCCATCCTCGCCAAGGCGGCCGACATCGTGCTTTCGCGCAAGAGCGCGCTCGAGAAGCTCATGACGGCGGAAGCCGGCTTCACCACCCCCGACGGCGACAACGAGGTGCGTCGCTGCGTGGAGACGCTCCGGCTCTCGGCCGAGGAAGCCAAGCGCCTCGAAGGCGAGCTGGTGCCCATGGCCGCCGCCCCCGGGCTCAAGGACCGCATGGGCTTCACCATCCGCGTGCCGCGCGGCGTGGTCTGCGCCATCACCCCCTTCAACTCGCCGCTCAACACGGTGGCGCACAAGCTCGCGCCGGCGCTGGCGGGCGGCAACGCCGTGGTGCTGAAGCCCTCGGCCTTCACGCCGGCCACCGCCGTGGAGCTGGGGCGCGCGCTGCTCGATGCGGGGCTCCCGCCGAAGCTTCTCGCCATCGTCCACGGCTCCGGCGAGGAAGTCGGCCGACAGCTCACCGAGGACCCGGCGATCGCCTACTACACCTTCACCGGCAGCACGCGCGTGGGCCTCGAGATCCAGAAGGGGGCGCTCCTTCGCGGCACGCAGCTCGAGCTGGGCAGCATCGCGAGCACGATCGTCTGCCACGACGCCGACACGAGGAAGGCGGTCCCCAAGATCGTGAACGCCGGGTTCCGCAAGGCGGGCCAGGTGTGCACCTCGGTGCAGAAGCTCTTCGTCGACCGGCGCATCGCGCCCGCCTTCACCGAGGCCTTCGTGGCCGCCGTGAAGGCCCTGCCCCACGGCGACCCCGCGGACCCGCGCACGGTCGTGGGCCCCATGATCAGCCGCGGCCACGCCGAGCGCGCGCTCGCCTGGGTGAAGGAGGCCGAGCGCGCGGGGGCGGAGATCCTCGCCGGCGGCACCCTGGAGGGCAGCGTCATGGCGCCCACGGTGCTGCGCCGGGTGACGCCGGCCATGCGCGTGGTGTGCGAGGAGATCTTCGCGCCGGTCGTGTCGGTGATCGAGTTCGACGAGGTGGCCGAGGCCTTCGCCGGCGCCAACGACCAGCCCTTCGGCCTCGCCGTGGGCGTGTTCACCTCGAACCTGCACACGGCCTTCGCCGCGGCGCGCGCGCTCGACTTCGGCGGCATCCACATCAACGAGGCCTCCAGCGCCCGCGTGGACGCGATGCCCTTCGGCGGCGTGAAGGCGAGCGGCCACGGCTTCGAGGCCCCGGCGCGCGCCATCCGCGAGATGACCGAGGAGCGCGTCGTCACCATCGCCTACTGAAGCCCATGCCCCACACCATCCTCGTCACCGCCCCGAAGCTGGGCGCCGCCGGCACCGCGAAGCTCGAGGCGGCCGGCTGCCGCGTCCTCTACCTCACCGGCACGAAGGACGCGGCCGAGGTGGCGGCGATCCTCGCCGCCGAGCCCGTCGACGCCGTGATCTCGCGCACCTTCGACCTGCCCGAGGCGGCGATGCGCGCCTGCCCCACGCTCAAGGTCGTGACCAAGCACGGCGTGGGCGTGAGCAACATCGACCTGCCCGGCGCGACGCGGCTGGGCATCCCGGTCTATGTCACGCCCGGCGCCAACTCGCAGTCGGTGGCGGAGCTCGCCATCGG
>Ga0209170_1000976_pt1 | contig 12337 bp, 8 predicted proteins | sample KloWWTKNB14_bulk_FD_187178 | JGI IMG/M metagenome (GOLD analysis project Ga0209170, IMG submission 187178) | Active sludge microbial communities from Klosterneuburg, Austria, studying microevolution and ecology of nitrifiers - Klosterneuburg... | ecosystem: Engineered > WWTP > Aerobic digester >...
ACCTGACATTCAAGGCCGTGCTGAACAACACTGTGCGTCAAGTCCTGGGGTATTCCGGCGACAGCTGGAATCCAGCGCGTTCAAATGACAAAGTCACTGGGTCCCGGCTTGCGCCGGGACGACGACAAGCACCGATTCTTCTCGGCACGCTTTTGCTCTGCTTGCTGGCCGGTCTCACGGGCAGCGCCTTTGGCCAGACCCGCTTTTCCTCCGATGCGCCGTTTGTGCGGGTTGGCCAGCGCATCGCCACGTTTCCGCAATCGACCACCGTGCACGATGCCATCCCCGCACTTCCGCAGACGGGCCAGAGCTATCCCAGTCACGCCGGCACCTGGCTGCAACTGGGCAATGCGGGCAGCCAGCAGGCGTCTGTCTACGCCGTACGTCTGTATGCCTACGCGCTGACCACTGGCGTCTATCAGCACATCAACGCGCGCTTTCGTTTCTGGAATGCCTACGATGCGCTGGCTGAAGCGGTGCTGGAGCGACCGGCCGAGTTCATCGTTGATCTGACCTCCTGTCCATGCAATTTCGAGGCAGGCCAGATGTATGCCATCGACCTGCTGTTGCCCAAGTCGGTGTACACCGAAGGCCAGCAGGTGGGATTCAGCCAGCTGTGGCTGACCGATCCCGGCAATGGCGTGCTGGCAGTGTCGCGTGACCTGGTCCCGGCACTGGACCGCCAGGGCATCACCCCGCTCGTCGGTGGCGTGATTGCCAGCTATGGCAATGCCGGCCGTAGTCCGGAAGACCTGAACTTCATCGCCGAGGATGCGATTCCAGTCGCGGGACTCGGCGTAGCCTTGTTTGGCGAAGCGGAAATCCTCGACGTGTGCACCGGAGCGAGTGGCTTTGCGCACCAGTTCCAGGAAGAGTTCGACAACGCCAGCCTGTTCTTCCAGCGTTGGCAGGCCACGCCGAACTTCGGCCAATTGGCGGTCGGTAGCGGTTACCTCGCCCTCGGCGCGCCCAACAGTGCAGCCCAGTTTCCCTATGTTCGCTCGGAACCGACCAGCCTGGTGATTCCGCCAATCGGCAACTTCATGGTGCGCTGGATTGCCGAGTACACCGGCGTGGGTCCTGCCGGTGATGGCGAGCTGGTGATTTCGCGCGGCACGCCGCTCAATGGAAACGATGGCAGCACGGTACCGACGGCATTGCGCGCATGGCAGGACAGCAACGGCTATTACATTTCGACGAACACGGCCGGGGGCATGCAGCAAATCGGCGGCGGCAATGGCACCGACCTGCATGACATGGCCTATTGTTGGGTGAATGGTCAAGTGGAACTGTGGAAGGATGGACAGATCATTCTGAGCCAACACGCACAACCCGGCGATCGGCCGGATTCGATCTGGTTCGGCAATCCGCTGCTTGCCGGTGGCGGCCCGTGGAATCCGGTCAGCCTGCAACGGGTCTGGGTGCGTGGCAACCAACCGGTGCTGTCGGATCGCATCTTTGCCGATGGTTTCGAGTCGGAGGCTGCTTCCCCGTAGTTGACGGCTATCTGCCGGCCTGAGCCTCGCGCCAGGCCGGCACATTCCAATGCACAGGCTGCGCTCGATGCCTGGATTACGTGAAGTAGAATGCGTGCTGTCGAGATTCGTGGAGATGACCGGTGGAGCCCATGCCGTTTGCGGTTGAGCGCATCGATCACCTCGTGTTGCGCGTGCGTGACCTGCAAGCCAGCATCGATTTCTACCAAGCGGTCCTTGGTTGCTGCGTGGCCAAGCGCCGCGACGATCTCGGCCTTATCCACCTGCGCGCCGGCGCTTCGATGATCGACCTGATCAGCGTGGACGGCGTGCTGGGCAGGCGCGGTGGTGGCGCGGCACAAGCGGATGCGCGCAACATCGATCATGTGTGCCTGCGTATAGAACCGTTCGATGAAGCGGAATTGCTTGGCCACCTTGCGCGTTTTGGCCTTGCGCCACATGGCAATGCCACGCTCAACTTTGGTGCGGAGGGCGATGGCCTGTCGCTCTATTTCAACGACCCGGATGGCAACACCATCGAGCTCAAGGGTCCGCCATCCCGGTAGTCGCGGCGGGCCTCACGGCGACATGCGAGTATGCGCGTTGGACCATCTGCCCCTCCATCGGTCACCATCACTCATCATGAGCACCGGCCCCGATCCATCGGTTACCGCTTCCACCGAGTTTGATGCGCAGGTTCAGGCGCACGCACCTGGACAGGCGCTCGGCGAAGGAACGCGCATCGGCAGCTATCGCATCCGTCGCGCACTTGGCGAGGGCGGCATGGGCCAGGTCTATCTCGCCGAGCAAACCGCACCCATCCATCGTGATGTGGCACTCAAGCTGATGCGCGAGCAGATCGCCAGCCCCTTGGCGCTGGCCTGGTTCGAGGTCGAGCGTCAGGCGCTGGCACAGATGCAGCATCCGGCCATTGCGCAGATCTTCGATGCCGGCACCACGCCCGAAGGACACGCCTTCATCGCCATGGAGCATGTGGAAGGCAAGCCGCTGGCCGAATTCTGCACGAGCCACGCGCTCGGCCGCGATCAACGCCTTGCCCTGTTCGTGCGTGTGTGCCAGGGCGTGCAGCACGCGCACCAGAAGGGCGTGATCCATCGTGACCTGAAGCCCGCCAACGTGTTGGTGCGCGAGATCGATGGCGTGCCCAGCCCCAAGATCATCGACTTCGGCATCGCCGTTGGCGGTGGCAACTCCGCGCACGGCCCGCGCGTGGAGAACGCCAGCGCCGATCATGCCGGTACGGCGATCTACATGAGCCCGGAACAGGCCGCAGGCAAGGGACGCAACATCGACACGCGCAGCGACGTGTACGCGCTGGGCGTGATGCTCTATGAAATCCTTACCGGCAATGCCGCAGCAACCCTGGCTTCCAACATTCATCGCTCGCGCGCCGTGCAGACCCCGGGCGGAATGAGTACAGCCAGTCCCGACAGTCCGCGTCTGACCTCATCCATGCTGATCGCGGCTTCCGAAAGCCTGCCGCTGGAACTGCGTGCGATCCTGCAACGCGCTTTGGCCGAAGATCGCAATGACCGCTATGCCTCGGCAACCGCATTGGCCGAAGACCTGGAGCGCTACCGTGATCACCGGCCCGTGCTGGCCATGCCGCAAGGCCGCGTCTACTCGATGCGAAAGTTTGTCCGCCGACACCGGCTTGGCATCGTTGCAGCCGGCATTGCCGCCATTGCGCTGATCGCCGGTACGGTGCTTGCGGTGCAAGGGCAGCGCAAGGCGGAAGCAGCCGCCGAACTGGCGCAAATTGAAGCCGACAAGGCCCGACAGATTGCCGATTTCGTGCAGCAGATGATTGCCGGCATCGATCCGGATCGCGCCAAGGGTCTGGATCGGGAGTTGATGCGCCTGATGCTGGATTCATCAGCCGAACGCGCGGGCAGCGAACTGGCAACCCAGCCGCAGGTGCGAGCGGCCATTGAAAGGACCATCGCACAGAGCTACGCGGCGATCAGCGAACAGGCGCGTTCCGCTGAACACTTCGCCGCGGCGCGCGAAGCGGCGACCAAGGCCAACCTGCCGGTCGGCGAACGTGCCCGCCTGTTGATGGGACAGGCCAGTGCGCTCGGCGGATTGAGTCGCTTCGATGAAGGTCTGAAACTGGCCCAACAAGCGCTCGATGAAGTGCAGGGTTTGCCCGAGTCGGATCGGGACCGCCTGTTCATCGAGAGCCGGCTGGCCTGGCTGGAACAGGGCGCCGGGCAGTTCGATGCCAGCATCACGCATTACCAGCATGTCCTGCCCCTGCAACAGGCTGCCTTCGGAGCGGATGATGACGACTCTCTGGAATCACAACGCGGCCTGGCTGCCGCCTATGCGCGCACCGACCGGTTTGCCGAAGCCGAACCGCTGCTCAAGGACGTGCTGGAGCGCTACCGCAAGCGCTACGGAGACGCCCATTCCAAGACTCTCGACCTGACCACCGGACTCGCCGTCACCTATCTGGAACAGGAAAAATACGCGCAAGCCGAAGCTCTGCTGGGACCCGCCTTGCCCGTGGCTGAAAAGCTGTTGGGTCCGAATCACCAGAACACGGTCATCCTCGTTTCAAATCTCGGCAGTTCCATTCGCCAGCAAGGCCGCAACGCGGAGGCAAGGCCTTACTACGAGCGCGTGCTGGCCACCAACCTCAAGCTGCACGGGCCCGATCATTTCCTGAGCGTATCCGCCGAAAGCAATCTTGCCCTGTTGCTGCGCGATGCCGGCGAAGGGGAGGAAGCCGAACGCCATGCCCGCCTCAGCGTTGCGCACCTGGACAAGGCGTTCCCACCCGGACATCCGGCCCGCGCCATCTTCATCGACGCACTGGCGCGGGTGCTGACCAGCAACGGCAAGTACGCCGAAGCGGAAAAATACCTGGATCAGGCCTACGCCTTGTTCCTTGCCGCCCCCGGTTTTGGTCCCGCGCACTCACGCACACGTGACTGCATCAAGGACTACATCGCGCTGTATGCGGCCTGGAAAAAACCGGAGCTTGAGCAAAAGTGGAAAACAACCCTTGCGTCGCTGCCGACGAACTAAGGAAGGCCTGAACAAGTATTGTCGCGAGCAAGCTCGCTCCTACCATTGCTTGATCTTGTGGGAGCGAGCTTGCTCGCGACGAATGAGTTCCGTACTTGTTCAGAGTTTCCCCAAGGCAACGCTGATTGAGTCCTGCGTGTCCAGAGCGCAATTGAAAATGCGCACATGGCGACTTGATTCCGTTCATGGTTCGACGAGCTCACCACGAACGGAGGCGACCTGATCAGCGTTGCCCATATCCAATTGGCAGTCGTTGCGTCGAACCCTCCCGGATTCCGCTGCGCTGCATCCGGGCTGCGCGCTGGCCGCTTCGATCAGGGCAACGTAGGCCGGGTATTTTCCGTTCGTGGTGAGCTCCCGAGCTCCGTTTGTGGTGAGCCCCTGAAGTCCGTTCGTGGTGAGCTCGTCGAACCATGAACGGAAGCCATTTGCTCAGGGTTGACCTGGTCCTCGATGCGCACCAGGTTGATCACCTCGCCATCCGGCAGTCGCGCACTGATGCGTGACTCGATGGCATCATGGCCGCGCCAGGCGCTGCATGACAAAGGCGTCGGCCAGGCGCCATTGCATGCCGGCAACCAGCGCGTGCATCAGCAGCAATCCGCGATCAAGGTGCGCTGCTTGTGCACGCTCACGCAAGGCCGCATCGCTGCCCTTCGCATGGAAGGTTTGCAGCAGAGCCACGCTGTTCTCCTCGGCCGTTGCCTCGCGAACCACCGGTTCATGGCCGAGTGCGCGAATCATGGATTCGGCAACCGACCAGGTTGACCACGGGTTCTGCCCGGTAACCAAGCGTCCATCCACGATAGTGTTGTCCAGGTAAAGCGCGCCTTCCCGATACGTGGCGCCGCGCTCCTGCAGGCGATCCTCAAGCAAGAATGGAAAAACCTCGCGTGCATCCTCGATCAGGAACAGCTCCTCTGCATTGCTGAAGCCGGTGAGCTGACGCCCGGCAATCAACAGGCTGCCATCGCCCAGTCGGACATTGAGCAATCCGGCCGGCCCATGGCAAACCGCGCCAATCACGCCGCCGGATTCGTACACCTCACGCACGATCTGCTGGATGTGCGGGTTGTCGGGAAAATCGAACATCGTGCCCTTGCCGCCGACAAAGTAGACAGCCGCGTAGTCGGCGGCCCGGATCCCGGCCAGCGGCAGGGAGTGATTGACCTTGTGCATCGCCTCGGCATCGTTCAGGAACGCGTGGTCGGCATCGATCAAGCCATCATCCTTGCGCATGGGCGGTTCGCCACCGAGCGGGCTTGCGATATCCACCTCGTATCCATTGGCCAGGAAAACCAGGTAGGCGCGAGAAAGTTCGGTCAACTCGAAACCGGCCTTCTTGCCGGAATCACCGATCATGGGCGTGCTGGTCAACACGGCAAGAATGCGACCGCGCTTCTCGCGCACGCCATCACGGACGAACGCCAGATCGGTCACCTGGCTTTGCGCATTGACCTTGGCCTGGGAGTCCAGTTCAAACCCGCGCAGGTACAGGTAACCGCCCGCAACCAGCAGGGCCAGCACACCCATGCAAACGGCCAGTGCGCGCATCCATCGAGAGTTTTTCATGTTGGTCTGCCATCGATTTGCCCGTGATGGGCGCACTTTAGGCAGGCAATGTGAAACAAACTTCAAACTACGCAAGCGAAACTGGCATGGGTGCCGTGCTCGTCAGAGTCGATGCAAAGGTCGATGGCGTGGCGCTCGCACAGGCGCGCCGCAATGGCCAGGCCGAGCCCGTGTCCGCTGCTGGCCCCGCCTTTGGCGAAGGGTCGCCGAACGTTCCCGTCCAGTGCGGGATCAAGCGGACTTGAATTGATGATGTGCAGGCGACCCTCGGCAAAATCGATGCGCACGAAGCCTGTAGCCGTGTGTGCGAAGGCGTTGCCGACAAGGTTCGCCAACAGCATGTGCAACACCGAAGGCGGCACCTCCATGCATGCATCCGCTTGCACCTGCAATTGCACCTCTACCGCCTTGCCATCCAGATGATCGGCCTGCTCGACGATGACCCGCTCAAGCACTGGCAACAGGGCCACGGGTTCCGCGGCAAGCACGGCGTTTTCCTCGCGCGCCAGCGCCAGCAGCGCGCTGACGGTTTGTTCGAGTTGCCGCACCGACTGGCGCATGAAATCAACCTGCTGGCGCGACTGCGCGGACATTTGCGCATCATTGGCAAGGCGATCGCAAGCGCTGTGGATCACCGCCAACGGCGTGCGCAGTTCATGACTGGCATCGCGGGTGAACTCGCGTTCGCGTCGGGTGAACGCATGAATCCGCGAAGCGAGCGCTTCGAGGCCACGCGCCAGCACGTCGATTTCGAGAATCGATGGCCTTGCGGAGAAGCTCTCGGGTGGCTGCTGTGGTTGCATGGCTTGGACCTGGGCGGCCAACAAGACAAGTGGCTGTGCCGTCCTGCGCGCCAGCCAGAATCCAACCAGCAATGCGCCGAGCAGAACCACCGCAGCAACCCCGGCCAGCCAGCGCAGGATTTCATTGCGCAATCCGCGCACGACCAGTTGTTCGCTGACCTCGGCGACCAGAAACGCCGATTCCGGGCTGGTTGCTTCCGCATGCAGGCGACGCAGGTGGTAGTGCCGCCCGGCATCACCGGCATACTCGTTGCGCGTGGTATCGGCGCTGTAGCTGGCCGCGAGATCCGCGGGAAAGCTGGCTGTCGTCTCGTGTACCTGCATGGCGCGGCCACGCGGCTGCATCCAGCGTCCGGTTTTCGCGTGGTGGTCGCGTTGGGCAGCCGCTTCCTCTTCCAGGCGATCAGTGAAGAACTGATCCTCCACCGCATACGTGAATACCAGCGCAAATGCACTGAACAGGATCGCCACGAGAAGCCCGAATACCGCGAATGCAAGCATCAGGCGACGACGCAAGGTGCCGACCCGCTTCACTGGTCGGCCACCAGGCGAAAGCCGACGCCGTGAACGGTCTCCAGCATCGGCGTGGCAAACGGTTTGTCCAGCGCCTGGCGCAGCAAATACAGGTGCGTGCGCAAGGGATCGGAATCCGGAGCGGCATCACCCCACAAACGCGCAATCAATTGCGAACGAGTCAAGGTACCCGGCCAGGCTTCAGCCAGTTCCAACAGGATGCGGAAGGGCGTTTGATGCAGGTTCAAGGCCTGCTCCTGACGGGTGGCGATGCCGAGCCTGCGGTCGATGCACAAGCTGCCAATCTGCAGGCGATGCCTGGTGCCTGCACGATGACGCACGCTCAGGGCTTGGCAGCGTGCCAACAACTCGGCTTCGGCGAAGGGTTTGGTCAGGTAGTCATCGGCACCGGCGGCGAATCCGTCCAGCTTGTCCTTCAGGGCATCGCGTGCGGTAAGCATCAACACCGGCACATGGCGATCGGCACGCGCACGCAGTTGCTCGCACACCCTGACCCCGTCCATGCCCGGCAAACCGAGATCCAGCACGACCACGTCGGGGCAGGTTTGCAAAGCCAGCTGCAGACCACCCGGACCATCGGCCGCAAAATCGGCAACATGGCCCTCGGCCTCGAATGCGACAGCCATGTTGTGGCGCAGGGCGAGATTGTCCTCGATGATCAGTACGCGCACGCCAGGCAACCTGCAACCAGAGGCACGCAGCATATGCCGGAATGCAAGCGCAATGCGCGCGCATGTCGAGCGAGTGCGCTGCGCTATCAACACAGATGCGCTGGTTCCGGCGATTTGCTCGGGGCAACGCGTGAGCACCCTTGTCGCCCTTGCGCAGGCAAGTGGCAGATTGCTCCTGCATTTGCCGCATTCAGGCCATCCGTGACCTTTGGCTCCGGCGACTGGAGCCCCTTGGATGCAAGGGCTCTGGATGGCTCACGCCTCCCGGCGTCCGCCCTCCGGGCCACCTGCGGCGTTCCGCTCCTGCATCCATGCCTTCGCAGGTCCGGATATCGCTGCGCGATTCCGGGATGACGAGTCCTAGTCGTCGATGCGCACCAGGTTGATCACCGCGCCATCCGGCAGGCGCGCACTGATGCGTGACTCGATGGCGTCCAGGTCGCGTACCTGCCTGCACAGCGCATCTGCACGTGCTTCGAGTTCCCTGGATCGCGACTCGACCGCCTGTTCCACGTTCTTTTCAATGGAACCGGCGCGGGCTTCCAGCTCGGCCAGGGCGGAAGGATCATCACTGAGCGCGACGCGCACGGCCTGGGCGGTGACATTGCCGACGATTTCACCGATCAGCGCGCCCACCGAGCCTTCGATAAGTTGTTCGATCTCGTGTTCGGAGCTGCGGCCCCAATCCTGGCGGGCATTGATCGAATCCTTGAGTTCCTCGGCGCTGCGCGCGATACGCTCGGCACTTTCGCGCGCTTCATGCGCGTTGGCAGCGAAGGCGGTGGATACATGCGCAACGGCTTCATAGGCGATGGCCACGGCATCCGCAGCCAGTGACTTCACCTGCGGGATGATGCGGCGGATGGACCGCTCCAGATCGGCGACCAGGGCGCGATCCGCCGCATTCAGCGCAAGCGGCTTGCCATCGACTTCGAGCACGCCTGCCGAAGTCAGCGCAAGCACGCGCCCACCCTCATCGGCGGTAAAGGTGATGCGCTCGGGCGCAATGCGCATCGAGTAGTCGCTTTCGACATCGCAATGCACATCGCCCGCCGTCAGGCCGGCAAATGCCGCACCCTGGGTCAGAAAGCCGGCAGCCAGGACCAGCGCAAGCAGAATACGGGACTTCATGGGGTGACCTCGCAGCAGTGGGTTGCGTGGATTCGATGCACCGGTTTCCGTATTGGTTTAAGGCAGCGCCGAACAAGTGGGTTCCGTTCGTGGTGAGCCTGTCGAACCAGGAACGGAATCTGCTTTTCAGCGGTGCCCTAGTCGACTGCGCCACCCGTGTCATTGGTCACGCTTGGCACGACCGGCAGCGGCGCATTGGCGGTCTTGTTGTCCTGATGCTCCTTGAGCCAGCTCATCGAACGATGCACGCGCGCATAGCCGCTGGGGTGGTCGTAGAAGATGATCTCTTCGAGCGGACCGGGGTGGATCTTGCGATAGGTGGACAGGCGCATCGCGGCCATGGCAAAGCCATTCGGTTCCTGCGCCGAGTTGATGCCATAGGCATCGGCTTCGGCTTCGGCCTGGCGAACGATGGAGTTGGTCAACGGCGTGGCCAGGAACATGAACAGGGACAGGATGGCGAGCGCCAACGGCAAGCCTGCCGGATCGGTGCGGCCCTCCACGCCGAAACGCGCGCCCCAGCGGGCCAGCGCCTTGTCGAACAGGCAGTGCACCACCCAGAAACCGATGGTCAACACCAGGCTCAAGTAGATCACCAGGCGCAAGCCGTGATTGAGCACATAGTGGCCCATCTCGTGGCCCATCACGGCCAGGATCTCGGGTTCGGAGGTGCGATCGAGCAGATTGTCGTTGAGCGCCACCCGCGTGGTGCCGAGAAATCCTGAAACGTTCGCACTGATGCGCGTGGTCTGGCGCGATGCATCGAACTCGACCACGTTGTCGGTCGGAATCAGGTTGGCGCGCGCCAGTGACAACACCTGTTCGCGCACATCGCCCTGGCGCAGTGGCTTGTAGTCGTTGAAAACCGGGTCGAGATACACCGGCGCAATCATCATGAAGAACAGGGTCATCACGAAGGTTCCGGCTCCGGCCCACACCCACCAGCGCGCACCGGCCTTGCGCACGGCGGCATAGAGCAGGGCGATGATCGGCGGAATGAAGACCAGCGACAGGAGCAGTTCCTTGAGCTCATCCAGCGACCACTCGCCAAATGTCTGCGTGGCCAGTCCGTAGGCATGTTCGCGGAAATAGCCGGTGTAGATGCCCAACGGCCAGCTCAGGATGGAGAACAGCACCAGCCACAGTGCAGCGTAGATCATGGTGCTGAGAAAGGGTCGTTTGCTGATGCGCTGGCCGATGTCGCGCATGCGCCGCGAAAGTCCGCTGCGCAGCAGGATCCAGGCGACCACGAGCCCGTACAGCAGGCCCCACAGTTGCAGCCAGTAGCCGCCTTCGAAGTAGGCATCCGATTGCGCTTTCTGTTCCGGCGAGAGCAGGTCGAGATAAGCCTGGGTGGCCTTGTCCACATCAAAACCCGGACCCGGGCGCGCGGCTTCGGGAATCTGCAATCCCGGCGGCAGTTCGGTTTCCGGCGCCGCCAACACGGCCGCGGATGATCCAAGCAGCACCGCGAGCAGCAGGAAACGGAATGCAATGCGAATCAGGTGCATGGTCTTCTCCGGTTTCAGTTGGTAAACCCTGATCCGGTTTGTGGATCGGGCCGAGTGTGAAAAGTCACGCTTGGATGAAACTGGAATCGGTCCAAGGCAACGCTGAACAAGTCCTGCTTGCCTGGAGCCCAGCTGTAAATGAGCGCATGGCGCCTTCGTTCCGTTCATGGTTCGACAGGCCTGTCCTGAGCACGGTCGAAGGGCTCACCACGAACGGAATTTTTTTGCCCAGAACCAGTTGACAGGCAACATGGAATCTCACCACGAACGGAATCTGCTTTTCAGCGTTGCCCTAATTCTTCGGCAATGGCTGGTATTTGTCGACGCTGAATCCACCCACGTCAAAAACCAGGCTGCGCGGTGCCCGGCCTTTTTCGTTGACATCGATGGCAACGCGCTTGGCCGCCTGCATGCGTTTGACAAACGCCTTGTCTTCCTCGATGAAGATGGCCGGCTCGCCGGTCGGTGGAATGCTGCCCTCCAGCGTGACGGGCTTGGCATCATCGAAATGCAGGGTGATGCGACACGGCTTGCCGCAGGTGAAGCCGGGCTCGTTGCCGTAGAGGAAAACACTCTCGCCCCATTCGGTGTGGCGGCGCAGGACCAGACGCACCGGCTCGCCGGCCACCTTGGGATCGGCATTGCTGTTGATCGACGCGGTGCTTTGCGTGCCGCCGGCCATGGGCGCGACTTGATAGGCCCACAGTCGGCTCATGCGCCGACTTTCGCCCTCGCCGTGGGCGCGCTCGCGCAGGGCTTCGATGTCCTTGCCCACGCGCGCCGCGGCGGCGGATTGCGGATACATCGTGAGCAATTCCTCGGCCAGCGGCAGGGCCAACTCGGCGTTGTCGGCCTTGATCATCTGGTCGTACAAGGCGAAATGCTGTTCGGCCTTGGCCTCCATCTGCGCCTTGGCGGCGGCCAGTTGTTCAGCGCTGGGCGCCGTGGGTTGCTCCTGCGATTGACACGCGGCGAGCGCGGCTGACACGGCAAACAAGACGGCAAGTCGACAGGTTGAAGACATGGTGCGGGCTTCGGGGCGATGGACGAGTCGCGGAATATAGCGCGTCGATTTGCATACGACACGGGCTGAGGGATGCGGCGGGCTTTGCACTCCACTACGCTGGCTGCGCAGCCTGTTCCGATTTCCCGGTTTCGCCATGCCTCAACGCAAGATCATCCACGTCGACATGGACGCCTTCTACGCGTCGGTCGAGCAACGCGACGATCCGGCCCTGCGCGGCAAACCGGTGGTGGTGGCCTGGCGCGGTGCGCGCTCGGTGGTGTGCGCGGCGTCGTACGAAGCGCGCACGTTTGGCGTGCGCTCGGCGATGCCGGCGGTGCGCGCCGAGCGCCTGTGTCCGCATGCGGTGTTCGTTCCGCCGGATTTCACGCGCTATCGAGCCGTATCGCGCCAGGTGCGCGAGATCTTCCTGCGTCACACCGATCTGGTGGAGCCGCTGTCGCTGGATGAGGCGTACCTGGATGTCACCGTCAATCACGGCGGCTTGCCTTCGGCGACCGAGGTCGCAACACGCATTCGTGCCGCCATCCGCGAAGAAACCGGGCTGACGGCGTCGGCGTGC
>Ga0209170_1000979_pt1 | contig 12314 bp, 10 predicted proteins | sample KloWWTKNB14_bulk_FD_187178 | JGI IMG/M metagenome (GOLD analysis project Ga0209170, IMG submission 187178) | Active sludge microbial communities from Klosterneuburg, Austria, studying microevolution and ecology of nitrifiers - Klosterneuburg... | ecosystem: Engineered > WWTP > Aerobic digester >...
TGAAGGTGTTCAACTATTCGATCATCTACCTGATAGCCTTGTTCGCCTTCCTGCTGATCGATCACTATCTGCTGCCGGCAACCTCCACGACAAGCAGCCTGATCTTCCGCCCCTCCTAGGCAACCCTCGCCGGCACCGGCGCGCGCCGCGCATGGCGCTGGGCGATCACCGCGCAAGCCATCAGCTGGATCTGGTGATAGAGCAGAACCGGCAGCACGATCAGGCCGAGTGCCGGATTGCCGGCGAAGAGGATCTTCGCCATCGGCACGCCGCTGGCGAGGCTCTTCTTCGAGGCGCAGAAGACAATGGCGATTTCATCCTCGCGGTTGAAGCCGAGGCGACGGCTGAGCCAGGTAGTGCCGCCCAGTGCAATCGCCAGCATGGCCGCGGTGATGCCGAGCACGGCAGCCAGCGCCGACAGCGGCAGCAATTGCCACAAGCCTTCGACAACCGAAGCGCTGAAGGCGATGTAGACCACGAGCAGGACCGTGCCGCGATCGGTGATTGCCAGCAGTCGGCGATGGCGTCCGACCCAGGAAGCAAACAGTGGCCGGGAGAGGTGGCCGGCAACAAACGGCAGAAACAGTTCAAGCACGATCTTCATGATCGCCGCGAGGTCGAGTGGCATGCCCCCATGCGTCGCCAGCAGGATGGAGACAAGCAACGGCGTCAGGAAGACACCGAGCAGGTTGGAGATCGATGCGCTGCAGACTGCCGCCGCCACGTTGCCGCCGGCAATCGAGGTGAAGGCGATCGATGACTGCACCGTCGAGGGCAGGGCGCAAAGGAAGAGGATGCCGATCATCAGCTCCGCGGTCAGCAAGCCGGCCGGAGCCAACGCCTGGATACCAAGGCCGAGCAGCGGGAAGGCGACAAAGGTGCAGGCCAGAACCAGCAGATGCAGGCGCCAATGGGTCAGGCCGGCAATGATCGCCTCGCGCGGGAGGCGCGCACCGTGCAGGAAGAAGAGCAGGGCAATGGCGGCGATCGAGATCCAGTCAAACGCCACCGCCGCCTCGCCGCGACACGGCAGGAAAACCGCCAACGCGACGGTTGCAAGCAGGCTCAGGGTGGTTACATCAAACAGGGCGGACAGACGTTGCATGCGGAATGCGGACCGGCAGCGCCACCGGACAGGGGCAATCGCGCATTCTGCCCGCTTCAGGCCCGCACTGCGCAGCGCGTGCCGCCGATCGCTGCCTCGATCCGCGAGTCGGTACTATATGCCGCTTCTCGCCGGGGAAGTGTTTGCCCAATGACTGGATCCGCCAGCCGCGTCCTCAGTCGTCGTGACCTGCGCACGCTGATGCTTGCTGCCCTCGGCGGCGCATTGGAGTTCTACGACTTCATCATCTTCGTGTTCTTCACTGCCGTCATTGCCGAGTTGTTCTTTCCGCCCGACATGCCGGAATGGCTGCGCCAGGCGCAGACCTTCGGCATCTTCGCGGCCGGCTATCTGGCGCGGCCACTCGGCGGCATCATCATGGCCCACTTTGGTGATCGTGCCGGGCGCAAGCGCATGTTCATGCTCAGCGTCCTGCTGATGGCCTTGCCGACGCTGTTGATGGGCTTGTTGCCGACCCATGCCAGCATCGGCATTGCCGCGCCGTTGCTGCTTCTTCTGCTGCGCGTGTTGCAGGGTGCGGCCGTCGGCGGCGAGGTTCCGGGTGCCTGGGTCTTCGTCTCCGAGCACGTGCCGCCGTCGCGCATCGGCCTGGCTTGCGGCACGCTGACGGCCGGGCTGACCTTCGGCATCCTGCTCGGTTCGCTCGTCGCCACTGCCGTCAATTCGACCTGGACGCCGGACGAAGTGCTGGATTGGGCCTGGCGCATGCCTTTCATTCTTGGCGGCCTGTTCGGCATGCTCGCCGTGTGGCTGCGTCGTTACCTGGACGAGACACCGGTATTCGAGGAAATGCGCCGGCGCCGCGAACTGGTCAAGGGGCTGCCGTTGAAAGTCGTGCTGCAGGGGCACTGGGGTGCGGTGATCCGCACCATGCTGATCACCTGGATGCTCACCGCGGGCATCGTCGTGGTCATCCTGATGACGCCGACCCTGGTGCAGCGCCTGTTTGCGATTGCCCCGGCAACGGCCGCACAGGCGAGTTCGCTGGCAACTTTTTCATTGTGCATCGGCTGCGTGCTGTATGGGATGGCGGTTGACCGTTTCGGCGTCAGTCGAGTGCTTGTCGCCGGCGCGATCGGACTTGCCCTGGCAACGACCTGGCTCTATCGCATTCTGGAAACAGCCCCGGCGCATTTCACCATCGCCTACACCATCACCGGCCTGCTTGTCGGCGTGACTGGTGCGATCCCAAGCCTGATGGTGCATGCTTTTCCAGCAGCGATCCGATTCTCCGGCATCTCCTTCGCTTACAACGTCGCCTATGCGATTCTCGGCGGGCTCACCCCGGTCGTGGTCAGTCTGTGGATTGGCGCAGGTCAGATCCATGCTCCGGCATTCTATGTGGCGACTGCCTGCCTTGGCGGCATTGTCGCCGCGCTTTGGGCGAGGCAGCGGCGAACCGTGGCATCCTCGTCCGAAACAACGCATTCAGTGAACAATTAAATCATGTCCAATTACCAAGACAAGCGCGACGCAATCATCATCGGTGGCGGCCACAACGGCCTGGTATGTGCGACGTATCTGGCCAGGGCCGGCTTGAAAGTGAGCGTGCTTGAACGGCGCGAGGTCATCGGCGGTGCTGCGGTTACCGAGGAGTTCCATCCAGGATTCCGCAACTCGGTGGCTGCCTACACGGTGTCCCTGCTGCAGCCGAAGGTGATCGAGGATCTCGATTTGCATGCGCATGGCCTGCGCATCGTCGAGCGCAAGCTCGGCAACTTTCTGCCATTGCCGGATGGACGCTCTTTGCGCGTCGGCGCCGGCATTACCCGTGATGAGGTCGCGAAGTTCTCCAGGCGTGATGCCGAGCGCCTGGCCGACTACGAACACCGCCTCGAAGCGATCGCCGATGTGCTGCGCGTGCTGGCCATGGAGCCGCCCCCCAACATCACCGATGGCGGCTGGTGGAAGGCGATTCCCGAACTGATCCGTGCGGGCAAGCTTGGCAAGCGCCTGCACAAACTCGACACCGGCCTGCGTCAGGAACTGCTCGACCTGTTCACCATTTCGGCGGCCGAGTATCTCGATCGCTGGTTCGAGAGCGAGCCGATCAAGGCCGTGCTCGGCTTCGACGGCATCGTCGGCAACTACGCCAGCCCGCATGCACCCGGCAGCGCGTATGTGCTGCTGCACCACGTCTTTGGCGAGGTCAATGGCGTCAAGGGCGCCTGGGGCCATGCCATTGGCGGCATGGGCGCGATCACCCAGGCCATGGCCAAGGCCGCACGCGCCGCCGGTGTCGATATCCGCACCGGTTGTGGCGTGCGCGAAGTCATGGTCGAGAACGGTCGGGCGGTGGGCGTGGTCACCGCGACCAGCGAGATCCTGCAGGCGCGCGCGATTGTCGCCAACGTCAATCCAAAGTTGCTTTATGAGCAGTTGCTGTCACCGCTGGTCGTGCCTGCGCCGACGCGCGAGCGCATGGCCAACTGGCGCTGCGGTTCCGGCACCTTCCGCATGAATGTCGCGCTGTCCGCCTTGCCGGATTTCAGCGCCTTGCCCGGACCCGGCGATCACCTGACCGCCGGCATCATCATGGCACCGAGCATCGCTTACATGGATCGCGCCTGGCAGGATGCCGTGGCGCACGGCTGGTCGCGCGAGCCGATTGTCGAGATGTTGATTCCCTCGACCCTTGATGACAGCCTCGCCCCGCAGGGCCAGCACGTCGCCAGCCTGTTTTGCCAGCACGTCGCGCCGGTGTTGCCCGAAGGCCGCAACTGGGATGACCACCGCGACGAAGTCGCCGACCTGATGATCGCGACGGTCGATCGTTTCGCCCCGGGTTTCAAGGATCTCGTGATCGGTCGCCAGGCGCTTACGCCGCTCGATCTCGAACGTACCTTCGGCTTGATTGGCGGCGACATCTTTCACGGCGCGCTGAGCCTCAACCAGTTGTTCAGCGCGCGCCCGATGCTAGGCCAGGCCGACTATCGCGGTGCCCTTCCCGGACTCTATCTTTGCGGAGCCGGCACCCACCCCGGCGGCGGCGTTACCGGCGCGCCGGGACACAATGCCTCACGCGTGATCAAGGCCGATCTGCGCTGACTTTGCCGCTGCCAGGTCACGCGGACGAGGAAGCTCACGCTTTCTTCGCATGCGCGGGAACACCACCAGGCCTGCCTGACGCATCCCCGATGCAGGAACCGGGCAAGTCGACAGGGTCGACACGCCGGCGCGAACGCTTCCGATTGCATATCGACCTCGCTCAAGGGCGGATCTAGGCGGAATACCTGCCCCGATCGATGAGTTGATGCCGCCCCGGGCAGACAGGTCCATGGCGGATTGTTGGCAAACCCGACCTGTCGACGCACTCCTGCAGCGTGCGGCCGGTCGCAGCCAACACGCTGGCCTGCGGTGTAAGATGCCGGCAAACCGGGTCGACCCGGCGCAGGGAGACAGGCATGAGCAGCGTTGATTTCACCTCGTTCCTCAAGTTGATGGTGCACAAGAAGGCATCCGACCTTTTCATCACGGCGGGTGTCGCGCCGTCGATGAAGGTACACGGCCGAATCTCGCCGATCACGCAAAACGCGCTGACCCCGCAACAATCGCGCGACATGGTTCTGAACGTGATGACGCCCTCGCAGCGCGAGGAGTTCGAGAAGACCCACGAATGCCAGTTCGCCATTGCCGTCACCGGTGTCGGTCGATTCCGTGTCTCCTGCTTCTACCAGCGCAATTGCGTCGGCATGGTCCTGCGTCGCATCGAAACCCGCATCCCCACGGTCGACGAGTTGAACCTGCCGCCGGTAATCAAGACCCTGGCGATGACCAAGCGCGGCATCATCATCTTTGTCGGCGCCACCGGTACCGGCAAATCCACCTCGCTGGCGGCGATGCTTGGCTATCGAAACCTCAACTCGACCGGCCACATCATCACCATCGAGGATCCGATCGAATACGTGCACAAGCACGAAGGTTGCATCATCACCCAGCGCGAACTCGGTATCGATACCGATTCCTGGGAAAACGCGCTGAAGAACACCCTGCGCCAGGCGCCGGACGTGATCATGATCGGCGAGGTGCGCACCCGCGAAACCATGGAGCACGCAATCAACTTCTCCGAGACCGGTCATCTCTGCCTGTGCACCCTGCATGCGAACAATGCCAACCAGGCGATGGATCGCATCATCCACTTCTTCGCCGAGGATCGACGCGCGCAGTTGTTCATGGACCTGTCCTTGAACCTCAAGGGCGTGGTCGCCCAGCAGCTGATTCCGACACCGGATGGAAAGTCGCGCCGCGTCGCCATCGAGGTCCTGCTGGGCACGCCACTGGTACAGGACTACATCCGCCAGGGCGACATCCACAAGCTCAAGGATGTCATGAAGGAATCCACCAACCTCGGCATGAAGACCTTCGACCAGGCCTTGTTCGAGCTTTACCAGGCCGGCGAGATCTCCTACGAGGATGCCTTGCGCCACGCCGATTCGACCAACGAAGTGCGTTTGAAGATCAAGCTGGCCCAGGGTGGCGACGCGCATACCCTGTCGCAGGGGCTGGATGGGGTCGAACTCAGCGAAACGACGTGACGCGTTGGTTGCCGCGAATGACGACACACTGATTCATGGCGATCGAAGCCAAGGACGCGCAGCTTGCCAAGCTGCGCAGGGTCTGGGGTGCGCTCGGACAGGACGATCCGCTGTGGGCCGTGCTGTCGCAACGTGACAAGCGTGGCGGTCGTTGGCAGGCGGAGGATTTCCTTGCTACCGGCCAGGTCGAAATCGACAGCCAGCTCGCCGTGCTCGCGGCCAGCGGCTATCCGCGGCAACATGATCTGGCCGTTGATTTCGGTTGCGGAGCAGGGCGGCTGTCGCGCGCACTGGCGAGTCACTTCGGCAAGGTGATCGGCATCGATGTTTCGTCGAGCATGATCACTGCGGCACGGCGGTTGAATGCCGATGTCGCGAACATAGAGTTTCGCGAGAACGCCGGTGCCGAGCTGGCCGGGGTCGAGGATGCCAGCGTCGATCTGGTGTTCTCGCATATCACCTTGCAGCATATCCCCGCGCCACTGGCGATTGGATATGTGGAGGAGTTTTTTCGCGTCCTCGCCCCTGGCGGTGTCGCCGTGTTCCAGTTTGTCGATGGCAGTGATGCAAGCTGGCGCGGACGCTTGTTCGGACTCGCTTCCAATCGCTGGCTCAATCCGCTGCGGCGCCTGCTCTGGCGGCGTCGTGAAGTGTTCGAGATGCATGTGCTTGCCGAGCGCGAGTTGCGCGATCGCCTCGCGCGGCATGCGTCGTTGCAGCTGCTGGCGGCGATCGATGACGGCGCGGCGGGCGCGGGATGGCGCGGGCGGCGCTGGAGCGTGGTCCATCGCGGCGAACCGCCGCGTCGGCTCGAACGCAATGGCTACACGTTGTTTGCCCATGCCGACGACCTGCAGATTGGAGCGCCGATCATCGCCGGTGCAGAGCACGAACCGCATGTTGCCGCGATCCTGAGCGAACGCCTGCGCGCGGGCGATGTCGTCCTCGATGTCGGTGCCAACATCGGCATCTTCACCCTGCTTGCGGCGTCCCGGGTCGGTCCGGGCGGTCGCGTCATCGCCGTCGAACCGATTGCACGCAACCGGCAGTTGCTTGCCCGCGCAGCGCAGGTCAACGGCTTTGGCCAGATCGAGGTGATCGCTGCTGCTGCCAGTGATCGACGGGGAATGATCCAATTGTGTACGCATCCGCATACTTCCAACAGCGCGATGCCGGCTGCCGCCGGTGAACTGCTGCGCGACGCGCGCGGTGTCGTGGTGTCGGTGCCGGCGCTGGTGCTGGACGAGCGCTGCGCCGACCTCGATCGGCTGGACCTGCTCAAGATCGACATCGAGGGCATGGAACCGCTCGCGCTGCGCGGCCTTGAGCGCACGATCGCGCGGCTGCGTCCGACCTTGCTCAGCGAGTTCAATCCGTGGGCGATCGAGCGTGCGACGGCGACCAATGCAATCGACTATCTGCGTTGGCTGCGCCGCTGGTATCCGGCCATCACGATCCTGCAGCGTGATGGCCGCCGCGAACGCTGTGTCGAGGTGGAAGAGGTAATGCAGGCCTGGCGCGAGGAAAACCATCGCGCCGGACTTGGCGATCGCCTGCATCTGGACCTGCTGCTGGCGATCGACGGCTGACAGCGGTTGCCTCAGGGATTCAGTTGCGCATCCTGGATCAACTCGATGCCCTTTGGCGTCGCATTGACACGGATGTCGATCGACTTGATCCATTGCGCATACAGGCGGTACAGGGCGGTCTGCGTTTCCAGGTCGGCGCGCTGCTTGTCCGGCAACATCGCGGAGAAGCGCGTCAGCATCGTGCCGAGCACTTCGTAGAATGCGCCGGTGTAGGCCGCGTGCAGCAACTGGCCGTCGGCCGCTGCCGGCGCGCCGACAAATGCTGTCAGATCGATGCCGTCGCCGAGGCTGACCGCCAGCGCGGCGTCGTTGGCGGCAATCTGCATCGGCGGCGCATAGCCGACCTCGGTCGGAATGATTCCGGCCGGGAGATCCATCGCCTTGCCGTCAAGCGCGAGCTTGAAATCACTGAGTCCCGGAATCGCCAGCTGGGCCATGCCGATCAAGCCCATCGGGTTCGAGGTGCCGATCAGAATTGCCGCCGAGGCGTCGGGGCTGCCGCTGACGGGAATGTCGAGACGATTGATCAGCAGGCGCAGGCCGGTGAAATCGCTCAATGGCGGCGGCACCACCTGGGTCAACTGCTGCTTGGCCCTCGCAGCGGCCTCGTTCATCGGTGCCAGTGCGGCGCACTGGAACGGCGCATCGACAATCGCGTTGCTGCGTTCGATCAGGAAATCCTTGATCTTGAGGATCGGCAGCGAAAGGGCGATGTCGTAGAGCGCCGTCGCCGTTGCTGCCGAGCCCGGTGGCGGCGAGGACAGCTTCATCAATGCCGTGGCCAATACGGCATCGAGATCGATGCGGCTGCTGGTGGTGAAGTGTTGTCCATCGAAGCGCGTGTATCCCATCACCATGCGTGGTGCGCGCCCGGCGAGCGCCTCGAATTCGGTGCGGCAGGTGGCATCGAGCCGCGGCGGGGTTTCATCAAGCATGCCGACAAATGCGGCATAACCCGGATCGTTGTCGATCAAGGCGATGATGCGTTTGAAGTCGATCCAGCCACTCCCGTAAGCGAGGTAGCCTTCAGCCTTGTTGAAGCGGATCAGGCCTGCCGAGGACTCCAGGCTTTGTCCCGGGCGATCAAGGCCGAGCACGCGCCGGCGCAAGGATTTTTCGGCGTTGGCCGGCAGCACCGTGATGACCAGGTGCTTGCCCTCGATGGCAATCAGCGCTTCGGCCTTGTCCAGGGCGATGGTCCAGAGGTCCTGGTCGTCGACGCGCGCGGTGGTCAGCGAGGCGCCCGCCTTTTGCTCGATGCGCGCAACCATCGCGCGGAACTTGTCCGCATCCGCCAATTCGACGCGCAACACCGGAACCAGGCCGACGCCATAAAATGCACCCCGCGCCTGCATGGAAAAACCGACTTGCGCCCACTCGTCCTGCGTGTCGCGGTCGCGGACTTCATCGAGGATCGCCGCGGTGACGCGCTTGACCTTGCCGATTTCCGCGTCACCCGGGTCCGGCAGGTCGTCCAGCATGCGGTCGTAAACGCCAAGCAGGCTCGGCCAGACACCCTGCATCATGCGTGTCCAGGTCTGCACGGCGGCTTCAGGCGCAGGCTCGGCATTGGCCATCACGAAGGGCGTATCGACGGGCACGAAAGCAAGCGGCGAGCTGTTGTCGGCGGACTTGCCGCAAGCCGCGATGAGCAGCACCGTGATGAGAAGGCTGGCGCGAATCTTCAACATGGTCCGTTTCCTTGGGGGGTGAGTCAGGGAATGCTTGCTGTCGCAGCGAATGCCGGCGGCATTGCGCGATCGGGGTGGAGCAGGCTGGCCAGCACGGCCATTCTTGCCGAGATGCCGTTGGCAACCTGATCGAGTATGACCGATTGCCGCCCGTCTGCGACATCGCCGGCAATCTCGACGCCGCGATTCATCGGACCCGGATGCATGACCAGGGCGTCGGGCCTGGCCTGACGCAGGCGCTGCGCAGACAGGCCGAAGCGTGAACAATATTCAGCCTCGTCGCCGATCAGGGCTTCGATCATGCGCTCGCGTTGCAGGCGAAGCATGATCACGACATCGCAGCCGGCAATGGCCTCGTCGAATTCGTCGACAAGAATGCATTGTGGAAAATCGTCGGCCCTGGGCATCAATGCCGTCGGGCCGCACAAGCGGATTTCGCCGGCGCCAAGGGCGCTCAGCACATGCACGTCCGAGCGGGCGACGCGCGAGTGCCGGATGTCGCCGCAGATCACCACTTTCAATCGCGAAAAATCGGCATGGTGGTCGCGGATGGTCAGCGCATCGAGCAGCCCTTGGGTCGGATGCGCGTGATTGCCATCACCGGCATTGAGGATTGCCGCCCGGCGCGCGCAGGCGGCCAGCCGTGCCGGCGTGCCGTTTTCCCTGTGCCGCACGATGAAGGCATCGGCCTGCATGGCTTCGAGCGTTGCCAGGGTGTCTTCGAGCGACTCGCCCTTGTTCGTCGAGGAACTTGCGATATCGAAGTTCAGCACGCTGGCACCGAGCCGGCGCGCGGCCAGCTCGAAGCTGCTGCGGGTTCGCGTGGAGGTTTCGAAAAACAGGTTGATGATGGTGCGCCCGGCCAGAAGCTGCGGACCCCGGGCGCCGTCGGCAAATGCCGTGCGCAAGGCAACTGCGCGATCGAGCAGGGCATTGATGCGGTCGCGGCCGAGGCCTTCGAGGGTGATCAGATGGCGCAGGTTTCCGTTTGCATCAAACTGCAGATCGCTGCTCACGAGGAAGTCGCCTTGTGGTCGGGATGGGCAAGCCAGGATTCAAGGATGATCTGCGCGGCCAGCGCGTCGATCTCGGCGCCATGCTTGCGCCTGGCCGTGCCTTGCGCGCGCTGCCCGGCGAAGCGGCGCGCGGCTTCCTTCGAGGTGAAGCGCTCATCCGATTCGTGTACGTCGCGGTTGTAACGGCGGCCAAGCTCGCCTGCAAACGAGCGCGCATGGCGGGTCATATCCTGCTCGCTGCCATCGAGGGCGAGCGGCAAGCCGACCACGAACGCCTGCGGTTGCCAATCCTTGACCAGGATGTCGATCGCGCTCCAGTCGATCCTGCCGTGACGGACTGCAACCGTCGACAGGGCGCGCGCGCTGCCGCTGATCGGGTGGCCAATCGCGACGCCGATCGTGCGCGTGCCGACATCGAAGGCCAACACATATCCCGCCGCGGTGGTCATTGCCGCAAACCGCTGGCTTCAGGCGTTGCCGGCATACGGCGAAATCCATTCCAGCTTCACCCCGACCAGCGCGGCGGCAGCGTGCCAGCGTTCATCGAGCGGTGTCGTGAACAGTATTGCGTGATCCACCGGCGCGGTCAGCCAGGCGTTCTCGCGCAACTCATGTTCGATCTGGCCCGGACTCCAGCCCGAGTAGCCGAGGGCGACCAGGGCGTGCCGCGGACCGTTGCCGCTGGCGATGGCCTCGAGAATGTCACGTGAAGTGGTCACGCTGATCGATTCGGAAATCCGGAACGAGGAATCCCAGCCGCCGTGCGGCGTGTGCAGGACAAAGCCGCGCTCGGGTTGTACCGGTCCGCCAATCAGCACCGGCGCATCGGTGACTTCGGGCAGGTCCGAACGCAGGCTCATCTGTGCCAGTACGTCGCCGAGGCGATAGTCGGAAAGCCGGTTGACCATGATGCCCATGGTGCCGTCCTCGCCGTGCTGGCAGATGATCGCGACCCCGCGTTCGAAATTCGGATCGTGCAGATTCGGCATCGCGATCAGCAGCTGATTCGAGAGGGTCGAGGATTCGTGCATGGCACCATTGTACGGTGCCGCGCGCCATCCCGGCCATGCGCGGCAGCGCCATTCAGCGGTTGCGCAGGATATTGCCTTCGAGGAACTGCCAGGTACGCGTGATGTAGAGTTCGTCGATGGCCTCGGCGTTCTTTGGCAGCGCATTGAATGGCGCGGCCAGGCGCACGATGCGGATTGCCGCATCATCGAGCACCTTGTGCCCGCTGGGCTGGATGATGTCGATGCTCTTGACGCTGCCATCGCGGTTCAGCCCGACCGTGAGCACGAGTTGCCCATGCAGCTCCTGGCGGCGCGCCTCGTCGGGATAGTTGAGATTGCCGATGCGCTCGATGCGTGCAACCCAGGCGCTCATGTAGCTGGCGAACTCGTATTCCCGGGTGTTTGCCGAAATGTACTTCTTCTTTGGCCGCTTGGCGTATTTCTCGGTCTCGCGCTGGATTTCCTGGGCCAGCTGCGCCATTTCCAGCTTGCGTTCGATGATTTCGCGTTCCGACGGCGCCTGCAGGTCAGCCTGGTCGGGCGTTTCCCGCGTCGACTCCACGCTGCGCTCGGCGCTGCGCGTGGTCAGCAGCTCGGCCTTGGTCGCCACCGACGGTCGCGGCGCGCCATTGTCGGTCGGTCGCGGGGTGATGCCTTCGATGGGTTTCGGAATCGGGCTGGACAGCGGATTGCTCGGGCGCCGCGCCATATCCGAGTCGCCGCCGCCGCTGTTGCTGGCCTGGGCGAGGAAATCGGCCTTCTCGGGTAGCTTGCCGCTGGCCGACTGCACGAGGATCACATCCAGCGATGGCAGCGATGCCGCCGGTTTCTCGATGGAGAAGGTGATGCCGAGCGCAACCACGGCATGCGCAATCAGCGAGAACAGGAAGGTCACGCCGAGGCGATCGGCGGCGGCATTGGCAGTCGAGGTGCTCACGCCCGTCGCGATTCGATCACATCGAAAAGCTGGCCGGCGATATTCAGCCCGAACTGTGCGTCCAGCTCGCGCAGGCAGGTCGGCGAGGTGACGTTGACTTCGGTCAGCCAGTCGCCAATCACGTCCAGGCCGACGAAGAGCATGCCGCGGCGCCTGAGTTCCGGACCGACCTCGGCGGCGATCCAGCGATCCCGCTCGGACAGGGCGATGCCGACGCCCTTGCCGCCGGCGGCGAGGTTGCCGCGGAACTCATCGCCCTGCGGGATCCTCGCCAGCGCATACGGCACGGGTTCGCCATCGATCATCAGGATGCGCTTGTCGCCGGCGCTGATTTCGGGGATGTACTTCTGCGCCATGGCAAAGGCCTGGCCGTTTGCAGTCAGGGTTTCGATGATCACGTTGAGGTTGGG
>Ga0209170_1000981_pt1 | contig 12309 bp, 11 predicted proteins | sample KloWWTKNB14_bulk_FD_187178 | JGI IMG/M metagenome (GOLD analysis project Ga0209170, IMG submission 187178) | Active sludge microbial communities from Klosterneuburg, Austria, studying microevolution and ecology of nitrifiers - Klosterneuburg... | ecosystem: Engineered > WWTP > Aerobic digester >...
GATCCGCCTGGCCGCGCTCGCCGGGGCCGACGTCGCCGGCATGACGGGTGTGCCCGAGGTGACCCTCGCCGTGGAGGCCGGGCTTCGGTATGCCGCGATCAGCCTCGTCGTGAACCCCGCGTCGGGCGTCGGCGACGCGGACGAGCCGATCACCATGGACGAGATCAACGCCGTGCTGGCCGCGTCGTCGGCCACGGTGCTGGAGATCCTCGACGACCTCGTCCACACCCGCGCCACCTTCCCCGAGGAGCCCGACGCATGAGCCGTCTCATCATCGAGAACGCCAGCTACGTCGTCACCGTCGACGCCACCGACACCGTCCTGCGCGACACCACCATCACCATCGACGACGGCGTCATCACCGCCGTCAGCCCGGCAGCACCGAATGAAGCCACGCAGCCCGAGGCGGTCGTGCGGCCGCTGGCTGGGACTGGCGGGAGCACTCGCGAGCGCCAGCCGGGTCCCACGCTCAGCGTGGGCGCGAGTGCGGATGGTCTGCGGCCGCACGGCCCCTCGGGTGGAGTGGCGGAGGTGACCACGATCGACGCCCGCGGCAAGCTCGTGATGCCGGGTCTGGTCAACCTGCACACCCACCTGCCGATGACGCTGCTGCGTGGTCTGGCCGAGGACGTCGACCTCGACGGCTTCCTGGCCCGGGTGTGGGCGGCCGAGGGTGCCGTCATGGACCCCGACACCGTCGAGCTCGGCGCCACCCTGGGCGCCCTGGAGTCACTGCGCGGCGGGTGCACGACCCAGCTCGACATGTACTTCCACCACGAGGCGACCCACCGCGGGGCCGTGGCCGCCGGCAGTCGTCACGTCATCGGGCCGGTGTTCTTCGACGGGCCGGGGCCGGACGGCCTCACGTGGGAGCAGCGCCTGGACAACCTGCGCTCCTGGCCTGCCGTTCTCGACGAGATCGGTGGCCCCTCGGTGCCGGTCGGGGCGATGCCGCACGCCACCTACACGTGCTCGCCGGAGGGTTTCGCGCAGGTCGTCACCGTGCTGCGCGAGCTCGTCGCCAACGGTGAGCGCGACGGCATCCTCACGACGCACGTGAGCGAGACCGCCGTCGAGAACGCCGGCATCCGCGAGCGCTACGACGCGACCCCGACCGAGCTGTTGGCGCGCGCCGGGTGGGTCGAGCCGGACCTGCCGCTCGTCATCGGCCACGGCGTGCACCTCAGCGAGAGCGACCGAACGACCCTGGCGGCCGGAGGTGCCGCGGTCGGTCACTGCCCCGGGTCGAACCTCAAGCTCGCCAGCGGTGCCCTGCCGTGGCAGGTCTGGCAGGACAGCGGCCTGCGGGTCGGGTTGGGCACCGACGGCTGCTCGAGTTCCAACGACCTCGACATGTGGCAGGCGATGCGCCAGGCCGCCCTCCTCGCGCGGCTGACCAGCGAGCGCCCTGACGTCGCGAGCGCCCACGAGGTGCTGCGCGCGGCCACCATCGAGGGGGCCCGCGCGCTCGGGATGGGTGACGTGATCGGGTCGGTCGAGGTGGGCAAGCGGGCCGACCTCGTGCTCGTCGACCTCGAGGCGCCGCACCTCACCCCGGTGCACGACGTCGCCGCGCTGTTGGTGTTCGCCGCCGGGCGGGGGGACGTCACCGACGTGCTCGTCGACGGGATGCCGGTCGTGCGCGACCGTCGGAGCACCCGCCTGGACACGGGGCAGCTTCTCGAACGGGCCCGGGTCCGCGGGGAGGTCGCCCGGGCAGCAGCCGCGGAGGCGGCTGCGGCCCGATGACCAGCCAGAGCGCCGACGAGGTCATCGCCCGCCTCGGCATGCTGCCCATCCCCGAGGAGGGTGCCTGGTTCGCGGCCGGCCCCCGCACCCGGGGCCTGAACGGCATCATCGCCCTGCTCACCGACCGCCCCGACGGGTTCTCGGCCATGCACCGCCTCACCATCGACGAGGGCTGGCAGTGGATGGCCGGTGCCCCCGCCACCCTCGTGCGCCTGCACCCCGACGGCACCGGCGACTCCACGACCCTCGGCCCGGACTCCCCCCAGGCCCTGGTCACCAACGGCTCGTGGATGGGAGCCCGCACCCACGGCGAGTGGACCCTGTTCTCCTGCTGGTGCGCCCCTGCGTTCGAGCCCGAGCACTTCGAGCTCGGCGAGCGCTCGGCCCTGCTCGACGCCTTCCCCGACCACGCCGCCGAGATCACCGCGCTGACCCGCACCCACCCCATCGGTCAGATGCGATGACGGCCCTGGTCACCGGCGCCAGCGGCGGGCTCGGGCGCGGCATCGCCGTCGCGCTGGCCGCCGCCGGTCACGACATCGGCGTGCACTACCGGTCGGATGCCGTCGGTGCGGCCGCCGCTGTCACCGACGTCGAGGCGGTGGGTCGCCGCGCGACGGCCCTGCACGCCGACCTCGCCGTCGACGACCCTGCCGAGCTCGACCGGGCCTGTGACGACCTCCTCGACGCCTGCACCGCAGCGCTCGGCGCCCCCGACGTGGTGGTGCTGAACGCCTTCCCCCAGCACGTCGTGGCCTGGGGTGACCTCGACACGGCGGCCTGGGACACCTACCACCGCGGTGGGCTGCGCCCCACGACCAGCCTGCTCCACCGGGCCGCCGCCCGGCTCGCCCCCGGCGGGGTCATCGTCGTCATCAGCTCGATCGAGGGCCGACGACCGGCGCCCGGGCACACCCCCTACGGCGTCGCGAAGGCGGCCCTGGACCACCTCACGGCCGCAGCCGCTCACGAGCTCGGGAGCAGCGGCATCCGGGTCGTCGGTGTGGCGCCCGGTCTCATCGACCGCGAGCGCCTCGAGCGCGACTGGCCAGAGGGTGTCGACCGCTGGAAGCGGGCGAGCGCGCTGGGACGCCCTGTCACGGCATCCGAGGTCGCGGCGACCGTGTCGTTTCTGGCCTCACCAGCCGCATCAGGCATCACGGGCACCACCATCACCGTGGATGCCGGGTGGTCGGCCGGTCCGGGTTGGTGACACCTGCCAACTGCGGCGTGTCGATGTCGTCAACGACACCCTCTGGTGAGGTAACAACAGGGCAACGACACTCAAAGGTCTGCCCGTCAGGGGCGCTTGGCGGCATAGCCTTACGTGTCTGACCCCATCTCCAAGGAGAACCTTCATGAAGTCCACGCGTTACCTGGTCGCGGTTCCCGCCGCGCTCGCCCTCACCCTCGCGGGTTGTGGCGGCACCTCCGGCAACACCGAGTCCCCCGCCGCCTCCGGGTCGGCCGCTCCCGGCGCCCCCACCGACGACAGCAACTGCGCCGACGAGGCCGTGTTCTGCATCGGTCTGGTCACCGACACCGGCAAGGTGGACGACAAGTCGTTCAACCAGTCCGCTCACGAGGGCGCCCTGGCCGCCGCCGAGCAGACCCAGGGCTTCTACAAGTACATCGAGACCCAGGACGCCAAGGACTACGCCGCCAACATGGCGCAGTTCACCAACAAGAAGTACGACGCCATCGTCACGGTCGGCTTCCTCATGACCGACGCCACGCTCGAGGCGGCCAAGGCCAACCCCGGCACCCGCTTCATCGGCGTCGACCAGGGCTACGACCCGGCTGCGGTCTCCGGCAAGAACGTCACCGGCCTCATCTTCCCCGAGGACCAGGCCGGCTACGGCGCCGGTTACCTCGCGGGCCTGATGACCAAGACGAACAAGCTCGGCCAGGTCCTCGGTCTCGAGATCCCCCCGGTCCAGAAGTTCGCCAAGGGCTTCGAGGCCGGCGCGAAGGCCGCGAACCCCGCGATCACCGTCACCACCGTGTACCACCCCGCCGGCGACAACGCCTTCAACGACCCGGTGTGGGGCGCTGGCGAGGCCAAGAAGCAGCTCGCCCAGGGTGCGGACATCATCTTCGGCGCCGGTGGCAACACCGGTAACGGCGCCCTCCAGGAGGTCGCCAAGGCCAAGGGTGCAGGCACCGAGGTGTTCTGCATCGGTGTCGACACCGACCAGTGGGACACCGTCCCCGCGGCCCAGCCGTGCCTCATCACCTCGGCGATGAAGCTCATCACCGAGGGTGTCACCGAGACCCTGGTCACGGCCAAGGACGGCGACTTCGCCGAGAACCAGACCCTCGGCAAGGCCGGCCTCGCGCCCTTCCACGACTTCGAGTCGGTCATCCCGGCCGACGTCAAGGCCAAGGTCGACGAGGTCGTCAAGCAGATGGAAGCCGGCACCCTGCAGACCGGCGTCACCCTCTGATCGATGTGACCTCGGGCCCGGGCTAGCTCCGGGACCCAACCACCTCGTCACCGGGGGCGGGCACCCAACACGGGTGCCCGCCCCCGAGCGCGTGTGGACCTCCCTGTCGCGTCACCCTTTGCCACGAGGCCGCGACGCGCCACACTGTGGGCACCCACCGACATTGGAGTCGTATGAGCGAGACACCCACGGTGGCCGACAAGGCCGCCGCCCCACCGCCCTCGAGCGGGGGAACCTCCGGTGACAAGAAGCCGGCCCAGCCCCTGGCGTACCTGCTGACGCACCAGAGCGGTGTCGTCATCCTCGTCGCCCTCGTCATCGCACTGCTCGTCGGTGCGGCCCTGATCCGCTACCAGGGGGTGAGCCCCTGGTACGCCTACGAGACGATCATCCGTGAGGCCCTCCTCGTCGACGGCGGGCTGACCCGAACCCTGCAGAAGACGGCGCCGCTCGTGCTGACCGGCCTCGCCGTCGTGATCCCGCTGCGCGTGGGCCTGTTCAACATCGGTGGTCAGGGCCAGCTCATCTTCGGCGCCATGTTCGGCGCCTGGGTCGCCTACGCCGCTGGTGGCCTCGGGTTCCTCGGGGCCATGTGCGGCATGGTGGCCGGCATGGTCGCCGGTGCCTTCATCGGCTGGATCGCCGGTGTCCTCAAGGCCACCCGAGGGGTGCACGAGGTCATCACGACGATCATGCTCAACTACATCGCGGCCGGCGTGACCTGGTGGCTCGTCACCGGCCCCCTGCAGGCCGAGGGGTCCAAGACCAGCGGCATCCCGCAGACCGAGCTCATCCCCGACGCGGCCCGCGTCGGTGCCGTCGCCGGCATCCCCATCGGTTTCGTCATCGCCCTGGCCCTGGCCATCGCCTGCTGGTGGATGCTGTCGCGCACGACGCTCGGCTTCAAGCTCAACACCGTCGGCGCCAACAAGCACGCCGCCCGCTACGCCGGCATCAACATCAACCGGATCATCGCCCTGTCGATGGTCTTCGGTGGTGGCCTCGCCGGTCTCGCCGGCGCCCTCGAGGCGGCCGGTACTTTGCACCGGTTCGAGCCGGCCATCGGCGGCACCCTCGGGTTCGACGGCATCACCATCGCCCTGCTGGCCCGCGCCAACCCGCTCGCGACGATCCCCGCAGCGTTGCTCGTCGGCATCCTGCGCACCGGGGCCCCGGGCCTGCAGTTCGCGACGGGCATCGCCCCCGAGGTCGTCGACCTGCTGCTCGCGATCATCCTGCTCATGGTGTCCATCCCGGTGCTCGGCAAGTGGATCTTCCGCAGCCGCGCCGACAAGGTCACCGCCGCCTCGACGAGCTGGGGTAACTGACATGGGTGCCTGGATCGCCAAGAACCGCACGACCGTGATCGTGTCCGTCGCCGTCATCGTCGCGGCGTACGCCTTCTACTACCTGAAGAACGACATCGCCCCGAGCATGTACGTCTCGGCCTGGGGCTACGCCATCCCGCTCGTCCTCGCCGCCCTCGTCGGCGTCATCGGTGAACGCTCCGGTGTCGTCAACATCGGCATCGAGGGGCAGATGCTCGTCGCGGCCTTCGCCGGGTTCTTCGCCGCCGCCTACAGCGGCTCGCTGCTCGTGGGCGTGCTCGCCGGCATCGGCAGCGGCCTGATCCTCGGCGGGTTCCTCGCGTGGACCACCGTGAAGTGGCGGATGGACCAGATCATCGCGGGTGTCGTGCTCAACATCATCGCCACCGGCATCACCTCGTTCTACTACCAGCCGGGCCAGCTGCTGCCCGGGCTGATGCCGAAGTTCGACATCTGGCCGCTGTCGAAGATCCCGCTCATCGGTGAGGTCTTCTTCTCCGGCACGAGCATCTTCGCCACGCTCGCGATCCTCGCCGCGATCGGTGTGCACTTCGCGCTGTTCCACACCCGCTGGGGTCTGCGCACGCGCGCCGTCGGTGAGTACCCGTCGGCCGCCGACACCGCCGGCATCAACGTCGAGCGGCTGCGCCTGATCAACGTCACCCTCGCGGGCACGCTCGCCGGCTGTGCCGGGGTCTACCTGTCGATGGATGCCTCGTCGTCCTTCGAGCGGGGCATGGTCGCCGGCCGCGGGTTCCTCGCCCTGGCGATCATGATCATGGGCGCGTGGCGTCCGCTGCGGGCGCTGGCGATGGCGATCTTCTTCGGCTTCATCAACGCCGTGGCCTCGCAGCTCCAGGCCGGTGGCAGCATCGACATCCCGCCGCAGCTCACGGGCACCCTGCCCTTCGTCGTGACGATCATCGTCCTGGCCATCGCCGCCGGGCGGGTTCGGGCACCGGGAGCCGTCGGACAGCCGTACGTCAAGGGAGACCAGTGATGAGCACCCCCGAGAACACCCCCGCACCGGTCCCCGCCGACACCGCGCCCGAGCACCTCGAGGCCATCGTCACCTCGGATGCCGTCCTCGAGCTCCCGCCGGAGAAGTCGGGTTTCGGGGAGGGCAACGTCGGAGAGGTGCTGCTCGACCTCGCCGGGCTGACCAAGAGCTTCGGCTCGGTGCGGGCCAACCGCGACATCACGATGCACGTGCGGCGCGGCGAGATCGTCGCACTGCTCGGTGAGAACGGGGCCGGCAAGTCCACCCTGGTCAACCAGATCTTCGGCCTCATCACCCCGGACTCGGGGACGGTGACGGTCAAGGGCGACTCCACCCCCATCAAGGACCCGCGCGACGCCATCGCCCGCGGCATCGGCATGGTGCACCAGCACTTCCAGCTCGTGCCCGTCATGACGGTGGCCGAGAACATGATCCTCGGACACGAGCCGACGCGAGGCGGAGCGATGCTCGACCTCGAGAGCGCCCGCGAGATGGTGCGGACCCTGTCGGCCAAGCACGGCCTGCCGGTCGACCCCGACGCCGAGGTCGAGGACCTCCCCGTCGGCACCCAGCAGCGGGTCGAGATCCTCAAGGCGCTCTCGCGCAGCGTCGACCTGCTGATCCTCGACGAGCCGACCGCGGTGCTCACGCCGCAGGAGACCGACGAGCTGCTCGGCGTCATGAAGGAGCTCGCAGCCTCCGGCACGTCCATCGTGTTCATCACGCACAAGCTGCGCGAGGTGCTCGCGGTGGCCGACCGCGTCTACGTGCTGCGCCAGGGCGCGGTCGTCGGCGAGGTCGCCACCAAGGACACCGACGCCCGTGGGCTCGCGACGATGATGGTCGGCCGCGAGGTCGTGCTGTCGATCGACAAGGCCGACGCCGCACCGACCGACACCGTCCTCACGATCACCGACCTGCACGTGCTCGACGACCGTGAACTCGGTGCCGTCAACGGGTTCACGCTGTCGGTGCGGGCCGGTGAGATCGTCGGTGTGGCCGGCGTCGAGGGCAACGGCCAGCGCGAGCTCGTCGAGGCCCTGGCCGGGATGCGCAAGGTCGTGTCGGGGCAGATGACCCTCGGTGACCTCGACCTCACGAAAGCCAACCCGCACCAGACCCACCACGCCGGGGTCGGGCACATCCCCGAGGACCGCGAGAAGCACGGCCTCGTCGCCTCGTACTCCATCGCCGACAACCTCGTGCTCAACGAGTTCGACCAGGCGCCCTACTCCAAGAGCGGAGTGCGCCAGTTCGACGCCATCAAGGAGCACGCGGAGGCGGTGCGCACCGAGTTCGACATCCGCTCCTCCGGGGTGCACCAGAGTTCCGGGTCGCTCTCCGGTGGCAACAAGCAGAAGGTCGTCGTGGCCCGCGAGATGTCGTTCAAGCCGCGCCTGCTCATGGCGGCCCAGCCCACGCGCGGCGTCGACGTCGGATCGATCGAGTTCATCCACCGGCGCATCGTCGACGCCCGTGACGCCGGCGCCGCGGTGCTGCTCGTCTCGGCCGAGCTCGACGAGATCCTGTCGCTCTCCGACCGGATCGCGGTCGTGCACGGCGGCAAGGTCGTGGCCGAACTGCCCGCGCGCGGGGCTGACCGCACCGAGATCGGTCGCCTGATGGCCGGAGACCACTGACCGAAATTCCGCACTCTCCTGACGAGAAGCCGCCCGGCCCGCCCTCACGGCGAGTCGGGCGGCTTTCTCGTAGGGAGGATCGTGCGCGGGAGGTCACGCGCCGAGCAGCGCCAGCGGACCCACGTGCGCCCCGGCATCCACCCTCCCGCAGGAGCCAGGTGGGGAAAACGGTCACCTACGGTTTCGTAAGTTACGTTCCCGTAGGTTACGCTTGCGTAATGAGCGCTCCCACCGTCGACCGACCGGCCACGCCAGCCGGGATGCCGCGTGCCCGCCTCGGCGCCCACACCCCCGGCCCGCTGGGTGGCGTGGTCCGCAGTGCGCGCCGCGTCGTCGAGGCCCTGGCCACCCCCCTCGTGCCCGGTGACTACCTCGACCTCGTCGACCCGCTGCGCGCCGGCGCCGACCTGCGCGGCCGGATCATCGACATCCGCCACGAGACCGCGGATGCCGTGACGATCGTCATCCGCCCCGGACGCGGCTGGCTCGGGCACGTCCCCGGGCAGTACATCCGGATCGGCATCGACATCGACGGGGTGCGCCAGTGGCGGGCGTACAGCCTGACCCACCGCGCCGACGGCTCCTCCGCGGCCGGCATCCCCGCGGGGTGCATCGCCATCACGACCAAGGCGATCCCCGACGGTGTCGTCTCCACGCACCTCGTGCGCCGGGCCCGCCCCGGCACCCTGGTCATGCTCGACCAGGCCACCGGCGACTTCTGCCTGCCGACCCCGGCGCCGGCCAAGGTGCTCTTCCTCACCGCCGGCAGCGGCATCACCCCGGTGATGGGGATGCTGCGCAACCAGCTCGGTGAACTCGCCGACGCCGCCCACGTGCACTGCGCCCCCACGGCATCCGACGTGATCTTCGCCGACGAAATGCGCAGCTACGCCGACAGCGGCCGCCTCGCCCTGAGCCTGAACCTCGACGACGAACACGGCGTGCTCGACCTCGAGAACCTCGACACCCTCGTGCCCGACTGGCGCGAGCGCGAGACGTGGCTGTGCGGGCCGACCGGGCTGCTCGACGCCGCCGAAGCCCACTGGGCCGCGGCCGGGCTCGCCGACGCGCTGCACACCGAGCGGTTCCGCCCGAGCACCATCGAACCCGGTGAGGGCGGCACCGTCACCTTCTCCGCCAGCGGCCGCACCGTCGAGACCGACGGCGGCACCCCGATCCTCGACGCCGGCGAGGCAGCCGGCGTCCTCATGCCGAGCGGATGCCGCATGGGCATCTGCTTCGGCTGTGTCGTCACCATGCGCGAGGGCGCGATCCGCGACCTGCGCACCGGTGACATCACCGTCGTCGAACCGGGCGACGAACTGCCCGTCCAGACCTGCGTCAACGCCGTCGCCGGCGCCTGCGACCTCGACCTCTGACCCCGAGAAGGACCCCCATGACCCTCGCCCCTGAGCGCCTCACGCCGCAGCACCTCACGCCGCAGACCATCCCCGCCCACGCATCGACCAAGCCCAGCGGCATCAATCCCCGCCTGTCGGTCACCAGCCTGACCCCGCGCCCCCAGCGCCCCGCGCTGAAGAAGTCGGGCCGCCCGAACCCGGCCGCGCACCTCACCCCCGAGCAGATCGAGGGCATCGGCGTCGAGCTGGACGCCCTGCGCAAGCAGGTCATGGACAGCCGCGGCGAGCGCGACGCCGCCTACATCCGCAAGGTCATCAAGACCCAGCGCTACCTCGAGATGGGCAGCCGCGCCGTGCTGCTGTTCTCCGGCGTCAAGGTCAAGGGGTTCCGCCCGGCCTGGTGGATCGGCACCGCCGGCCTGTCGGTGGCGAAGATCCTCGAGAACATGGAGATCGGCCACAACGTCATGCACGGCCAGTGGGACTGGATGCGTGACCCGAAGATCCACTCGACCGCATGGGAGTGGGACAACGCCTCCCCGAGCAGCCAGTGGAAGCACAGCCACAACGAGATCCACCACACCTTCACCAACGTGCTCGGCCGCGACAACGACCTCGGCTACGGCATCCTGCGCGTCGACGAGGACCAGCGCTGGAGCCCGTTCTTCCTCTTCCAGCCGATCTGGCACGTCGGCAACGCACTGCTCTTCGAGTACTCCATCGCGGCCTACGACCTCGAGCTCGGCGGCTACCTCGCCAAGCGCAAGCGGATGAGCGAGGAGGAGAAGGCGACGTTCCGCGCCGACGCCCAGGAGGTCGTCGCGAAGATCAAGCGCCAGGCCACCAAGGACTACGTCGTCCACCCGGCCCTGGCTGCGGCGACCTTCACCGGCTCGGCCCGTACGACCCTCACGGCCAACGTCGTCGCCAACCTCGTGCGCAACGTGTGGACCAACACGGTCATCATCTGCGGGCACTTCCCGCCCGGCATCGCGACCTTCGAGAAGACCTCGATCGAGGGCGAGACCCGCGGTGAGTGGTACCTGCGCCAGATGCTCGGGTCGGGCAACATCAGCGGCTCGAAGGCCATGCACGTGATGAGCGGCAACCTCAGCCACCAGATCGAGCACCACCTCTTCCCGGACATGCCGAGCAACCGCTACGCCGAGATCGCCCCGCGCATCCGCGACCTGATGGAGCGCCACGACCTGCCCTACGTCACCGGGTCCCTGCCCAAGCAGGCCGCGTCGGTCTACTGGAAGGTCGTCGAGCTCTCGCTGCCGAACAAGGTCGAGGGCCGCCGCCGCCGCGACATCGTGCGCCTGTCGCTGAAGAAGGCCTGGAAGAAGAAGTCGCTCGGCCGCTTCTGAGCACTGGCGGTTTCACACCATCTCGGATGCCGTGGCGCGCCGACACTGTCGACTCGCCACGGTATCCCCTGCCATGCGGCTACGCATGTGTATGCTGTGTGTATGTCCACGCTCGAGCGCCGCCTCCAGCTGCTCCTTGACCAGGAGCGATACGAACGCGTTGCCGCTGAGGCGAGGGAGTCGGGCCGCAGCGTCAATGCCGTGATCCGTGAGGCCATCGACGCCCACTACCCCCCCGGCGCAGACGCCAGGAGCGCAGCCTGGCAGCGGTTCCTCGACCTGACGGCTACACCCCAGCCCGGCCCGGCCGAGACGCTGGAGGAGATCAAGGCCAGCCTCGACGAGCGGTTCACGACCTCGTGGTGAACTACTTCGTCGACACCACTGTCCTGCTGTTGGCCGTTGGCGGCGAGAGCAGCGAGCGCGAGGTGGCCCGCGCCTTCATCGACCGCGCCCGTCGATCGCGTTCTGACATCCACCTCAGCGTCGAGGCAGCCCAGGAGTACGTGTTCCACCGACTGCGCCGATTCGGCCGAGAGGTGGCCATCGCTGAGGGACGCGCCCTGGCCGAGACCTGCGTGTTTCACGACTTCACTGCCGCGATCCAGGCGCGAAGCCTCGACCTCATGGAGGTCAGCGGCGTGCGCGGCCGCGACGCGGTGCACGCAGCAACGGCACTCACCGCCGGGTTCACCGAGATCGTGACCAACGACCGCGGCTTCGACGGCATCCCGGGTCTGCGCCGCATCGACCCCCGGGACCTCTGAGCTACCCCGACGCGGCGGTGCCGCCGAGCTGCTCGGCGAACCAGTACCCCGAGTCCTTGATGGTGCGCACCTGGGTGTCGTAGTCGACGTGCACGAGCCCGAAGCGCGGCTCCAGCCCTTCGGCCCACTCGAAGTTGTCGAGCAGCGACCAGGCGAAGTAGCCGTCGACCGGCACCCCGCGGGCACGGGCACCGGCGACCTGTGCGAGGTGGCTCCGGTAGTACTCGATGCGCCGGTCGTCGTGCACCCGCCCGTCGACGAGCTCGTCGGGGAAGGACGCGCCACCCTCGGTGACGACGATCCGCTCGAAGGCGCCGTAGGCGTGCACCGCGTCGAGGACGAGGCCGAGCCCTTCGGGCATGATCTCCCAGCCGAGGGAGGTCAGCTCGTTGCCGTGCTCGGCGCCCCCGAACCGGGGCAGGGTCCACAGCCCGGGGATCGGCAGGAACGGCGCCCGCAGCCGCGTGTAGTACTGGACCCCGAGGAAGTCGAGGTCGGCCACCACGTCGGCGTCGTCGCCGTCCCGCAGGTAACGGCGCACCCCGTTCAGGATCGGCGCTTCGCGCCACGGGTACCCGAGCCCGAGGAGAGGTTCGAGAAAGGCTCGGTTCAGCACGGCATCCGCCGCTCGTTCCGCGACCGCGGCG
>Ga0209170_1000982_pt1 | contig 12308 bp, 8 predicted proteins | sample KloWWTKNB14_bulk_FD_187178 | JGI IMG/M metagenome (GOLD analysis project Ga0209170, IMG submission 187178) | Active sludge microbial communities from Klosterneuburg, Austria, studying microevolution and ecology of nitrifiers - Klosterneuburg... | ecosystem: Engineered > WWTP > Aerobic digester >...
CGACCAGCGCCTGGCGCTGGCCGATGCGGGTCGCAGCATCCCGGTCCTGTGGGCGGCCAATTTCAGCCTCGGCGTGGCCTTGCTGCGCCGCATGACCGCGGTCGCAGCGACCGTGCTGCCGGCGGAATTCGACGCCGAGATCATCGAGGCGCACCACAAGTTCAAGCAGGATTCGCCCTCCGGCACGGCCCTGGCGCTCGGCCGCGCGATCGCGCAGGCGCGGCGCGTGGACTTCGATTCGGTGGCGCGTTACGGCCGCGCGGGCGTCACGGGCCCGCGTCGCGATGGCGAAATCGGATTCTCGGTAGTGCGCGCGGCCGACATCGTCGGCGAGCACACCGTGCTGTTCGCGGCTCCGGGCGAGCGCATCGAGCTGACCCACCGCGCCGGCTCGCGCGCGGTCTTCGCCCACGGCGCGGTTCGCGCCGCGATCTGGCTCGCGCGCCAGCGCGCCGGGACCTACGACATCACCGACGTGCTCGGTTGAGACGGGCTGCCCCCTGTAGGAGCGGATTCAGCCGCGACCAAGGCCCATCGCCCGCAGAGCGGGCTCCTACAATGCCGGCTCCGTAGGAGCCCGCTCTGCGGGCGATGGGCCTTACCGGCAGCCAAATCCTTGCCAATCGCGTGACTTCGAATCCCGCAATCTACCCGCGCCGCCCGAAGCGCCGATCCAGCGCGCCCGCCAGCCACTTCACCATGCGCGAGAAGCGCCCGCGCCGGGTCTTGCGCCGCTTCTCGTCCTCGCTGGTCACCCACGCGACCTGGATCACGCGGCGCTCACCCTCGTAGGGCAGGTGGCCGTGATACGAGCACTCGGTGCGGCGGAAGATCGCGAAGTTGCCGTACAGGGGCGGCAGTTCCGGCGCCACCAGGGCCTCGATGTCGTCGGCGTTGGCAAGGAAGCGCAGGCTACCGGGGCTGCCCGCGCGCCATTCCTGGTTGAGATAGACCAGCGCCGTCGCGACCTTCGACAGGCTGTCGGTGTGGATGTTGCCGTGGCGCGAGTTGAGCGCGCGGCACAGGGTCACCAGCGTGGGGTATTGCCCGAGGTCTTCGATCCCGAGTTGCACGCCCAGCACCGTGGCGACCTCGGGCCGGCACAGCTCGGCCACCAGTTCGCGCACCGCCGGGCCGCAGTCGGCGTCGGCGTACGGGAAGAACCCGGCGCCCGCGTAGCGGGGAAAATCGCGTTCGAGTTCGGCGCGGGCGCCTTCCGCCAGGGTCCGGTGGGCGACCAGGAACGGGAAGGGTTCGAGTCGCCGCAGCGCGTCGGCGGCCGTGAGCGCCTCGATCCGGAAGCGGGGCGTGGGGGTGTCTGGGCTCGGCATCGCCACGTATTGTGCCGCGCCGGCCAGCGGCGGCCTAGTCGATGGACGGCGGCGCCGGGTGTCCGTATCATTCGTACTCGCCTTGGTCTTCCCGCCCACGGACTGGTCGTTGCCAGCCCGCGGGTTTCCGCGCACCAACGGTTTGGCTGCGGTTGCCTCCGGCGCCGTTGCCGAGCGCCCCGACTGGCAGAAGGCGATCCCGTGACCCGCCCCGCACTCCTGGCCCTCGCCGACGGCAGCCTCTACCACGGGCTGGCGGTCGGTGCCGACGGTATGAGCACCGGCGAAGTGGTGTTCAACACGGCCATGACCGGGTACCAGGAGATCCTGACCGATCCCTCGTACGCGCGGCAGCTGGTCACGCTGACCTATCCCCATATCGGCAACACCGGCATCAACGCCGTCGACGCCGAGTCCGACGGCGTGCATGCCGCGGGCCTGATCGTGCGCGACCTGCCGCGCCGGCTGTCGAACTGGCGCAGCGAGGAATCGCTGGACGCCTGGCTCGCGCGTCATCGCGTGGTCGGGATCGCCGAGATCGACACCCGCCGCCTGACCCGCCGGCTGCGCGACGGCGGCGCCCAGAACGGCTGCCTGATGGCGGGCGAGGGCATCGATCCGGCGCTGGCGCTGGCGCAGGCGCGCGCCTTCCCCGGCCTCAAGGGCATGGACCTGGCCAAGGTGGTCAGCGTGGCCCGCGCCTACGAGTGGCGCGAGGGCAGCTACGACCTCGATGCGACCCGCTTCGGGCTGACCAGCGGCGTGCGCCACGTGGTCGCCTACGACTTCGGGGTCAAGCGCAACATCCTGCGCATGCTGGCCGACCGCGGCTGCCGGCTGACCGTGGTGCCGGCGCAGACCAGCGCGGCCGAGGCGCTGGCGCTGGGTCCGGACGGGGTGTTCCTGTCCAACGGCCCCGGCGATCCCGAGCCCTGCGACTACGCGATCGCCGCGATCCGCGAGTTCCTGCGCCTGCGCGTGCCGACCTTCGGCATCTGCCTCGGCCACCAGTTGCTGGGGCTCGCCGGCGGCGCCCGCACGCTCAAGATGAAGTTCGGCCATCACGGCGCCAACCACCCGGTCATCGACCTCGACAGCGGCCGGGTGATGATCTCGAGCCAGAACCACGGTTTCGCCGTGGACGAAGCCACGCTGCCGAAGAACGTGCGCGCGACCCATCGCTCGCTGTTCGACGGTTCGCTCCAGGGCATCGAATTCACCGAGTCCCCCGCGTTCGGATTCCAGGGCCATCCAGAGGCCAGCCCGGGTCCGCACGACGTGGCCGCGCTGTTCGACCGTTTCGTGGGCTTGATGGAGGCGCGCCGCTCCGCCGCGGCGTAGACACGACATGCAGACTATCCGTCGCTATTCCGCAATTTGCGCGCTCGCCTTCGCGGCCGCGCTGGCCGCGACCGCGGCCATTGCCGCCGAGCCGGCCACGGGCCGCGTGATCCAGCAGGAGCTGGAGTACGCCGACCTCGCGCGCTACGTCGGCAAGACCGTGACCATCCGCAGCAAGTTCAACACCACGCGCACCGGCGAACTGATCAAGTACACCGACAACGGGCTGATCATCAAGCTGCCGGCGCGCGAGGGCGGCATGGAGCTCAACATGCCGCGCAACACCGTGGTCAAGGTCAGCGCGCCGATCCCGGTCGACGAGCCCTTCTTCACCGAGCCGGGGGCCGACGGTGCCAAGAAGGACTGACCTCCGTTCGATCCTGATCATCGGCGCCGGCCCGATCGTGATCGGGCAGGCGTGCGAGTTCGACTACTCGGGCGCGCAGGCCTGCAAGGCGCTCAAGGCCGAGGGGTACCGGGTGATCCTGGTCAACTCCAACCCGGCCACGATCATGACCGATCCCGACACCGCGGACGCGGTCTACATCGAGCCGATCAACGCGGCCACGGTCGAGGAGATCATCGCCAAGGAGAAGCCCGACGCGCTGCTGCCGACCATGGGCGGGCAGACCGCGCTCAACTGCGCGCTGGAACTGGCCGACAAGGGCGTGCTGGAGCGGCACGGCGTCGAGCTGATCGGCGCCTCGCGCGAAGCCATCCGCATGGCCGAGGACCGCGAGCTGTTCCGCAAGGCGATGATCGAGATCGGCCTCGCGGTGCCGGCGGCCGAAGTCGCGCGCAGCCTCGAGCAGGCGCTGGCGGCGCAGGCCAAGGTCGGCTTCCCGACCATCATCCGGCCCAGCTTCACCCTCGGCGGATCGGGCGGCGGCATCGCCTACAACCGCGAGGAGTTCGTCGAGATCGCCGGGCGCGGCCTCGAACTGTCGCCAGTGCACGAGATCCTGATCGAGGAATCGGTGCTGGGCTGGAAGGAATTCGAGATGGAGGTGGTCCGCGACCGCGCCGACAACTGCATCATCGTGTGCTCGATCGAGAACCTCGACCCGATGGGCGTCCACACCGGCGATTCGATCACCGTGGCGCCTGCGCAGACCCTCACCGACAAGGAATACCAGCGCCTGCGCGACGCCTCGATCGCGGTGCTGCGCAAGATCGGGGTCGACACCGGCGGCTCCAACGTCCAGTTCGGCGTCAACGCCGAGGATGGTCGCGTGGTGGTGATCGAGATGAACCCGCGGGTGTCGCGCTCCTCGGCGCTGGCTTCCAAGGCCACCGGCTTCCCGATCGCCAAGGTCGCGGCCAAGCTCGCCGTGGGCTACACCCTCGACGAGTTGCGCAACGAGATCACCGGCGGGCTGACGCCGGCCTCGTTCGAGCCTGCGATCGACTACGTGGTGACCAAGATCCCGCGCTTCGCCTTCGAGAAATTCCCCACCGCCGACGCGCGCCTGACCACGCAGATGAAGTCGGTGGGCGAGGTGATGGCGATCGGCCGCACCTTCCAGGAATCGCTGCAGAAGGCGCTGCGCGGCCTCGAGATCGGCGTCGACGGCTTCACCCCGCGCACCCATGACCTCGACCAGGAACACCGCCAGATCGAGCTGGCACGCCAGCTGCGCGAACCCGGTCCCGATCGGTTGTTCTGGGTCGCGGACGCATTCCGCGCCGGGCTCTCGGCCGCGCGCGTGTTCGAACTCACCCGCATCGATCCGTGGTTCCTTGACCAGATGGCCGAGCTGGTCGAGGTCGAGGGCGAGGTCGCGGCGCAGGGCCTGGCCGCGCTCGACGCCGCGCGCATGCGCGCGCTCAAGCGCAAGGGTTTCTCCGATTCGCGCCTGGCGACGCTGCTGGCCACCGACGAGCGCGCGGTGCGCAAGCTGCGCCAGGCCTTCGGCGTGCGGCCGGTCTACAAGCGGGTCGATTCGTGCGCCGCCGAGTTCGCCACCGGTACCGCGTACCTCTACTCGACCTACGAGGAGGAGTGCGAGGCCGCGCCGACCGGGCGGCGCAAGATCATGGTGCTGGGCGGCGGGCCCAATCGCATCGGCCAGGGCATCGAGTTCGACTACTGCTGCGTGCACGCCGCGCTGGCGCTGCGCGAGGACGGATTCGAGACCATCATGGTCAACTGCAACCCGGAGACCGTGTCGACCGACTACGACACCTCCGACCGGCTCTACTTCGAGCCGGTGACGCTCGAGGACGTGATGGCGATCGTGGAGCTCGAGCAGCCGGTCGGCGTGATCGTGCAGTACGGCGGCCAGACCCCGCTCAAGCTCGCGCGCGCGCTCGAGGCCGAGGGCGCGCCGGTGATCGGCACCTCGCCCGACTCGATCGACCTGGCCGAGGATCGCGAGCGCTTCCAGCAGATGATCCACAAGCTGGGCTTGCTGCAGCCGGCCAACCGCACCGCGCGCAATCCCGACCAGGCCATGGCGCTGGCCGGCGACATCGGCTATCCGCTGGTGGTGCGGCCGAGCTACGTGCTCGGCGGCCGCGCGATGGAAGTGGTGTACTCGGACGCCGACCTCAAGCGCTACATCACCGAGGCGGTCAAGGTCTCCAACGACTCGCCGGTGCTGCTCGACCGTTTCCTCGACAACGCGATCGAGGTCGACGTCGACATCGTCTGCGATGCCACCGGCGAGGTCCTGATCGGCGGCATCATGGAGCACATCGAGGAGGCCGGCGTGCATTCGGGCGACTCGTCATGCTCGCTGCCGCCGTACTCGCTGACCCAGGCCATGCAGGAACAGCTGCGCGAGCAGAGCCGCCGGATGGCGCGCGAGCTCAAGGTCATCGGCCTCATGAACACCCAGTTCGCGATCCAGGGCGAGACCCTCTACGTGCTCGAGGTCAACCCGCGCGCATCGCGCACGGTGCCGTTCGTGTCCAAGGCCACCGGCGTGCCGCTGGCCAAGATCGCCGCGCGCTGCATGGCCGGGCGCAGCCTCGCCGAGCAGGGCACGACGCGCGAGGTGGTGCCGGGCTACTACTCGGTCAAGGAAGCGATCTTCCCGTTCCTCAAGTTCCAGAACGTGGACCCGATCCTGGGACCCGAGATGCGCTCCACCGGCGAGGTGATGGGCGTCGGCGCGACCTTCGCCGAGGCCTTCGCCAAGGCCCATGACGCCGCCAGCATCCGCCCGCCGCCGACCGGCAAGGCCTTCATCAGCGTGCGCGACCCCGACAAGCAGCGCGTGCTGCCGGTGGCCAAGGAATTGCTGCGACGCGGCTTCTCGCTGGTCGCGACTGCCGGTACGGCGGAGTTCCTCAACGCCCACGGCGCGCCCTGCGATCGCATCAACAAGGTGCTCGAAGGGCGTCCGCACGTGGTCGATCTCATCAAGAACGGCGAGATCGTGTTCATCGTCAACACCACCGAGGGCAAGGCCGCGATCGCCGATTCGTTCTCCATCCGGCGCGAGGCCTTGCAGAGCCGCATCACGTATTCGACCACGGTGGCCGGCGCCTGGGCGCTGGTCCACTCGCTCGATTTCCATGCCACCGGGCGCGTGACTTCGCTGCAGGAACTGCATCGCAGCCTCGCCACCGCCTGATCCCATCACCACCCCGCGCGGGCGCGAAAGCAGCCCGCGCGCGATTGCCGGACCGACGCCAGAGCCATGAGAAGAACCCCGATCACCCAGCAGGGCGCGCTGCGACTGCAGGAGGAACTCGACAACCTCAAGCGGGTGGCGCGCCCGCAGGTGATCGCGGCCATCGCCGAGGCGCGCGCCCATGGCGACCTGAAGGAGAACGCGGAATACCACGCCGCGCGCGAACAGCAGGGATTCATCGAGGGCCGCATCCAGGCGCTGGAGTCGGCCCTGTCCTTTGCCGAGGTCATCGACGTCTCCAGGCTCGGCGCGGGATCGCGGATCGTGTTCGGCGCCACCGTCGAGCTCAGCGACCATCGCAGCGGCGACGAGGTCCGGTACCAGATCGTCGGCGACCTCGAGGCCGACCTGAGGAAGGGCATGATCTCGGTCAGTTCGCCGGTGGCGCGCGCGCTGATCGGCAAGCACGAGGGCGACCTGGTCGAGATCCAGGCCCCGGGCGGCAGCCGCACCTTCGAGATCGTCGGCGTCGCCTACGTCGCCTGAACCCGGGTGCCAGGGCGTGGATCCCGACCGTCCCGACCAGGACACGCGCGCGCCGCGCACGCTGGTCCTGTTGCTGCCCGCGATCCGCGAGCTCGCGCTGGCGCCGGCAGGGCAGGTCGCGGCGCTCTCGATGCTGGTCGGCCGGGGACGCGAGGGCGCTTCGGCGGGGCCGGGCCTGTGGCCGGCGCTGGCCGGCTTGATCGATCCGCATCCGCGCGAACCGGGCGCGGCGGCCCTGACCCGCCGCATCGACGCGCCGCACGACGTCGCCGGCGCGGCGTGGCTGCGCGCCGATCCCGCGCACGTGCGCCTGGAGCCGGTCTCGGCCCGCCTGCTCGCGGTCGGCAGCCTGGCGCTGGACGCGCACGAGGTCGAGGAACTGCTGCGCACGCTCAAGCCGGTGTTCGGCGACGAAGGCATGGTGCTCGATGCGCCCAGCGCCCGGCGCTGGTACCTGCGCCTGCCGCAGGGCGCGCGCCTGCCGGCATTCAGCGCGCCGGAAGAGGCCCTGGGCAGCGACCTCGGGCTGCACCTGCCGGGCGGCGACGAAGGCCGGCGCTGGCGCCGGCTGTTCAACGAGGTGCAGGTGATCCTGCACCAGCATCCGGTCAACGCAGCGCGCGCGGCGCGCGGTCGCGCCGCGGTCAACGCCTTGTGGTTCTGGGGCGCGGGTGCGCTGCCCGATCGGGTGCTCGGCGCGCTCGATGAACTGCACGGCCTCGACCCGGTGCTCGCCGCGGCGGCCGACCTGGCCGGCATCCGGGTCGAGCCCCTCGACAGCGTGAACGCGGCCCTGCAGGCGCCGCGTGTCCTGCTCGACCTGCGCCACGTGCGCCAGGCCGAGGTGCTGGAATCGGCCTGGATCGAGCCGGCCCGTCGCGCGCTGCACGCGCGCCGCATCGGCCAGCTCGAGTTGCGCTGGCTCGATGGTCGCCGGCACCTCGTCCTCCCCGGCGACCTGTGGCGGATCTGGCGCCGCCCGCGCGGTCCCTGGCCGGGCTGATGCGCCCGATCCTGCGGCGCAGCGCCGCCGTTCCCCGCGATCCGCGCCTGGCTGCGCTGCACCCCGTGCTGCAGCGGGTCTACGCCGCGCGTGGCGTGCTCGACGCCGGGGAGGTCGACCACCGCCTGCGGCACCTGGCCGCACCCGACGGGATGGGCGGCCTCGCATCGGCGGTCGCATTGCTGGCGGAGGCGCTGGCCGCGCAGCAGCGCATCGTCGTGGTCGGGGACTTCGATGCCGACGGCGCGACCGGCACGGCCGTGGCGGTCCGCGGGCTGCGCCTGCTCGGCGCGCGCGACGTCGGCTTCAAGGTGCCCAATCGCGTGGTCCACGGCTACGGACTGTCGCCGGCACTGGTCGCGGAACTGCGGGCCGAGGCCCCGGCGCTGCTGCTCACGGTCGACAACGGGATCGCCGCCCATGCCGGCGTCGCGGCAGCGCGCGCGGCCGGCATGCGCGTGATCGTGACCGACCACCACCTGCCGGGCGCGACGCTGCCCGATGCCGATGCGATCGTCGATCCCTGCCTGCCCGGCGACGCTTTTCCCAGCAAGGCGCTGGCCGGGGTCGGCGTGGTCTTCTACGTGCTGCTGGCCCTGCGCGCCGCGCTGCGCGCCAAGGGCTGGTTCGGTCCGGACCGCGCGGAGCCGGACCTGTCGGTGCTGCTCGACCTGGTCGCGCTCGGCACGGTGGCGGACCTGGTGCCGCTGGATCGCAACAACCGGGTGCTGGTCGCCGCGGGGCTGCGCCGCATGCAGGCGGGCGAGGCCAGTGCCGGCGTGCGCGCGCTGATCGCGGTGAGCGGGCGCGAGGCGGCGCGACTGGTTGCATCCGACCTGGGCTTCGCCCTGGCGCCGCGCATCAATGCCGCGGGCCGGCTCGAGGACATGGCGCTGGGCATCCAGTGCCTGCTGTGCGACGACGAGGCGCAGGCGCGGCCGCTCGCCGCGCGCCTCGATGCGATCAATCGCGAGCGGCGCGTCATCCAGGCCGACATGCAGGCGCAGGCCGAGGCGCTGGCGGCGCCGTGGCTGGCCCGGGAACCGCGCGGCCTGCCGGCGGGCGTGTGCCTGTACGACCCGGCGTGGCATGCGGGCGTGGTCGGCCTGGTCGCATCGCGCCTCAAGGACCGACTGCAACGCCCGGTGGTCGCGCTGGCGCCGGCGGAGGAGGGCAGCGCGATGCTCAAGGGCTCGGGCCGCTCCATCGAGGGCTTCCACCTGCGCGATGCGCTGGCCGACATCGCCGCTGCCGAACCGGACCTCATGGAGCGCTTCGGCGGGCATGCGATGGCGGCGGGGCTGAGCCTGCCCCGCGCGCACCTCGAGCGCTTCGTGGCGGCCTTCGCCGCGCGCGCGCAGGCGGCGCTGGGCAGCGCGCCCGAAGTGCAGCCGGTCGAGACCGATGGTTCCCTCGACGCGGCAATGGCGACCCTGGAACTGGCCGCGCTGCTGGCCACGGCCGGCCCCTGGGGGCAGGGCTTCCCGGAGCCGACTTTCGACGACGAGTTCGAAGTCCGCGGATGGCGGGTCATGGCCGAACGGCACCTCAAGCTGGACCTGGCCTGGGCCGCCTGCGGCACCGCGGTCGAGGCGGTGCACTTCGGCGGCTATGCCGGCTGCGCGCCCCCGCCGCGCCTGCGCCTGGTCTACCAGCTCGCGATCGACGAATGGCGCGGCGCGCGGCGCCTGCGGCTGCTGGTGCGCCACGCGGTGCCGGCCTGAGCAGTCTTCGCGGACGGGCGCCCGCGAAGGCTCTGCTAGAATCGTGGGCTGTCCTTCGCAAGCAGCGAGCCCGTCATGATCGAGTCCGGCCTGTTCAATGCGCGCATCGCCGACCTACGCGGCCGGGTGCTGTCGCTCAGGGGGTATCTTTGACTTCGATCGCAAGCGCGAGCGGCTCGAGGAAGTAGGCCGCGAACTGGAGCTGCCCAATATCTGGGACGACCCCCGGCGGGCGCAGGAGCTCGGTCGCGAGCGGGCGCAACTGGAACGCACGGTGAGCGAACTGGTCGCGCTGCAATCCGGCGTCGACGAGGCCGCCGAGCTGTTCGCGATGGCGGCGGGCGAGGGCGACGAGGGCACGGTCGCATCGGTGACCGCGGACCTCGACGCGCTGGCCGCGCGCCTCGACGCGCTGGAGTTCCAGCGCATGTTCTCCGGGCCCATGGACTCGCACAACGCCTTCGTCGACATCCAGGCCGGCGCCGGCGGCACCGAGGCCCAGGACTGGGCCGAGATGCTGCTGCGCATGTACCTCAAGTGGTGCGACGCGCGCGGCTGGAAGGCCGAGCTGATGGAGGCTTCGGCAGGCGAGGTGGCGGGACTCAAGAGCGCGACCTTCCGGGTCGAGGGCGACCACGCCTACGGCTGGTTCAAGACCGAGACCGGCGTGCACCGGCTGGTGCGCAAGTCGCCCTTCGATTCCGACAACCGGCGCCACACCTCGTTCACGGCGGTGTTCGTCGCGCCCGAGGTCGACGACGACATCGAGATCGAGATCAACCCGGCAGACCTCAAGACCGACGTGTACCGCTCCTCGGGCGCCGGCGGCCAGCACGTCAACAAGACCGAGTCGGCCGTGCGCATCACCCACGTGCCCAGTGGCATCGTGGTCGCCTGCCAGAACCAGCGCTCGCAGCACGCCAACCGCGACAAGGCCATGAAGATGCTCAAGGCCAAGCTGTACGAGATGGAATTGCAGAAGCGCAATGTCGAGAAGGACAAGCTCGAGGCCTCGAAGTCCGACATCGGCTGGGGCTCGCAGATCCGCTCCTACGTGCTCGACCAGTCGCGGATCAAGGACCTGCGCACCGGGGTCGAGCGCTCCGACACCCAGCGCGTGCTCGACGGCGACCTGGATGAATTCGTCGAGGCCAGCCTCAAGGCCGGGCTCGAGGTCGGGGCGGGGCGAGCCAGCTGAAGCATCCCCCGGCGTCGCCCCCAGCGGTCGACGCCAAGGCGCTTGATCCTGTTTGCCGCAGCCGGCCCGCCACCGGGCGTCATCCCGGCGCAGGCCGGGATCCAGCGGCGAATCGCTTGTTCGAGGCGCACGGCAACCGGATCCCGGCCTGCGCCGGGATGAAGCCTTGGCTGGGCGCGGCGACCCGCTTGACGCCGTGCACCGATCCGGCGTCGTTCCCGCGCAAGCGGGAATCCATTTTCCTGCCGCGGCCACTAAGATGGATTCCCGCTTGCGCGGGAATGACGCCACGCAAGCGCAGCGCCTGACCCCGAACCCGAACGCGACCGACCCATGCCAGGCATCCCCGAGGAAACCACGGCGCAGCCCGCGCCCGACGAGAACAAGCTGATCGCCGAGCGCCGCGGCAAGCTCGCGGCCCTGCGCGATGCCGGCAACGCCTACCCGAACGACTTCCGGCCCGATGCCACCGCCGGCGAACTGCAGGCCGCGTTCGAGGGCCACGATGCCATCGCGGTCGAGGCCGCGGGTCGCCGGGTCCGCGTCGCCGGACGCATGCTGGCCAAGCGCGTGATGGGCAAGGCCAGCTTCGTGCAACTGCAGGACCGCAGTGGCGCGATCCAGTTGTTCCTGCAGGGCGAGGCGCTGGGCGCGGCCTACGAGGACTTCAAGGGCTGGGACGTCGGCGACATCGTGGGCGCCGAGGGCACGCTGATGCGGACCCGCACCGGCGAGTTGTCGGTCAAGTGCACCACCTTGCGCTTGCTGGCCAAGGCCCTGCGGCCGCTGCCGGACAAGTGGCACGGGCTGGCCGATGTCGAGACCCGTTACCGCCAGCGCTACGTCGACCTGACCATCAACCCCGAATCGCGCCGGGTATTCCGCCAGCGCGCGGCGCTGGTCCGCTACATGCGCGACTTCCTCGAGGCGCCGCCGCGCGGCTTCATGGAGGTCGAGACCCCGATGATGCACCCGATCCCCGGGGGTGCCGCAGCGCGTCCATTCGTGACCCACCACAACGCGCTCGACCTCGACATGTACCTGCGGGTGGCGCCCGAGCTGTACCTCAAGCGCCTGGTGGTCGGTGGCTTCGAGCGGGTCTACGAGATCAACCGCAACTTCCGCAACGAGGGCGTCAGCACCCGCCACAACCCCGAGTTCACCATGCTCGAGCTCTACCAGGCCTATGCCAGCTACATCGAGATCATGGACCTGACCGAGGAACTGGTGCGCGGCTCGGCGCTGGCGGCGGCCGGGCGCCTCGCCTTCCATTGGGAGGAGCACGACATCGACCTGGGTCCGCCGTTCCGGCGCTGGCGCATGGACGAGGCGGTGCGCCACCACAATCCGGAGATCGGCCCCGCCGACATCCGCGACCGGGAAGCCATGGCAGCGCACTGCCGGCGGCTGGGGATCGAAGCCAGGCCCGGCGAGGGCTGGGGCAAGCTCCTGCTGGCGGTGTTCGAGCGCACGGTGGAGTGGGGGGTGCGCAACGCGATCACCACCAGCACGTATCATATTCTTACGCCTTATCCGGGCACGCGCCTCTACGACACGATGCGCCAACAGGGGCGGCTCACCACG
>Ga0209170_1000983_pt1 | contig 12296 bp, 10 predicted proteins | sample KloWWTKNB14_bulk_FD_187178 | JGI IMG/M metagenome (GOLD analysis project Ga0209170, IMG submission 187178) | Active sludge microbial communities from Klosterneuburg, Austria, studying microevolution and ecology of nitrifiers - Klosterneuburg... | ecosystem: Engineered > WWTP > Aerobic digester >...
ATTCGATCTTCGCTACGCGAAGAAGCTGTTCTCGCCGTTCCAGCGCGCGCACTCGCCCGGCGAATTCGAAGGCAACGGCATCGGCCTGGCCATCGTCCAGCGCATCGTGCAGCGCCACGGCGGCCGCATCCGGGCCGAATCCGAACCCGGCCGCGGCTCGACCTTCTGGTTTACGCTTTGGGAAGAGGGAATCCCGGCGGAACTGCTGCGGCCGGCTTCTTCTCGGCCTTCTTCTCCACCAGCTTGACGATCACCAGCGAGCAGTTGTCGCCGTGGCCGCTGGCGCGGTCGCGCGCGCGCTGGATGAGGATCTCCGCCGCCGCGCGGGGCGGATGGGCGGCCAGCACGCCGCCCAGCTCGGCATCCGAAAAGTAGGCCCAGAGACCGTCGGAACAGAGCAGGAAGGTGTCGCCATCGGCCAGCGGCGATGTGCCGCCGAGGTCGATCGTCGGCTCGCGCTCGGAACCGAGGCAGCCGAGCAGGACGTTTTTCTGCGGATGCTGCTCCGCCTGCTCGGGTGTGAGGAAGCCCTGCTTCACCATCTCGTTCACATAGGAGTGGTCGAAGCTGCGGCTGACCAGCTTGTCGCCGCGGAAATGGTAGATGCGCGAGTCGCCGCAATGCGCCCAATCGACCCGGCCGGCCTGGAACAACAGCACGCAGGCGGTGGTGTGCGGATCCTGCTCGCTGGTGAAGCGCGTCAGCTTGGTGACGACATGGGCTTCCTCGATGATCGCGCGCAGAAGCACCTCGGGCGTCTCGTCGCCCGGCGCGAATTCCTCGAAATTCTGCCGCGCCTTGAGCACCACCTGTTCGGCGGCCATGGCGCCGCCGCTGTGCCCGCCCATGCCGTCGGCCAGCACGGCCATGAGCATCCCGCGCCGGGTGGTGTGGGGAAACAGTGCGATGCGATCCTGCTGTTCCTTGCGGTCGCCGATATGCTGGGCGGAACAGGTTTCTACGCTGAGGGCCATGGGTGGGTATCTTCAACAATCCGTCGGTTTGACTTTATCATGCAATGGTCGCTGCCGCGCAGCCGATGCCAGGAGACATGAATGCTTTATCCGCGCAGGGGATTCAACCAGGTCAGGGTCGGCGAGCGCTTCGAGAGCGCCATGACCATGACGGAAACGCACATCGTGATGGGCGCCGGGCTGTTCGGCGACTTCAACCGGCTGCATGTCGACGAACCCTTCGCCAAGGCATCGCGCCATGGCGGCCGCATCGCCCACGGCTACCTCACCAGTTCCCTCATCGCCGCCTCCTACGGCATGGTCTTCCACGGCACCGCGATCGCCTACCTGGAGCACGCCTGCAAGTTCCTCAAGCCGGTGCGCGCCGGCGACACGCTGACCACGGTCTGGGAGATCACCGGCCTCACGCCGAAGCCGAAGCACGACGGCGGCATCGTCGCCATGAAGGCCGCCTGCACCAACCAGGACGGCGAGTTGGTGGCCGAGGCGACGGGGACGATGCTGGTGAAAAACGCCGAATAGCCTGTGTGGGCGTCAGCCCTTCTGCTTTTCCTCTTCCCGCAGCCGCAGCACGCGCCGCTGCACCTTGCCGGTGGTGGTCATCGGCAGGCTGTCGATGAACTCGATGGCCTTCGGGTATTCGTAGGGCGCGAGATACTGCCGCACGTGGGCCTGCAGCTCGGCCTCCAGTTCGCCTGACGCCTGCCGGCCCGGCTGCAGCACGATGAAGGCCTTGACGATGGTGCCGCGCGTCTCGTCGGGCGCGCCGACCACCGCGGCATTCGCCACCGCCGGATGCTTGACCAGGCAGTTCTCGATCTCGGAGGGGCCGATGCGATAGCCGGCGCTCTTGAACATGTCGTCGGCGCGGCCCTGGTACCAGAGGTAGCCGTCCTCGTCCGTCTTCGCCAGGTCGCCGGTGCGGCCCCAGGCCGATTCTCCCGTGCCGATGTATTTCTCTTCCGTCGCCTGCGGGTTCTTCCAGTATTCGAGCAGGAACACCGGATCCGGCTCGCCGTTGCAGGTGCGCTGCACGCAGACTTCGCCCACCTCGCCGGGCGGCAGCACGTTGCCCGCATCGTCGACCACTGCCACGCGGTGCCCCGGATAGGGCCGCCCCATGGCGCCGGGCCTGGCCGGATACGCCGCGGCGCAGCCGCCGACGACGTAGTTGATCTCGGTCTGGCCGAAGATCTCGTTGATGCTGACGCCGAGCTGCGCCTGCGCCCAGCGGAACACCGTCTCGCCGACCGCCTCGCCGCCGCTCATGATGGTGCGCAGGTTGACGTCGTAGCGCGCCTTCGGCTCCGGCACCGCCTTCATCATCATCTTCAGCGCGGTGGGGAAGAGGAAGGCGTTCCTCACACCGTACTTCTCGATCAGCCAGAAGGCCTTCTCCGGGTCGAAGCGGCCACGGTAGCCGAGGATCGGCATGCCGTAGTGCCAGGTCGGCAGCAGCGCGTCGAAGAGGCCGCCGGTCCACGCCCAGTCGGCCGGCGACCAGAACATGTCGCCCGGCTGCGGGAAGAAGTCGTGCGAGCAGGCGAAGCCGGAGAGGTTGCCGAGCAGCGTGCGCTGCGCCATCAACGCACCCTTCGGGTTGCCCGTCGTGCCGCTGGTGTAGATGATCAGCGCCGGGTCGTCGGCGGACGTGTCGACGCACTGGAAGCGGCGCGAGGCGCGCGACAGCAGCGCGTGCCAGTCGTGCACGCCGGTTTCCTTCGCCGCATTTTTCCCTTCTCCGACGCCGATGACGTGGCGCAGATTCGGCAGCTTGTCCTTCACCGCCCACAGCTTGGGCAGGGTGCTCTCGTCGACGATGGCGACGCAGGCCTCGGCGTTCTCCAGCCGGTACTCCAGTGCGTCGGGGCCGAAGAGATGCGACAGCGGCAGCGCGATGGCGTCCATCTGGTAGCAGGCGATGTGCGCGATGCCGGTCTCCGGCCGCTGCGGCAGGACGATGGCGACGCGGTCGCGCCGCTGCACGCCGAGCGCATGCAGCACGTTGGAGAGGCGGTTGGCCGCCATCTGGATGTCCCAGAAGCTCCAGGCCTCCGTGTGCCCGGCCTCGTCCTCGTAGTAGAGGGCGAAGCGCGAGCGGTCCTCCGCCCAGCGGCCGCAGCAGGCCTGCGCCATGTTGAAGCGCGCCGGTGCGTTCCAGTGGAAGGTGTTGAAGAGATCGTCGTAGTTCTTCGCCTGCGCGTTCAGCTCCATCTCAGCTTCCCAGTTGTCGTTCCAGCAATTCTATCCAGTGGGAAACCGGCGTGGGCGTGCCGGCCTGCAGGTGGGCGATGCAGCCGATGTTGGCGCTGGCGATGGCCTCGGGCGCGCCGGCCGCAAGGCAGGCGAGCTTGTTGTCGCGCAGCTTCAGGGAAATCTCCGGCTGCAGGATCGAGTAGGTGCCGGCCGAGCCGCAGCACAGGTGGCCGTCCGCCACCGGCGTCAACTCGAAGCCGGCCGCCTGCAGGATGGACTCCACGGCGCCGCGCACGCGCATGCCGTGCTGCAGCGAACAGGGGGAATGGAAAGCGACCTTGCGCCGTGCCGCCGGGACTGACTTTTGCAGCAGGGCGACCAGCGCGCCCTGCTCGCCCGCCAGCACCTCGGCGATGTCGCGCGCGAGCAGCGTCACCCGCGCCGCCTTCGCGGCGTAGGCCGGGTCGCCCTCGAGCAGGTGGGCATACTCCAGCACGTGGGCGCCGCAGCCGGAGGCGGTGACGACGATCGCCTCGGCGCCGGCCTCGATGTGCGGCCACCAGGCGTCGATGTTGCGCCGCGCGTCGTCGCGCGCGCCGTCGTGGTCGTCGAGGTGCATGCGCACGGCGCCGCAGCAGCCCGCCCCGGCGGCTTCGACCGTGGCGATGCCGAGGCGGTCGAGCACGCGCGCCGTCGCTGCATTGATGTTCGGCGACATGGCGGGCTGCACGCAGCCGGCGAGCATGAGCATCCGCCGCGGATGATCTCGCCGTATTGCGGGGACTGACTTTTTCCTTGGCAGCACCTTGGCCTTCAGCGAGGCCGGCAGCAGCGGGCGGAAGAATTGCCCGAGCCGGAATGCCGACCCGAACAGCCAGCCGCGCGGCAGGAATTCGCGCAGGGCCAGGCGCAGCAGGCGCGTGCCGAGCGGGCGCGTCACGCGCTTCGCCACCACGGCGCGACCGATGTCGACCAGGCGGTGGTATTCGACACCGGAGGGGCAGGTCGTCTCGCAGGAGCGGCAGGTCAGGCAGCGGTCGAGGTGGCGCTGGGTCTTCGCCGTCACCTCGGCGCCCTCGAGCAGCTGCTTCATCAGGTAGATGCGGCCGCGCGGACCGTCGAGCTCGTCGCCGAGCAGCTGGTAGGTCGGGCAGGTGGCGGTGCAGAAGCCGCAGTGCACGCACTTGCGCAGGATGGCGTCGGCCGTGTTGCCGTCCGGCGTGCCGCGGATGAAATCGGCGAGGTTCGTTTGCATCAGAGTTCCGGATACAGCCGGCCGGGATTGAACAGTCGCTGCGGATCGAAGTTGCGCTTGAGGTTCCGGTGGATCGCCATCAGCGGCGCCGGCAGCGGCTGAAAGGCGCCCGCGCTTTTATCGCCGCCGCGGAACAGCGTGGCATGGCCGCCGGCCTGCGCCGCCGCTTCGCGCCCGGCCGCGGCCGGGCCGTCGAAAGTCAGCCAGCGCAAGGCGCCGCCCCACTCGATGAGCGGCTCGCCCGGCAGGGCAAGCGGCGCCGTCTTCGACGGCAGCGACAGGCGCCACAGCGCGGCTTCTCCGGAAAAGAAATCGTCCTGCTGCTCGCGCACGCCGCGCCAGAAGCCTTCCGCGTCGACGATGCTTTCGCCGCCGATCTTCCCGCGCGCCGCCGCCACTGCCGCGCGCGCGCCGGACAGACGCACGGTGAGCAACCCGTCGTTCCAGCAGGTGGCGGAAAGCGGCAGCGGCTGGCCGCCCCAGCGGTTCATCGCCTCGATGGCCTTGTCCTGTGGCAGTTCGAGGCGCAGCGTCGCCTCCGCCGGCGGCTTCGGCAGCACCTTGAGCGAAACTTCCAGCAGCAGGCCCAGCGTGCCCAGCGCGCCCGCCATCAGGCGCGAGACGTCGTAGCCGGCGACGTTCTTCATGACCTGGCCGCCGAAGTTGAGGATCTCGCCCTTGCCGTCGAGCAGCTTCACGCCGAGGACGAAGTCGCGCACCGAACCGGCCGTGGCGCGGCGCGGACCGGAAAGTCCCGAAGCAACACAACCGCCCACCGTGGCGGCGTCGCCGAAATGCGGAGGCTCGAAGGCGAGCATCTGGCCCTGCTCCGCCAGCGCCGCCTCCAGTTCCGCCAGCCGCGTGCCGGCGCGCACGGTGACGACCAGCTCGGTCGGCTCGTAGGCGACGAGGCCGGCGTGGGCGGTCGTGTCGAGCAGCGCGCCCGTCGGCGGATTGCCGTAGAAATCCTTGCTGCCGCCGCCGCGGATGCGCAGCGGCGTCTTGTCCACCGCCGCGGCGAGCACGCGCTCGCGCAGCTGTTCGGTGATGTCTGTCATTTCGCGGAACCGGTCAATCGGTATTCGGAGCAGCGCCGCGGTGTCGGCACGGCCTTGCCCGGGTTGAGCAGGGTGTGCTCGTCGAAGGCCGCCTTGACGCCGTGGAAGGACGCCAGCTCCTCCTTCGAGAACTGCGCGCACATCTGGCCGACCTTCTCGATGCCGACGCCGTGCTCGCCGGTGATGGTGCCGCCGACCTCGACCGACAACTCGAGGATCTTGCCGCCGTAGCCGGTGGCGCGCTCGACCTCGCCCGGTTTGTTGGCGTCGAACATGATGAGGGGATGAAGATTGCCGTCGCCGGCATGGAAGACGTTGGCGCAGCGCAGGCCGTATTCGTCGGCCAGCTCGGCGATGCGCGTCAGCACGCGCGCCAGGTGCTTGCGCGGGATGGTGCCGTCCATGCACAGGTAGTCCGGCGTGATGCGGCCGACCGCCGGGAAGGCGGCCTTGCGCCCGGCCCAGAACTTCAGCCGCTCGGCTTCGTCCCGCGAGACGCGGATCTCGGTGGCGCCGCTCTTCTCCAGCACGGCGCACATGGCGGCAATCTCCTCGGCCACCTCCTCCGGCGTGCCGTCGGACTCGGCGAGCAGGATGGCTTCCGCGTTGAGGTCGTAGCCGGCGTGCACGTAGTCCTCGACGGCGGCGGTAGCCGGCTTGTCCATCATTTCCAGCCCGGCCGGGATGATGCCGGCGGCGATGATGTCGGCTACCGCGTTGCCGGCCTTCACCACGTCGTCGAAGGAGGCCATCGCCACCTGCGCCAGTTGCGGCTTCGGCGTCAGCTTCACCGTCGCCTCCAGCACGATGCCGAGCATGCCTTCCGAACCGATCATCAGGGCGAGCAGGTCGTAGCCGGGCGAATCCAGCGCGCCCGAGCCGATCTCCACCACCGTGCCGTCGATCAGCGCCACGCGCAGACGCAGCACGTTGTGCACCGTCAGGCCGTACTTCAGGCAGTGCACGCCGCCGGAGTTCTCGGCGACGTTGCCGCCGATGGTGCAGGCGATCTGGCTGGAGGGGTCCGGCGCGTAGTAGAGGTTGCAGGGCGCCACCGCTTCCGAGATGGCGAGGTTGCGCACGCCCGGCTGCACGCGCGCCGTGCGCGCCACCGGGTCAATGTCGAGGATGCGCATGAACTTCGCCAGCGACAGCACGACGCCGTGCTGCACCGGCGTGGCGCCGCCGGAGAGCCCGGTGCCGGCGCCGCGCGCCACCAGCGGCACGCGCAGCTCCTGGCAGAGCTTCAGCACGGCGACGACCTGGTCCTCGGTGGTCGGCAGCGCCACCAGCAGCGGCAGCTGGCGGTAGGCGGTGAGGCCGTCGCACTCATAGGGAACGAGGTCCTCCTGCGCGACGAGCAAAGAGTCAGTCGCCAGGATGCGGCGCAGGCCGGCGATCAGGCGCGCAATCTCGGCCTCGCTCAGTTGACGGAATTCTTCGGGTGAGCCCATGGTTCCTCCAGCTCGTATCGTACTGTCTGCGCCGGCCGCCGGCCATGCGGGTTAACGCGAATTTCCCTCTATGAAAATCGCCCGGAAATCGTTCACGTTGGTGCGCGTCGGCCCGGTGACGACGAGGTCATTCAGCGCGGCGAAGAAGCCGTGGCCGTCATTGTCGGCCAGCCGCGCCTTGGCATCGATGCCCGCGGCGCGGGCACGTGCCAGCGTATCGGCCGTGAGGACCGCACCGGCATTATCCTCCGTGCCGTCGATGCCGTCGGTGTCGCCGGCCAGGGCATGGATGCCCGCCGCGCCGTCGAGCGCCACCGCCAGCGCCAGCAGGAACTCGGCGTTGCGGCCGCCGCGCCCCTGCCCCTTCACCGTCACCGTCGTCTCGCCGCCGGAGAGCAGCACGCAGGGCGGGCGCGCCGGCACGCCATGCAGGGCGCAGGATTTCGCCATGCCGGCCAGCGCCTTCGCCACCTCGCGCGCCTCGCCCTCGATGGCGTCGCCGAGGATGAGCGGTTCGATGCCGGCCGCGCGCGCCGCCTCGGCCGCCGCGGCGAGCGAGCCCTGCGCCGTGGCGATGACGCGCGTCTCGCAGTGGGCGAAGCGCAGGTCGTCCGGCTTGGGCGTTTCGCTGAGGCCCGACCGGAGCAGGGCCTCCACCGTCGGCGGCACGGCAATGCGGTATTTCTCCAGGATCGCCAGGGCGTCGGCACAGGTGGTCGGGTCCGGCACGGTGGGCCCGGAGGCCACCACCGCCGGATCGTCGCCCGGCACGTCGGAAATCACCAGCGTCAGCACCCGCGCCGGATAGGCCGCGGCGGCCAGACGCCCGCCCTTGATGGCGGAGAGATGCTTCCTGACGCAGTTCATCTCGCCGATGCCGGCGCCGCTCTTCAGGAGGGCGCGGTTCACCTGCTGCTTGTCGGCCAACGAGATGCCCTCGAAGGGCAGGGCCAGCAGGGCCGAGCCGCCGCCGGAGACCAGCACCAGCACGAGGTCGTCGGAAGTCAGTCCCTGCACCACGGCGAGGATGCGCGCGGCGGCGGCGCGGCCGGCCTCGTCGGGCACGGGATGCGCCGCCTCGACCACCTCGATGCGCCGGCAGGGCACGCCGTGGCCGTAGCGCGTCACCACCAGGCCGGACAGCTCGCCGGTCCAGTGCCGCTCCACGGCATGGGCCATGGCCGCGGCGGCCTTGCCGGCGCCGATCACCAGGGTGCGCCCCTTCGGCGGCGGCGGCAGGTGGCGTGGCACGCAGGCGGCCGGATCGGCGGCGCGCACGGCGGATTGAAACAGGTCGGTCAATAGCAACCGGGGGGAAGGCCGCGGCATATCAATGTCTGCTGTTATTGCGGATTTTGCCGTTGATCCATCAATCGAAAACACCTCGCCTTGCGCAGGCTCAGGGGAAGCATACCCCGAGTTGCCGCCGCGACCGGCGCCCTGTAGGAATAACACCTACAGGCGATTCATCTTCCGCCCTATTCAGTTTTCATGGCCGCTGCCGTTTAATGAGACAAACAAAGCATGCAAAGGAATGGCTCATGAACGACGAACGCCGCAAGAATCACAAATTGAGGGCCCTCTTCGACGACGCCTATCGACGCCTCGAATACTGTTTCGAAGCCCGGCCGCGTCAAGGCCTGCCGGTCGAATGGGTGGTCTACCGCGCCGCCCGCGCCGCCTACCCCCAGCTTTCGTCGCTGGACCTGTTCCAGTTTGCCGTGGCCTCTTCCCGCGTCCATCGCAGCCGGCATCGCCAGCCGGGGCATCTGGCCTATTGACGCTTGTCGATCCTTTCCCTCCTCCTCCCCGCCCATACCCCTCCTTGGGCGGTTCAGAGCCGGCGTTGCTGCTAACGCCGGCTTGTTTTTTTCCGGCATCGACACGGCCGGAACGGTTGCAGCAAGGAATATCGTCTTCTGCTAATATTTCGGCAATTCTCCGCCGGCAATCGTGTTGAAAACCCGCAGCAGCTCTCATTGGCTGTACCGCACCGCGCCCTTCCTGCGCTGGTGGCCGCACGTCAATCGCGGCACACTGAAAGCCGACCTCCTCGCCGGCCTGATCGGCGCCATCATCGTCCTGCCGCAGGGTGTCGCCTTCGCCACCCTGGCCGGCCTGCCGCCAGAATACGGCCTCTACGCCGCCATGGTGCCGGCGGTGATCGCCGCCTTCTTCGGCTCCAGTTGGCACCTCGTCTCCGGCCCGACCAACGCCATCTCGCTGGTGCTGTTCGCCACGCTCTCGCATCTCGCCGAGCCGGGCAGCGAACGCTACGTCACGCTGGCGCTCACGCTCACCATCATGGTCGGCACGCTGCAACTGGCGATGGGCCTGGCGCGGCTGGGCCAGCTGGTGAACTTCATCTCGCACACCGTGGTGGTCGGCTTCACCGCCGGCGCAGGCGTGCTCATCATGGCCAGCCAACTGCGCAACTTCTTCGGCATGCCGATCCCGCGCGGCGCCTCCTTCCTCGAGACCCTGCGCCAGTTCGTCGTGCATCTGCCCGACGTGCAGCCCTGGGTGCTGGCGGTGGGCCTCGCCACGCTGCTCTCCGGCCTGGCGGTGCGGCGCTGGTGGCCGAAGGTGCCCTACATGATCGTCGCCATGCTGGTCGGCAGCGTGACGGCCTGGCTGCTCAACCTGCAGTTCGGCACGGCCACCACCGGCATCATGACCATCGGCGCCCTGCCCGGCGCGCTGCCGCCGCTGTCGATGCCGGAGTTCTCGCTGGAGACGGAGAAGCGCCTGCTCGGCATCGCGCTCGCCGTGACGGCGCTCGGCCTGACCGAAGCCGTGTCGATCGCCCGCTCCATCGCCGTGAAGTCGGGCCAGCGCATCGACGGCAACCAGGAGTTCATCGGCCAGGGCCTGTCCAACATCGTCGGCAGCTTCTTCTCGGCCTATGCCTCCAGCGGTTCCTTCAACCGCTCCGGCGTGAACTACGAGGCCGGCGCGCGGACGCCGCTCGCCGCCGCCTTCGCCGCCGGCTTCCTCGTGCTGATCCTGCTGGCGGTGGCGCCGCTCGCCGCCTACCTGCCCAATGCCGCGATGGCGGCGATCCTTTTCCTGGTGGCGTGGGGGCTGTTCGACTTCCACCACATCGGTTCGATCGTGCGCGCCAGCCGCAGCGAGGCGGCGGTGCTCGGCGTCACCTTCACCGCCACGCTGGTGATGCACCTGGAGATGGCCGTCCTCGCCGGCGTGCTGCTGTCGCTGCTGCTCTACCTCAACCGCACCTCGAAGCCGAGCCTGCGCTCGCTGGTGCCGGATGCCGCCGACCCGCAGCGCAAGCTCGTCGAGCGCCGCGCCGGCGTCGCCGAATGCCCGCAGCTGAAGGTCCTGCGCATCGAGGGCTCGCTTTACTTCGGCGCGGTCAACCACGTCGGCGAGTACCTGCACCACCTGGAGGAGCGCAAGCCCGGCCAGAAGCATCTGCTCATCCTCGGTCGCAGCATGAACTTCGTGGACATCGCCGGCGCCGAGCTGCTGGCGCAGGAGGCGCGGCGCCGCCGTACGCGCGGCGGCGGGCTGTGGTTCCACGGCCTGCGCGAAGGCGCCGCGACCATGCTGGCGAAGGAACCCTTCGCGAGCGACATCGGCCGCGACGCCTGCTTCACCGAGAAGCGCGACGCCATCGCCGGCATCTACGCACGGCTCGACAAGGATGTCTGCGCGAAATGCAGCAAGCGCATCTTCGAGGAATGCGGGACGGCGGGAAAAGTCAGTCCCGCTCCTCCGGCGGCCTGAGCTTGCGGAAGGCGCGCCACAGCAGCAGGTCGTAGGCGATCTTCATGCCGGCGCCGATGAACAGCGGCGCGGCGAGCGATGCGGCCTGCATCAGCCAGCCGGCGAAGCTGGGCGCCACCGCCCAGCCGCCCAGGCGCACCAGGTGCGTCACGCCCGAGGCCCAGGTGCGCTCTTCCGGCTGCACCACCGCCATCACGTAGGACTGCCGCGTCGGCACGTCCATCTCGACCAGCCCCTCGCGCAGCAGGAAGAGGATCGCCGCCACCCAGAAGTTCGGCGCGAAGGCCACCGAGGCGAGCAGGATGCTGGACGGGATGTGCGTGAACACCATGGTATTCACCAGCCCGATGCGCGCCGCCAGCCAGGCCGCGCCCAGGTGCGAGAGGGCGTTGAGCACGCGCGCCGCGAAGAACAGGCCGCCGATCAAGGCGGCGGAAACGGCGAAGCGCTCGAAAAAATAGTAGGAGAGCAGCGCCGAGCCGAGGAAACCGCCGGCGATGGAATCGATGGCGAACAGGCCGGAAATTTTCCAGACGATCTTTTTGCTTTCCGGCGAGACCGGCCGGCGCGCACCCGTCGCGCCGGTTTCCGCCGCGGGCGAGAGCGCGAGCGCCAGCGGCGCGCCGGCGGCGAGCAATCCCGCATAGAGCAGGAACATGGCGCGGAAGGCCTGCGTCTCGTCGACGCCCAGGGCCACGAGCAGCGTCGGCGCCGCCGCCAGCAGGGCGCCGAGCGCGTGGCCGATGTCAGTGAGCAGGTTGTAGCGGGCGAAGGCGTTGGTGCGGCCGGCATCGTCGGTGGTCGCCGGCAGGATGGCCTGTTCCAGCACCAGCGCCGCGCCGCGGTCGCGGCCCATGCCGTTCAGCGTGCCGACGAAGGCTGCCGCGGCCATCGCCCACGGCTCGGAGACCGACGCCGCGCCGAGGCCGCCGGCGGCGCCGGCGAGCGACAGCGCAACAAGGCAGCGGCGCCGGCCGAGGCGGTCGCCCGCCCACGTCACGATCGCCAGCGCCAGCGTCGCGCCGACAAGCCCGGCCGAGAGCACGGCGCCGATGGCGGCGGCGGAAAAACCCTGCCGCGCCAAAGTCAGTCCCAGCAGGACGCCGGCCATGCCGGTGGCCAGCGCGCGAAGGCAAGCGGCGGCGTAGATCAGTCTGCGGTCGTTCATGTTTTGCTAGAATCCGGTCACGGGGAAATCGCGGGCTCTCCATCAGACGGTGTCCCGTCCAAGATCCGCTTGCCGTTCATTACGAGGTAACTTCGTGGACACCGTCAGCACCCCCGGCGCCCCTCCCCCGCCCGTCTCCTTCGGCGAAGCCTTCCGCTACTGGCTGAAGCTCGGCTTCATCAGCTTCGGCGGCCCGGCCGGGCAGATCGCCATGATGCACCAGGAACTCGTCGAGCGCCGCCGCTGGATCTCCGAGCGGCGCTTCCTGCACGCGCTCAACTATTGCATGCTGCTGCCCGGCCCGGAGGCGACCCAACTGGCCGTCTACATCGGCTGGATGATGCACCGCACGCTCGGCGGCATCGTCGCCGGCACGCTGTTCGTGCTGCCCTCGGTGTTCATGCTGATCGCGCTGACCTGGATCTATCTCGCCTTCGGCAC
>Ga0209170_1000988_pt1 | contig 12253 bp, 12 predicted proteins | sample KloWWTKNB14_bulk_FD_187178 | JGI IMG/M metagenome (GOLD analysis project Ga0209170, IMG submission 187178) | Active sludge microbial communities from Klosterneuburg, Austria, studying microevolution and ecology of nitrifiers - Klosterneuburg... | ecosystem: Engineered > WWTP > Aerobic digester >...
CTTGCCGAGCGACTCGAGCATTTCCTTGGTGCGGTGGATGATCCACACCGGCTTGCCGCGCCATTCGACGCGCATCATCTCGCCGGGGGCGAGCTTGCCGATGTCGGCTTCGACCGGGGCGCCGGCTGCCTTGGCGCGCTCGGAGGGCGACATGCTTGCCAGGAAGGGCACGGCCGTTGCGACGGTCGCAACGCCCCCCACGGCTGCGGTGGCGAACACCAGGTTCCGCCTGCCGCAATCCACTTTCTTTTCACTGCTCATGGCCTCGATTTCCTGAAGAAAGACTGCGAATCCAAAACTAACTATCAGTGCTGACTAATGCTCGCTGCGAGCGGGCATTATGTCGGAGCTAAAAACCGCAGGATTATACAGAATAATCAAGGGGAATTGGAAGCAAAACCGCGGAAAGCCGCGCCAATGCTGGCTTTCAGGCCAATCGGCGGGCAAAATACCGCGGGCTGTCGGCACGGGCTCGTGCCGACCGGAAAAGCACTGGCGCGACAAGGAGTTGCGCCAGCTAGAGGACGCGGCGCTCGATCAGGGCCTGGGCAATCGTGCCGGCATCGGTGTGCTCGAGCTCGCCGCCGACCGGCAGGCCGCGGGCAATGCGGGAGACCTTCATGCCGCGGGCACGCAGCATCTCGCCGAGGTAGTGGGCGGTGGCTTCGCCCTCGTTGGTGAAATTGGTGGCGAGGATGACTTCCCTCACGCTGCCGTCGCCGGCACGCGCCAGCAGGCGCTCGAGGTGCAATTCCTTCGGCCCGATGCCGTCGAGCGGCGAGAGGTGGCCCATCAGGACGTAGTACATGCCGTTGAAGGCGTGGGTCTGCTCCATCATGTTGAGGTCGGCCGGCATCTCGACGACGCACAGCAGGGAAGCGTCGCGCCGGGGCGAGGCGCAGCGCTCGCAGACCTCGTTCTCGCTGAAGGCGTTGCAGCGGCTGCAATGGCGAAGCACTTCGACGGCCTGCGCCAGCGCCTGCGCCAGGCGCCGGGCGCCCTGCTGGTCGCGCTGCAGCAGGTGATAGGCCATGCGCTGTGCAGACTTCGGCCCGACGCCGGGCAGGCAGCGCAGGGCTTCGACGAGTTCTTCGAGAGCCGAGGGGAGCGACATCAGAACGGCAGCTTCATCCCCGGCGGCAGGTTGAGGCCGGAAGTGAAACCGCTCATCTTCTCCTGCACGGTGGCCTCGACGCGGCGCACGGCGTCGTTCACCGCGGCGGCAACGAGGTCCTCCAGCATGTCCTTGTCGTCGGCGAGCAGCGAGGGGTCGATGCTGACGCGGCGCACGTCGTGCTTGCAGGTCATCACCACCTTGACGAGGCCGGCCCCGGACTGGCCTTCGACCTCGATGGTCGCCAGCTGCTCCTGCGCCTTCTTCATGTTCTCCTGCATCTGCTGGGCCTGCTTCATCAGGCCGGCGATTCCGCCTTTCATCATGTCTGGTTCTCCGCTAAAGGGGCTTGATGGATTGTTCGTTGATGGTGGCGTCGAAGGTCTCGATCATGTCGCGCACGAAGGCGTCCTGCTCGAGCGACTCGATGGCGCGGTTCTGCTTCTCGCTGCGCGCGCTCTCGGCGCGTTGCGCCGGCGTCTCGCCGTTGAGGTCGCTGATTTCGATCGACAGCTTGACGGGCCCGCCGAAATGCGTCGCCAGTGCGGCCTGCAGCTTGTCCTGCGTCGCCTTGTTCATCAGCAGCGACTTGTGCGCCGGATCGAGGCGCAGCTTGATCGCGTTGTCGGATTGTTCCGCCAGCTCGCAGTGGTGGGCCAGTTCGCGCACCATGCCGCCGAGCTTTAGATTCTCGAGCAGGCCGTGCCAGTCTCCGTTCGCAGGGGGCAGAGCGGCGGCGGCTTTTGGGGCAGCGGGAGATGCCTTCGCCATCGGGGCGGCCTGGGTGGCCTTGGCCGCCGACGTCGCAACGGCACGCGGAACGGTTTCGGACGGCGTGCCGGCGCCGAGCGCAGGCGGCGTTTCCGGATTGAAGGCCACCAGCCGCAGCAGCGTCATGAGAAAGCCGGAGTATTCGTCGGGCGCCAGCGCCAGGTCGCTGCGGCCGTTGATGGCGATCTGGTAGCAGAGCTGGAGGAATTCGGCGTCGAGGTGCTGCGCGTAGCCGGCCAGGCGCGTGCGCTCGGCCTCGTCCACGATGGCCTCGGGGGCGAGCTGCACCAGCGCGATGCGGTGCAGCTGCGTGGCCAGTTCCTGCAGCGCCGAGTCGAAGGACAGGCTGCGCGCGTCCATCTCGCCGGCGACGGCGAGCATGGCCTGCACGTCGCGCGCCGCAAGCGCATCGAGCAGCGCGAACAGATGGCCCTCCCCCACCGTGCCGAGCATGTCGCGCACGCCGGCCTCCTCGATGCGGCCGGCGCCATGGGCGATGGCCTGGTCGAGCAGCGACAGCGCGTCGCGCATGCTGCCGGCGGCGCCCTTGGCGATGTGGCGCAGCGCGGCCGGCTCGAAGGGGACCTGCTCGGCCTCGAGGATGCGCGCCAGGTGCTCGACGATGTGGCCCTGCGGCATCTGCTTCAGGTTGAACTGCAGGCAGCGGCTGAGCACCGTCACCGGGATTTTCTGCGGGTCGGTGGTGGCGAGGATGAACTTGATGTGCTCGGGCGGCTCCTCCAGCGTCTTCAGCATGGCGTTGAAGGCGGAGGTGGACAGCATGTGCACTTCGTCGATGACGTAGACCTTGAAGCGGCCGCGCGTCGGCGCGTAGGTGGCGTTGTCGAGCAGCTGGCGCATCTCGTCGACCTTGGTGTTGGTCGCCGCATCCACCTCGATCAGGTCGACGAAGCGGCCGGCGTCGATCTCCTGGCAGGAACTGCAGGTCCCGCACGGCGTCGAGGTGATGCCGGTCTCGCAGTTGAGGGCCTTGGCGAGGATGCGCGCGATGGTCGTCTTGCCGACGCCGCGGGTGCCGGTGAACAGGTAGGCATGGTGCAGGCGCTGCTGGTCCAGGGCATGGGTCAGGGCGCGCACGACGTGCTCCTGGCCGACCAGGGTGGCGAAGGAACGGGGGCGCCACTTGCGCGCAAGGACCTGATAGCTCATGGCCGGATTTTAGCAGAGGGGCGGAGGAGAAGATGGAGGGCGGCGAGCCTGACCCCCGGCACTTGCAGACAATGGCTGTGGCTGCTTCCTTCCGGACCTGACCAGATTCACCACACTGCAATGCGGGGAGACCCGCCGCACGGCATTCTAACTCAAATCAGCCGCCGCCCCGGGCGAAATACAGGTCGAAGCGCCTGAAAAACGCCGTGATTTCGCTGGCGGCAAAGCCGCAAAAGGCAAAGACGACGCGCTGGCGCTCGAGGCGGATCAGGCCATGCGTCAGATCCGGCAGCGGCGTCAGGGTGATGCGCCAGCCGCGCTGGTCGTGACCATGGGAAATGATGCCGCCCGCCGCCTTGAACGTTGCACCGTCGACCGCAGCCGGCAGCAGGCGCAGGAACTCGGCCTGCGTGATGGTCATCTCGCAGTCGCGTTCGACGGAAAACTCAGCCACCGGCGATCGGTGGCCAGATCGCCAGCACGTCACCCTCGGCGAGCGCCCGCCCCGCCCGATCGCCCGGCTGGATGTAGTTGCCGTTGACCAGGACGAGGTGCACCAGCTTCGGCGGCAGGTTGAACTCGTCGATCACCTGCCCGACCGTGCGGCCGGGCGGCACCTCGAGGTCGAGGGCGTTGGTGCGGCGCGCCTCGTCCGGCAGATGGTCCGCCAGCATGGCGTAGAGCTTGAAGGTGACGCGCATCAGATCGGCCGGGTTCCCAGGTAGCGCGTCTCGGCGCCCTGCGCGCGGGCGAGATAGGCTTCCATGATGCGCGTCGGGTCGGCCAGCAGGCGATCCTTCCATTCGCCCAGGCGCACGCGCCCGAAAGTCAGTCCGCGCAGCACGCCGACATGGTCCGTCAGGCCGATGCTGGTGGCGCCGATCATCACGTCGTCCTTGAACTGCAGCGACAGGTAGCGGTAATTCGCCTCATCGACCGACTCGACACCGGCGCCACCGTTTTCCTGCTTCTCGCCCCACCACTGCCCGAAGGAGCTGGAGATCAGGCCCAGGGTGTCGAGCACGTTGATGGCCAGCACGCCCGAGAGCCGTGCCTCGCCGCCGGCCATGTTGAGGGCGGCCACCCGCGCCTGGTCGGCGGCATTCGGCTGGATCGCCGCCACGAGGTGGGCGCCGGTGAGGAGGTCCGGCGCCTCGGCGACATCGCCCGCGGCATAGATCTCAGGTATCGCGGTCTGCATGCGCTCATTCACGAGCACGCCCTTGGCGACATGCACACCGGTGTTTTCCAGGAATCCGACGTTCGGCGCCACGCCCGCCGCGACGATCACCAGATCGCAGGTGAGTGCCTCGCCATCGGTGAGCGTGACGTTCAGCGCCTTGGCTTTTGCCGGCGCATCGATCCGCTGCACGCCCCTGCCTGTCAGGACGCGGATCCCCTTCGCCTCGACCCAGCGCCTGATCATGCCCCCCGCCTTCGGCGTCATCATGCGCGGCACCAGGCGGTCGCCCATTTCGACGACGGTGAGCTGGACGCCGCGCTTGGCCAGCGCTTCCATGATGATGCAGCCGATGAAGCCCGCGCCCAGTTGCAGCACGCGCGCACCCGGCTTCGCCAGGTCGGCAATGGCACGAGCGTCGGCCAGGGTCCAGCAGGTCTGCACCTGGGGCAGGTCGATGCCGGGGATCGGCGGCCTCACGGGATGGGAACCGCTGGCGATGAGCAGGCGGTCGTAAGTCTCGAACTTTCCGTCCGCGAACAGGAGCTTCTTCTTGGCTGAGTCGACCGAGACGACGCGCTGCTGCGCTTCGCGGATGCGCAGCGCGGCGAAATGCCCTGCACCCTTGCGCAGGCGGGTGCCCTCCTCGCCGATCTTGCCTTCGAGCAGGTAGGGAATCGCCATGCGCGAATAGGCCGGTTCGGGTTCTGCGCCGAACATCAGGATGTCGGACGAGGGATCGGCCTTGCGCAGGGTTTCCGCCGCAACCACGCCGGCGGGACCGTTTCCGATGATGACGTGTTTCATAACAGCACCTCAGACGAAAACGCCAAGGCGCCGGCAGCACCGGTCGCCTTGGCGGTGTGGTGGAGAAACTACAGCCCCAGTCGTTTCATCGTGTCCTTGGTCGGCACGCCTTCCGTCGTCCAGCCGCGCACCTTGTAGTACTCCGGAATCATCTTGTCGATGCCGGAGACCATGCCCTTGGCCGGGCCGGTCTTCGCCGGCTCGGTCTTCAGGCGTTTGGGCAGGTCGTCGTCCTTCGCCGTCAGGCCGGCGGCGAGGTTGTACTGGCGCTCCATGTTCCAGATGCGCTCGCCCACCTCGGCCAGGCGCTCCAGCGTCCAGCCGCCCTCGCAGGCGGCGTCGAGCTGCGGCGCCAGATCTCCCAGCGTCCACGCGAAGGTGGTGAAGATGCAGGTGCCGGAGGAATCGAAGGCTGCCGTCGCATCCTGGAAGGCCTTCACCAGGTCGGGCTTGCCGTCGGTGGCCAGCGGATCGGTCTTCACCGGCACGCCGAGGATCTCCGAGGCGACGGTGTAGCTGCGCAGGTGGCAGGCGCCGCGGTTGGAGGTGGCGTAGGTCAGGCCCATGCCCTGGATGCCGCGCGGATCGTAGGCCGGGAATTCCTGCCCCTTCACCGTCATGGACAGCTCCGGATGGCCGTATTTCTTCGTCAACCGCGCTGAGCCGAGGGCCAGCTCCTTGCCGAAGCCGCGCCCTTCCGCCGTCATGTGGGCCATTTCGAGCAGGGCCTGGGCCGAGCCGAAGGGCGATTCGATGCCGATCTGCTCCTTCTTCAGCACGCCCATCTGGTACATCTCCATCACCGCGCCGACGGTGGCGCCGAAGGTGATCGGATCCATGCCGTCCTCGTTGCAGATCATGTTCGCCACGGTCAGGGCCTCGAGGTCGTCGACGCCGTTGGCGGCGCCGAGCGACCAGGCGTTCTCGTATTCGAGGCCGCCGGTGGCGCCCCAGTACTTCGGATTGTTGACCACGCTCCAGTGGGTCTTGTCGACCTGGGAGACGCGGCCGCAGGCAATGGTGCAGCCGAAGCAGGCGGCATTGGTGATCAGGTTCGCCTTGCCGTCGGTCGGCCGCTTCTCGTGCATGGCCTCGGCGGAAATCTTGCGTGCGCCCTCGAACTGCACATCGTTGGCGTTGCGCGTCGGCAGCGCGCCGACCTCGTTGATGACGTTCATCAGCACCTGGGTGCCGAACTTGGGCAGGCCCTGGCCGGTGACGGCGTTGTCGGCCAGCACCTTCTTGGCCGCCGTCGTCGCCTGCAGGAAGGCCTTGAAGTCGCGCACGTTGCCAACGCCGACGGTGCCGCGCACCGCGACCGCCTTGAGGTTCTTCGAACCCATCACGGCGCCGACGCCGGAGCGGCCGGCGGCACGGTGCAGGTCGTTGACAACGCAGGCATAGAGCACGCCGTTCTCGCCGGCGCGCCCGATCGAGGCGATGCGGATCTGCGGATCCTGGTGCGCCGCCTTGATGGTCTCCTCGGTGTGCCAGGTGGTGGTGCCCCACAGGTGGGAAGCATCGCGCAGCTCGGCCTTGTCGTTCTCCAGCCAGAGATAGACCGGCTTCGGCGACTTGCCCTCGAAGATGATCATGTCCCAGCCGGCCATCTTCAGCTCGGCGCCGAAGTAGCCGCCCGAATTGGAACAGGCGATGGCGCCGGTGAGCGGCCCCTTGGTGACGACGGAATAGCGCCCGCCGGTGGAGGCCATGGTGCCGGTGAGCGGCCCGGTAGTCATGATCAGCTTGTTGTCGGGCGAGAGCGGATCGACCTTGGGATCCGTCTCGGCCACCAGGTATTTCGTCGCCAGGCCGCGCTGGCCCAGATACTGTTGCGCCCACTCCATGTTGAGCGGCTCGGATGCGCAGGTGCCCTTGCTCAGGTTCACGCGCAGGATTTTCTTAGCCCATGCCATGTCGTCTCTCCTTTCAGGCGCGCGGTTGCGTATCGGTCTTCTCGGCCCACTGGCGCATCTTGCCGAGGCCGGTCCAGTCGGACTCGACGTAGGTGATGGCGCCGGTCGGGCAGGCCTCGGCGCAGGCCGGCTGGCCGCCGCAGAGGTCGCATTTCTGCACCTTGCCGCTGTCGGCGACGTAGTTGATGGTGCCGAAGGGACAGGCGATGGTGCACACCTTGCAGCCGACGCAGGTACCTTCGAACACCACCTTCGCGCCGGTGGCGGCATCGATGCGGATCGCATCCACCGGGCAGGCGTGCATGCACCATGCCTCGGCGCACTGGGTGCAGGTGTAGGGAACCTTGCGCCCGGCGCTTTCGAAATTGAAGACCTTGATGCGCGACTTGGAAATGTTGAAGGCACCGTAGTTCTCGTAGGAACAGGCCATCTCGCACTGGAGACAACCGGTGCACTTGTTGGGATCGATGTGCAACGACTTCTGCATGACGCCTCCTTTGGTTTTTTTGCTGCGATTTTGACGCTGCGTCGTGCCGGTAGAGTCCGGGCGCGAAGCGCACATTGTGTTGTTCATTGCATATATGCGCTTGATCGAACTATAGGCCAATTCATGGTCCGGGTGAAGCCCTTCAGGTTTCAAGGACAACCCCCATGATTGCCGGCCTGATGCTGCATCGCACCACAGAGACCTTTCTGCTAAAATTCGCCCTTCCGGAGAGATGGCCGAGTGGTCGAAGGCGCACGCCTGGAAAGTGTGTATACGGTAAAACGTATCGAGGGTTCGAATCCCTCTCTCTCCGCCACATTTACAACGCATCCCAGCCCGGATGGTTCGGCACGGCCAAGCCCTTGCAGCCAAAAAGCAGCAGGAATTCCTTTGCCCAGTGCTTGTCCATGAATACACACCGTTTTCTTGATTCCCTGATGGTCGACTTGTACAGCGAGGAGTTTGCATGACTACGTTGCCCCAGCGGTTTTCGCTTTCCCAGGACGTACAGCGCAAGCTGGCCGTCGTCTTCAACAAGCGTGTCGAGGGCGCCAGGGAGCGCTTTCAGGAGCGCATGCAGGAGGCGCTCGCAAACAAGGTGGCCCCCATGGCGACAGCGCCCCAGCAGATGGCTGCGCTGGGGGGCGGCTGGACGGAGTACATGACCGACTTGACGCAGCGTTCCGTGCTGTTCTGGGAAACGCTCCTTCAGCGGGGCAACCAGTACGTCGAACACCAGCGCGCCGGCATGCCGCCCGTGCTGCACTTCGATTATGAAACGGTCCTGGATGCGCGCACCTTTCCGCGACCCGTCAACTATGCCCTGCTCCGCATCACCCCGCCCGAGGGGGTCAAGGTCGACCCGAAGCGCCGCCCCTACGTCATCATCGACCCGCGCGCCGGGCACGGCCCCGGCATCGGCGGCTTCAAGGATGACTCGCAGGTGGGGGTGGCGTTGCGCAGCGGCCATCCCGTGTATTTCGTCATTTTCTTCCCCCAGCCCGAGCCTGGCCAGACGCTGCTCGATGTGTGCGAATGCGAAGCGGTGTTCGTCAGGAAAGTGCGGGAACTGCATCCTGACAGCGCGAAGCCGGCCATTGTCGGCAACTGCCAGGGCGGCTGGGCGGCAATGATGCTGGCCGCCTCCAACCCCGAGGATACCGGGCCGATCGTCATCAATGGCGCACCGATGTCCTACTGGGGCGGCGCGTGGGAGGAAGGCGACAACGACAATCCGATGCGCTATTCCGGCGGACTGCTCGGCGGAACCTGGCTGTCCTCCTTCGTATCCGACCTGTCGAACGGCGTTTTCGACGGCGCCTGGCTGGTGCAGAACTTCGAGAACCTGAATCCGGCCAACACCTTCTGGAAGAAGTACTACCACCTCTTCGCCAACGTCGACACCGAACCGCAGCGATTCCTCGAATTCGAGCGCTGGTGGGGCGGCTTCTTCCTGCTGAATCGTGAAGAGATCGAATTCATCACGCAGAATCTGTTCGTCGGCAACAAGCTCTGGTCGGGAGGCATCAAGGCGCAGTCGGGCCGCTACCTGGACCTGCGCGAGATACGGTCGCCGATCGTGCTGTTCGCCTCGATGGGCGACAACATCACGCCTCCGGAACAGGCCTTCAACTGGGTGGCCGACGTCTACGGGTCGACGGAGGAAATCAAGGCGCACGGCCAGGTCATCGTCGGACTGCTGCATCAGGATATCGGCCATCTCGGCATCTTCGTCTCCGGTGCCGTGGCCAAGAAGGAACATGCCCAGATCGTCTCGGTGCTGAAGTCAATCGAAGCGCTGCCGCCCGGGCTCTACGGCATGCAAATCCAGGCGATCGAATCGAAGGACGGCGAAAAGTCCTACGAGGTGTCCTTCGTCGAACGCCGCCTCGAGGATGTCGTCGCCAAGCTGAACCGCTTCGAACGCAGGGATGAAAAGGCCTTCGAGGCAGTGTCATCCGTTTCCGATTTCAACCAGCGCGCCTATGAGCTGTTTGCGCAACCGCTTGTCCAGGCGCTGTCCAGCGAGCCTGCCGCCAAGCTGGCGCGCGACCTGCACCCGGAGCGGGTGCAGCGCTGGGCCATATCCGACATCAATCCCTGGCTGGCCTGGCTGAAGCCGGCGGCGGAGACGGTGCGCGCGCAGCGCAAGCCCCTCGGCCCGGATCACCCGTGGCGCCAGCTGGAAGCAGCGGGCTCGGAACTCATTGCCGCTTCCCTCGACTACTACCGCGATGTGAGCAATGCCTTCAGCGAGGCGGCCTTTTTCGAGCTATACGGCAACCTGTTCGCCCTGACGGCGGCGGATATCGACGGCAGGCAGAAGGTCGGGCAGGCCGTCGAACTGGGACAATTGCCGGTCGTCAAGGCCGCGCTCGCCGATGTCGGCAAGGGCGGCTACCCGGAAGCGGTGACGCGCATCGGCTTCCTGCTCCAGCGCCACGGCCAGCCGATGCCGCTGTCGCGGCTCGAATTGCGGGCGGAACTCGCCGACAGGCATCGCGCGCTCTTGCCCGAGGGCACGCCCGACGAGCTCCGTCGCACCCGCGGTATTCAGGAAATCATCGTGCGCTTCGACCCCGACGCCGCCCTCGAAACGCTGCCGGCCCTGCTGTCTGACCCGGCGGACAGGAAAAAATTGTTCAAGCTGGTGGATGCGATAATCGGGGACATGCGCGCAGCGGGCCAGGAGCCGACGCAGGAGCAATATGCGGCCTGGGAAAAGGTGCAGAAGGTGCTGGGCAGGTCGAAGCCGGCCGGCCGCAAGTAAGCCGCATTCCGGATTCAGCAAATCTCATCTTAAAGGAGCATGCAGATGGCCAAGAAGATGCGCAGCCCCGTCCTTGAAGGCAAGAAGGCCTTGATCGTCGGGATCGCCAACGACTCCTCGATCGCCTATGGGTGTGCCAGGGCATTTCACGAATTGGGCGCGGAGCTGGCGATCACCTATCTGAATGACAAGGCGAAGCCCCATGTCGAGCCGCTGGCCCGCGAAGTGGAGGCGCAGATATTCGCGCCCCTCGACGTCTCCAGGCCAGGCGAACTGGAAGCCCTGTTCAAGCGCATCAAGAAGGAGTGGGGGCACATCGACATCATGGTGCATTCTATCGCTTCGGCCAACAAGGAGGACATCAAGGGCGGCCTGCTGGAATGCTCTGCAGAGGGTTTCGCGGTGGCCATGGACATTTCGGTCCATTCCTTTATCCGCATGGCCAGGCTTGCGGCGCCGCTCATGAAGGATGGCGGCACGATGTTCGCGATGAGCTATCACGGTGCGCGCAAGGTGGTCCCCAATTACAACGTGATGGGCCCGGTCAAGGCGGCACTGGAGTCGACGTGCCGCTACCTCGCCTACGAGCTCGGGCCGAGGAAGATCCGCGTCCATGCGATTTCACCGGGTCCGCTCAAGACGCGTGCCGCGTCGGGGCTGAAGAATTTCGACCTGATGATCAACCAGGCAGTCGATCGCGCGCCGGTCGGCGAGCTTGTCGACATCATGGATGTCGGCTTTGCCTGCGCCTTTCTCGCCACGCCCTACGCCCGTCGCCTCACCGGTGAAACCCTGTATGTCGACGGCGGCGTGAATATCATGGCCTGAGATTGCCGACAAGCCTCATTTCAACAAGGAGATATCGATGTCGCAGGATTCCCAAGACCAGGGTGTCATCCAGGTGCTGCTGGAGCGTTTCACCAAGCAACGCCTGCCGCGGGCCTTGCAGATGAAGGAAAGGGTCGACAAGGGCGGAAAACTCGAGCCCTTCGAGGTGAACTACCTGACCGAGATGCTGGAAGATGCGCAACACCTCAAATCCCTGATCGATCGCCACCCGGAATACGAGGAGCTCGTTCTCAAGGCGTTCGCCCTGTATACGGAAATCGTCAAGAAGGCCACTGACAACGAATCAAGGTAGGCACCCGGCCAGGCAGGGAACTGAAAGGCGCGGACCGCCAACAACTCAGGACACTGCCTTACCCATTTGTTCGCGGCGGTATTTGGCAACCAATCCTGCCACCGCGCAGGAGGCCATCCGGGTCATCACGGAATCGGCGCGGCTGGTGAGGATGATGGGCACTTTCGCGCCGAGCACGATGCCTGCGGCATCGGCGCCGGCCAGGAAGGACAGGCTCTTGGCCAGCATGTTGCCGGACTCCAGATCGGGCACGACAAGGACGTTGGCTCGGCCGGCCACCGGTGAGTCGATCTTCTTGATCGCAACCGACTCCAGGTTGATTGCATTGTCAAGGGCTAGCGGGCCATCCAGGATCGCTCCCGTGATCTGGCCGCGATCGGCCATCTTGCAAAGGGCGGCGGCCTCGATCGTCGATGGCACATCCGGGTTGACCGTTTCCATCGCCGACAGGATTGCCACCCGCACCTCGGCGAATTGCAAGGCATGCGCAAGGTCGATCGCGTTCTGGATGATGTCCGTCTTGTCCTTCAGGCTGGGCGCGATATTCACGGCCGCATCGGTAATGATCAGGGTTTCCGAGTAGCTGGGGACATCCATCACGAAGCAATGGCTGACGCGACGGGAGGTTCGCAAACCGCTCTCGCGCCGGACGACTGCTCCCATCAGTTCATCCGTATGCAGGCTTCCCTTCATCAGGGCCTCCGCGCTGCCCTCGCGCACCAGTTCGACCGCCCGCTCTGCTGCCGCATGGCTGTGCGGCACATCAATGACCGGTACGCCGCTGATGTCGATGCCGAACCGCCTGGCGGTGGCCTCGATCCTGTCCCGCGGGCCAACCAGCAGCGGCGCGATCAAGCCGGCCCTGGCGGCGTCCATGGCGCCGGTCAGCGAGGCTTC
>Ga0209170_1000990_pt1 | contig 12250 bp, 22 predicted proteins | sample KloWWTKNB14_bulk_FD_187178 | JGI IMG/M metagenome (GOLD analysis project Ga0209170, IMG submission 187178) | Active sludge microbial communities from Klosterneuburg, Austria, studying microevolution and ecology of nitrifiers - Klosterneuburg... | ecosystem: Engineered > WWTP > Aerobic digester >...
ACGGCGACGGCTCCGGCGACGGCGACGGCGACGGCGACGGCTACGGCGACGGCGACGGCGACGGCGACGGCTACGGCGACGGCGACGGCTACGGCGACGGCGACGGCGACGGCGACGGCGACGGCGACGGCGACGGCTAGCAATGTCTCAAAACCGGCCCGCTGCGCGCGGGTCAATACCAACCAACAGGAGCAATGCAATGGACCGATACGCAGCACTGCGCTTTGCACTCGCGGCAGGGCCGACAGATGGACCGTGGCAATCAACTGACAACAGTTGGGAAACGAGTTCTGTCGACGCGAGCGACACGACGGTTGCTCGATGTGAGATTGACGGCAGAGTCGACGAGGACACGCAGGAAAAGTACGAACGGATCAAGAGTGTCGACGCTCGCTATATTGCGGCGGCCGACCCGGCGACGATTGCCGAACTGCTGAGAGAGTTGGATGAGATTAAGACTCTCGTCGCTCGTCTCAAACAAGAGGCGCAGATACACTCACAAGAGGCCCGCACGGCCAACGCAACGATTGCCGAGATATATCAGGCAATCAGCGGATCGACTGGCGAGCCTGGCAACTGGAATGGGGCAGAGCCGGTGCGCAAGCTGGTTGCCGAGCGGGATGCGCTGCGAGCCTTCGCGCAAGACATGATGAGTCGATGGCCAGAGTGCGGTATCGATGGGGATGAATTGGAGCGAGCGGCAATCAAACATGAGCTAGTGAGGATGCGTCAGTGCACAACGCCATGCAGACCGGAGTGCAGTTGCACGGACTACTACGAACAGGATGAGTTTGCCGCCGGCATTGACTGCTACCGGAGAACGAAACTACTGACGGGGAAAGCCGATGAGTGACTTCAGGGAATTGCGCGAGGCGCTGGCGGATCTATCCAAATTCCGATCACCGATTCGTGATGATTACGCTGCCTTGCTTTGCGTGATTGACCGCTTAGGCCGCGCGGCCGACGAGCATACGCTACGCGCCCTGCTTGCCGACCTCGACGCGGCACGGGCGGAGATTGCGAGGTTGACAACACTGCGTCCGATGAGCGAGCTGACATTCGCAGACGGGAATGTCCTGTTCCATCCAACGGCGGACGCGGACGACGCCCGTCCGACAGCAGAGGTCCACGACGTGTCGTTCCTGACGTGTCGCGAGCGCAGTGAATGGTTCAGGGGATGGACGCCGATCTTGGAGGCAACGCCATGAAGAAACCAACGAAGTGCTTAGGCGGATTCCCAGGGCCATGCAGCAACAAACCCGGCACGCCGTGGACGCCGTACTGGTGCCATGAGTGCGACAAGAAGCGCATGGACGGCATCAGCAACAACCTGAAATCAATGCTGAGTGAACTTAAGCAGGAGGCAAAGCCATGAGCCCGATTCCAATCTCAGCGGCCAAGTTGATCGCTACAACCTACGACTACGATCAAGTGGTGATCATCGCCCGCAAGATCGACGGAGGCGAGCACTGCACGACTTACGGTGTCGACAAGGCTAATTGCGACGTTGCCGCTCGCATCGGCGACTTCCTGAAGTTCAAGGTGATGAACTGGGCGAAAGATAACGCCGTGGGGGGGGGAAAGGTCATGACCCCAGCCGACACTCTTCGCGCCGCGCGGGCGCTGATCGCAGAACTACCCTGGTGGACTCAGCGCACATCCGCCCGCAAGGTAGATGGAACAGTGACCGGGACGAAGAACAAGATGGCGTACTCGCGATGCTCGCTCGGCGCGATCAATGCTGTTACGGACTCCGTTCGCGACGCCAACGAAGCATGCGGGCCGCTCGCTTTGGCTGCGCAAGTGGAAGGCGCCTGCTTGACCGAATGGAACGACGCACCTGAGCGCACCCACGCGGAAGTCCTGGCCGCGTTCGATCGGGCGATTGAGATTGCGGAGAAGCAATGAGCAAACACACATGCCACTGGCCCGGATGCAATCGAGTCGTGCCGCCGTCGATGTGGGGCTGCAAGTCACATTGGTTCTCGCTTCCGAAGTCGTTGCGAGATCGCATATGGGCGACTTACGTTCCGGGACAAGAAATCACGAAGCGGCCATCGCAGGCGTACCTTGACGCGGCGATGGATGTGCAACGATGGATTGCGGAGAAGAGCGAGTGAACTGGACAGAAGCCGTACAAGCAATGCAAAACGGCGCTCACGTGCGTCGCAAATCAAAGACGCCGCGACAACTTGTTTCAACCGATGGCGAATCAGTGCCGGTCTATTTTTGCGGTGCTGAAGCCTGCTATCTGATGCATGCGTGGACCGATAAAGGGATCGGCGTCCAAGTGTTTATGGGTAGTGGGTCAAAGCAACCGTTCATCCCGGAATCAGATGATGTTGTCGCGAATGACTGGACTGAAGTTGACGGGGGAACAATGCTGCTAGAAGGGGATAGGCCATGACCGAGCCAACAACGCAGGAACTGATTGACTGGCTGGACGAATACGCGCGAAAGCAAGCAGTATTCGCCGGAGACGAACTCGGCGAAGATCCGCTGGTCGCCAGCAGAATCAAGATGCTTCGCGCCATCGCCGAGCGCCTGCTAGCGATGCAGTGGCGCAAGGTGAGTGAAGCGCCGAAGGATGGCTCCGCCGTATTGGTTCAGTGGGCCAGCGGGCATGTCAGCCAGTGCGAATACAAGTTTGGCCAGTGGTGCTACACATCCATTGGTCCGATGAACCCGTATGACATCGACATCCGAGGATGGATGCCACTGCCACGACTTCCTCATCCACCGGAGGGCGAATAATGCTGCGTAGAGTATCGGTACACGAGTCGTTCTCGCTGACATCTCATCCGATCGAGGTGACGTTCTGGCTCGATAGACCGGTGGAGATTCGGTTGGAGAAAGGGATGTCGCGCAGTCAAGTCCTGGAAATGGCGCGACTGCTCATGAAGATGCTTGAGACAGAGCAGCCACCGGAGGGCGAGCGATGAAATCACACGTCCAGTTGCCAGACGGCGAGATTGTGTTTATCCCGCATCGCGAATGCATGGAGGCCAGCGGATCCTGCTTTATGGAGGGCCGCTGCCAGTCGAATTGCAGAGCAAGGGAAAGAGCGAATCGCGGCAAAGATGCAATCAGCACGATGTACACCGTTACTTTACTGCTTGGCCTGGATCGCGGCGCGGCCGGGCACCAAATTGTCAGCGCATTGCGCGCGCTGAAGGAAAAGGCTAAACGTGCAGAGGGCGGGCGATGACGCAATACGACGTCTCAACACTCGACGGTATCGCCGCAATCCCGCAAGACAGGCTGACTGCGTTCCTCGCCGAACTGCCGACTATGCTCTCCCTCGTGCGCAACCGCGAATCGTTCATGCGGCCTGTCGAGCATCAGGCGGTGATCTGGATTGACGACGGGAAGGATGATGTAGCGTTCGAGTTTGCTTGAGGCATCAGGCAAAGCGACGGCGGTAGTGCGACAAAACTACTGGGTGGAACTACAATAGAACGAAGCACCGACCCGCGCTAACGGATCGATGCCTCTAACCACCTACCTGACTATGAAGGAGTCACGGCATATGGCTGACCAACATTCTAAACGCGCCCCTGGCGGGCAAGTCATTAATATCTCTGGCGAACGATTCGGCATGTTGACGGCAGTTTCGTTTGTTGGGACGTTTGATGGAAACGCAAAATGGACATTTATCTGCGATTGCGGGGCTACCGTCACAGGGCTTGCCTATGTCCTAAAGAGGAAAGAGAATGCCTCGTGCGGCTGCGCTCCAACCATTAAATCAAACCACATTCACGGACTTTCCGAAACGGCTGAGCACAAAGCCTATTGCTCAGCTATGTCTAGGTGCAGGAACAGCCGGGCAATCAAGTACAAGTGGTATGGCGGAAGGGGCATTGAGTTCCGATATAACGACTTCGTTCAGTTTTTTGAAGATGTCGGCTTAAAGCCAACGACACGACATAGCCTTGACAGGATTGATGTCGACGGCCACTACGAGCCAGGCAACGTTAAGTGGTCGACGCAGAAAGAGCAGATGAGAAACGTTCGAACTAATCGATTGATAGCCACGCCGCTTGGCGACATGCTTATGACTGATGCCGCCCACGCTTTTTCTTTGGCAAAAACAACGCTTTCAAATCGAATCAACCGTTTGGGATGGTGCTCAATATGCGCATGCACTTTGAAGCCGCGAGGGCGGTCATGCCCTCACGTCAGAACTCCGCCGAAGCCCCCGCGTTACAAACGCCCGCCGAAGCGTCAAGGAAGGGAGATAGATCCTGAAGCTGTTATAGATGCAAGCGTTGCATCAAGCGGGAACGGCCAAGATGGCATGCGTTCGTAATCACCGGAGGCGCTCCCCGTCCACCTGTAAACTTCCCCTGCCGCGTTCTTCTGCCATAGCAGGCCGTCAGGCCCCTGCCGCGCCTCGACGACATTCCGAGTCTTGGCGTTCTCCGGCGTCAATACGCCATCAAAAAGGATCTGCCCGGTCGGACTGAGAGTGACCAACTTTCCGCGCCATCTGAACGACCCTGGCGGATCGACTGGGGCAGGCACAGGAACGGGCACAGGAACGGGCGTTGGCGAGGGCGTAGAGCCCTCCGCCTTGCACTCCGCGATAGCCTGCTCGATCGACTCTTCGAGCGCCGTCATGCGATCAGCAAGCGCATTCTCCCGCGCCATCATCTCGCCGAACCTCGTCGACAGCGCAACGTACAGCCCGCGCTGATCGGCCAGCTGCGTCGTGAGGCTGCGGATCTCGTCATCGATCGCGACTTTGACGGCGGCGTCAACATACAGCTGAATCTCTTCCTGAATGCTGCTCATTGCATCTCGCCTGCTGAACAAGTGACAATCGGCGGCTTCAGCGGCACGTCAGCGGCCGAACCGGGAATCGGGTATTCCGGACACGTGTACGACCAGATTGGCACAGGCCTCGGGAACAGCTCCGACAGATCGAGAAACAGTTTCCGCGCCTCGTCCATCGACAGCACGATTTCTTTGCCGCCGATCTCTACTGTGATTTTCTTGATGCTCATTTACTCGACCCTCACGATCACGCACGCCGATTCAGTCGGCGCAGCCAGTATTCGGAACTTCCGTCTCTTGCCGTCAATGTACGAATGCCGCATCGCCTGCTTCTCAAGCGTTTTGCGCAGACGAATGCACTCGTCATCGTCGCCGCGCAACGGGACGACGCGCAGATCAAACAGATCGATAGCGGAGTAGTCAATTGGGGGCGGCTTCATCGGCTCACCTCCCTGCCGCTCCGGACGATTTCGAGGCACCTGAGAAACCGTCCGTTTGTCTGGTCGGCTCGCCCAAGTAGCGCTCCAGTATCTTCAAATATTCCGCTCGGAAATACCCCAGTGGATATGCTTCCCCGAGATTCTCTTTCGGCGGCTTCGGGCAGGCTTTCTCGACGTACTGGATTTTGACGACAGGCTCGGGCCGCAGCATTGCGCAGCCGCTTGCTGTAATCAGCAGCGCCAAGCTCAGCCAGAGCGTTGTAGGACGCGACCAGCGCCTCCGTCTCTTCGATCCTGCGTCTTTGCTCATCCTCGATCGCCTTCGCTGCCTGCGCGGCTTCCTGCTGCCTCCTGATAGCCTCTGCGCTCGCTACCGAGTTCGCCGCTTCCAGCACCGCTATCCGCTGATCGCGGGCCGCCAATTCCGGGCGCATGCTTTCGCGGCCCTTCTCGTAGAGAAAACGGCCAGCCATAGTGCCAGCAGCACCGACCCCCAACGCAAGAAACAGCCAGAGCGCCAGACGGATGGTTGCTAGTGGCATAGATCATGGCTCAGTTGCATGCCCCTCGACCCCATCGAGCCGTGATGAATTCAGGCTCGAACCGCAAGAGAATTTTGCGCACATAGTCAAAAGTCTGCTCGTAGTTCGCTTGACTCTTGCCGGGGTTCACGAACTCCACTGACCCGAACCAGAAGCGCGGATCAGCAACCATAGACTGTCCGCGCTTCGTTCGCTGTTCTGATTGATTGTAGCTAGCCATTGCCATCGCCCATCGCTCACAGGTATCGAAGGCATCGGCATGCGTTCGCAGCAAGTCTCTGACCAGCCTTGCCTGCGCCATAATTGACCAGGCTGGATCGCGCCGATTCACCGGCCGAAGTTCCGGGTACATGCGCCCCATCGCGATCGATGTGCCCTCGGTGAATTGAGCCAGTCCGATCGCCCCGGCATACGACACCGCCTGAGAATCGCAGTTGCTCTCGGCTCTCAGTTGCGCGCCCAGCGTCGCCGCAGGAGCGTTGCGCCCGAAGATCTGAGCCGCCGTAGCGATGACATAGAACTGGTACTGATCGCAGGCACGCGGGATCGCCGGCCAAGCCCATGCAGGCAAGGCCAGCGCAGCGATCAAGACAACCGAACGAATGACGCCCATGACAGCATCGAGACGAGGATGTACGCGGCCATCAACTTGCGCTTCTCGAACCACATCACCGACCACGGCTCAAGCTTGACTTTCGGTTCACTGCGCTCGCAAAAGAACCAGTACAACCAGTACCCAAACAGGCCGCCGAGCGACAGGTGGTTGTAGCGCAGCATGATGTCGGCAGCACGGTTCAGGAACTCAAGGCTGCTCGCAGACGCTTGAGGTGCGCTGACGATGCCCATCGCCGCGATGGTAGTGAGCACGGCCATCGTGATCATCGGGCGTTCGTTGATCCACGCGAAGAACTTCTTCATCGCCGCCAAGCATCCCAGAACGCGATCAGCACCATCCGCCAGAGCAGGATGTAGATCGTGATCCCGCTCATGCCGAAGGCCCGCAATTGAGATCGAAATATGCGTACTGCCTTGCGTCAGAGCTAAAGATAAAGACCTTGCCATCCCGGCACGTTGCCTTCAAATCGTCGGGGATGTCGACCGCGCATGACTCGTTTGCCCGCGCACTGCCCGCCAACCACACGGCAACGCCAAGCACTGCAAGCGCGGCTGCGCCATAGACGGCCCATCGGATTGGGCGCGTCCGCCAGCCCCCGCCCTTGCTCTTGTCGATCTCGTTCGCGACGCTGCGCTTGCCCGCTTCAATCTCGGCGTCCAGTTTGATCCGCAAGTCATCGCGCTCAGCCTTCAGCCTGCTGATCGTCGCGGTGTACATCGCTGACGCCTCGCGCTTCCCCTGCTCAATCGCCGCATCCATTGCTGCTTTCGTGATCTGTGCCATCGATTACCTCACAAAACAGTGAACTCAACCACCTCAACAACCTCGATCGGCCAATAGATCTGCGCAGGGTTGCACACGTACTGGCTCTTGCTGACGTATGACGCTTTGCCTCGCGCCGCGTTCTCCGGCACTTTGTACACCCGCGTTGCCTGGTACCGCCGCCGGCGATCACCGTTGTCGGTAGGCTTGGCCGCTGCGTCGAACGGCAGCATGTAGATCAGGCCGTCCGAATAGATCACCCACCGGGACGTTGCCCGCGAGCAGCTGCGCGTGATGTCGGCCTTGATGTCCAGCGGGATGCGCAGATACCCGCCTTGCTCGACGGTGAGATTGCTCTCGGCAGGCTCGATGACGTACGGGTCTGAGCGATTGAGATTGCCAAACCCATAGAACGCGACGAAGCAAGCAAGCATCGCAAACGATGTAATGTTCATCACGCGCAAGGCTCGCTCCGACAACATGTCTAGCCAGCCGAGCCGCCGAACCAGCCAGCTTTCCACAACGCAAACAACAGACTCAGGAACCCGGCCCCGCTGAAGACGAATCCAGCGATCTTGAAGAACGTCTTCATCAGCCATTTGTGATGCTCCCGCTCAAGCATCCATTCTCTGAACTCGGCAAGTTCTCGACGCGACAGTGGCTTGTGGTCTTCGTCTTCTGCCTCATGGCTTTCTTCCCGTTTCATGCATCGTTACCACGGCACAGCCGACAAGATTTGCAAACGTTAAATCCTCGCCCGCGCGGACTGCGGCAATCGGATGCGTGGGCGAGGGTTGCATCTATGGCTGGCTCCGGGCGGTCATGCGCGCTGGGGCAAAGCACGGTGCTAAAATAGCGAAGCCGGACAACGCTATCAACGCTGCCCGGCTTCTAACCAATCTGACTATCAAGGAGTCATCATGGCTAATCTGATTGTAGATCGTGTCCCGCATCCGAAAACTCGCGGGTTTGTAGACCATACCGGTGAACGGCACGGGAAGCTCGTTGTGCTTCGCTACGTCGGCCGGCATAAGTCGCAATCCAAATGGCTGATGGAATGCGACTGCGGCAATCTGTCGTCTCCTAATATCAATAGCGTATTGACCGGAGCATGTAAATCGTGCGGATGTTGGAAGCGGGCGTTTAACAAAGAAAGGATTGTGCACGGAGCAATTGGCTCCAGAGAATACAAAGCATGGGTGGCCATGCGATCTAGATGCAACAACCCTAAAAATAAGTTCTACAACAGATATGGCGGGCGCGGGATTAATGTGTCCAAAGACTGGGATAGTTTCACTCAGTTTCTTGCCGACATGGGCAAGGCCCCGCCAAGCACAACGCTTGATAGAATCAATAACGAAATTGAATACTGCAAGGACAATTGCCGGTGGGCTACTAGTTCGCAGCAAGCAAGGAACAAATCCAACAGTATTGCAACACGGTTTAAAGAGTTCGCTGGCGAATCTTATGAAACACTGGGCAAAAGACTTGGAATTGCGCCAAGCACTTTGGCGGCGAGGATACGGCGCGGCTGGTGCGCGGCCTGCGTAATAACCACAAACATTGGCAGCAAATGCGTACATGTCAGGCAGCCGACGCGATGATTGCGTGAAACGTAGTTGGCGGGTCGCCAGAACCGGAACTCCAATCCGTATCAAACGACGACTTAAACATAATGGCCGTCAAGTCACGATTGGGTGTACCCCATGGGTAGGTAAGGTATGGCGCTCCAAGCGTAAAGTCCACAAGGCTGTAGCGAGATTCACAGATCGGATAAACAGTTTGTGATCCATCAAGCTTAATCGCCCAAATGTGCCCGCGTAATGGATATCCATTGAAGTGCGATGCGTTCAACGTCGTTACTGGATAGTCGCTGATTACGCACCATCCATCTAGGCCAAACGCAAACGGCGTCACATACATTGCGCCAAAGATCATCCCAGTTGGCGATTGCTGCGTCGGACTACCGCTCTGGTCCGTATCCAGCCGACGCGAGACGAAGTAGCGATTGCTGCCAGCGTCCGGCGAGTGGAAGTAGATCACCACATCATTGCCGGCCGAGTCTTTGCCGATCGAGTTGTGGTCGCCCACGATGTCCGTCGCGCCACTGCCTCCTGTCTCGTTGATCGACCGCAGGTACGTGCCTGACTTGTTCCACACCGACACGCCACGATCGATGCTCGTCGCGCCACTTGTCCAGCCTGACGTGCCCCATATGCAGACGAACAGACCCGTCGGCGACATATTGACCTGAGGCAGGTAGCTCGACCCAGGCTCGACCGGCACCGGGATTTCGCACAGGATCGAATTCGCAGTCCTGTCCCACACGAACACGTACCAGTCGGTGCCGCTCTTGCGCCCGCCGAGCGCCCAGTATCTGCCGTCGTCTGACGGGTCGCCGACGCCACCACAGAAATCATCGCTGATCCGATCGTATCCATCCGCTGTGAAATCGTGGACGGTGCTGATCGTCATGTCGGACACGTCGAACGCTTTAAGTGCGACCCCCTCGAACTCTAGATACAGCAATTCGTCTGGATCGGTATTGCTCCACCGCCAATGGTTTGATACGCCCGTCCCGCCTGACGTGACAATTGGCCCGATGTGGGCGTACGGCGCAGTTCCGTTTAATAGATGAAAGTTTCGCTCAAACGGCGCAGCGTAGTTTGCCGACGAGTCTGTGTTATAGCCGGTGACAATAACCTTGGAATTGTCAGAGTTCCAATGTTGTCTTGCGCTATAAAATGGCCCGAAGTTACGGAATGTCCCACTTGACGGCGCGATTTCGGACGAGTCGCTGATGCGTGTGAGATTCGTTTGCGAGAACGTCGCATCAGCCGTCGGCGTGCGCAATGCAGGGACGCTCATGCCGTTGCTGACGAGCGACGAGAACGCCGTGAACGATTGCGAAGTCGGCCACGCTGATGCAGCAGTGACTGTCACGCCGACATTGACGCTCGACCCCCACCCGGCATCGCTATGCGGCCTGATCGCAAGCGTGTAGCTCGACAGTGTTGCGTAGACGAGTGTGTCGATCTTTGTGATCACGCCAGATGCACTGATCGCGAACACTGAACCCGTGTTGCCTGCAGTGATTTCGAAATTGTCCGTCGCCGTGTCGCCTGCCGTGACCGCGACTGTGCCGACATACGCGCCATTCGATGCGGACTCGCTGACGCTGAACGACTGCGATGCAGTGACGATCGGCACCACGTCGGCAACGTCCGTAACGTTGACTGTGAGCGCCTGCGTGGCCGCTGGCGAAGTGTCGCCCGCAACCTGCACGGTCACTGCATAGGCGTTGCTTCCCGCGTTGCTTCCAAGGGCCTCAAAATTGGGGGCCGTGTTGAACGTTCTCGCGCCGGTCGACGAATTGATGCTGAACAGCGCGGCGTCCGCTCCGCCGATGATCGAGTAGACGAGCGTTCCTGATCCCGTCGCCGTCGTCGTGCCTGCGCCGGTCTGGTTCTCCGCAACGCTGAGCGACGACGGACTCGTGATCGTCGGCGCAGTGCCCGCAGGCGGAGGCGCCGCGACCGACGCCGACCCGCCCGGACGGCGGAGGTGGATGAATCGGAGCAGGTCGCGGCGGCGCATTACACCTCGTGCCACGCCAGGAATGTGAATCCGTTGAAGTAGACAGTGTTGCTGGGCAGCGAACCAACCGTTACCTGCCCATTTGTCCCGATCAGCACGTGCCCAGCCCCGCTACTGGTCTCTACACCAACACGCATCGCGTCGATAGGGCGAGCGCCAACCGGGAGCGTGAACATGAGCGTGCCTGCGGTCGTCACCCCTGCGGTTAAAGTCGCCTCGATACTGACCTTTCCGTCAACCGACTTGTAGAAAAGGCCATCACTTAACCAACTGTTCGACAGTCCGAAAGAAGAAATGAATCTCCAGATGCCGTAATTTCCCTCGCCGTTATCCGCGACCAATAGATTTATCGGCTTGAATACGCCGCGCGTTCCGCGCGTGCTGTTGTACCCGACCCGGTTGTAGCTCGATCCTGAACTGGCAAAGTTGATATCTACTCCGCCGGCCGTTTCGTTGAAGGCATTTCCTTCGATCAATCCGTGCGCGCCATTCACCACGACGATATTCGTCCCAACGTTCGAGCCGCCGCCAAAATTGTTTCCTGTGACCTCCCAGCTTTCAACGGCGTAGTCGTCGCCTGCGATAACAACACTCGCGTTGTAGGCCGATCCATTAACCCCGACCTGCTCGATCTGGTTGTCACGGATCTTCACCTGCGATGCGGTCGAGTAGATGGCCCCATCACGCGAAACAATAACGTTATCTTTGATCGTGTGCGAGTAGGAGCCAAACTGCGCACGCAAGATGATCCCGGTACGGTTGCCGCTGATTAGATTTCGGTGGACTCGATGAGCGTCGCCCGGGACTGATGATCCACTATACGACCCGAATTCGATCCCCCCGGAGATACTGTCGCAGTCAAAGATCCGAGCCGAATGAACCGCACCTGCTACAAATATTGCAGCGCCAGCGCCGCTAGAGAAACTGCAGTGCGATACCTCAATCCCGCTTTGCGGCAATGCGCCCCCTCCCTCCGCGTGAACGAGGATGCAATGCCTGCCGGGCGACCCGTTAAAGAATGCAGCCACGCCATTGATTTTCATACCCCGAACGTCTCCGAACCCGCCAGCGTCCGTGACATGGACATACAAAATGTCTGTGACGCTATCGGTCACGTCGGCGCGAATAACTGCGCCATCGCCAAGAATCGAAAATTTCCGAGTGATGTTGATTAGCTGCCCTGTGCCGGTCAACACGTAGGTGTGCAGCGGCAGGAACAGCGTCGAACCAATAGGAATTTGAGCGGCGGCAGTGTTCAGCAATGCGGTATGGTCAGACGTTTCAATCGACCCGAACTCCCTGATATCGTGAAACGGCAGATCCCCCCGCTGCAACCCCGGATTAATCGGCCCGCCCATTACATCTGCCCCCCGCGAAGCGTCACGCCAGACACCGGCGACCAGACCGAGATGCGCCCTTGTGACCTCGGCACATACACCCCTCGTGGCTCAAGCGGCTCGCCGACCTGCAGGCTCGCGTCAAGCGTCGTGTGCTCGTAGTCCCATAGCGTTGCCGTG
>Ga0209170_1000998_pt1 | contig 12173 bp, 9 predicted proteins | sample KloWWTKNB14_bulk_FD_187178 | JGI IMG/M metagenome (GOLD analysis project Ga0209170, IMG submission 187178) | Active sludge microbial communities from Klosterneuburg, Austria, studying microevolution and ecology of nitrifiers - Klosterneuburg... | ecosystem: Engineered > WWTP > Aerobic digester >...
GCGAAGGGATCGAGCGACTTCACGCGGGCGTGCGGCACGACCGCGATCTGGTCCCCGTACCGATCCTCGAAAACGTCGGCGAAGCGCTGCGGCGGCGGGTTGGGGTCGAGCAAAGTCAGCCTCGCCGGGACGGCGCGCGTCTTGAAGAGATGGCCGATGACCAGCGCCCGTTCATAGACGGCAAGCTGGCAGCGGTAGGGCGGCGGCGGAATCGTCATGACGAAATCGCCGCCCTTGAAGTTGTCCAGCTTCGCCTTGAGGGCGTGGAACTCGCCGCCCGGCGTCCAGGCGCAGAAGTAGTTCTGCCGCGTATGCGCGACGGCGCGGGCATCGTTGCCGAACCAGGCGGCGTAGTCGTGGCGGATGCCTGAGGCTAGCACCAGCCAGTCGTAGCCCACCGTGCCTTGCGCAGTGTGCACGCGGCGCCGCTCGCGGTCGACGGCGGAAACCTCGGCCTGGAGGAAGGCGTAGCCGTGGGCCCGCGCCGCGGCGCGATAATCGTGCGTCAGCAGCTTCCCGTCCACCAGCCCGGCCAGCCATTTGTTCGACAGCGGCATCGAGAAGAAGGTCGGGTTGCGCTCCAGCAGGACGACCTCGAGTTCCGGCGCCAGCGCGCGCAGCTGGCGCGCCGCCGACAGCCCGCCCCAGCCGCCGCCGACGACGACCACACGGCGGCCTTTCGATGCGGGCAGCAGGGCGGGCGCCTGTTGCGCGAACAGCGGCGCGGCGCAGGCGGCGAGCGAGGCGGCAAGAAATCCACGGCGACTGATACTCATGCCGCAGAGTTTAGCCGAGAAACTCCCCTCTCCTGCAGGCGGGGCGTAGGCGGGGTTTCGCGATGCATGCATCGCGCCGCCGGAGCCGGCCGGCTGTGCAAAGCCGGCCGTGGGGCGCGGAGCGGGGGCCGGGGGAGAGGGTAAGCGGGTCTGCTAAACTCGTCGTCAAAGGAGATGTCCATGACCGAAATGCGCCAACACACCGTCCAGTGCCTCAGCCCCGGCGGCCTGCACCGCATGGCCTACGTCGAGTGGGGCGATCCGCACAACCCGCGCGTGCTGGTCTGCGTGCATGGTCTCACGCGCAACGCCCGCGACTTCGATTATCTGGCGCAGACGCTGTCGGGCCATTACCGCGTGGTGTGCCCCGACGTGGTCGGCCGCGGCCGCAGCAACTGGCTGCGCATCAAGGACAATTACCAGGTGCAGCAGTACGCCGCAGACATGGTGACGCTGATCGCCCGCCTCAACGTCGATGAAGTGCATTGGGTCGGCACCTCGATGGGCGGCATGATCGGCATGGCGCTCGCCGCCCAGGCCGAGACGCCGATCACCCGCCTGGTGCTCAACGACGTCGGACCGGTGATCAAGGCGGCGGCGGTGAAGCGCATCGGCGAATACCTCGGCCAGATGCCGCAGTTCGCCAGCCTCAAAGAGGCCGAGCAGTACGTCCGCCTGATCAGCGCAACTTTCGGCAAGCTGACCGATGCGCAATGGAAGCACTTCACCGAGCACGTCACGCGGCAGAAGGCCGACGGCGGCTACGAGTTCGTCTACGACCCGGGCATCGCCGAGCCCTTCCGCAAGGTGATGGGCGACGAGGACGTGGTGCTCTGGCCGCTCTACGACGCCATCCGCTGCCCGACCCTGGTGGTGCGCGGCGTGGAATCCGACCTGCTCAGCCACGAGACCTGCCTGGAGATGGGTTCGCGCGGCCCGAAGGCGACTATTGCCGAGATCCCCGGCGTCGGCCACGCGCCGATGTTCCTCGACGAGGCACAGGTGGCGGTGGTGCGCGAATTCCTGCTTTCGAAATGAAAGCCGCCTTCATCCGCCGCTATGGCGGCAACGCGGTCGTAGAACTGGGCGAGCTGCCGGCGCCGCAGGCGGGGCCGGGCGAGTTGCTGGTGGAAGTGCATGCCGCCAGCGTGAATCCGGTGGACTTCAAGATCCGCGACGGCCTGCTGAAGATGATCGTCCCCTTCGGCTTCCCGCTCATCCTCGGCAACGACCTGTCCGGCGTGGTGAAGGCGGTTGGCACCGGCGTGACGCGCTTCAGGCCTGGCGACGCGGTGTTCGCGCGCATGGACAAGCGGCGCATCGGCGCCTTCGCCGAGTTCGCCGTGGTGGCCGAGGCGGATGCCGCCGCAAAGCCGGCGAACCTCACGCACATCGAAGCCGCCGCGGTGCCGCTGGCGGGCCTCACCGCCTGGCAGGCGCTGTTCGAGATCGGCGGCCTGAAAGCCGGGCAGAAAGTGCTGATCCATGCCGGCTCGGGCGGCGTGGGCACCTTCGCCATCCAGCTCGCCCGCCATGCCGGCGCGACGGTGGCCACCACCGTCGGCGCGCGCAACGCCGAACTGGCCCGCAACCTCGGCGCCAATGTCGTCATCGACTACAAGTCACAGCGCTTCGAGGACGTCGTCAGCGGCCAGGACCTGGTCTTCGACACGCAGGCCGGCGACATCCAGCACCGTTCCTTCGCCGTACTCAAGCGCGGCGGCGTGCTGGTGAGCATCGCCGGCAAGCCGGACGGCCGGCTGGTGCGGCAGTGGGGGCTGAACCCACTCCTCGGCGTGCTGCTCGACTTCCTCAGCCGCAAATCCCTGCGCCTGGCGAAAAAGCACGGCGTGCGCTACGAGTACCTCTTCATGCACCCGAGCGGCGAGCAGCTCGCGCAGATCGGCCGACTGCTCGCCGACGGCAGCGTCAGGACGGTCATCGACAAGGTGTTTCCGCTCGAACAGGTGCGCGAGGCCCTGGCGTACAGCGAGGCCGGCCACGCCACCGGCAAGGTGGTGGTCGAGGTGAAGGCCGCCGTGTCGCAGGGACTGACTTTTCCGTAGGAGCGGCGTCTACGCCGCGATCAAGGCCGATTCGCGGCATGGAGGCTGCTCCCACAGCACCCCATGCAGGCAGCGCTCAATACGTCTCGACGTGGTAGCGGCTCTTTTCCCTGAGCTGCGGCAGCAGCGTGTCCCAGTCGCCGCCATGCAGGCGGCAGACGTCGCGGAAGGCCTCGTCGACGCCTTTCTCCATGCCTTTCAGGCCGCACAGGTAGATGTAGCAGTCCGCGTCGTTCAACTGGCGCCAGACGGCGTCGTGGCGGGCGCGGATGAGGTCCTGCACGTACTGCTTGGGCTGGCCGGGCACGCGCGAGAAGGCGAAGTTGATGTCGATGAATTCCTTCGGCAGCTTCATCAGCGGGCCGAAGTAGGGCAGCTCGTCCGGCGCGCGGGCGCCGAAGAACAGCATCAGCGCGCCGCCTTCATTGAGTTCCATGCGGCGCCGGCGCCGCTCGGTCATGGCGCGCATCGGTGCCGAGCCGGTGCCGGTGCAGATCATCATGAGGCTGGAGCCCGCATGGTTGGGCATGAGGAAGGTGGCGCCGAAGGGGCCGATCACCTGCACCTTGCCGCCCTTCTTCAGGTCGCACAGGTAGTTCGAGCAGACGCCCTTGACCGGCTTGCCCTCGTGGTCCTCGGCGACGCGCTTCACCGTGATGGCGCAGTTGTGGTAGCCGGGACGCTCGCCGTCGCGCGGGCTCGCCACGGAATACAGCCGGACGTGGTGCGGCCGTCCCTGCGCGTCGGTGCCGGGCGGGATGATGCCGATATTCTGGCCTTCGAGCAGGGGGAAGTGCACGCTGCCGAAGTCGAGCACGATGTGGCGGATGTCGGCGCTGGCCTTGTCGCCGGTGAGGCGGAAGTTGCCGGCCACGGTGGCGGTGATCGGCCCCTTCTCGCTGTAGAGATTGACCGCCGGCTTCTCTGCCGACCATGGCGCGGCCACCGGTCCGCCCTGTCCGGCGGTGGCTACAGTGGTGAGCCGCGCCACGTCTTCCGGTTCACCGACGGCGGTCGCCACCGGCGCCGCAGCCGGTAGTTCGTCCCAGGTGAATTGCTCCTCGATCGACCACGGCTTGCCCGGCGCGATGGGGAACCAGTTGTCGATGGCGCCGGTGGGGCAGGGCGGCACGCAGGCGCGGCAGTCGTTGCAGATCGCGGCGTCCACGACGTAGTTGCGCGCGTCGTGGGTGATGGCCTTGACCGGACAGGTCTCCTCGCAGGTGTTGCAGCGGATGCAGATGCCTGGATCGATGAGGTGCTGCTTGACGATGTCTGTCATGACTGCCGTTCCTGATTCGCCTTAGTTGAAGCGCACGTACTCGAAGTCCACCGGCTGGTTGTTGATGCCGCGCGCCGGCGGGGCGATCCAGTTGGCGAACTTGCCGGGCTCGGCGACGCGGCCCATGAGCGACTGCACGAAGGCGCGGTCCTCTTCGGTGGGCAGCCAGTCGCGATGCTTGTGCGTCCACTCGGCTTCCGAGATCACCCTGCCCTCTGGGCTCAGGTGCAGCTCGCCGAAGATGCCGATCTTGCGGTGGAAGCCCTTGTGCGGCAGCGTGAAACGGAAGGGGATGCCGAGTTTCTCCGGCACCTTGTTCCAGCGATCGATGCCGCCCTGCACGTCCTTCACCCAGTCGTCGCGCAGGCGTTCGTTGAGCGCGGTGAGCGCCGGCACGTGACGGGTGGAGATGCGGTCGCCGACCACTTCCATCACCGGATACTCGGCGTTGTCGAGGCGGTGGTCGTCGCCGAGCTTGGTCTCCTCGTAGCGCCCCTTGAGGCCGTTGGTGTAGAAGGAGGCGGCGTTCGAGGAGATCTCCGCACCGTAGAGGTCGCTGGTGACGCTGTAGTGGAAGTTGAGGTACTTCTGCAGCGTCGGCAGGTCGACGACGCCCATGGCACGCAGCTTGGCCGGGTCGTCGGTCTTGTGCTGCACCATCACCTCGCAGGTGCGCTGGATCATGCGGCTGATGCCGGATTCGCCGACGAAGAGGTGGTGCGCCTCCTCGGTGAGCATGAACTTGCAGGTGCGCGCCAGCGGGTCGAAGCCGGATTCGGCCAGGGCGGCGAGCTGGAACTTGCCGTCGCGGTCGGTGATGAAGGTGAACATGAAGAAGCTCAGCCAGTCCGGCGTCTTCTCGTTGAAGGCGGTGAGGATGCGCGGGTTGTCGGCGTCGCCGGAGCGGCGCTCGAGCAGGGCCTCGCCTTCCTCGCGGCCGTCGCGGCCGAAGTGCGCGTGCAGCAGGTAGACCATCGCCCACAGGTGGCGGCCTTCCTCGACGTTCACCTGGAACAGGTTGCGCATGTCGTAGAGCGAGGGGCAGGTCATGCCGAGGTGGCGCTGCTGCTCGACCGAGGCCGGTTCGGTGTCGCCCTGCGTGACGATGATGCGGCGCAGGGTGGAGCGGTACTCGCCCGGCACTTCCTGCCAGGCGTTTTGGCCCATGTGCTCGCCGAAGTGGATCTTGCGTTCGGTCTCCTGCGGCGCGAGGAAGATGCCCCAGCGGTAGTCGGGCATCTTGACGTGGTCGAAGTGCGCCCAGCCCTTCGGGTCGACGCTGATGGCGGTGCGCAGGTAGACCTCGGCCGTCGAGGTCTTGTCCGGCCCCATCTCGTTCCACCAGTCGAGGTAGGCGGGCTGCCAGTGCTCGAGGGCGCGCTGCAGGGTCTTGTTCGAGGCGAGGTCGACGTTGTTGGGGATTTTTTCGCTGTAATCGATGCTCATGGTCTCATTTCTCCGTCAGGACTGTTTGTAGCCCTCTCCCCGCCGGGGGAGAGGGTTGGGAGAGGGGGTTCCCCTTCGGTAGAGGGGGCTACACCCGCTCCCAGTTGAATTTGGCCTTGGCGCCGGTGCCGTAGACCTTCAAGGCGCCGGTTTCGCCCACCGCATTCGGCCGGTTGAAGATCCAGTTCTGCCAGGCGGTGAGGCGGCCGAAGATGCGCGTATCCATGGTCTCGCCGCCGGCGAAGCGCAAGGACGCTTCCATGCCGGTCAGCGCGTCCGGCGACAGCGCGGTGCGCTCCTCGATGGCGATGCGCAGTTCCTCGTCCCAGTCGAGTTCGTCCGGCGTGAAGGTGACGAGGCCGAGCTCGGCGACCCGGTCGGCCTCCAGCATCTTGCCGAGCGTGGCGCGGGCGGCTTCGACCGGCACCGCTTCGCCGGCGAAGCGCGTGGTCAGACGCGAGAGGCCGTTGTTCATCGGATAGAGGCCGAAGTTGGCTTCCGACAGGGCCGCCTTTGGCGCGCGCGCGAAGTCGTCCTCGATCTTCAGCATGAAGCTGCGGTCGGCGGCGAGCGCCAGCTCGAAGAACAGGCCGCCGAAGCACGAGCCCTCGTCGAGCACGGCGAACATCGAGCGCGAGGAGACGTCGAGGCGGCGCAGGCAGCGGCGCAGCATGCCGATGGTTTCGCGCACGAACCAGTTGTCCTTGAACTTCGCCATCGTCGCGTCGGCTTCCAGCACGGCACTGATGTCGCCGCGCGTTTTGATCTGCCAGAGGCCGACGTCGAGATCGTTGGTGCGCAGCATGAGGATGGCGTCGTCCAGCTCGCGCGCCACGGCCAGCGGCCACCAGCGCGCGCCCTGGGTGAGGATTTCCTCCAGTTCGTCCGGCTGGCGGCCCATCGGCGCCGTGACGGTGAGCGTGGCGGTGCGGGCGGTGCGGTCGAGGGCGACCTCGACGTGGCTGTAGCGATAGCCGGCCTCGTCGGCGTCGCGCTTGAGCGGCGTGAGACTGATGCCCTGGCCGCCGGGGCGGTCCGACAGCTTCGCCAGTTCGGCGGCGCGGGCCTTGACCAGCTCCTCGAACTGCTGCGGCTTGGCGATGTGGTCCACCAGCTTCCATTCCTTCGCCCGCTCGGCGCGCACGCCTTCCGAGGTGGTGCAGAAGACGTCGGCGAGGTCGCGCCGCATCCTGCGCTTGTCCACCAGGCGGGTGAGGCCGCCGGTGCCGGGCAAGACGCCCAACAGCGGCACTTCGGGCAGACTGACCGAGGTGGAGCGGTCGTCGATCATGGCGATCTCGTCGCAGGCCAGCGCCATCTCGTAGCCGCCGCCGGCAGTGGCGCCATTCAGGGCGGCGAGGAATTTCAGGCCTGAATGCTCGCTGGAATCCTCCAGTCCGTTCCTCGTCTCGTTGGTGAACTTGCAGAAGTTAACCTTCCAGGCATGGGTGGACAGGCCCAGCATGTAGATGTTGGCGCCGGAGCAGAACATGCGCGCCTTGCCGCTGGTGATGACGACGCACTTGGCTTCGGGATGCTCGAAGCGGATGCGCTGTATGGCGTCGTGCAGTTCCATGTCGACGCCGAGATCGTAGGAATTCAGCTTGAGCTTGTAGCCGGGCTTGATGCCGCGGTCTTCCTGGATGTCCAGGGTGAGCGTGGCGATGGGACCGTCGAAGGCCAGTCGCCAGTGCGCGTAGCGGGAAGGATCGGTATCGTAAGTGATCATCTCTGTGCCTCCGGGCGGGTTGTTCGCTTCGGCCGGCACGGAAATATAATGCAGGCTTAAGCTTTAAGTCGAAATATTGTACATATTTTGTAGCTGTTCTTGATTCTCGTCAACTGTTTTGTTTGAGGTGTCAATAATGGCGTCGGCCAAGCCGTACAGGTCGCTTCGCTCCGCCAGGATGCGGCGCAGGTCGGACATGGCTTCCTCGCGCCCAGTCATGGGCCGCAAATCGCCCTGGGCAATGACGCGCTGCATGTGCTCCTCGGGGCTGGCCTTGATCCATACCGTATAGCAGGCCGAGCGCAGGAGTTCGTAGGTGGGAGCCTCGGAAACGAGACCGCCGCCGGCGGCGATGACGACGTGTTCGTGATGCTCGATGATTCGCTCCAGGCAGCGCTTCTCAAAGCGGCGGTAGGCTTGCTGGCCGTAGAGCGAGAAGATTTCCGAAGAGGGAATGCCGGATTCGCGTTCGATCTCGTCGTCCAGCTCGACGAAGGGAACGCCAAGGCTTTCTGCGAGGCGCTTGCCCAGCGTGGACTTGCCGGCGCCGCGCAGGCCGATGAGGGCGATGCGGTTGCGCCGTTCGAGGGGGTCCTGCTCACCGAAGGCGCTGGAAAGAATGGCTTTCGCCTGCAGCAGTTTTTTCGGCGAGAGCTTTTCCAGATACTGGATCAGGAGGGTCAGCTCGATGGGGTGGCCGTCGCGCTCGCTGAGCAGTTCGGTCAGCGGGGTTTCGAGGGCGGCCGACACCTGGCGCAGCAGCAGGATGGAGATGTTGCCCTGGCCGCTTTCCAATTGGGCGAGATAGCGTTCGGACACGCCGGACTTGGCGGCCAGCGCCTTGCGCGAGAGGCCCTGGCGCGTGCGGGCATCGCGCACCCGGGCGCCAAGTTGCTGCAGATACGAATGCTCGCCGTCCCCGGTTTCGGCGGATGCTGCGGAAGGCTCGGCCGTCATGGGTTTTTCCCCTTCGGTTCAGTGACCAGATTGACTTGGCATATTGGCACAAGACGATGCACTATAACACTTGCCATATTGCTTTTATGCATTAAACTGGGTAAAAAATCACCCAAATGGATCGGAACTATACTGCAAACTGTTTACAAGGACCAAGCCGAAATGGGAAATATCACCGTCGAGGAATTCACCGATCTGATTGCCGGCATCACCGGACGCATTGCCGGGCGACCGCTGGACGGCGCGCTGGATGACTGGTTGAACGCGGAAATCCCGGCTGATGGCGCCGAGTTCCAGCGCATCTTCGAGACCTGCCAGGCGGCCATCGCCGCCGGCTGGATGTGCACCCGCGAAGCGGGCGGCATCAAGTTCAGCAGGGTCATCAAGCCGTCCGAGGCCATCCACGGCTTCAGCGTCGACGTCGTCGAGATGACCGATTGCAAGGGACCGCACCACCGCCACCCGAACGGCGAGATCGACATGATCATGCCGCTCGACGCCGGTGCGCAGTTCGACGGCCGCGGCCGTGGCTGGCTGGTCTATCCCGCCGGCCACGCGCATTTCCCGACCGTCACCGGCGGCAAGGCCATCGTGCTCTACCTGCTGCCGGACGGCGCGATAGAATTCACGAAGTAGGTCGGGCTTCAGCCCGACGACGGTTGTCGGCCTGAAGGCCGACCTGCAAAAAAATGGAGGAAGAAAAACATGCCGCAGCTATCCACGGCCGATCATCAATTCACACCGCCGCGCGTGACTGTGCCGCGCGACTACAACGCCGCCTGGGACCTGATCCAGCGCAACCTGCAAGCGGGGCGAGGGGCCAAGACCGCCTTCATCGACGACGCCGGCAGCTACACCTATGATGAACTGGCCGGGCGGGTGAACCGCTTCGGCAACGTGCTGGCCGGACTCGGCATCGAGGCCGAGGCCCGCGTCATGCTGTGCCTGCTCGACACCATCGATTTTCCGACCGCCTTCCTCGGCAGCATTCAGGCCGGCGTCGTGCCGATCGCCGCCAATACCCTGCTCACCGCGAACGACTACGACTTCATGCTCGGCGATTCGCGCGCCAGTGCGCTGATCGTCTCCGAGGCGCTGTGGCCGCAGTTCGAGGACATCGTCGGCAAGCACAAGCATCTGAAGCACGTCATCGTCTCCGGCAAGGACGCCAAGGGCCGGTTGCGCTTCTCCGACCTGATGGCCAAGGCCTCGCCGGAATTCGTGCCGGCGCAGACCACTTGCGACGACATGTGCTTCTGGCTGTATTCCTCCGGCTCCACCGGCGCGCCGAAGGGCACGGTGCACCTGCATTCGCATATGATCCAGACCGCCGAGCTGTATGCGCGGCCGGTCCTCGGCATCCAGGAGAACGACCTGGTGTACTCGGCGGCCAAGCTGTTCTTCGCCTATGGCCTCGGCAACGGCATGACCTTCCCGATGGCGGTCGGCGCCACCGCCGTGCTGATGGCCGAGCGGCCGACGCCGCAGGCGGTGTTCAAGCGCCTGCGCGAGCACAAGCCCTCGATCTTCTACGGCGTGCCGACGCTGTATGCCGCGCTGCTCGTCAGCCCCGAGCTGCCCAAGCGCGAGGAGCTGCGCTTGCGTATGTGCACCTCGGCCGGCGAGGCGCTGCCGGCGGATATTGGCAAGCGCTGGACCGAGCATTTCGGCGTCGAGATCCTCGACGGCATCGGCTCCACCGAGATGCTGCACATCTTCCTCTCCAACCGCCCGGGCGAAGTGCGCTACGGCACCACCGGCAAGGCGGTGCCCGGCTACGGCATCCGCCTGATCGGCGAGGACGGCCAGGAGGTGGGCGAGGGCGAGATCGGCGAGCTGCAGATCCGCGGCCCGTCCGCGGCCGTCATGTACTGGAACCAGCGCGAGAAGTCGCGCCACACCTTCATGGGCGAATGGACGCGCAGCGGCGACAAGTACACCCGCGATGCCGACGGCTACTACCATTACTGCGGCCGCTCCGACGATATGCTCAAGGTCTCCGGCATCTACGTCTCGCCCTTCGAGGTCGAGGCGGCGCTGATGACCCACGAGGCGGTGCTGGAAGCCGCTGTCGTCGCGCACGCCGACACCGACGAGCTGATCAAGCCGAAGGCCTGGGTGGTGCTGAAACCCGGCATCGAGGCTTCCGACGCGCTCGCCGACAAGCTCAAGCAGCACGTCAAGGACAAGCTGGCGCCCTACAAGTACCCGCGCTGGCTGGAGTTCGTCGCCGAGCTGCCGAAGACGGCGACCGGCAAGATCCAGCGCTTCAAGCTGCGCTGAGCCGATAGATGACGACCCATCCCCTGGCCCCTTCCCCGAGAGAAGGGGTAACGACAGTTCAGCCGCGATGCGGCTTCCATGTCGTTGACTTCAGCCCTCCTTGGGGCGGCCCGGCGGAGGGCTGAGGAAGCCATGCGTGTCCTGATCATCGAGGACGATCTCGACATCGCCACCAACCTCTACGAGTTCCTCGAGGGCAGGGGCTGCATCGTCGACATGGCGCGCGACGGCGTCAGCGGCATGCATCTGGCGGTGTCCGGCGAGTTCGACGCCATCGTCCTCGATCTCGGCCTGCCGGGCATGGATGGCCTCTGTCTGTGCCGCAAGCTGCGGAGCGAAGCGCGCCAGGACGTGCCGATCCTGATCCTCACGGCGCGCGATGTGCTCGACGACAAGCTGGCGGCCTTCGACTGCGGCGCCGACGACTATCTCGTCAAGCCCTTCGCCCTGCGCGAGGTGGAAGCGCGCCTGAAGGCGCTGGTGGCGCGCCGCCGCGGCCGCGTCGTCAGCCGCAGGCTGGTGCATGGCGGCATCGCCTTCGATCCGGCCAACCTGGCGGTGAGCGTCGACGGCCAGCCGGTGCATTTGTCGCGCAAGTGCCTGCGCCTGCTGGAGATGATGATGTCGACGCCGAACCGCGTCTATTCGCGCGCCGAGCTGGAACAGGAGCTGTGGGGCGACGAGCACCCGCAGAGTGACTCCCTGCGCAGCCACATGCACATGCTGCGCCGCGCGCTCACCGATGCGCGAGGACTCTCGCCCATCGAGACGGTGCACGGCGTCGGCTATCGCTTCGCCGCAGCGGATGTTCGTTAGACGCAGTCTTCGACTCAAGCTCGCCACGACCTTTGCCCTGGCCGGCATGGTGCTGGTGCTGGCTTTCGCCTTTGCCTTGCTGTTGCTCAATCGCTACCAGGAAGCGCAGCTCATTGATCAGATCGTCTCCGACGAAGTGGAGGCGCTCCTTCAGCAATACGAGCGCGAAGGCGCCATCGACGGTCCGCCCTATCGCAAGCTGCGCCGTTACGAAGTGCGGCCCGACACACCGGCCCTGTCTTTGCGCAAGTGGTTCCGTGCCAGCTGGCTGGTGCACGGCTACGTCACCCGCGATGAGGGTGAGCGCCGCCAGTTGCCGGAGGAGCTGCGCGACCTCGAGCCGGGTTTCCACGACGTCTGGAGCGGCAGCGACCGCTACCGCGTCGAGGTGCGCGAGATCGGCAGCACGCGCTTCTACATCGCCTATTCCGTCGCCCTGCACGAGGAACGCGGGCGCTACTTCACCCTGGCGCTGGTGCTGAGCGCGGTACTCACCGCGCTGGCCACGGCGCTCATCGGCCTGTGGGCCTCCGGCCGCCTGACGCGCCAGATTGTCGATCTTGCCCAGCGGGTGCGACTGCTCGACGGCCAGTCGGTCGGTGATTCGCTCGAACGGCATTATCCCGAGCGGGAGGTGGCCGAATTGGCCGCCGCCTTCGACGGCTATCACGAGCGCACGGCGCGCCTGCTGGAGCGGGAGCGCACCTTCACCGCCGACGTCAGCCACGAACTGCGCACGCCGCTCACCGCCATCCAGACCAGTTGCGAGCTGATGCTGGAGGATGCGGGCCTGTCCGCCAAGTCGCGCGCCCGCCTGG
>Ga0209170_1001002_pt1 | contig 12154 bp, 15 predicted proteins | sample KloWWTKNB14_bulk_FD_187178 | JGI IMG/M metagenome (GOLD analysis project Ga0209170, IMG submission 187178) | Active sludge microbial communities from Klosterneuburg, Austria, studying microevolution and ecology of nitrifiers - Klosterneuburg... | ecosystem: Engineered > WWTP > Aerobic digester >...
TGCGATGTGATGGAGCGGTGATAGACGCGATACGCAAACGGTAGCGTATGTATCGACGGTGAAGTCAGGAAAGGGAAAGGCTCGAAGCAGCGGGCTTGCGTTGTCGATCCCTACGGAGCAGATGACGACACAGATGTTCGAGCAGTTCGCTCAAAATACCGGCCTCGATCAGCATCACGTGAAGAATACGGACACTGCGACACCGGCGGACAATGCATATGCATCGTCATACAGACCTCCTTGATAAAGCATGGGCACGCGGCTCATGCATGGTGAATAGGATCACGCCACCAATGCAGTCTTCGATTCTCTTTGCGCGCACAGGGTGCAAGGAGTCCGTTAGACCGGGAGCATGGCGTGAAGCTGATGTGGACCGATCGATGGAATTGAGAAATGGAGCACTGACGGAAGAGATACAATCTAGCTGTGATGATCACTCACAGAAACTAGATTGAGGATGTAGCGACGTTGTACGGAGTACAACGCGAGAGAAAAGGATGGTTCGGCAAAGCCTACGAAAAAGAATATACGCTTATCGTAGCCAAGACCGAAAAACGAGTCAAGCCCCTCTCGTTAGGAACGCTTCTCCTGCCTTAAAGTCTCCAGCACATCCGAACAGGTACAACACAAAACCATGGAACGTACTACGGAGAAAACCGCTCGGCTTGAGGCTCGCATCACGAAAGAGCAGAAGGCCTTATTCATGAGGGCGGCAGAATTGACTGGCCGCTCCCTGACAGATTTTGTGGTTGCCAGTGCGCGGGAATCCGCCTCACGGACGTTGCGTGAGCATCAGACGTTGATGTTGAGCCCCCTTGACCGCAAAGCCTTTGTCGCAGCCCTCCTCCAGCCGCCGGTACCCGCTGCTGGCCTCCGGAAAGCCGTGGTCCGCTACCAAGAACGTCAGCGTCGCAGCGGCAATACTGGCCGTTAGGAACAAGCCGGCCGCATGGATCGTCGAGCCTCTCGGGAAAGCGCATGATCGCCCGGGCTTTTCGTGCGGCTATGAAGTGCTGGACCGTTATCTACGGCAACAGGCTGGTCAGGATGCGCGCCGGCGGGTGGCCGCGCCATTTGTCCTTGTCCAGGAATCCGAACGCAAGACCATCGTCGGCTACTATACGCTGTCGGCCCTCGGAATCGATCTTCACGACCTACCGGATAGCGTGATCAAGAAACTCCCGTCGTATCCGGTCGTTCCGGTCACTCTTCTTGGGCGCCTCGCGGTGGATCAGCATTACACAGGCCAGGGAGCCGGCGAGTTCTTGTTGGTGGACGCGCTCCTGCGGGCCTAGACGCAATCCTCACAGATTGCCGCCGCGGCGGTTGTCGTGGATGCGATCGATGAGCATGCCGCACGCTTCTACCGACATTTCGGATTCACTCAGTTCCCAGACAAGCCAACCCGGCTTTCCCTTCCGATGAAAACAGTGGCAGAACTGGTTGGTCGTCACTCGCCCTAGAATCCGACGAGAACGTCACGTCATAGCCTGGAAGTCCGGATGAGTTAAGACTGCTCCGGATTCCGGCCAGCAGCCGTTCACTCCCCCAGGCCTTCCCGACCCCATCCGTCCAAACTGCGACCGCTCAACGTCCTCCTACTTGTCCCAAGGCGCTCAGGATGAGCGCAGGTCGGGCATTCGTGTGTCCATCGTGTCAGCCATTGAGGAGGTCCTATGCCCAAGGCACCGATCGCTCTCCATGCCAGTCGCACTGGTAAACCTGCGTCGACCCGCGCGCTCCTCCTCATTGAGCAATTTCGGGCCGCGCTTCAGGACGAACTCCAGAGCCGCACCCCTCGGCAACGCCAGGAGACCGTCTGCGTCCCCTTGACCGACGGTCAACGGCAACACGTGACCGGACGGACACAGTACTATCTCTTTCAATCCGAGGCGATTCCCGCCAACCTCATTGAAGACACGAATCCTTCCCTGGTCCTCATCAGCCAGCGCATTCCATGCCGCATCGTTGGCTTTTCCTCAGACGGCCTCGCCTTGGCGTTCGAAGGCGAGGCCCCGGAGACGATTCCTTCGGCGCATCTCACCTTCGACTCAGTCCGCTTGTTGCAAGCCCTCGACAAACGGCTGCAATCCATCAGCCAGCAGCCGGACGCCTTTGGGGCCGCTCTCGCCCTCAAGGCGTTTGATCCCGATGCCATGGCCACTATCACCTCCCTCGACCGCTTGCCAGAACCCTCAGGCCTCAATCCCGAGCAGGCGCAGGCTTACACCAGTGCCCTCGAACGAGATCTGCTATTTGTCCTGGGCCCTCCCGGTACCGGAAAAACCGCCTTCATCACCGCCTTGAGCCAGGCCTTGTTGGCGCAGCATGGACGGACCCTGATCTGCTCCCCCACCAATACGGCCATCGACAACATCCTGGAACATCTGCTCAGCCAATCCCCCGCCCTCGCCGCCGATCAGGTGATTCGCATCGGCACTCCCAGCCCTGACAGCAGTGATCAGTGCCAAATGGCCAATCTGGAGACGATTGCCCTGACCCACACGCTGCCGCTCGAAGCACGCGCGAAGACCCTGCGCCGCCAACTGCAGGACTTGGATCGAGACCTTCCATACCTCGCCCAGAGTGCGGACTCCGCCAAACACCTGGACACCCATTGGCGGGAATTGCAGACACTGCGTGCGCGACACCAGATGCTCCACGCCGACGAACGTCGGCTGCGAGGACTCCTCACCGAGCGCGCTACGACCATCCAGGACCTTGAAGCCGAGCTTCGAGCCTTTAATGCCGGTCCAGCGTTCCGTCGGCTCTTCGAGCACGGCCACAAAACACGGATCGTCAACGACCTTGCGTGTTTCCGAGACTACCAAGCCGCCGACGAAGTCACGCTCCAGTCCTTGCAATCCCAAGTGCTCCACTCCCAGGTCCGGATCGATACCCTCAATCGCGTCATGGAGCAATTCCGGCAGGACCACCGATTGCCGGATGCCCCGTGGTCACCCGAGCAGATCTGCGCCCTTCATGAGGCCATGCAGGGCATCCGACACGATCTCCAAGACAACCTCGACCGCCTTGAGCGCGAGATCGCTCAGATTGAACAGGCCCTGGTACGTCGCAGCAAACTCGTCGCGACCACGCTGACCCGAACCTACACCTCACGGCTACTCGACGACCAACGTTTCGACACGGTGATCATCGACGAGGCCAGCATGGCCCTGGCCCCGGCACTCTTCTGCACCCTGGCTCTGGCCACTTCGCGGCTGATCATCGTCGGAGACTTCTTGCAACTGGCGCCCATTGCTTCGGCCAAGACCCCGGCCACCAAACACTGGCTGGCCAGGAGCATTTACGATCTGGCCGAGATCAAGTCCGGACGAGATCAGCGCGTGGTGCCCCTCAGCATGCAGTACCGCATGCACCCCGACATCGCGAACGTCAGCCGTCGTCTGTACGCACGCGCAGGACTGAGCTACGTGTCCGCTCCGTCCACGTTGACGGACCGCAGCCAAACCGCCGAGGCCGCGCCGGCGCCAGGGCATTCACTCATCTTCTGCAACACCGAACCCGCGCATCCCGTCACCGTTCGTGACGCAAAAGGCTCTCCTTTCAACCTGTATCACGCGATCCTGGCGGTCTGCTTGGCCCAGGAGGCCCTCTCCACGCCCGGGCATCTGCCGACCGTCAGCATCATTTGTCCTTATCGTGCCCAGGTCAATCTCATTGAACGACTCTTGCGCCTGGAAGAACTCGACGAACTGGTGCGCGTGGGCACCATCCACCGGTTTCAGGGACGGGAGAGCGACGTCGTGATCTTCGATACCGTCACGACGGAGAACGCGACCCGGTCAATGTTGGGCTGGGCCTATGACGATGCGGCCCCGCACAAACTGATCAATGTCGCCCTGACTCGCGCCAAAGGCAAACTAGTCGTCATTGGGCATCATGGGGCGCTCGCCACCCTGCAACACGGTCCTCAGCCGATTCTCTGGGAATGTATCGAAGAGGCCAAGGCAAATGGCTTGCATCTCGCCGCCACGGCCATTCTCCCTGCCATGACCTTCTCGCTGCATGACAGCCCTATCGAATCGGACGCCGTCCTCTCACGGGTGCTCGCACGCACCACCGTGTCACGCGGACAGCTCAAGCCCGTGCCCTCGCGGCACACGTCCCTGGTCCAAGCCTCATAACCGGCGCCACCACACCCCGCAGAGCGGCCGCCGCACTCGCCAGCGGCAGCATGACGACTGCAGGTGGTTGTCACGGAGGTCGATCTCCACCCGACGATCTGCCACGGCCGCATCCAGCAGGAGAACACTCATGGACACCGCACCCACTCCTCGTTCGCTCACCTACGATGAGCAACGCGCCTCGGAAGCCGCCTTTCTCGGCCTCCCTTCGAACCCATCGTGGACACAAGGAGCTCAACGGATCTACGCCCAGCTCACGCAGGCTCTGGCCAAGAAGCAGCCGCAGGCGGAGTTCACGCACGATGGCCTACGCCCTCTTTCTTTCCCACGTCCAGCCGTGCCAGAGACGACCGACAGGACCCCAGACCACTGTCAAGTCTGGCACCTCTCACTGCACGACCCAGCCGAACAACACTTATTCGTGCTGGATCCGCGCCATCCAGTGAAGGACCTCGTCCAGACGATTGAGGCTAAGTGGCCATGTCGCGCCTATCAACTCGATCCCGTCACCTGCGGCGTGTTCGCACTCCTCAACATTTCGCAGGAAGCTTTCAATCAACACCCGGAGCGACAGATCGTCCATTCCTTTATCGCTCCGGCTCCCCAGTCCCCGTCCGCCTAAGACTCGGTCCCATGACTCCGTTTACCTGTCCACCACTGCGGGCAGCAACACAACACACCAGGCCGCACGAAGGCCCGCGTAGCGGGCAGTTATCACACCGTCATGATTCAGGCGCATAGGGTGCTTGAACGAATCACGTGTGCAGGAGGGTATCATGTCCACGTCTCCCCAGACTCCCCAGGAACCGAAGAAACCGTATCGCGACACCAATAAGATCGAGATCGCCGGGCAGCTCGGTCAGAATCCCGAGCTCGTCGCCTTGACCTCTGGCCGCATGATCGTCACCGGCTCACTGGCCTCTCATCGGAACTATGTGAAGGATGGCCAAACGGCCAAGAAGACCAACTGGGTCCCGTTCACGTACCGGGGCGACAACCCAGAAGAGTTCGCCAACGCCTTACGGAAGGGCGATCAGGTGCTCCTCCTCGGAACCCTCGACTACCGCGAATGGATTGACGAGTCCACACAGACCAAGCGCTCCACGTTGGAAGTCGCCGCGTTCGACTACAAACTGGTCCGCGAGGGCAAGCATCACTAAGCCCGTTCGGTGGCCTGCCACCGGGACTCGGATCAGCCTTCGCTGACGGAGTCCCGGTCACGGCCAGGTGGGTAGACGATCCCCACCCATCGCTTGATCGTCCCCGTGGATTCTGCGGACTAACAGAATCATTCATCGACCTGGGAGGGGTTCAGGAAGGTAGGCTTTGAAGCAGCCAGGCGGGTTGGAATCCGCTTACCTCTAAGGAGTAGTGATAATCCCGGTGCGACGGTCAGCGCTTTGCGCGAGATACGCTGGCACACCCCTGAGATCCGGGGGGAGAAAACGCGCCCATGCCTAGATAATGCTCAAGGACGGAGAACCGAATGAAGCCCTGAGTAGGTTCTCCGAGAAGGCTTGTACGCTAGGGTGGAAAGTTGTAGACGGTGCTTCCGAGAAATGAAAAATAGACTTTTGGCGTAATAGCACACCTGAACGCCTCCCATCTCCCATACATGCTCCTCTCCTCAATTCTGGAGGCACTCATGCAGACCTTTCCGCTCCTTGCGATTGCCATCTGCGTGCTCCTTCTGGCAATCGCGGTCGGGCGCGCCTCCCTTCGGCGGGTCTTGCACGATCAACGACGACGGCACTATCAGCGCCACCCACTCTCTCTCGAACTACGACACCTTGCGCCTGCCTGCCGTCCTAATCGGCATCGATCCTGACGCCACGCATCGGCGACCGGGATCTCCTGCTGGCCCTGCGGGCAGCGCCGGTGTTCGCTGACCTTGATGGAGGGCGTATGTCCAAACCCGCTGCGGCCAAATGCTATAGGTTCACCAGTCCCATGAGTGTGGGTATTGCGCTCACCGCTCTCATCCGCGCGTACGGCTATCATTGTCATTCCCCTGAGCCGTATTCCTCGCATGCGTGCGCCTACCTCGTCGAGAATCCACACGATGCAGCGGATACGGGCGGGTACACCGTCACCCGCAAACAAGAGAGTGCCGATGAGTACCTGTTGACCATCCACCGCACCACCGCGTCTCATTTACGGACCATCATAGAGCGGGCGCGGGCCGAGACCGCGGCACACTCCAATATTCAGATCGTGTCATCGCGCCGCGCAAAACCCCGGGCGGCTGCCTAACTACGCAGCCGCTAGGTCGCACCTCGACCGTACGCCTATTGCGCAAATCACCATACCTCAGGGCTGCCGTGATATTGGGCCGGACCCGCGGGCCAACTGCGCGGGCAGGGGATCGGCAGGTGTCACACAGGAGGTCCAGTATGATCCCACACGACACTCCTCCTCCGGCCCAACACGCAAGCGAGAAGGCCCGACGGCTTGCCGACGCGTTTGTCGGTCTGCTGGCACAGTTCGGATACACAGCGACGCTTGGTGCCGTGGTCAACTACGGACAAAAAGTCTCGCTCTCTCATCCCTCGTTGTCCCACACCCTGTGCGCGGTCATCTATGTGGGAAAGGAGAAAGCCTCGTTCGTGAAAGAAGGCAAGAACTGGCCGGATGGGTTGTACGACTCACTGCTTCATAAGTTTCGTACGCTGCTTGAGCCAGAACTCATGGTTTCCACGGCTCCCATCGCACAGTCGGCTGGATCGACCGTCGCCTATGTCGATGGCTCCTATTGCGAGGAAGACCGCAGCGCACACATTGGCTGGGCCTTCGAAATTTGGCGGGATGGCGAGTCCATCGACGGCCAGGCCGGGTCCATCTCCCACCCCGATGCGTTGAGTCTTAGAAATGTCGCCGGGGAATGTCACGCGGTCGAACAGGTCCTGGAATGGTGTCGGGCCAATGACTGTACGGAGATCGAGATTCGGTTTGACTACATAGGACTGGCGAATTGGGCGAACGGCACCTGGCGGACCAATGCGGTCCAGACACAACGTTATCGTGAGCGAGTGGAATCTTCCGGCGTCCGAATCACGTGGACCAAAGTGCAGGCGCATACCGGAGAGTACGGCAATACACGCGTCGACTATTTCGCGCGCCACGCAGCCACCCATCACGCCTTTTTCCCTGAGCTACCCGTTTCCATCCTGCCCGCACACTTTCGCCGCTCACGGACAGCCCCGGTTTCTTGCCGGTAATACAGCGGCAGATGGCTGAGTGAATCTCTTCGCCAAATCGGCAGACAGGTCCAGTCCCGGCCCGCTACGCGGGCAGGCCGCCTCGGCATGGGCACTCGTATGAATCACGCTGTAGAGACACGTCTGTCGGGAGGCTGTTATGCGTATGCTCGCTCTTGTGATGCTCATCCTCGTTCTCGGGGTTCATTCCAATCTTGCGAAGGCGGAGGAGCTCACCCCTAACACCCTCCCGACCATCGAGCAGCCGCTTACAGAGATGCCGTTCGTTGAAGGACAAGGCGCGAGTTATTCTGTGTCGGACCAGACGCGCGCCTGTCGTCAGGCGTTACCCAAAGCGCAACTGGCCCTTGCCAAAAGCCACGCGCACATGCTCCGGACGCTGGCGGTACGTCCGACATCCGATCCGCTCATCGACATTACGAACCGCTATGATCGCCACACTCGGATCTGTACGGTCACCATTCGGCTCACCTGGCCCACGGTCTACACCTACCCTCCGGTGAAGCTGGCCACTGATTACCGCGTTCCGACACCCTAACAGCTCGATTCCCAAGGCTCATAGCACGCTTCGCGTAGGTGAACTCTTCGAGGAGGTCCTATGAAACGAGTCGTACTCGTATCGGGCAGTCGCGACTTTCCTTCCAAAGCATTACTCATGGACGTGATGCGGCAGTCGTTCCGTGCGGGGGATTGTCTGATCCATGGCTGTGCCCGAGGAGTCGACTCCTGGGCGGAGGAAGCCGCACGTTCAGCCGGAGTGCCCGTGTCCCGCCGTCCGGCAGACTGGGACCGATATGGAAAACGGGCTGGTATGCTCCGAAACACCGCCATGCTGGCTGAAACCCTCGCGGCGCCGTCGTATCTGATCCTGATCTTTTGGGATGGCCAGTCGCGCGGGACCAAACACATGATCGATGCGTGTCAGGCCAGAGGCGCCGCCTACTCTGTCGTCCGTCCATAGCTCGTGTGTGGCTCCCTATTGCGGCTCGCTACGCTCGCAGGGTCGACCCCATGTGACTGTTCACCACAAGGAGGAATCCATGGGACACACCGGCTTTCATTTACCCGCATCTGAAACCTTGAAACTGCGTACGTTCCGTCACGTGACGGATCAGCAGTCTGTCGATGCCTTGGCTCGTCTCCGTGCGCGTGACCGCGAGGCGGAGAAGAACAACGTCGGGGCGATTGCCCGTGCGATCCGAGCTGGACAGTCGCGCATCACGCTGTGACGGCTCGCCCCACGTTCACTCCAGCGTAGCTGTGCTCTTCCAGAAGAAGACAGACGGCATACGGCGGACAGGACCAATCGGTTCTGTCCGCGCTCCTCTCCACGTCGCTCCCAAACCAGCAGAGGCCTTCGGCAGGGGAACTCGCTTGGTGGCCACTCACCAAAGGAGCCGAGGATGACACGATTGGATCGAGGACAGATCGGGAAAGCCAACGGCATCGATATTACGGTGAAGAGCAGCCGTGGCCCGTTTCGGGCGTTCGCGCCGACCTGGGACATGGTCATGGGGCACAAACGGCGGGAACTGTCGGACGAGGAATATATTGCCCGCTACCGGCCGATCCTTGATCGTGTCCCGCTTGCAGTCTGGACGGCGCTCGCCGCGAGGCCTGCCTGCACCTTCCTGTGTTATTGTCCCCCGGGAGTCTTTTGCCACAGTCATGTAGCGATTGAGTATGCGCTCGCGCGATTTCCGGACTGGTTCGTCGACGGCAGGGCCTCGGCCTCTATACCACGGCGGTACACATTGTAGCCGTAGGGCCGGCGCGAGCATACGCTCGCGCCGGCAGAACCTCTCTCATTGTGACAAGGTGATGTCCCGCTTCAAGATCTCGATCCACCACCCGAGCCAGTTACCGTGAATCGCCGCTGCGCCAAACGCTACTCCTGCCAGAACTAAGATCAGATGATCGGCGAATCCAAACGGCTTCCATCGCGCCAGCACCCACCGCTCCCGATTCGTGGCATACCATGGCCACCACAAAGGTACACCCCCGCTCAATGCATCTAAGACCAGGTGGCTCCCCCAACCGGTCAACCCCGCTTCAATCCACCTCCAGGGCATATCGAAAATCAAAGCCAGGGAGGCGGCCGTCATGACTCCGACCAACGAATGGCTATAGGTGCGATGGCCCACCAACCCCTTGAACCATTTGGCCAAGAGAAACACTCGATAGCCAATGGTCGATTGCGGCTCGTCGATATCCGGGAAAAGCCCAGCTCCCGCTGAGATCAACAGTACGGTGGGGTCTGGTCCAAAGAGCCAGGCTGCTATTGCGGCTGGTACCAGGCAATGCGTACGCCCCATCATGCGTCACCTGCATTCTGCAGGTGACGCGCATCTTCTTCCCGCCCGATCCATTGCACCTCCCCGGCAAGCGAGGCTTTCTTGGCCTGGCGGTAAGCCCGCGACCGTAGTTTCGCTTTGACCATGCGAATCCGAGCCCGGACCACATGCTCTGCATTGAGTCCCATCTGACGCTGCTTCCTCACCAGATTATTCAGTGCCCGCGCCGAGTACTCCGGATACTTGAGGATCATCTGTTCGATATACCGGTCTAACCCTCGAAACCGTCGCTTGATCCTGGGCGTATCTTCATCCAACAGGATATTGAGCCAGAGACCAATCAAGCGTGGCGCTCGGACTCTCGCCTCATGCAACAACTCGTAGAACCGATTCATGTAGTCTTCGTGCAATGCTCCCCATCGTTGTCGTGGCATAGAAGCCTCCCGGGGGAGGTATTACCGGATACAGTAGGCCGTCAGGGGGCGAGTGGGGAGACGGTGACAAGTCTCAATATAAGACACCATATATGCATCCGGTATACGAAATGCGTACGCGCCGGTCCTGTCGCACCCTGCTCCCGCTGCGTACGCCGGTGTCAGCCGGCACGATCGTGATAGGCATCCGCCGAGGGAGTCTTGGAAGCGCTCTGGCAGGGCTTCCGGACAGACCGGGCCAAGGCTCTGCCCCGACGCACTCCCCAGCAATCCGCCTGATAGGTGTACGACATTGTCTGTGTTAGGGAGGCCTGACTCCCCCACACAGCCATGGATGTCGAGCCGATACAGTGAAGTCGTTGATAACCTGCGGCGTTTTAGTTTGGGTGTGTGTACGCATGACAACGGAATGTCTTACTTATTTGTCTGACATGTATGACAAATCGATTTGGTGGTATGCGAGCCCGTTCGAGGTCCACGAAGCCAGTAATACATCCCTAGCTGAGTGGGACCAATCTGAACCGCATGACGAACGGAGGCTGTGTATGAGCAAGGCGAACGTTGAACAACCGAAGGCGTCTCGTGGACGGCAACGCACCGCGTCATCGGCTCCCTGGGTCGCGATCGACGTCGGGTATGGGTACACAAAGATCTCGACTCAAGAGGGCCAGGCGCATGTGTTTCCGTCTCTCGTGGCGCCGGCGGAGCTCTCCAATATCGACTTAAGCTTGTCCGATCCACAGGAGACCGTAAAGCTTGAGGGCGCGGAGTACATTGTGGGCCAGGCGGCAGTGTCCCGAGGGTTTCGCTTTAGCGAGGAATATGACGGCTGGTGGATGACGACGCGCTACAAAGCGCTGCTGCACTATGCCGGCGCCAACTTCGTTCCGCCAGGCTCCCGCATCGTGACCGGTATTCCCCTGCATATCTTCGGCTCTCAGCGAGCCCAGCAGCAAATCAGCGACGTCTTCCGGAAAGCGCTCAAGGCGCCTGCCGTGGCAGTCCTGCCTCAGGGATTCGGCGCGCTGTGCCTCGCGATCAGTACAAACTCCGCTCTTGCGCAAGGACGGGTGGCCTTGATCGATATCGGCAGCCGCACGACGGAACTCATTTGTTTCTCCGATGGACAGTACCTGAATCACGAATCGGCGGGGGTCGTGTTGGGGGTCGGACAGGTGTATACGCAAGTCGCCCAGAAGCTCTCTTCTCAGCATCAGCGACAGATCGATGCCTACGAGGTCGACTGGGCGTTGCGCGAGGGAAAACCGATCAAGATTAAGGGTGGCGTGGTTGAGCGGAAAGCCTTAGAGACGCTAGTGCAACACTACGTGCGACCGTTGGCCACCAGGCTCCACAACGAGATGACGCGACTGTGGAAAGAAGGCGCGCCAGGCGTCGATTATTTGCTCTACTGTGGTGGCGGATCGGCCCTCCTTGCTCCCTATCTTGGCCACTTCCGAGACGACTATACGATTTTGCCGGACAGTCAGTTCACTAATGCGGCCGGCTACCTTGAATATATCCGCCTTACCACCCAGGATCAGACACGTGCGCAGGATCAGGGGTCCGCGCCCGTTCAACAGGACGACGCTTCGGCACAGAAGGCGTCGCATGCCTAGGGTCACGGTCTATTTTTCAGAGAAGTCGGCGGAGGATATGCGCCTCTTTCGGTGGCTGGTCCGACTCCCACCATATCAACGCGGACGCAACTTCAAGCGGTTGGCGTTGGCTCGCCTCATCAATGGGGCGGGCCGTTCGCGGTCGAAACGGGTAGGAGAGCCGGCTCAGACAGTACCGAAGGCCAAGATCCGTGACGCACACATCCCTTCGACCTCCACATTCATGCCGGTGAGCCTCGCGGAAACTCAGGCCGCGTTCTTGCGGGCGATCAAAAAACCGTAACGTTGCCGCCCGTTGAGGCCGATTCTTGATTCCAGGGTTGTAAATCGAAGGGAATAGATTTCGGCTATACTTTCGTCAATTTGATGATTCTGCTTGCGAGCTGGACAAGACTAGACCAGGACCCTCGCCTTAAAAGAGCCCCAGGGGACAAATAAAAT
>Ga0209170_1001012_pt1 | contig 12097 bp, 10 predicted proteins | sample KloWWTKNB14_bulk_FD_187178 | JGI IMG/M metagenome (GOLD analysis project Ga0209170, IMG submission 187178) | Active sludge microbial communities from Klosterneuburg, Austria, studying microevolution and ecology of nitrifiers - Klosterneuburg... | ecosystem: Engineered > WWTP > Aerobic digester >...
CAAGCCGCTCAAGAAGAAGGAGATCTCGAAGCTCATCAACGAGGCCTTCCGGCGCGTCGGCATCCGCGAGACGGTGATCTTCGCCGACAAGCTCATGTACACGGGCTTCGGCTACGCCACGCGCGCTGGGCTCTCCATCTGCGTCGACGACCTCCTCATCCCGACGCAGAAGTCGACGATCATCGACGAGAGCGAGCGGGAGGTGAAGGAGATCGAGCGCCAGTACACCTCCGGCCTCGTGACGCAGGGCGAGCGCTACAACAAGGTCGTCGACATCTGGGGCCGCGCCGGCGACCAGATCGCCAAGGCCATGATGGAGCAGCTCGGCAGCGAGAAGACCGTCGACCGCAAGGGCAAGGAGGTCTCGCAGGAGTCCTTCAACGCCATCTACATGATGGCGGACTCCGGCGCCCGCGGCTCCGCCGCGCAGATCCGGCAGCTCGCCGGGATGCGCGGCCTGATGGCCAAGCCGGACGGCTCGATCATCGAGACCCCCATCACCGCGAACTTCCGCGAGGGGCTGAACGTCCTGCAGTACTTCATCTCGACCCACGGCGCGCGCAAGGGCCTCGCGGACACGGCGCTCAAGACCGCCAACTCCGGCTACCTCACCCGGCGCCTGGTCGACGTCACCCAGGACCTGGTGGTGATCGAGGACGACTGCGGCACGACCCAGGGCATGGCCATGAAGGCGCTGGTCGAGGGCGGCGAGGTGGTCGAGGCCCTGCGCGAGCGCATCCTCGGCCGCGTCACGGCGACCGACGTCGTGCACCCGGAATCGCAGCAGGTCGTCATCGCCGCCGGCACGCTCCTCGACGAGGCCTGCGTGGAGAGGATCGAGTCCCTCGGCGTCGACGAGGTGAAGGTGCGCACGCCGCTCACCTGCGACACCCGGTACGGGATCTGCGCGAAGTGCTACGGCCGCGACCTCGGCCGCGGCTCGCTCGTGAACGTCGGCGAGGCGGTCGGCGTCATCGCCGCCCAGTCGATCGGCGAGCCGGGCACCCAGCTCACGATGCGCACCTTCCACATCGGCGGCGCGGCCTCCCGCGCGGCGGTGGCGAGCGCCGTGGAAGCCAAGTCCAACGGCGTCGTGCGCTTCGCGCCGACGATGCGCTACGTCACCAACGCCCGCGACGAGCAGATCGCGATCTCGCGCAACGGCGAGATCATCATCGCCGACGACAACGGCCGCGAGCGCGAGCGGCACAAGGTGCCCTATGGCGCGACCCTCGCGGTCCGCGACGGGGCGAAGGCCAAGGCCGGCCACGTGCTCGCCACGTGGGACCCGCTGACCCGCCCGATCATCACGGAGTACGCCGGCGAGGTCCGCTTCGAGAACGTCGAGGAGGGGGTCACCGTCGCCAAGCAGATCGACGAGACCACGGGCCTGTCCAGCCTCGTCGTGATCGACCCGAAGCGCAAGGCGGGTGCGGCGGCCAAGGGGCTGCGCCCGGCCGTGAAGCTCCTGGGCGACAAGGGCAAGGAGGTGAAGCTCGCCGGCAGCGACACGCCGGTGAACTACACGTTCCAGATCGGCGCCATCATCACCGTGAAGAACGGCCAGCAGCTCGCCGTGGGCGACGTGCTCGCCCGCATCCCGCAGGAGTCGTCCAAGACCCGCGACATCACCGGGGGCCTGCCGCGCGTGGCCGAGCTCTTCGAGGCGAGGAGCCCGAAGGACGCCGGCCTCCTGGCCGAGATCACCGGGACGGTCTCCTTCGGCAAGGACACCAAGGGCAAGCAGCGCCTGATCATCACCGACTTCGACGGCGCCGCCCACGAGTACCTCATCCCGAAGGACAAGCACATCTCGGTGCACGACGGCCAGGTCGTCAACAAGGGCGAGATGATCGTCGACGGGCCGGCCGACCCTCACGACATCCTGCGCCTGCAGGGGATGGAGGCGCTCGCGCGCTACATCATCGACGAGGTGCAGGACGTCTACCGCCTCCAGGGCGTGAAGATCAACGACAAGCACATCGAGGTGATCGTCCGCCAGATGCTGCGGCGCGTGCAGATCGCCTCCCCCGGCGACACCCGCTTCATCACCGGGGAGCAGGTCGAGCGCGCCGAGGTGCTGGCGGAGAACGACCGGGTCCGGGCCGACGGGAAGACGGCCGCGACCTTCGACTACATGCTGCTCGGGATCACCAAGGCGTCACTGTCGACCGACTCCTTCATCTCGGCGGCCTCCTTCCAGGAGACCACCCGGGTGCTCACGGAGGCGGCCATCATGGGCAAGAAGGACGACCTGCGCGGCCTGAAGGAGAACGTGATCGTCGGCCGGCTCATCCCCGCGGGGACGGGCCTCGCCTACCACTCCACCCGCAAGAAGGACACCGACCCGCAGGCCGGCGCCGGGGGCTCGTTCGGCTTCTCCCTGGACGAGTCCGACGTCGGCAGCGAGCAGGTTGCTTGACGCGAATGGCCTAAACCCCTAAACTTGAGAGCTTTTTTCCGGCGCCCAAATCCGCGACAGGGCGCCGGAGTCGGGCTTCCGGGAGGGGGCCCGAACGACTACTGGACGAAAAAACATGCCCACGATCAATCAGTTGCTTCGCAAACCGCGCCAGAAGACCGTCACCAAGAGCAAGGTGCCGGCGCTGGGCGGCAGCCCCCAGAAGCGGGGGGTCTGCACGCGCGTGTACACCACGACCCCGAAGAAGCCGAACTCGGCCCTGCGGAAGGTGGCCAAGGTGCGGCTCACCAACGGCTACGAGGTGATCAGCTACATCGGCGGGGAGGGCCACAACCTCCAGGAGCACTCGGTCGTGCTGATCCGCGGCGGTCGCGTGAAGGACCTGCCGGGCGTGCGCTACCACATGGTCCGCGGCAGCCTCGACACCGCGGGCGTCAAGGACCGCAAGCAGTCGCGCTCCAAGTACGGCGCCAAGCGGCCGAAGGCCGCGTGACCTGACAGCCGGCCGAAGGCCGGCGTGACAGACATTTACCGAACGGATAGAGACCTATGCCCCGCCGCAGAGAAGTCCCGAAGCGCGAGATCCTCCCGGATCCCAAGTTCAAGAGCGAGGAAGTCGCCAAGTTCATCAACGTGCTGATGACGCGCGGCAAGAAGAGCGTGGCCGAGCGGATCATGTACGGGGCGCTCGACCAGATCCAGAAGAAGTCGGGCAAGGATCCCTTCGAGGTGTTCGGCGCGGCGATCAACAACGTGAAGCCGATGGTGGAGGTGAAGAGCCGCCGCGTCGGTGGCGCCAACTACCAGGTGCCGGTCGAGGTCCGCCCCATCCGACGCACCGCGCTCGCCATGCGCTGGCTGCGCGAGGCCGCCCGCAAGCGCGGCGAGAAGAGCATGGGCCAGCGCCTCGCCAACGAGCTGCTCGAGGCGGCCGAGGGCCGCGGCGGCGCGGTGAAGAAGCGCGAGGAAGTGCACCGCATGGCCGAGGCGAACAAGGCCTTCGCCCACTACCGCTTCTAGCGACCAGGAAACCCGCCGCGAGCCGCCACAAGGGGTTCGGCGGCATCGAGACAGAAAGCACACCGTGGCCCGCAAGACACCCATCGAACGCTACCGCAACATCGGGATCTCGGCGCACATCGACGCCGGCAAGACCACGACGACGGAGCGGATCCTCTTCTACACCGGCGTCTCGCACAAGCTGGGCGAGGTGCACGACGGCGCGGCCGTCATGGACTGGATGGAGCAGGAGCGCGAGCGCGGCATCACGATCACCTCGGCCGCCACGACCTGCTTCTGGAAGGGCATGGACGGCCAGTTCCCCGAGCACCGGGTGAACATCATCGACACCCCCGGCCACGTCGACTTCACGATCGAGGTCGAGCGCTCCATGCGCGTGCTGGACGGCGCCTGCATGGTGTACTGCGCCGTCGGCGGCGTGCAGCCGCAGTCGGAGACGGTGTGGCGGCAGGCCAACAAGTACGGCGTGCCCCGCCTCGCGTTCGTGAACAAGATGGACCGCACCGGCGCCAACTTCTTCAAGGTCCACGACCAGATGAAGGCGCGCCTCAAGGCGAACCCGGTCCCCATCCAGGTCCCCATCGGGGCCGAGGACGAGTTCGAGGGCGTTGTCGACCTCATCCGCATGAAGGCGATCTACTGGGACGAGTCGTCCCAGGGCATGAAGTTCGATCTGCGCGACATCCCGGCCGGCCTCGCCGACACCGCGAAGCAGTGGCACGAGCGGATGGTCGAGAGCGCGGCCGAGGCCGACGAAACGCTCATGAACAAGTACCTGGATTCCGGGGGGCTCTCCATAGAGGAGATCAAGAAGGGCCTGCGCGCCCGCACCATCGCGGGCGAGATCGTGCCCATGATGTGCGGCTCGGCCTTCAAGAACAAGGGCGTTCAGGCCATGCTCGACGCCGTGATCGAGTTCCTGCCCGCGCCGACGGACATCCCGCCGGTCAAGGGCGAGCTGGAGAACGGCGGCGAGACCCAGCGCCGCGCCGCCGACGACGAGCCCTTCTCCGGGCTCGCGTTCAAGATCATGACGGACCCCTTCGTGGGCCAGCTGATCTTCTTCCGCGTCTACTCCGGCGTGGTCAATTCCGGCGACACGATCTTCAACCCGGTGAAGGGCAAGAAGGAGCGCCTCGGCCGCATCCTGCAGATGCACGCCAACCAGCGCGAGGAGATCAAGGAGGTGCGCGCGGGCGACATCGCCGCCGCCGTGGGCCTTCGCGAGGCGACCACGGGCGACACGCTCTGCCACCCGGACCACGTGATCGTCCTCGAGCGCATGGTGTTCCCGGAGCCGGTGATCTCGCAGGCGGTGGAACCCAAGACCAAGGCCGACCAGGAGAAGATGGGCATCGCCCTGAACCGCCTGGCCCAGGAAGACCCCTCCTTCCGCGTCCGCACGGACGAGGAGAGCGGCCAGACCATCATCGCCGGCATGGGCGAGCTGCACCTGGAGATCCTCGTCGACCGCATGCGGCGCGAGTTCGGCGTCGAGGCGAGCGTGGGCAAGCCCCAGGTCGCCTACCGCGAGACGATCAGGAAACCGGTGAAGGACGTCGAGGGCAAGTTCATCAAGCAGTCCGGCGGTCGTGGCCAGTACGGCCACGTGGTGCTGAACCTCGAGCCGCAGGAACCCGGCAAGGGCTTCGAGTTCGTGGACGCGATCAAGGGGGGCGTGGTGCCCCGCGAGTACATCCCGGCGGTGGAGAAGGGCCTGCGCGAGACGCTGCCGGCGGGCGTGCTGGCCGGCTACCCGGTCGTGGACGTGAAGGTGACGCTGCACTACGGCTCGTACCACGAGGTGGACTCCAACGAGAACGCCTTCAAGATGGCCGCCTCGATCGGCTTCAAGGAGGGCATGCGTCGGGCGAGCCCGGTGCTCCTCGAGCCGATGATGGCGGTCGAGGTCGAGACGCCCGAGGACTACGCCGGCAACGTCATGGGCGACCTCTCCTCGCGGCGCGGCATGGTGCAGGGAATGGACGACATGCCAGGCGGCGGCAAGGTGATCAAGGCCGAGGTCCCGCTCTCGGAGATGTTCGGCTACTCGACGAGCCTTCGCTCGGCGACCCAGGGCCGCGCCACCTACACCATGGAATTCAAGCACTACTCCGAGGCGCCGAAGAACGTCGCCGAAGCGATCATCAACCAGAAAGCTGCAGCCTGATATTCACGAGGAACCGAAATGGCAAAGGGCAAGTTTGAGCGGACGAAGCCGCACGTGAACGTGGGGACGATCGGCCACGTGGACCACGGGAAGACGACGCTGACGGCGGCGATCACCTCGGTGCTTTCGAAGAAGTTCGGGGGCGAGGCGAAGGCCTATGACCAGATCGACAACGCGCCGGAGGAGAAGGCGCGGGGGATCACGATCAACACGGCGCACGTGGAGTACGAGACGGCCAACCGGCACTATGCGCACGTGGACTGCCCGGGCCACGCGGACTACGTGAAGAACATGATCACGGGGGCGGCGCAGATGGATGGGGCGATCCTGGTGGTGTCGGCGGCCGACGGCCCGATGCCGCAGACGCGCGAGCACATCCTGCTGGCGCGCCAGGTGGGGGTGCCGTACATCATCGTGTACATGAACAAGGCGGACATGGTCGACGACAAGGAGCTGCTGGAGCTTGTCGAGATGGAGGTTCGCGAGCTCTTGTCGAAGTACAAGTTTCCGGGGGACAAGACGCCGATCGTGATCGGCTCGGCGCTGAAGGCGCTGGAGGGCGAGGATTCGGAGCTGGGGACGCAGTCGATCTTCAAGCTGGCCGATGCGCTGGACAGCTACATTCCGACGCCGGAGCGCGCGATCGACGGGGCGTTCCTGATGCCGGTGGAGGACGTGTTCTCGATCTCGGGGCGCGGCACTGTGGTGACGGGCCGGGTGGAGCGCGGGATCGTGCGGGTGGGCGAGGAGCTGGAGATCGTGGGCCTGCGTGCGACGGTGAAGACGGTGTGCACGGGGGTGGAGATGTTCAGGAAGCTCCTGGACCAGGGGCAGGCGGGCGACAACATCGGGGTGCTGCTGCGCGGCACCAAGCGCGAGGAGGTGGAGCGCGGGCAGGTGCTGGCCAAGCCGGGCTCGATCACGCCGCACACGAAGTTCGAGTGCGAGGTGTACGTGCTGTCGAAGGAGGAGGGTGGGCGGCACACGCCGTTCTTCAACGGCTACCGTCCGCAGTTCTACTTCCGCACGACGGACGTGACGGGGTCGCTGGAGCTGCCGTCGGGGGTGGAGATGGTGATGCCCGGCGACAACATCAAGATGACGGTGACGCTGATCGCGCCGATCGCCATGGAGGAGGGGCTTCGCTTCGCCATCCGCGAGGGCGGCCGCACCGTCGGCGCCGGCGTCGTCTCCAAGATCCTGGAGTAAACGAGTTCGAAGGTTAGGCCAGTAGCTCAATTGGCAGAGCGGCGGTCTCCAAAACCGCAGGTTGGGGGTTCGAGACCCTCCTGGCCTGCCACCCGGTGGCAGAGGAAATGGCAGAAAAGATAAAGATTGCGGTTGCGGCGCTGGTCGCGGTGGCGGGCCTCTGGGGCTTCTACGCCATCGCCGACCAGGCCACCATCGTGCGCCTGGGCGTGCTCTTCGGCGCGTTCGCGCTCGCCACGGGCATCATGTGGTTCACGCAGGCCGGCCGCACCTTCGCCGTCTTCTCCCGGGAGTCCTGGGAAGAGTCGAAGCGGGTCGTGTGGCCCTCCCGCAAGGAGACCCTGCAGACGACCGGCATCGTGTTCGCCTTCGTCTTCGTGATGGCCATGATGCTCTGGATGATCGACGCGGGGCTGCTCTGGGTCACCCAGAAGCTCCTCGGGCAGGGGGGCTGACATGACCATGCGCTGGTACGTCGTGCACGCCTACTCAGGCCAGGAGAAGAGCATCCAGCAGGCGCTCATCGACCGGATCAAGCGGTCGGGCATGGCCGAGAAGTTCGGCCAGGTCCTCGTCCCCACCGAGGAGGTGGTGGAGATGAAGAGCGGGCAGAAGGCCCTCTCCGAGCGCCGGTTCTTCCCGGGCTACATCCTCGTCCAGATGGAGATGACGGACGACACGTGGCACCTCGTGAAGAGCACGCCGAAGGTGACCGGCTTCATCGGGGGCACGGCGATGAAGCCGACGCCCATCTCGGAGAAGGAGGTCGAGAACATCCTGCACCAGGTGCAGGAGGGCGTGGAAAAGCCCAAGCCCAAGGTCCTCTTCGAGGTGGGCGAGTCCGTCCGCGTGACGGAGGGGCCGTTCACGGACTTCAACGGCAACGTCGAGGAAGTGAACTACGAGAAGAGCAAGATCCGGGTCTCGGTGCTCATCTTCGGCCGCTCCACCCCGGTGGAGCTGGATTTCGGCCAGGTCGAGAAGGCCTGAAGCTTTTTTCGCCGCCCCTGAGGGCGGCGCGCGGTGGCCGGGCGCGGTTCCCGGCCGAAACTGACGGGGAGGGCGCGATCCGGTCGCGTCCGCTTGAACCCGAGGAGTGCCATCGTGGCAAAGAAGATCGTCGGCTTCATCAAGCTGCAAGTGCCTGCGGGCAAGGCGAACCCCTCGCCGCCCATCGGCCCCGCGCTCGGCCAGCGCGGCCTCAACATCATGGAGTTCTGCAAGGCCTTCAACGCGCAGACCCAGAAGGTCGAGCCGGGCCTGATGCTCCCGGTCGTCATCACGGCGTTCGCGGACAAGAGCTTCACGTTCATCATCAAGACGCCGCCGGCGCCCGTCCTCATCAAGAAGGCGCTCAAGCTCGAGAAGGGCTCGAGCAAGCCGCACTCCGACAAGGTCGGCAAGCTCACGCGCGCCCAGGCCGAGGAGATCGCGAAGACCAAGATGCCGGACCTCACCGCGGCGGACCTCGACGCGGCCGTGCGCACCATCGCCGGCAGCGCCCGCAGCATGGGCGTCGAAGTGGAAGGAGCCTGACCATGTCCAAGCGCGTGAAGAACATCACGGCCCTCGTCGACCGCTCGAAGGCCTACGCCATCTCCGAGGCGCTCGACCTCGCCAAGAAGACCGCGACCGCGAAGTTCGACGAGTCGATCGACGTCGCCGTGAACCTCGGCATCGACGCGAAGAAGTCCGACCAGGTGGTGCGCGGCAGCGTCGTGCTGCCTCGCGGCACGGGCAAGAAGGTCCGCGTCGCCGTGTTCGCGCAGGGCGCGAACGCCGAGGCGGCGAAGGCGGCCGGCGCCGACGTCGTCGGCTTCGACGACCTTGCGGAGAAGATCAAGGGCGGCTTCATGGAGTTCGACGTGGTGATCGCCTCGCCGGACGCGATGAAGGTCGTCGGCCCCCTCGGCCAGGTCCTGGGTCCCCGCGGCCTCATGCCGAACCCCAAGGTCGGGACCGTCACCCCCAACGTCGCCGAGGCGGTGAAGAACGCCAAGGCCGGCCAGGTCCAGTACCGCGCCGACAAGGCGGGCATCGTCCAGTGCACGATCGGGCGCGCGTCCTTCCCCCTGGAGGCGCTGGCGGAGAACTTCGAGGCCCTCCTCGGGGCGATCAACAAGTCGAAGCCCTCGTCTTCCAAGGGCGTCTACCTCAAGAAGGTGTCCGTCTCCAGCACCATGGGCGTCGGCATCCGCGTCGATCATTCGGGCCTTGCCGGCGCTTCGGCCGGCGCGGCGCAGTAGCTTTGGGCCGCCGACGGCCCGCGAGGGCCGGCGGCGGGTTATCCAAGACCGTAGGCGCCCCCGGGGGACCCAGCTTGCTGGGGCCGCCAGCGCAAGGGGGCTCAATCGAGGGGTGATGCCCCGAAGCCTACGCAGATAGCGAACCCAAGACAGGATCCTCACGCGCCCTCCGGGCGCAACCGGTCTCCTGACGAAAGGTCGCTATGGGTGGTGCGGCGCCGCGCGGGCATTCCCAAGGGCCGGCGCGCGCGACGCACCGAACAGCAGAAGGAGAAAGACCTTGAGTCTGAATCTAGAAGGCAAGAAGGAAGTCGTGGCGGAGGTTTCCGCCCGTCTGGCCGACGCGCAAGTCCTCGTGCTTGCCGAGTACCGCGGCCTGCCGGTCGAGAAGATCACGCAGCTTCGCGCGAGAGCGCGCGCTTCCGGCGTCTACCTTCGCGTGCTGAAGAACACCCTCGCGCGCCGCGCGGTCCAGGGAACGCCGTTCGAGAAGCTGGCCGACCGGATGGTCGGTCCGCTCGCCTACGGCATGTCCAAGGACCCCGTGGCGGCGGCGAAGGTGCTCCACGCCTACGCGAAGGAAAACGACAAGCTCGTCATCAAGGGCGGGGCGATGCCCGGCCAGGTGATGGACGCGAAGGAAGTGGGCGCCCTCGCGACGCTCCCGGGCCGCGAGGAGCTCCTCGCGATGCTCATGGGGACGATGCAGGCGCCGGTCGCGAAGTTCGTCCAGACGCTGAACGAGGTGCCGTCGAAGTTCGTGCGGACCCTCGCCGCCGTGCGCGACCAGAAGGAAAAGCAGGCTGCCTGACCGCCGCGAACCCATTTCAACGATCGAACCGAAACAGGAGAACGAAACATGGCTATCGCCAAGCAGGAAATCCTCGACGCAATCTCCAGCATGACCGTCCTCGAGCTCTCGCAGCTCATCAAGGACATGGAGGAGAAGTTCGGCGTGTCAGCCGCCGCCGCCACCGTGGCCGTCGCGGCCCCGGCCGCGGGTGGCGCCGCCGCCGCTGCCGCGGAGGAGAAGACCGAGTTCACCGTCGTCCTCGCCGCCGCCGGCGAGAACAAGGTGAACACCATCAAGGCCGTGCGCGAAGTCACGGGCCTGGGCCTGAAGGAGGCCAAGGACCTCGTCGACGGCGCGCCGAAGCCCGTGAAGGAAGGCGTGAACAAGGCCGACGCCGACGCCATCAAGAAGAAGCTGGAAGAGGCTGGCGCGAAGGTCGAGGTCAAGTAACGACCCGCCGGCGCGAACGCCACGGCAGGGAGCGGCACCGGGGAACCGGCGCCGCTCCCGCGCCGCGCCAGATGCCAGACGCAAGCCCCTGCGGGCTTGCGTCTGCCTTCTGAAGCGACTGCAGGAGGCGAGGTTTGGTCGGGCCGCTATCCTCACCTGCCCCAACGGGCCGGGGACCGGAGCGGCTGTCCGCCAGCGGCTGGTAGGGGCCAGCCACCAGGCCATGAGCAATGCACCAGTCGGGTGCACGGGCGCGCCATCGCGCCCGCGGGATTCACGGAGCCATCATGACCTACACGTTCACCGAGAAGAAGCGCATTCGCAAGAGCTTCGCCAAGCGGGCGGCCGTCCTCGACGTGCCTTTCCTGCTCGCCACGCAGCTCGACTCCTACACCGACTTCCTCCAGGCCGAGGTTCCCCCGGCCGGGCGCCTCGACGCCGGCCTCCAGTCGGCCTTCACGTCGGTCTTCCCGATCTCCAGCCACTCCGGCAACGCGAGGCTCGAGTTCGTGAGCTACGCGCTGGGCGAGCCGCCCTTCGACGTCGTGGAGTGCCAGCAGCGCGGCCTCACCTTCGCGAGCCCGCTGCGCGCGAAGGTCCGGCTCATCATCATGGACCGCGAGGCGACCAAGCCCACGGTGAAGGAGATGAAGGAGCAGGAGGTGTACATGGGCGAGATCCCGCTCATGACCCGCAACGGCTCCTTCGTCGTGAACGGCACCGAGCGCGTCATCGTGAGCCAGCTGCACCGCTCGCCGGGCGTCTTCTTCGAGCACGACCGGGGCAAGACCCACTCCTCCGGCAAGCTCCTTTTCTCGGCGCGGGTGATTCCGTACCGCGGCTCCTGGCTCGACTTCGAGTTCGACCCCAAGGACTACCTCTACTTCCGCGTCGACCGGCGCCGCAAGATGCCGGTGACGATCCTGCTGAAGGCGCTGGGCTACACCCCCGAGCGCATCCTCGCCGAGTTCTTCGTCTTCGACACCTTCCACTTCGGCAAGAAGGGCATCGAGTTCGAGGTCGTGCCCGAGCGCCTCAAGGGCGAGATCGCGCGCTTCGACATCGTCACCAAGGCGGGCAAGGTGATCGTGCAGAAGGACAAGCGCATCACCGTGAAGCACATCCGCGAGATGGAGGCGGCGGGCATGAAGAAGCTCGGCGTCGAGCCCGACTTCCTGCTCGGCCGAACGCTCGCGAGGAACCTCGTCAACAAGGAGACCGGCGAGATCGTCGCCAACGCCAACGAGGAGGTCACCGAGACCCTCCTCAAGAAGGTCGCCGACGCGGGCGTCGAGGAACTGCACACGCTGTACGTGAACGACCTCGACCAGGGGCCGTACATCTCCCAGACGCTGCGCGTCGACGAGACAGTCGACCAGATGAACGCGCAGGTGGCGATCTACCGCATGATGCGCCCGGGCGAGCCGCCGACCGAGGAGGCGGTGAAGACCCTCTTCAACGGGCTCTTCTTCAGCGAGGACCGCTACGACCTCTCCGACGTCGGGCGGATGAAGTTCAACCGCCGCGTGGGCCGCGACGAGCTCACCGGCCCGATGACGCTCTCCACCGAGGACATCGTCGCGGTGATCCGCATCCTCGTGGAGCTTCGCAACGGCCGCGGCGAGATCGACGACATCGACCACCTCGGCAACCGCCGCGTGCGCTCGGTCGGCGAGCTCGCGGAGAACCAGTTCCGCTCCGGCCTCGTGCGCGTGGAGCGCGCGGTGCGCGAGCGCCTCTCGCAGGCCGAGAGCGAGAACCTGATGCCGCACGACCTGATCAACGCG
>Ga0209170_1001015_pt1 | contig 12076 bp, 10 predicted proteins | sample KloWWTKNB14_bulk_FD_187178 | JGI IMG/M metagenome (GOLD analysis project Ga0209170, IMG submission 187178) | Active sludge microbial communities from Klosterneuburg, Austria, studying microevolution and ecology of nitrifiers - Klosterneuburg... | ecosystem: Engineered > WWTP > Aerobic digester >...
TCCGATCAAATGGTTCTGCTTGGCGAACATATGCGCTTCCATGATCTCCTGCGCGCTCCACTCGCTGGTTCCCCAATAGAGGATCTTGCCCGCCATGATCAATTGGTGCATGGTCCACACGGTCTCTTCGATCGGTGTGTGCTTGTCCGGCCGATGGCAGAAGAAGAGGTCGATGTATTCCACCTGCAGCCGTTTCAGCGCATCGTTGCAACCCTCCACCACGTGCTTGCGGTGCAGGCCGACCTGCGTCGGAAGCTTGCCTCCGGCACCGAAGTAGACCTTGCTGCTCACCGTCCAGGTATCGCGCGGCCACTTCATCTTCTTGAGGATCTTCCCCATGACGCGCTCACTTTCGCCGCGTGCATAGATCTCCGCATTGTCGAAGAAGTTGATGCCGCCGTCGTACGCGGTCTTCATCAATTTCCCCGCGATGGGGTCGCCGATCTGTTTGCCGAAGGTGAGCCAGGAGCCCAGTGAGAGTTCAGAGACCTGGAGGCCGGAGGTGCCGAGGCGACGGTAGCGCATGGAGATCCTGTTATTCGTGGTCGGGTGAATGCGATCCGGGACCGCAGGAAGGAACAAAGATCGCATGCAGCGATCTTCATGGAACTTTCACGCCAGCCTCCCATGCACTTCATACCCGGCCGTTTCCTTTGTTGCCAGATCGAACAGACCACGGGCACCTTCATGTGAGTAGGGTAGTTGATGCGCTCTCGGTCGACCGCGATCCGAAAGTGATCAAGAGGATGGACGGACGACCATCAGGTCGAGCATGGAACACCGTCCGGCCGCAGGGAGAAGGCCCGGGGACGGGCCTTCTTTTGTTCCCATCCGATCACCCGAGCGCCTGCTGAACCGGGGACCGATACGCACTTAGATTTGGACCATGCAGATACTCGTTGTGGAAGATGAACCCAAGGTGGCCGCGTTCCTGAAGCAAGGCTTGGAGGAAAGTGGACATGAAGTGCTCTGCGCTTCAGATGGGATCGATGGCAGGCGTTTGGCCAAGGAGAAGGCCGTCGATCTGGTGCTGCTGGATGTGATGCTGCCCGGCCTGAACGGCGTGGACACCTGCCGCGCCATTCGCCACGATGGCGGTCGCATGCCGATCCTGATGCTCACCGCACTGGGCACAACGGACGATAAGGTTGCGGGCTTGGATGCTGGCGCAGATGACTACTTGGTGAAGCCCTTTGAATTCCAAGAACTCCTTGCCCGGATCCGATCGCTATCCCGACGTGGACAAGCGCCACAAGGAACGGAAGGCGTGCTGATCTACGCGGACCTGCATTTGGACTTGATGAAGAAGGAAGCGACCCGACATGGCCAGCGGATCCTGCTTACCGCCAAGGAATTCACGCTGCTTGAATTCTTCATGCGTAACCCCGATCGCGTTCTGCCCCGCACGCTGATCAGCGAACGGGTCTGGGACATCGATTTCCACACCGGGACGAACGTTGTGGAAGCCTACATCAAATTGCTTCGAAAGAAAGTGGACCGTGATTTCGAACCGAAACTGATCCACAACCGCGTAGGGCTGGGGTATATCCTAACGGAGCATCCATGAACATCCGCACGCGACTGGCACTGCAATTCTTGGTGCTGGTTTCGCTCATCGTGGGTGTGGCCTTCGTGGTGGTGTATACCCGGGCCGCCGAATTCCGAACAGAGGAGTTCCATGACCGTATGCGTTCGCGTGGTGAGAGCACCGCCAATTTGCTCTTGGATGTGGCCGAGGTGGACGACCGATTACTTCGGAAGATCGAGCAGAACAGTCCGGTCCGATTGATCAATGAAGGGTTGAGCATCTACGACGATCACAATGCGCTCCTCATTCACCTCGGAGAGGACCATGCCCTACTCCGGATCACCCCTGCCTTGTTGGACAGCATACGCCAGCAGGGTGAATTGGAACGCATCACCACCGAGCGGGAACTTCTGGCCTTCCACGTGCGCAGTCCCAAGAGCGGTTTCGTGGCCGTGATCTCTGGCCAGGACCTGTACGGCCGACGCAAACTACAGGACCAAGCGCGTGTGATGCTCGTGACCTTTCTGGTCGGTCTGGTGCTCATCTTCTTCATCAGCCGGACCTTTGCGCGCAGGGCCCTTTCGCCGCTGCAGCGGTTGATCCTGGACCTCCGTTCGATCACCGCATCCGACCTTTCCCGCCGAACAGATCCGGGGACCGGCACGGATGAGATCGCCCAAGTGGCCGCTTCGTTCAACGATCTGTTGGGGCGGTTGGAAGCTGCTTTCGGAACCCAGAAGAATTTCATTGCCAATGCTTCTCACGAGATGCGAACTCCCCTCACGGCCATTTCCGGTCAGTTGGAGGTGTTGTTGCTCAAGGAGCGCAGCGGCGAGGACTACCGGAACGCATTGAAGTCCGTGGTGGAGGACATGCATGCGCTGAACCGCTTGAACGATAGGCTGCTGATGATGGCACAGACGGATGCGGCCTCCATCACCTTTGCGCCCGTGCGTTTGGATGAACTGATCTGGGCGGCCAGGACCGAGGTATTGCGGACCAAAACTTTCAATCAGGTGATCGTGACCATCGAAGGTTTCGAAGAGGCCTCGGACCTCACCGTGAATGGCAATGAGGTCCTGTTGCGGTGCATGATCGTGAACCTGATGGAGAACGCCTGCAAGTACTCTGGCGACCACCAGGCATTGGTGACCCTGCGGGGTAAAGGGGAGCGCGTGACCTTGGACGTAGAGGATCGCGGGATCGGGATCGACCCGGTGGACCACCACCGCATCTTCGAACAGTTCTTTCGTGCGCGGAACAGCGCGGGTACGAAAGGTCACGGTATCGGACTGAGTTTGGTGAAACGCATCGTAGAGCTCCACGGCGGCGTGATCCATGTGGAATCCAAGCGCGGCGAAGGCGCCCGGTTCGTCATCACCTTCCGCAAGTTCGTGGATGCGGAATGATCTCATGAAGATCTCACCGGATCTTCATAACCGTGGATATGGTCGGTAGCGTACACCGGCCAAAACACATCCCCGATGACGACCCAACAGAATAATTCCGACCGTACATCCACAGCGCTCATTGCTTGCGCGCTCATCACCCTCGGGGCCCTCGGCTCGGCGACCTACCTGTATGTCCAATACGACGGCCTAGAGGATGCCGTTGCTCAAGGTCGTCTTGCCTTGGATAATGCGTTGGCCGAACAACGCACTGCACAGACCTTGGTACTGGACACGCGTTCCCTCTTGGACCAAGCACAGCAAAAGGAACTGGATGACATGGAGCGCATCGCCGCTCTGGAAAAGGACCTAAGCCTGAACGAAGCCCGAGCAGCCTCCCTTGAGCAGACCATCGGTCGCAATGCCACCCAGTCCAAGGAACTCGCCGAACTGCGCAGTACGGCGCAGGGTCTGCGCGACCAACTGGCCCTTGCCCTTGAACTGGAACTCGACCTGCGCATGGCCGCCGACAAGGCCAAAGCGGATCGCGACCTGCTCGCTCATCAATTGGATGAGCGCGAGGTCGGTGCCAGCATGGTGAACAACGCGGAGCTCACTGCGTTGCGCGGGAAGAAAGGAAAACTCACCGTGAAAGCACGCCGCACCAACGAAGTGTACATGGCGTTCGACCTTCCCGGCTCGCTCGCGAGCGGAGCGCACTTCACCATGACCTCGCCGAAGGGCAAGCAGTACAGCAGTGCTGAACCGGTGGTGTCCGCCAGTCGTCACAGGTCCGACGCAACGGCCAGTGTCGGACTGGTGGCCAAACCGGATGCTGCGAACACCTCGCACGTTGATCTGAAATTCCGACCCACCGAGAAAATGCAACCCGGCATCTACCGCATCGAGGTCCGTTCCGGTAAGGACTACCTGCAAACGGTCTTCCTCAGTCTGCGCTGATCACCACGGGACCAAAGAGGCGGGAACGGGGGCCATCATCCGTCCTCGTTCCCCTTCGTCAAGTATCCGACCCCGTCATATCCGCCTTCCGAAGGCCACGAAAGGGACCCGACAACGGGTCCTTTTCAGGTTCTAGCCTCCACTACCCTGCCATCGTCCATTTCGATGATCCGATCGGTGCGGGCGGCGAAGTCGGGGTCGTGCGTGACGATGAGGAGACTGCGCTTGTGCTCCGATGCGATGCGTTGAAAGATCTCGAAGACGATCTCGCTGTTGCGACTGTCCAAATTACCGGTGGGTTCGTCGCCCATGATGATGAGCGGGTCGTTGATCAATGCACGGGCAATGGCTACGCGCTGTTTCTGCCCACCGCTGATCTGGTTGGCCATCTTCATTGCCTGATCCCCGATCTCCAGTTCCTTCAACAGTTCCATGGCGCGGTGCTCCACCTCGGCCTTGCTTATGCGCCCCAGCTTCAGGCCGGGTAGCATCACGTTGTGCAACACGCTGAATTCCGTGAGCAGGTAGTGGAACTGGAACACGAAACCGATCTTCTCGTTGCGGATCCGTGCCAATCGAGCTTGGCCCGCCTGACGTGTGGCCTCCCCATCGATGCGAAGCTCGCCCTCGTAGTCCGTATCCATGGTACTGAGGATGTACAACAAGGTGCTCTTGCCGCAGCCGCTCTTTCCGGTGATGCTGACGAACTCACCCCGAGCCAGATCCAAGGACACCTCCTTCAACACCTTCACTGTGACCGGATCGTGGAAGGACTTGCTCACCTTCACCACCTCGAGTGCCTTGTGCAATTCGCTCATTTCCCTCGGATGATCTCCACCGGGTCCACTTGGCTCGCTTTGCGTGCCGGGAACCAACCCGCGACCCAGGTGGTGAGCAGCGCGAAGGTGACCGCAATGATGTAATACTGCAACGAATAGTCGATCGGGTAGGTGGTGATGGTGGGCAGGGCCTCGGTGACGAACGGAACGTGGTCGATCAGTTTCTGTAATGCGAAGCCACCGATGAGTCCGCCGAGTCCGCCGACCACACCGATGATGATGCTGAGCAGAAGGAAGATGCGCTGCACATCGCTGCCGTTGAATCCGGTCGCCTTCAGGATCGCGATGGCATCGAGCTTCTCATAGATCATCATGTTCAGGATGTTGTAGATCCCGAAGCCGGCCACGATGAGCAGTACGATACCCACGGCATAACTGATGATGTTCCGCACATCGCTACCGGTCTCGAACTGCGCGTTGGCCGTTTGGATGTCCACCGCCTGCACGCCGAAACGGGCGGTCATCTCCTTGGCCATTGCCGGTGCCAAAGCGAGGTCATGCAACTTCACGTTGATGTCCGTGTAGTAGCTGCCCGGGCGTGCCAAGAGTTTCTGCACCGTCTTGATGTTGGCGTAGCACTGCACTTTGTCGTAGTCCGCGATTCCGGTCTGGAAGAAGCCAACTACACGCAACATGGAACGATCGCCCGTTGCGGTGGTGACCTGCACGAGATCGCCGATGCGCGCCTCCATGAGGTCGGCCAAGCCCTTGCCCAGCACGATGGTGTTGTTGCCGGTGGCCAGATCATAGGGCTCGCCTTGCACGAGGTAGTCGGTGAACATGTAGTAACGCACCTCCTTCAGCACGTCGATCCCGTTGATCTGTCCGGTAAGGTCGGTGGTGCCCACGTTGAAGAGCACCTGTGCCACAAGCTTCGGCGATACAGCAAGCACACGTTCATCCTTCGCCAACACATCCATGATCGCCTGGGCGTTGCGAAGGCGCGGCAATTCGTCCTTTGGTTTCACGCTGCGAATGATGTTGTACGGCCCACCATCGCTAATTGGCGTTCCGGAAGAATGGACCAGATCGATCGGTTGTTGATCCGACACTTTCAACTCGTTGTACAAGCGCACATGCGGGGTGCGGTTGAGGATGAGCCCATCGAGCAATTGGTTCAAGCCGTTCATGAAACCGAGGAGCGTGACGAACATGGCAATGCTGAACATCACACCCACGGCCGCAATGATGCTCTGCCGCAGTTTGGCTCGTAGCAGGGTCACTGCGATGTCGATGAGCAGTCGCATGCTGCGGGTCAAGGCTTTTGAAGCCGTGTTTGGAGATCGATGCCCGATACGACTTCCACGAACTGCATGTCGCGCAGACCGAGCTTCACTGCGGTGCGCGTGTCCGCACCGGTGAGGACGAAGGCATCGTCCACCACATAGCTGGCGGGAATGCGCAGGGCGTTCTCCTTCACCTGCAATACGATACTGGCTTCGGCGGTCAGATTCGGGAAGAGCGTGGGTGGTCGTTCCACGAACTTGGCCTCCACTTTGAACGTGCGTGATCGCTCATCCATGAATGGGACGATGCGGGTGACCTTGGCCTCGAACGCCTGTTCGCCGTAGCTGTCCAAGGTCACATACACGGTTTGTCCTTGCTTCACCTGTCGGATGTCCTGTTCATCCACCTCCAGTTCCAAGTAGAGCTCTTCAGCACTACCGATCACGGCAATTGGCTTCTGTGTGGTGGCCAATTCTCCGGGCTCGATCATCAGGTCGTACACGACTCCGTGGATCAGGCTTCGCGGGCTGCGGTCGTCATTCCCTGCCGAGCTGATCGCCACGTTGTTCCGTGCAACGTCCAATTCCGTGCGCAGTTTCGACCGGTTCTCCACCAACGCTTTCACGGCGCGGTCGAAATTCGTGCGGCTGGTGGTATACGCCAGTTCGCGTTGATCCAGATCATTGCGACTGCCGATCTGTTGTGCCCATAGGGCTTGTTGTCGGGCGTAGTTCGTACTGTCCACGTTGAGCCTCTCCCGCCCCTGCTCCACGACCGACCGTAACTGGGAAAGAACGGGTCCATCCTCTCGAACATTCTGCTCCAGTAAGCGCAACTGGGCGTAGGCGGTATTCGTGTTCAAGCTACTCGTGCGATCATCGATATGCAGTAGCACCTGACCGGGATCCACGGTATCGCCCTCCTGTACCACTATGGAGACCACTCGACCATTCACCACTGGATAGACCAGGTATTGCCCCTCGGCCTTCACCACTCCGCTCGCGTAAGCGCTTTCGGTGATGGTGCCCAACGTAGGCATCACGGTTTCTGCGTCCGGCTTGCATCCGGAGATCACGAATAGCGCCGATAGGAGAGTGAAGAAGTGACGTGACATGCACCAAAGATCGGTATCGCTTGCCGCAATTGCTTGATGGTCGTCATCTTCGCGAAGTGATCATCCGATAGTCGTTACTTCACTACCGCTACCATGAGCTCCATTTCAAGCAACAAGGCACCCGAACCCGTTGGCCATTATCCACATGCCCGTCGTGTGGGTGAATTGCTTTTCCTCAGTGGCGTTGGACCACGCGAACGAGGCACGACGAAGATCCCCGGAGTAGAATTGGGTGCGAACGGCATGATCATCAGCTATGACATCGAGACGCAGGTGCGCAGCGTGTTCCAGAACGTGAAATGGATCCTGGAAGATGCCGGTTCATCGTGGGAAAAGATCGTGGATGTAACGGTCTATCTCACGAACATGAAGGACGACTTCGCGACCTACAACCGGCTGTGGAAGGAGTACTTCGAGAAAGATCCACCGTGCCGCACGACCTTGGAGATCAACTGCCTGCCGACACCGATCGCGATCGAATTGAAGGTGGTGGCGACGGTGTGATCAGTGTCGATCAACGGGCCGCTCGCTCAACATCGCGTCCAATTTCTGGCCGCCCTTGATGCCGAAGTCCAGTGTGCGGATCGGGAACGGAATGGTGATGCCCTCCCGATCGTAGGCCGACTTGATGGCCTTGATGGCCCTGCTCCGCATGTCGTTGTAGTGCGCATTGCTCGTCGCGTTGATCCAGAAGCGAACCTCCAGATCGATGCTGCTATCACCGAATCCTTGGTAGTACAACTCGACCTCATGGTCCTGCAAGCGCTCCGGTACGCTTCGCACGGCTTCGATGGTGACCAGTTCAGCCTTCTGGAGATCATCTCCATAACTCACCCCCACGACGATATCGACCCTTCGGATACCGTGCCGGGTGTAGTTCATGAGCACGGACTGGAAGATGTCCTTGTTCGGAATGATGATCTGTATGCCCTGCAGGTCGCGCAACTCGGTGGTTCGCAGATCGATGCGCTCCACGGTGCCGATGTGGTCGTTGGTGCCGATGAGTTCGCCCACACGGATCGGCCGTTGTGCGGCCATGGTGATCCCACTGATGAAATTCGCGGCGATGTCCTGGAAAGCGAAGCCGAGCGCCAGTCCGATGATACCCGCGCCGGCCAGGATCGAGGTGACCGTCTTGTCCAGATGCAGGATGCTCAATGCACCGAACAGGCCGATCAGGACGACCAAGAGGTAGACCGAATTGCCGATCAGGCGCCGCAACGTGAGGCTATCGGTCATCTTCGCGACCAGCCGTTTGGACCAATACCGCGCAAGCCGGGCGAGCAACCATGCGATCACCACGATCAATGCCGCCAACATCACGTTGGGCAGCATCTGGATGAAGGTTTTGATCCAATCAAATAACTTCTCCTCGACCAACCGGATCCCTTCGCTCGTTGTCATGCGGACAATTTAACCACGTGCATCGAATAACCGACCCTTGGCCGCGTACACCACGATGCGCACCCTTGCATTGCGCCTCTCCTGGCCATCGATCACCAAGACCCCGATAGCTTACGCTTCTCCCAACCGAAGCGGCGCTTGGCCACTTCCATACAAAAGTCGAACGACTGTTTGCTGCGCAGGAAGTTGAACTCGCCGTTCTTCACGGCCTCTGCATTGGCCGGCAATTCCACCAATTCGCTCAACAACGCACGGCATTGTCCGGTGGCCAAGCTGCCGATGTATTGCATGTAGTTGGCACTGATAGCGAGGTCCTGACCATAGCGCTCCGCCATGCTGTGCAGGTCCTTGTCGTTGAGGATGGCTTGGCACATCAGCGCCCACAACAGGTGCCTGCCCCGGCCCACGAAACTGTACTTGTTCTCTCCACGCTCCAGGATGGATCGCGTAAGCAAGGGCAATCGGAACTGGACCTTGTAACACAGCACCACGTAGCGCGGGTCCACATCCAAGCGCTTCATGTTGAAGATGGCATCGTACTGTTTGTCCTCTTCAAAGGCCTTGCGCATGGAACGCATCACCACCAATTCGCCTTCCGATGCCAAGAAGGTCTGGGCCAGTTTGAGCAGCTGAACGGCCTTGTCGTCCGTGATGCCTTGCTCGTCCCGCTCTTCTTCGGTGAGTCCCTCGAAGGCCCGTTGCTGGCGCTCGTAGTACATGCCCAGCTTGGTGCGGAAGTGATCGCTCAATTCCAATTGGATCTGGTCGTTTGCACGGAGATTCCAACTGTCCACCGGATTCTGGCGGTTGTTGTTGATGGTCACGGTGGTGATGAAGGCATCGTCCGCTTCGATAATGACCTTGCAGATGACCTCGATGCGTTTGAGCCGGTCCTTGATGGTCTCGATGTCGTCCCGACCTTTGTTCTTCTCGATGAAGCGCGCCATTGTTGTGATGGTCTGTGCGCCGTTGAGCAAACGCGGTTCGGTGATGCGGTAACCGTTCTTGTCCGGCTCGATCCGTTGTGCACTGAAGGTGACCCCGTTGTGGTTGAAGGCGAACATGGCCGGTTCCAACTTCTTGTCGATACCGATATCGCGGAAGGCCCTTTCCAAGATGCGGTTCACCGAACCATCTTCAGGTAGACTATGGCGAATGTTGCGTTCGAAGAAGCGTGATCCCATGTGCCGGAACATGCCGTACAGGTCGTACAGCCTGCCCATTCCGATGATCATCTGTTGGCCCTGCGGACCATCCTTCTCCAAGGATCCGGAAAGTTTCAAGGGATACTCGTGCGTGCGGTCCACCACGATGTGGGCGCGCTTGCCACTGAGCGATCGGTACTCGATCACCATGTTCATCTCCCTGCCCCACCACGAATCGATCACGTGCTTCTTGTTCTCCAGATCCTCGCGCATGGCACTCAGCACACTGCTGTTCTCCGCTTTCTCCGGTTCACCAGTGAACACGAAATGGAAATTGACCTGGTCGATCTTGTTGTGATGATCACGCAGGACCTGCTTCAGACCATTCACCATTGCATTGCGGCTCTTCGCCTCGGCATTCGAACCGAACACTTCGCTCACGCCATGATCCAACAGGGTGCGAAAGCCGGGCTTGAACTGCTCGTGATCATTGCTCCACCTGAACTGGAAGAGGTAGAGGTTGCGCTTGGCCTTGTCGAAATGATAGCCATCGATGCCATAGTCCTCACCGCCGAAAGCGATCTGATGTAAAGCCTGTTCGCGTGGAACTTTGTGGAACTCTTCCAAGAAGAGTAGACCGAAATAGTCCTGCCAAGCTCCGCCGTTCTCGTTCTTCAGCGCCTTGTGGGCGGCCTTGATCTGTTCTTCTGTGATCCGCATAGTACCCAAAGTTGTAAAAACCGGGCTTCCCTACACCATGTCCGGTCAAAATATCCTTCACCGTCACTCCGGTACCTTGAGCCCTGTACCCGGCCTGGTCGAACCTCTTTTCTGCCTGATCTTCAAGACAATAACGCCACCAAAAGGACCAATCCGATCAAATCCATCCAGATCCCGGCCCGGACCATTTCCCGGACCGGAATGCGCCCACTGCCGAAGACAATGGCCTGCATGGGCGAGGCCACGGGTAGCGCGAAACCCAATGTTGCGGCCAAGGTGGCCGGGATGAGCAGTGCCTGTGGATCAATGCCCCAGGCCTCGGTGCTCTGCGCCAATATGGGAAGGGTGAGACTCGCGGTGGCGGTGTTGCTGCCCAATTCGCTCAGGAAGCAGACGACCCCACTGACCGCACCGATCAAGAGCGGCGGGGACAACCCTTTCAATCGTTCCATGCCTGCTACCATTTCCATGGCCAAGCCGGACCGATCGATGCCGCTCGCGATGGCGAAGCCCCCACCGAAGAGCAATAGGATCCCCCAAGGCACGTTCGCTTCGGCGTATTTCCACGTCAACAACGCATGCGGAGGGCGGCTTTCCGCATCGCCATCCAAGGCTTGCGGAATAGGAATGAGAAAGAGCATGAGCGCACCTAGGATCGCAATGGCACCGTCCGAGAAGGAGGTCAGTCCTGTGCGGCCGCGCCAACCGTGCAGCGCAAAGCCGTTGCCGAAGGTCAGGTCATCCCCCGTGACCCACAGCACAGCCACGGTAGCGAACACGATGGCGGCCACCCGCTCGGCATAGGTCACTTTTCCCAAAGAGGCCAACCGTGCTTTCACTTCTGCCGGCGGACTGATGTGATCCTTCGGGACCTTGAAGACCCATCTGGTGATGAGCAGCCAAGCGATCCCGAGATAGATCACCATGAGTGGGATGCCGAATGACATCCACTGCCCGAAACCGATCGGCGGGCGATCCGGCCATCGATCACGCCATACCTCCAACAAGACCAAGTTGGGCGGTGTACCGACCGGTGTGGCCATGCCGCCAATGGTGGCACCGTAGGAAACGGCGAGAAGAAGCGGCACGGTCAATCGCTTGCGCAGCGCCGGATCACCGTCGCCATCCAATAAACTGAGGGCGATGGGGAGCATCACCAAGACGCAACTGGTGCTGTTCATCCACATGCTCAACAGCGCACTGGTCACCATCATCCCGGCGATCAGACGCGGACCGGTGCCCCCGATGCGACCGATGATGCGCAAAGCGATCCGCCGGTGCAACTGGGCGCGCTCCAACGCCAATGCGAGCAGGAAACCACCGAGGAACAAGAAGATGATCTCCTTGCCGTAGTTCGTCGCCGTGCCGCCCATGGTGTCTATCCCCAGCAAGGGGAAGAGCACCAACGGCAACAGTGAGGTAACGGCCAAGGGCACCGCTTCGCTGATCCACCACACGGCCATCCAGGTTACCACCCCGGCCATGGCCGCCGGAGCATGACCCAAGTACCGCAGCAGCGCGTACACCACTAGGCCAAGTACCGGGCCGCTGAGTCGGAGCAGGTGTGTGCGCATGTTCGAATGTTCGGTACGTTGGGCGAGGATCGTGGCTTATGTGGTCGACGTGCTTACAGCAAACGTGCTTGACGAGGCGTGCTGAAGACGAGGAATACCAATGCGAGCGATGCGATGGATAGGCCCAGGAATTCGCGCACCACTTCGATGTGTGGTGACGTGGTTTGCATCTCCTCG
>Ga0209170_1001060_pt1 | contig 11823 bp, 12 predicted proteins | sample KloWWTKNB14_bulk_FD_187178 | JGI IMG/M metagenome (GOLD analysis project Ga0209170, IMG submission 187178) | Active sludge microbial communities from Klosterneuburg, Austria, studying microevolution and ecology of nitrifiers - Klosterneuburg... | ecosystem: Engineered > WWTP > Aerobic digester >...
TGCGCTTCGACGTGACGTCCGAGGGAGAGAAGATGCGCGACGGCGTCGAGAACCACCTCGGCGACATCGAGATCACCTTCACGGTCCGCTTCCCCGAGGGAGCCGAGGGGGACCGGGCGCGCGAACGGCTGCCCAAGGCCATCGCCCAGAGCCGCGACCGGCTGTGCACCGTGTCCCGCACGGTCCAGCGCGGCGCCGACGTGCACATGCGTGAGGGCTGAGGCGTATCACGCAGGCGCACAGCCCTCTCCTGACCAGGGAAGGGAGTGATCGACAAGGAGCCTGACCCGGCCCTCGCGGCGGTGAAGACCTATCGCTACCTGCGCATCGCGCTGACGGCGCTGGTGGTGCTGCTGTTCGCGTCGATCGCCATCGAGTGGGTGGGCACCGACCGGTGCATCCAGCCCTCGATCAGTGCGTACTACTTCACGCCGGTGAAGGCGGTGTTCATCGGGGTCCTCGTGACGATGGGAGCCTCCCTGCTCGCCCTGAAGGGCAACACCGACGGTGAGGACGTCCTGATGAACCTCGCCGGGATGCTCGCGCCGGGGGTGGCGTTCATCCCCACGGTGGCGTCCGGCGTGTGCGGGAGCGGGGCGTCGCCGGGTTCGGGCGACGGGATCGCGGATGCCGTGGCCAACAACATGCCGGCGCTCTTCATCACGGGTCTGGTCGTCGCCGTCGCGGCGCTGCTCATCGCCCGCCACGAACGTCGAAGCGGGGGCACCACCCCCGGGTCGTCGCTGAGCTCGGCGAGCAGGTGGGGGCTGGCCCTCACCGCTGCCGTCCTCGGTGGCGGCATCGTGTGGTTCTTCGCCGACCGCGACAGCTTCATCGCACGCGGTCACGACGCCGCGGCCATCCCGATGTTCCTCGCGATCATCGCCGTGGTGTGGCTCAACGCCCGGGACGTGCGCCGCGGGGTCCAGCAGGGCTCGATGCCCCAGGACCGCACCCGCTACGTCGCGATGTACCGGGCCGTCGCCATCGCGATGCTGCTGGCGCTCGCGACCACCGTCGCGCTGAGCCTGCTGACCGGGTCGACCTCACTGGTGTTCTGGGTCGAGGTCGTGCTGCTCGTGCTGTTCGCCGTGTTCTGGGTCATCCAGACCCTCGAGCTGTGGGACCGGGGGCTGCGCCGTCCGTGAGGGGGATGCCCGGGTGGCCGCGCGACGGCATCCGGGGCGTCCCGGGCCTATCGTGTCGTCATGGCCCGCTACCTCGACGTCCATCCGGTCGACCCCCAGCCGCGCGCCATGGCGCAGGCCGTAAGCGTGTTGCGAGAGGGCGGCTTGATCGCGTACCCGACCGACTCGGGCTACGCCCTCGGGGCGATGATGGGCAACCAGCACGCCAAGGAGCGCATCCTCGCGATCCGCCGGCTGGACGACAAGCACCACTTCACCCTGGTGTGCCGGGACTTCGCCCAGCTGGGTCAGCTCGTGCACGTCGACAACGCGGTGTTCCGGGCCGTCAAGGCGTCGACGCCGGGGCCCTACACCTTCATCCTGCCGGGGACGTCCGAGGTGCCGCGGCGGCTGCTGCACCCGAAGAAGCGCACCGTGGGGGTGCGCATCCCCGAGCACCCGGTGGTGCGCGCCCTGCTCGCCGAGCTCGGGGAGCCGCTGCTGTCCTCGACGTTGATCCTGCCCGGCGAGAAGGATCCGATGACCGACGGCTGGGCGGTCAAGGAGGAGCTCGACCACGTCGTCGACGTCGTCATCGACTCGGGGGAGTGCGGCACCGAACCCACGACCGTGGTCGACCTGTCCAGCGGGTCCGCCGAGGTGGTGCGCGTCGGGGCGGGTGACCCGGCGCGCTTCGAGTGAGGCACGCCGGGCCGGTGGGGTGACCCGACGGTCAGTTGCCGGAGCCGCCGTTCAGCTTCCGGATGCCGTCGCGGTCCAGCGACGTCATGCTGAGGTTGCTCGAGGTCCGGTTGCACTGGGGGTAGTGCATGATCGAGGCCGAGTCGTAGGCGGTCAGCGGGCGCCAGTTGTTGTCCTCGAAGCACGTTGCCGCTTCGGGTCGGGTGTGCTCGTGGCGCAGGCCGAGGACGTGGCCCAGCTCGTGGGCCATGATGTTGCTCGGGGTCCACGACCCGGACGAGTACAGGCTCTTGGCGTTGACGAGCACGTTGCGCGAGGACTTGCTCGAGCTCGGGAAGAACGACCGGGCGATGTACTGCGAGGTCTTGGTCGGCTCCACCGAGGCGGCCAGGGTGGCAGGTGGTGCTTGGTGGTAGGGCGCGGAGGTGATCACGTAGGTGACCTCGACGCTCTTCTTCCCGGCGCGGGTCACGGTGCGGCGCAGTTGAGCGACTTGGGCGACGCCGGTGAACTGCGGCCACCGCGGTAGGGCAGGGACGTCGATGACCTTGATGGTGCGGGTTGCGTGTCTGCCGTGGGAGCGGTCGGTGAGGGTGGACCCGATGGGGACCTTGGCCCACGGCAGGGACTTGAGCGCTTTGAGCAGCGTCGGCCGGTTGCCTTTGACGGTGAACACGTAGTGCGCCCCTGCGGCCAGGATCGCCGCGGCGGTGTCGTCCTGGGTATGCATCGCGTCGACGGTGACGACACAGCCGTGCAGGTCAGCGGGGTCGAAGCCAGCAAGAAGGTCCCGCACGGCAGGGATCTCGTTGCTCTTGGCGTCCACGACGTTCTGGCCCAGGACGACGCCGCTGACATGGTCGAGCGCAGCGATCAGATGCGGCGCCGCACGCGCCCCGGTTCTTGCGCCGCGCACCGTCTTGGGTGGTATCAGATGGTCTGTGTAAGCGAGGGGGTTGCCAACCTGAAGGAGTTTGATTGTGAGCATGACCAAGCAAGCGAAGAAGGACGCTGTCGAGCCCGAGGCTCGCCGGTTGCGTCGGGAGCTGTTCACCGACGAGATGCTGGACCAGTTGATGGCTGCCACGGATGAGCGTGGGCTGTCGCTGACCGGTGAGGGCGGGTTCCTGCCCGAGATGATCAAGGCCGTCCTCGAGCGGGGGATGGAGGCCGAGCTGACCGGGCACCTGGGTTACGACAAGGGCGACCCGGCCGGTAAGGGGTCGGGCAACTCGCGCAACGGGAGCACCCCCAAGACGGTGGGCACCGAGGTCGGCGATATCGCGTTGGACCAGCCTCGGGACCGGAACTCCACGTTCGCGTCGGCGCTGGTGCCCAAGGGCGCCCGCCGCCTGGGCGGGCTGGAGGACATGATCATCAGCCTGTACGCGGGCGGGATGACGATCCGCGACATCCAGCACCACCTGGCGTCCACGCTGGGCACCGACCTGTCGCACGAGACGATCAGCAAGGTCACCGACGCCGTGGCCGAGGAGGTCACCGCGTGGCAGACCCGCCCGCTCGAGGCGTTCTACCCGGTGATCTACCTCGACGCCCTCGTGGTCAAGATCCGCGACGGGGCGCACGTGTCCAACCGGGCCGCGCACATCGCCGTCGGGGTCGACATGGACGGCGTCAAGCACGTCCTGGGGATCTGGATCCAGGCCAGCGAGGGCGCGAAGTTCTGGGCGTCGGTGTGCGCCGAGCTCGCCAACCGCGGCGTCAAGGACGTGCTGATCGTGTGCTGCGACGGCCTGACCGGCTTCCCCGAGGCCATCGAGGCGACCTGGTCGCAGGCGATGGTCCAAACCTGCGTAGTACACCTGATCCGGGCCTCGATGCGGTTCGTGTCCTACACCGACCGCAAGGCCGTCGCCGCGATGCTGCGCCCGATCTACACCGCCGCCAACGAGGACGCCGCTCTCATGGCGCTGACCACGTTCGCGGACTCCACGCTGGGCAAGAAGTACCCCGCCGCGGTCGCATCGTGGGAGAACGCCTGGGAGCGGTTCACCCCGTTCCTGGCGTTCGGGCCCGCCCTGAGGAAGGTCATCTACACGACGAACAGCATCGAGAGCCTGAACTACCAGCTGCGCAAGATCATCAAGAACCGTGGCCACTTCCCCAACGACGCCGCCGCGATCAAGCTCCTCTGGCTGGCGATCCGCACCATCGAGGACAAACGCGCCCGGGAACGCGCCAAGGAAGCCGGCCTACCCAAGGGCAGCCCCCGCAAGGCCCCCGGCAAGCTCGTCGAAGGCTCCGTCATCCAAGGCTGGAAAGCAGCCCTGGGCGAGCTCGCCCTCGTCTACCCCGACCGCATCAACACCCACCTGTAACCCCATGTGACCCACCTCACTTACACAGACAACTTGACACCCTCCCGTCTTGCCGTCGATCGCGATCACCCGAGCGCCCTGGATGTGCCGGGTCCGAGTCCACGCCACCACCGCGAGCTGACGGTCCAACGCCGCGGCGTCGACGCGAGCGAACACCTTGCGCATCGTGGACTCCTCCGGGGCCCGCGCGAGCCCGAGACGGTGAAGATGCTCAGCGCTCAGATCCACAGCCCATTCCCCGATCGCAGTGAACGAGCGGGCACCGGCCACGACCGCGCACACCGCGACGGCGAGCATCCCCGGCAACGGATAGCGCACACCTCGAGGGTCGCGCGGATCAGGAACCTTGCCCAACACGCCCAACAGGGAGTCATCGACGTCGTTGAAGCAGGCAGAGGCGATCGGGGAAGATGGCACGAGCGGGTGTGGTCCTTGAGCGAGACGGCGTGTGTAGGAACTCCCATCTCAGCCCCAAGGGCCACGCCCGTCACACACGCCACGCCGATCACACCACGACAAACCTGCAGGTCAAAGCCCCCTCAGCCGACCTTTCCGGGTCCCTGCGTTTCGGACCACCAGCCGGTGTCCGTCTTCGTCGAGCTCGCCTGCGAACGCCTCGATGTAGGCGGCGACCTCGGCCTGCAGCGCCGCGGCCAGCATCTGCCGAGCGCCGTCGCGGACGATCTCATCGAGCAGCGACCCACCAGCCGCCTCGTTGGACGCCGAAGCGTCGTGAACTACCTTGAGCGTGGACGTACCTTCCCGAGCCGTCGCGCCAACGCCGACCCCGATCCGAACTTGAGCATGGGCTTCGATCTTGCTCGGGAAGGCACGTCTACTTGACGTCACCTCGCCGAGCGCCATCCACAGGTTCTGATCATTGCTCTAGTCTCCGTATATGCGAACACCTAAGAGAATCGCCCGCGTAGCCATCCTCACGATGTGGTGCTTGGCCCTCCCTGCCGCCGCTTACGCGGTCAACGTCTCGTCCAGCGACGGATCCGGTACCCAGAGCCGTACCACCACGTACAACAACGGCGCAGTTGTGTCGGGGAACTTGAAGTCCACGGCTGGGTACCCGGTGTACTACCAGGGTCGTGTGGACTGGCCGCAGTGGTACTGCTCGGACTCAACGGTGGGCAGGTACTCCACTGACACCACGTCGACGAGTGCAGTCACCAGGGGTGGCACCATCGCTGCAACCCCCGGCGCGGGCTGTAGTTCCGCCGGAGTGCTGTCCAAGGTGTGTCGCAACAAGCCAAACCTGACGCCGGACTCCTGCGGTTCTTGGTCCACGAAGTATTGATCGCGCGGGATCCGGGCGACGCAAAGGTTGTCGAGCCACAACTGGCGCTCGACGGGATCTCCGTCGGGTTCGGTCAGCGAGAGGTCCTGGTCGGAGCGACAGCATCCTTTTCGTCGGGTGTGCACGTGCTGTTTGGCGTTAACGGGGCAGGCAAGTCCACTCTCTTTCGAGCGGTCGCCGGCCTAGTCAAGGCTTCGTCTGGGTCAGTCACGTACCAAGGGCGGGACGTGGCATCGAGTCCTTGGCGACCGAGGTACCTGGCCCAGTTGGGGCTGATGCCCCAAGCGCTGCCTGGCTCCGTCCAACTCAGTGTTGCGGAAGTGCTCAGGCACTCCGCTTGGCTGAAGGGCCTGGACCCAGTACAGGTCGAGACAGCGACGGACGATGTGTCCCGTTTGTGCGGTTTGGAGAGTTTGCTGTCACGTAAGGTGGAGAAACTCTCGGGCGGGGAAAGACGTCGGGTCATGCTGGCCATGGCTATCGTGCACCGACCCTCAGTGGTGCTGCTGGATGAGCCAACGGCCAACCTCGACCTGACCCAGCGTGAGGCTCTCATGGGGGTTATTCGCGAGGTGGCACCCGGTCGCATCGTCATCGTCTCCACGCACCTTTTGGAGGACATTCTCGACCTGCAACCCACCGTTCATCTCATGAGGGAAGGTCGCGTCCACACCTTGGGGTCGGTGAACGACGTGATCGCGGGGCAATCCGTCGGGCCGTCACTGGACCGTCTGTCAGCCCTGAGGGAAGCGCTCCGCTCCTACATAGCCAGCGTCTGATGCGCTGGGCGGGGGTGGCCGTACATCGGCCGTGGCGCGTTTGGCTCGGCATCAGCATGGTGGTCAGCGCCGTGACGGTGCTCTTGATGATGCGCAATGCGCCTGCCTGGTGGGGAGTCGCCGACCAGAATCTCGCGGCTTTGACGCAGACGGCCTCGCTGACGCATCCGATCGCCGGGGCTTTCGGCGCCTGGGTGGCAGCTCGCAACACCTCAGCTGCGTGGCGAGCAGCGGAGGAGCTGAGTTCCCGTCCTGCATGGCGACGGCGGTTGCCGTCGCTGGGCTTCGCTCTGACCGCGCCACTCGGCGGAGTCGTGGTGTGCGTCGCTGTGCTCGCGGTGGCGGGCCTTGATGCGGCTGCCTGGAGTCGTGCCCCGGTGAACTCGGTTCTGGCACTGGTCTGGCTGAACCTGACGGGGGTGGCATCCTGGGCCGCAGTTGGCGCCTGGCTCGGTGCGCGCCGTGGCATGGTGGTTGGCACGCTCTTGGCTGCCTGTCTCCCCTACGCGCTGATCGTGGGCCTTACCAGTTCGGTTACTCCGGGGATTGAGTCGGTTCTCCTGCCCATCGAAGCTCGTGACATCAAGAGCGTCGTGGTGAGCCCCGTGGGATGGTGGGCCTCGGGCGCGGTGTGGATGTTCATCGGCGCGACGGCGTCGGCCTCCTATCTGGGGCTGTCACGAGCTCGGGGCGCACTGGCAATGGCCTGCTCCGCGAGCGCCGCTGCTGCTTTTCTCGTGGCGCAGCCTATGCCGGTTGCCGCACGAGTCATCCCAACGTGCGCGGGCGAAGCGCCAGTGGTATGTGTCGACGCAGCCCGCGTTGCTGTGCTGCCCCAGTTCCAGGCCAGCGTCGATCAGGCTGTTGAGCAGTTGCCCGATGCGCTGCGACCCGCGCGAGTGATCACGGCTGCGGTGGCCAGCACCGGGGAAACGGGCCTGGTCGTCGACCCGATTGACGGCGTCAATGGTGCGGCCTACACCATCGACGAGACCCAGTTCCGCATTCTGTTTGGCGAGAGCGCCCTCAGCGTGAACTGTCCGCCCACGCCTTCAGAGCCGGAGCCGGCGCAGCCGCTACGCCTTGCGCTCGCCGTGTGGTGGCGCCTCATCAACGGAGTGGCCCCCAGCCAGCCACTCCTGCCGGGTACGCCGCCACTTTCGGACCTGGCCGAGTATCCGCGTGCCCTGTCCCTGGCTGAGCAACTAGTGGCTGCCGAGGCTCCTGCGCGCGACGCATGGTTTCGTGAGGTCGGCCCACACCTCGCGCAGTGCCGTTGGGCGCGGGTCTCGGAGCCGCCGAAATGATGTCCCATCTCGTGATCCGTGACCTCGTGCGGGCACATGGAGTGACCGGCCGGGCGATCGCCTGTCTGGCGTTCGTTTGGGTTGTCGCCGCCCTGTCCACAGGGGTCCTGCTTCCGCGCATCCGACCCGCCGAGTTGGGAGAGTCGGCTCCGTTGGAACTACTCGGCATTGCCCTGCTCGCGGCGGTGGCGGCCGTTCAGGCCGCCGGGCTGAGTCATTGGGATCCAGATCAGCCCCGGATGTCTCCAAGACGCGGGACCCTCATGCGTGTTGTCATCCTGGCAGTGTCGCTCGTGCCTTCCCTGGCGTTTGGTGCGGCGGTCTTTCTCGCGACCGCACCCTGGGGGATGTTCGTCCCAATGGTGGGTGTGTGGTGCCTCTTCACCGCCGTGGGCGTTGCTGGCCTGGTGTGGCTCCCTCGAACTCTGGCGGTTGGCTTGCCCGTCGCCTGCGCACTTGTCTGGTCTACGCCTCAACTAGTGCCCTGGGATTTTAACGTGGTCTACAACGAGGCGCTTGCAACGGTTCGCGCCGTGGGGAGCCCCGGAGTCCTGGGGGCTGCGCTTGCGGCGTACGTCCTGCGTGGTCCGAGGCACGGTCTCGGATAGGGAATCGCTGGTTTTCTCGGGTGGTCGGAGTGTCCCCTGGTCGGGTGGATGAGCGGCCGGGATGATGGATCAACGAACAATGCCCCGAGGTGGTCGGCTGCCTCGGCCTGGCCATCTCGACGCCTAGGAGCGTGGGTCAGTAACACGCCAGTCGGGTTCCGCTGCTGAAGTGGGCGCTCGGGGGAGAATCTGGCGTGCCTGATGATGACGCGCGGGTGTTGTTCGAGTTGTTCGATGAGTCGACCGGTCGGGGCTCGGCGCCGGCGGAGCCGGCGGCGGCAGTGCCGGTGAGCAAGACGTTCCGGGCGTTCGCGCCGGAGCAGGACCTGTTGTTGCCGCCGTCGCTGGATGACTGGCTGGGTTCATCGCCGAGCTGGTTGATGAGCACCTGGACTTGTCCCGGATCCACGCCTCGTACACCAAGGCCAAGGGCGCCCCACCGTACGACCCACGGTTGATGGTGCGGATCCTGCTGTATGGGTACACCACCGGGGTGCGCTCCTCACGCCAGTTGGAGGCGTCGTGTCAGGACGTGGTCGCGTTCCGGTGGCTCGCGGCCGGGGCGGGCCCGGACTTCCGGTCGATCGCGCGGTTTCGCAAGCGGCACCTGTCCGCATTGGGCCACCTGTTCGTGCAGGCGTTGGCGTTGTGCCAGGCCGCGGGGATGGTCAAGCTGGGCCGGGTCGCGTTGGACGGGACGAAGCTGCGCGCGAACGCCTCGCGGCGCAAGGCCATGAGCTACGCGCGGATGAGCGAGAAGGAGAAGATCCTCGCCGACGAGGTGTCCGAGTTGCTCGCGCAGGCCGAGGCGATCGACCAGAGCGAGGATGCCCGGTTCGGCAAGGACTCACGCGGGGACGAACTGCCGCAGGAGCTGCGGCGCCGCGAGTCGCGGCTGGCCAAGATCCGGGAAGCGAAGCAGGCACTGGAGGACGAGGCTCGGGAGCGCGCCGAGCAGGAGGCCCGAAAGAGGGCCGCCGCGCGGGGTGAGGGCGAGGACACTACCGCGCAGCGGGTCGCCGACGCGGTCGCGGCGGCGGTGCCGAAACCGAAGGCGCAGCGCAACTTCACCGACCCGCAGTCGCGGATCATGAAGACCTCCGACGGGTCGTTCCACCAGTGCTTCAACGCCCAGGCGGTCGTCGATGACGGTCATCAGGTGATCGTCGCGGCCGAGGTGAGCGACTGCGCCGCGGACGTGGCCAACCTGATGCCGATGACCGAACAAACCGCCGTGAACACCGGCCATGCGCCGGGTGAGGTGCTCGCCGACGCCGGGTACTGCTCGGCCGACAACCTGGAGCAGGCCGCCACGGTCAGCGCAGCGAGCGGGACCGAGTTCTTCATCGCCACCGGCCGGTCCAAGCACGACGCGCCGCTCCCGGCCGCGCCGCGAGGCCGGATCCGCAAGGACGCGACACCGCGTGAACGGATGGCCCGCAAACTCACCACCAAGAAGGGCCGGACCGCCTACGCGCGACGCAAGGTCATCGTGGAACCGGTGTTCGGGCAGATGGCCACCCTGCAGAACGCGAAACACCTCCTGCTCCGCGGGATCGACGGCGCCCGCGGCGAGTGGCTCCTGCTCGCGGCCTGCCACAACCTACGCAAGCTGCACGGTCACATCGGCGTCGCTGGCCTCAACGGGCTCCGGACCGCCTGACCCGGCCCCCCGGGTCACGAATCCGCCTGTCAGCGGACCTGACTCACTCCTCAAAGGCCACTCAGGGGTTCACCGGCGGGGATCACCCGCTCAACTGCCCGAACCAGCCAAAGCCGGCAGATCCCGGTCCGATCGCTCCACGGCACACCATGGTCCCCGTGACGGACCCGCTGGCATGTTACTGACCCACGCTCCTAGCGTGGCTCAGGCCGAGGAACCGCGCCTGCGCTCGGGACGGTGAGTCCAGTCCCAGTCCGCGCTTGTCAGCGTCGATGGCTGCGCGGCCGGCCTAGTGCCTGTCCGGGCTGTGACGACGGCCGGGCCGCTGTCCCGGTGCGGGTTTGCGCGGCCGCGAGCATGTCGCGGGTCGGTTGGGAGAACCCCGCGTGCGGGTCGTTGAAGCCAAGATCTGGTCAGGGTGTGGTCAGGCGTTGGTCAAGCCGCAGCAACAGCGCCGTCCCGGGTCAGGACGGCGTGGCGGTTCGTTCCAGCAGCACCATCACCTCGGTGTGCGGCGTCTGCGGGAACATGTCGAACACGCGCCCGGTGACCGCTCGCAGGGACGGCATCGCGGCCAGGTCACGGGCGAGGGTCGCCACGTTGCAGCTGGAGTAGACGACGTGGCGTGCCGGTGAGGCGTCGCTCCAGGCGGCCAGGTCGGGGCCGATCCCGCGCCGAGGTGGGTTGACCACCACGAGGTCCGGCGCCGGCTGCACGGTGGTCGTCGTCGCGTCACCGACGACGAACTCGACGTGCCCGGCATCCGGCGCCTCGGCGAGAGCGCGACGCGCGGCGGCCACGGCATCCGAGGACGTCTCCACGCCGACCACGGTTCGCCCGGGTGCGGCCGCGTGGAGGGCGAACCCGCCGACCCCGCAGTACAGGTCCCACACGACGGTGGGCGCGGCCGCATCGACCCAGTCGCGGGCCTGCCGATAGAGCGCGGCAGCGACGGTGGTGTTGGTCTGGAAGAACGAGCGCGGGCCGAGCTGGAGGGTGACGTCGCCGACGGTCATCGGCAAGCTGGTCTGCGGGGTCAGGGCGATCTCGGTGTCGCCCTCGAGGACGGCCTTGTGCTCCGGATGCAGGTTGGCCGTCACCACCCGCACCGACGGCAGTGCGTGGAGCAGGGTAGGGAGGGCTGCGCGGATGGCGGCGAGGTGGCGCTGCGAGCGAAGGACGAAGCGCACCAGCTGTTCGCCGCCGGGGGAGTGGGTGACCAGGAGGTACTTCAGCTCGCCGCGGCGGGCGGGCACGTCGTAGGGCTCGAGCCCGAGACGGGCCACGAGATCGTGCAGCGGGCCGAAGGTCGCCGCGAGGCCGGGTTCGTAGAGGCCGCAGTCGCGCAGGTCGATGCCGCGGCCCCGGTGGTCGAGGATGCCGAGGGTCGGGTGCCCGGCGGTGCCGCCCACGACCAGCTTGGCCTTGTTCCGGTAGTGCGAGGCGGGGCTGCGGGCCGGGTCGACCCAGAGCAGGTCGGGGGCGACGGGCGCGAGCACGTCGGCCACGCGCCGCTCCTTGTCGGCCAGCTGCTGGGCGTAGGGAACGCCCATCAGCGTGCACGAGCGGCAGCGTCCGGAGTCGAAGTGGTCACACTGCATGGTGTCCGCAAGCGTAGGTGGTGTCGGTGCCGAACCCCAGCGTGGCAGTCGGCGCCAGCGGGTTCGACGTCTGAATCGGGTGATTTGCTGCCGTTACCACCGGTCATCGCCATCCCTGACGGCTGAATCCGTAGGCCGATCTAGCGCAACGCCATGGGATCAGTAGGTAATCGGCGCGATCCGGCGCTAGGCTGGCCCGACACCGCACCACGATCCCGCCCCGAGGGTGGGGGAGGAGAGTCACACAATGACCGAGAACTCGCTGGACGCAGCCGCGCCGACGCTGCCCGAGCACGACCCGGCGACCTACCGTCGCCTCCCGGCGCGGACCCGACCGGTGGATCCTTCCGTCGTCGAGCGGTTGCTCGCGCAGGAGTGGGAGCGGTTCGAG
>Ga0209170_1001063_pt1 | contig 11794 bp, 10 predicted proteins | sample KloWWTKNB14_bulk_FD_187178 | JGI IMG/M metagenome (GOLD analysis project Ga0209170, IMG submission 187178) | Active sludge microbial communities from Klosterneuburg, Austria, studying microevolution and ecology of nitrifiers - Klosterneuburg... | ecosystem: Engineered > WWTP > Aerobic digester >...
TGATCGGCAAGGACCCGATGGTCGTGTTAAGGGCCGAGTACAACAAGTCCGGCCGCAACGCCGCCGTGGTCAAGATGAAGTTCAAGAATCTGCTTACCGACTCGCCGAGCGAAAACATCTTCAAGGCCGATGACAAGTTCGAGATCGTCCTGCTCGAGCGCAAGGAGGTCGCCTACTCCTACTTCGCCGACCCCATGTACGTCTTCATGGATGCCGACTACAACCAGTACGAGGTGGAAAAGGAGAGCATGGGCGACGCCGTGAATTATCTCGAGGACGGCATGCCCTGCGAGGTGGTGTTCTACAACGGCAAGGCGATTTCCGTCGAGATGCCCAACAGCGTCGTGCGCGAGGTCATTTACACCGAGCCGGCGGTTCGCGGCGATACCTCGGGCAAGGTGCTGAAGCCGGCGAAAATCTCTACCGGCTTCGAACTGCCCGTGCCGCTCTTCTGCGAGATCGGCGACAAGATCGAGATTGACACCCGCACCGGCGAATACCGCGCCCGCGTCAAGGGCTGATCCCCTGGTGTAGCGAACAAAAATGAAGCCACCCGCGGGTGGCTTTTTCCGTGGTGGCCCCGCTCAGTCAGCGCCAGACTTCCTTGCACTTGGCGATCTCGGCGTCGGTCATCACCGGTTTGATGACGCACTGGCGCTCGCGTTCGAGGCGCTGCCGATCCGCCTCCTTTTGCCGCTCAAGCCGGGCGATGCGCCGGGCCTCCGCCTTTTCCTGCTCGGAGAGGACGGGCTCCCCAGGCGCCTTGCCTGCCGGTTCCGCTGTGGTGGCCGCATCGGCTGATGGGGGCTTGGCGTCACGGCCCTGTGCGCTGCTGATGGCCGGCAGGAATGCCAGACAGGTTGCCGCGAGAAGGGTCAGGGTGGGAGTGAGAATTGGGCGCATCGCTGCCTCCGGGACGGAATCTGAAGGCCCAAGATTACCGCGACGAGGCGTAAAACGCCACCCGCATCGGGGCGGCTGTTTGTTTGGTGGAGGCGGCGGGAATCGAACCCGCGTCCGCAAGCCCTCTACAGGCAGTACTACATGCTTAGCCTGGTTGTTTGATTTAACCCGACATCCGCCAACCGGCAGGCTGATGCAAGGCGATCCGCTGGATTTTCGTGATCGGCCACGCGGCGAGGACGATCCTTAGCTGGTGTGAATGACTCTGCTGCCGCTTGCGCGACCCGGCCCGTCAGCAAACCGGTGCAGAGCTAGCCGGTATTAAGCGGCTAGAGCGAAACGCTCGTCGTTGGCGTTTGTAGATTTCCAGATGGATTTGCGAGGTCACTGGTCCTCGGCATGCACTACACTGCTTCGCAACCCACGTCGAAGCCAGGTCGCCCCCGGATTCGGTTGTGATGCGCTATTACAAGCTCCAAGGACCTCTGCATTGCTCCAGAGTTCCCGCAAGCCCGGCCATTCTAGCACGCGCTATCGGAGCAGCCCGGTCAGTTCCCCCGGTGATTGGATGATGGCGTCGGCGCCCCATGCGTCAAGCGGCAGGCCGTCGCCGAGGTAGCCCCAGGCGGCGGCAATCGCGCCCATGCCGGCAGCACGGGCGGCCTGCATGTCGCGCAGATCGTCGCCGACATAAAGGCAGCGTGCGGGGAGGGCGCCTGCGAGGGTGCTGGCGAGCAGCAGCGGATCGGCCGCCGGCTTCGGCCGTGGCGAGGAATCGCCACTGACGATGCAGGCAGCGCGCCGCCCCAGGCCCAAGGCCGCCATTACCGGCAGGGTGTAGCGGCTGGTCTTGTTGGTGACGACGCCCCATTTGATGCCTTCCGCCTCCAGGCTTGCCAGCAATCCGAGAACGCCTTCGAACAGGGTGGTGGCAACGCAAAGGGAATCGCCGTAATAGGCCAGGAAGCGCTGGTGGAGTTCGGCGTAGCCGTCGTCTCCCGGCGCGAGCGCGAAACCGATGCCGAGCAGGCCGCGCACCCCTTTCGAGACATGCGGGCGGATGGTCGCCGCCGGCAGCGGCGCCTGCCCGGCTTCGGAGCGCAGGCGGTTGAGCACTGCGCCGAGGTCTGCAGCGGTGTCGGCCAGCGTGCCGTCGAGGTCGAACAGGACGGCGTCAATCATCGCGCCGGGTGCGCATCAGGTAATTGACGTCGGTGTCGGCGCCGAGCGCGTAGGTCTTGCTGAAGGGGTTGTAGGTCATGCCGATGACCTCTTCGCCCGCGAGGCCGGCATCGCGGCAGTAGCGGGCAAGTTCGGCCGGCCGGATAAACCGGGTGTAATCGTGCGTTCCTCGCGGCAGCAGGTTGAGTACGTATTCGGCACCGACGACGGCGAAGAGATAGGCCTTGGGATTGCGGTTGATGGTGGAAAAGAAAACCCTTCCGCCCGGGCGCACGAGCCTGGCGCAGGCGCGTACCGTGCTGGCCGGGTCGGGCACGTGCTCGAGCATTTCCAGGCAGGTGACGATGTCGAATGCGTCCGGCATCCCGGCGGCCAGTTCCTCGGCCGAAATCTTGCGATAGTCGACCTTCCGCCCTGATTCCAGCAAATGCAGCCTGGCGACGGACAGGGCCTTGTCGGAGAGGTCGATGCCGGTCACCAGGGCGCCGCGGGTCGCCATGGATTCGGCGAGAATGCCGCCGCCGCAGCCGACGTCCAGCACCTTTTTCCCGACGAGGCCGACTTCCCGGTCGATCCAGTCCAGACGCAGGGGGTTGATGTCGTGCAGCGGCTTGAACTCCGATTCGGGATCCCACCAGCGGTGGGCGAGTTCGCTGAACTTGTCGAGCTCGGCCTGATCGGCGTTGCGGCTTGCGGGTTCGCTCATGGATTTTGCCTGCCAGAATAAAAAAAGCCCTGCTTGCGCAGGGCTTTTGACGGCGTATTGCCGGATTACTTGGTGCCGATGACCTCGATCTCCACGCGGCGATCGGGCTGCAGACACTCGACGAGTTGCTTGGTTTTCTTGTCGCTCTTGCCGCACTTGTCGCCGGTGACGGGCTGCTTCTCGCCCTTGCCCTCGGTATAGACGCGGTTCGGCTCGACGCCCTTGCCGACCAGATAAGCCTTGACGGCTTCGGCGCGCTTCTCCGACAGCTTCTGGTTGTACTGGTCAGAACCGAGACGGTCGGCATGGCCGACGGCGATGATGACTTCCAGCTTGATGTCTTTCAGCTTGCCGGTGACATCGTCCAGCTTGGACTTGCCTTCCGAACGCAGCACAGCCTTGTCATAGTCGAACAGGGCGTCGGCAGCCAGGGTGACCTTCTGTGCGGCGGGCTTCGGCGTTGCGGCCGGGGCCGGGGCCGGGGCGGGTTTCTTCGCCAGGTCCGGATCGCACTCGGGGATGGCCATGGCCGGCGTCCAGCGGGTGGTCTTCCAGCACAGGCCGAAGCCGCTTCTCGCGACGACGCCCCGGGTATCGAACAGGTAACCGTCGTTATTCGGCACTTGAGCAAGCGAGACGGAAGCGCTCAGACCAAGCGTTGCCAACAGCGTGATTTTCGAAATTTGTTTGTTCATAATCTCCCTCGTTGCAGTGCGAAATGGAGTGGTTCGATTCGACCCAAAAGCGGCGAAATTTTACAACACGTTTGTTCCAGAAGAAATCGAGGGCATAACTTCGACCATTCAGGTTCAAGCGGTTAACTTATTCTGCCATAAATTGACGGTGTCAAGCAATTGGCTAGTGTCGCATCCCTGCAACAGCCCGTTTTCGACCCGAAGAACGCCGTTCACCCAGACATGGCTGACATGCTCCCTGCCGGCAGCATATACCAGATGGGAGGCAGGATCGTAGCACGGGCGGGTTTCGAGGGTGTCCAGGCAAACGGCGCACATGTCCGCAGCCTTGCCGGTCCGGATTGAGCCGATCTTGTCGGCGAGGCCAAGCGCGGCAGCGCCGTTCAGGGTGGCCATGCGCAGGACGTCATGGGCACCGACGGCGGCGGCATTTCCACTCACTGCCTTTGCCAGCAGGGCACTTTGGCGCATTTCCTGAAAAATATCGAGGCGGTTGTTGCTGGCGGCGCCATCGGTGCCGAGGCCGATTCTCAGACCCTGTTCCAGCATGGCGACGATCGGGGCGATGCCGCTGCCCAGTTTCATGTTTGAGCTCGGGCAGTGGGCAATGCTGCAGTCGAATTTCGCCAGCAGGCGGATTTCGTCCGCTTCGAGATGGGCGGCATGCACGCCGATCAGGCCGGGACCGAGGATGCCGAGCCGATGCAGCCGTTCCAGCGGCCGCAGGCCGTGCAGCCGCAGACTGTCCTCGATTTCCGCCCTTGTCTCATGGATGTGAATGTGGATCGGCAGGTCCAGCTGGGCGGCGAGCGTGACGACGCGTTCCAGGGTGGCATCGCTGACGGTATAGGGCGCATGCGGCGCCATGCAGAAGGAGAGGAGCGGATCGCCGCGCAGGCGGTCGCGCATGGCCAGTCCCTTGCTGATGTAATCGGCGGCGTCGGAAGCATAGGCCGTCGGAAATTCGATGACGACCATGCCGAGCGCTGCGCGCATGCCCAGGTTTCGCGCCGCTTCCGCCGCGGCTGCCGGAAAGAAGTACATGTCGTTGAAGCAAGTGATGCCGCCGCGCAGCATCTCGGCACAGGCAAGCAGCGTGCCGTCGCGCACGAAGGCGGCGGAGACATGCCTGCTCTCGGCCGGCCAGATGCGTGTCTTCAGCCAGTCCATGAGCGCCAGGTCGTCGGCAATGCCGCGCAGCAACGTCATGGCGGCGTGCGTGTGCAAATTGACCAGGCCCGGGATCAGCACATGTCCGGGCAGGACGATGCGTCTTGCGGGACGAAACCGCAGTTGCGCCTCCTGTGCCGGCAGGACAGCGGCGATTTCCCCGCCCGAAACGGCGACGGCCTGGCCTTCCAGCACCACGCCGTGCGGCTCGATCGGGATGAGCCAGCGTGGCTCGATCAGCAGGTCTATCGGCTGGGACATGCGTAAAAAAACCCCGCCGGTGACGGGCGGGGTTTTTGTCTGCGGGGCAGGCTTATTTGCCCGGTCCCTGCACTTCGACGACGACGCGGCGGTTCGGCGCCAGGCATTCGATCAGCTGCTTGCGCGGCTGCTTGTCGTCGCATTTTACGCCGGGCACGGCCTGCGTCTTGCCGGCGCCCATGGTTTCCATCGAATCGGCCTTGACGCCCTTGCCGACGAGGTAGGCCTTGACGGCTTCGGCGCGTTTCTCGGACAGCTTCTGGTTGTACTCGTGGCTGCCGATGCGGTCGGTGTGGCCGGTGATCAGCATCAGCTTGACGCTGGCGCAATTGCCCAGCTTGGCGATGACGTTCTTGTCGATCTGATCCTTGCCGGCGGCGTTCAGGTCGGCCTTGTTGAATGCGAACGTGGCGTCCGTCTGGAGCGCATGGGAGAAATTGCAGGCCTTCGGAGCAGCCGGCTTGGCGGCAGCAGGAGCAGGGGGGGGTTTCTTCGTCAGGTCCGGATCACACTCGGGGATGGCCATGGCCGGCGTCCAGCGGGTGGTCTTCCAGCACAGGCCGAAGCCGCTTCTCGCGACAACGCCGCGCGTGTCGAACAGGTAACCGTCGTTGTTCGGCACCTGTGCGACAGCGGCAGTGACGGACAGGCCGAGGGCGGCGGCAACAAGAGCATGGGAAAGGTGAGCGGTTTTCAAGGTTTCATCCTCCACTGGCTTGAGAGATTATTGTGGTTCTCCGGCAGAGCGGCGTGCCGGCAATTGTCTTTGGCATTCGAATTTAAGCACAAAAACCAAAGGCCTACAACTTGTAGTCGGGGCGACAATCGGCTGGCCGAGGTTCCCCATGGCGGCCGCGTCCGGCCCGGGCTGCATGCTAGAATTACACCTTTTTGGCGGGGCTCCTAACCCCGCCTCCGGTTCCCTGTTCGATGACCACTCAATTCGCCAAAGAAACCCTTCCGGTCAGCCTCGAAGAGGAGATGCGGCATTCCTACCTCGATTACGCCATGAGCGTGATCAAGGGGCGGGCGCTGCCGGACGTGCGCGACGGCCTGAAGCCGGTGCATCGGCGCGTGCTGTTCGCCATGCATGAACTGTCCAATGACTGGAACAAGGCCTACAAGAAGTCCGCCCGCATCGTCGGCGATGTCATCGGCAAATACCATCCTCACGGCGATACGGCGGTCTACGACACCATCGTGCGCATGGCGCAGGACTTCAGCCTGCGCTACATGCTGGTTGACGGCCAGGGCAACTTCGGCTCGGTCGACGGCGACAACGCCGCCGCCATGCGCTACACGGAAATCCGCATGGCGCGGATTGGCCACGAACTGCTGGCCGATATCGACAAGGAGACGGTCGACTTCGGGCCGAACTACGACGGCTCGGAGCGCGAGCCGCTAATCCTGCCGGCGAAGATCCCCAATCTGCTCATCAACGGCAGTTCGGGCATTGCCGTCGGCATGGCGACCAACATCCCGCCCCACAACCTGAACGAGGTGGTCGACGGCTGCCTGGCGCTGCTGGACAACCCCGGGCTGGGCATCGAGGATCTGATCGGGATCATTCCCGCCCCCGACTTTCCCACCGCCGGCATCATCTACGGCACGGCCGGCGTTCGCGAAGGCTACCTGACCGGCCGCGGTCGCATCGTCATGCGCGGCCGCACGCACTTCGAGGATATGGAGAAGGGCAACCGCCAGGCCATCATCGTCGACGAGCTGCCCTACCAGGTGAACAAGAAGACGCTGCTGGAGCGCATCGCCGAACTGGTCAACGAGAAGAAGATCGAGGGCATCTCGCACATCCAGGACGAGTCGGACAAGTCCGGCATGCGCGTGGTGATCGAGCTGAAGCGCGGTGAAGTGCCCGAGGTTGTCCTCAACAACCTCTACAAGATGACGCAGCTTCAGGACACCTTCGGGGTGAACATGGTGGCCCTGGTCGACGGCCGGCCGCGTCTGCTCAACCTGAAGGAGATGCTCGACGCTTTCCTTGCCCACCGTCGCGAGGTGGTGACGCGGCGCAATGTCTTCGAGTTGCGCAAGGCGCGCGAGCGGGGCCACATCCTCGAAGGCCTGGCGGTGGCGCTGTCCAACGTCGACGAGATCATCGCCCTCATCAAGGCGGCGCCGACGCCGCCGGAGGCCAAGCGTGGCTTGATGGGGCGCGCCTGGCGCTCGACTCTGGTCGAGCAGATGCTGGCGCGTGCCAATGCGCAGGCCTCCCGTCCTGACGGTCTGGCACCGGAGTTCGGGCTTTTCGAACAGGGCTACCGGCTGTCGGATGCCCAGGCCCAGGCCATCCTGGAGTTGCGCCTGCAGCGCCTGACCGGCCTCGAGCAGGACAAGATCCTGGCCGAATACCGCGAGGTGATGGAACAGATCGCCGACCTGCTCGACATCCTCTCCCGCCCCGAGCGGGTCACCCAGATCATCAGCGACGAACTGCGGGCCATCCGGGAGCAGTTCGGCGACGCGCGGCGCTCGGAGATCGTGCAGCATGCCGAGGACCTTTGCCTGGAGGACCTGATCACGCCGGCCGACGTCGTCGTCACCCTCTCTCATGGCGGCTATTTCAAGCGGCAGCTGCTGGCCGATTACCGTGCCCAGCGCCGCGGTGGCCGCGGCCGCCAGGCCGCGGCCATGAAGGAGGATGATTTCGTCGACCGCCTGTTCGTCGCCAATACGCACGACTACATCCTGTGCTTCTCCAACCGCGGCCGGGTTTACTGGCTGAAGGCGTATGAGGTACCTGAGGGTTCCTCGACGAGCCGCGGCAAGCCGATTGTCAACCTTTTCCCGCTCGCCGAGGAGGAGAAGATCACGGCGGTGCTGCCGGTGAAGGAGTTCGACGAGGGGCATTTCGTCTTCATGGCGACGATGGGCGGTACGGTCAAGAAGACGCCGCTGTCGGCCTTCGCCAACCCGCGCAAGGCCGGCATCATCGCCGTCGATCTCGACGAAGGCGACTACCTGATCGGCGTCGCCATCACCGACGGCGAGTACGACGTGATGCTGTTCTCTGACTCAGGCAAGGCGGTGCGTTTTGCCGAGGAGGACGTTCGTCCGATGGGACGTGAGGCGCGGGGCGTGCGCGGCATGATGCTCGACCCTGCCCAGTCGGTTATTTCGATGCTGGTCGCCAAGGGCGAGGAACAGAGCGTGCTGACGGCGACCGAGAACGGCTTCGGCAAACGGACGGCAATCGCCGAATACACCCGCCACGGCCGCGGCACCAAGGGCATGATTGCGATCCAGGCTTCCGACCGAAATGGCAAACTCATCGGCGCGGTGCTGGTCAGCGATAGCGACGAACTGATGCTGATTTCGACCGGCGGCGTGCTGATCCGCACGCTGGTGCAGGACATTCGCGAAATGGGACGCTCGACGCAGGGCGTGACCCTGATCAACCTGGATGACGGAACCAAGCTGGCCGGCATGGAAAAGATTATTGAGACAGACGAGGAGCAAGAATAAATGGCACGTGTAATCAATTTCAGCGCCGGACCGGCGACCCTGCCGGAGTCCGTGCTCAGGCAGGCGGCAGAAGAGATGCTCGACTGGCACGGCAGCGGCCAGTCCGTCATGGAGATGAGCCACCGCGGCAAGGAGTTCATGAGCATCGCCGCCCAGGCCGAGGCCGACCTGCGGGAACTGATGGCGATTCCCGCCAACTACAAGGTGCTGTTCCTGCAGGGCGGTGCCAGCCTGCAGTTCGCCATGATCCCGCTCAATCTGCTGCGCGGCAAGGCCAGCGCCGACTATGTCAACACCGGTGAGTGGGCCAAGAAGGCGATCAAGGAAGCCAAGCAGTACTGCCAGGTCAACGTCGTCGCCTCCAGCGAGGACAAGAACTTCACCTACGCCCCGGCCCAGACCGGCTGGAAGCTCTCCCGGGACGCCGCCTACGTGCACTACACCGCCAACGAGACCATCGGCGGCGTGGAATTCCACTGGGTGCCGCAGACTGGCGATGTGCCGCTGGTGTGTGACATGTCCTCGAACATTCTTTCCAAGCCGGTGGATGTTTCCAAATACGGGCTGATCTACGCCGGCGCGCAAAAGAACATCGGCCCGGCCGGCCTGACCATCGCCATCCTGCGCGACGACCTGATCGGCCAGGTGCTGCCGAAGACCCCGGTCATGCTCGACTACAAGACGCATGCCGAAAACGAGTCGATGTACAACACCCCGCCCACTTATGGCATCTACATCGCCGGCCTGGTGTTCCAGTGGATCAAGCAGAACGGCGGCCTGGCGGCCATGGAGAAGCGCAATCGCGAGAAGGCGGCGCTGCTCTACGCCTTCCTCGACCAGAGCAATTTCTTCGTCAGCCCGGTCGCCAAGGCCGACCGCTCGCTGATGAACGTGCCGTTTACGCTGAACAAGGCGGAACTCGACGAGGAGTTCCTCAAGGGCGCCAAATCGCGCGGCATGATCCAGCTCAAGGGTCATCGTTCCGTCGGCGGCATGCGTGCCTCGATCTACAACGCAATGCCGGTCGAGGGCGTCAAGGCGCTGGTCGACTACATGAAGGAATTCGAGGCGAAGCATGGCTAGGAACTTCCAGATCCTGGTGCTCAACCAGATTTCACAGGCCGGCCTGAAGCGTCTGCCGGCAGAGCAGTACACCGTCGGCAAGGACATCGCCGCGCCGGATGCCATCCTGGTGCGCTCGGCGGACATGCACAAGATCGACATCCCGGCCACGGTGCGCGCCATCGGCCGCGCCGGCGCCGGCACCAACAACATTCCGGTCAAGGCCATGAGCGCCCGTGGCGTGCCCGTGTTCAACGCGCCCGGCGCCAACGCCAATGCAGTCAAGGAACTGGTGATTGCCGGCATGCTGCTGTCGGCGCGCAACCTGACCGGCGCCATGCGCTTCGTCACCGCTCTCGATCCCAAGGATCCGGAGATGGAGAAAAAGGTCGAGGACGGCAAGAAGAATTTCGCCGGCTATGAACTGGCTGGCCATACCCTCGGTGTCATCGGCCTCGGCAAGATCGGTTGCCTGGTGGCGGATGCCGCCATCAAGCTCGGCATGCACGTCATGGGCTACGATCCGGAAATCACGGTGGATGCCGCCTGGAGCCTGCCCTCGCAGGTGAAGAAGGCGAACAGCGTGGCCGAGGTGCTGAAGAACGCGAATTTTGTCAGCCTGCACGTGCCCCTGGCGGATGCCACGCGCAAGATGGTCAACGAACAGTCGCTGGAACATGTGCGCCATGGTGCCGTGCTGCTGAATTTCTCGCGTGAGGGTGTGGTCGACGAGGCTGCCGTGCTGGCCGCGCTGGACGCGAAGAAGCTGGCCTGCTACGTGTGCGACTTTCCCAGCCCGCATGTGAACGGGCATCCCCATGTCATCGCCCTGCCGCACCTGGGGGCTTCCACGCGCGAGGCGGAGGACAACTGCGCGGCGATGGTCGCCGACCAGGTGCGCGACTATCTCGAAGACGGAAACGTGCAGAATGCGGTGAACTTCCCCAACATCACCATGCCGCGCGAGTCGAGCTTCCGCATCGCCATCGCCAATGCCAACGTGCCGAACATGGTCGGGCAGATTTCCACGGCAATGGCCAATGCCAACCTCAACATCCACAACATGATGAACAAGTCGCGCGGCGACATGGCCTACACGCTGGTGGACGTGGATAGCGCCGTGCCGCAGGCGGCGGTCGAATCGATTGCCGGCATCGAGGGCGTACTGGCGGTGCGCTACTTGCCGGCATAAACGATGAGCGACGATCTGCAGCGCCTGCGTGCCGAGATAGATCGCCTCGACGAGGAGGTGCTGGCGCGCCTGTCGCGCCGCGCCGAGATAGCCCACGAAATCGGTCGCGTCAAGGGCGGAGCGGTGATCTACCGGCCGGAGCGCGAGGCGCAGGTGCTGCGTCGCATCACCAGCCTGAATCCCGGCCCGCTGGCCGACGCCACCATCGGGGGGATCTTTCGTGAAATCATGTCCGCCTGCCTGGCGCTGGAGCAGCCGCTGCGCATCGCTTATTTCGGCCCGGAAGGCACGTTTACCGAGAGCGCGGCAAAGAAGCACTTCGGCTCGGCACCGCTCTTCTCGGCGACAGCCACCATCGACGAGGTGTTCCGCGCCGTCGAGGCAGGACATGCCGATTATGGCGTGGTGCCGGTGGAGAACTCCACCGAGGGCGCCGTCGGTCGCACGCTCGACCTCCTGCTGCAGATGCCCATCAAGATCTGCGGCGAGGTCATGTTGCGCATCCACCAGCATCTGCTCTCCAGGACGCAGCGGCTGGATGACGTCAAGCGCCTCTATTCGCACAGCCAATCGCTGGCGCAATGCCACGAATGGCTCAACCGCAACCTGCCCAGCCTGCCGCGCGTGCCGGTAGCGAGCAATGCCGAAGCGGCGCGCATGGCCGCCGAGGATGCCGAGTCCTGCGCCATTGCCGGCGAGGCGGCTGCCGGGCGCTACGGCCTGATCCAGCTGGCGCGCGACATCGAAGACGACCCGAACAACACGACGCGCTTCCTCGTCATCGGCAAGCACGATGCCGGGCCCTCGGGACGCGACAAGACCTCCATCGTCTGCGCCTCGCAGAACAAGGCGGGGGCGATGTATGCGCTGCTCGAACCCCTGGCACGACACGGCGTATCGATGAGCAAGTTCGAATCCCGCCCCTCGCGTGCCGGCCTGTGGGAATATGTTTTCTACGTAGACGTCGAGGGCCACCAGAGCGAGGAGCGGGTGAGCATGGCCTTCGCCGAATTGCGCGACCGCGCTGCTTTCGTCAAGGTGCTGGGCTCCTACCCAAGTGCCGCCGCCTGAGGAGGATCAAATGAGCATCGCCGAGTTGGCCCCGGCCTACATCCGCGCCATTTCGCCCTATCAACCTGGCAA
>Ga0209170_1001065_pt1 | contig 11793 bp, 17 predicted proteins | sample KloWWTKNB14_bulk_FD_187178 | JGI IMG/M metagenome (GOLD analysis project Ga0209170, IMG submission 187178) | Active sludge microbial communities from Klosterneuburg, Austria, studying microevolution and ecology of nitrifiers - Klosterneuburg... | ecosystem: Engineered > WWTP > Aerobic digester >...
CGGCGCGGGCGACGCGGATGTGGCCGGATTCGAGCGGCTCGCGCAGCGCCTCCAGCACGCGCCGCTCGAACTCGGGCAGCTCGTCGAGGAACAGCACGCCGTGGTGGGCCAGCGAGATCTCGCCCGGGCGCGGATTCGAGCCGCCGCCGACCAGCGCCGCGCTTGATGCGGAATGATGCGGCGCCTGGTAAGGCCTGCGCTTCCATTGTTCGAGGCGGAAGCCGCCGTTGAGCGAGTGGATGGCCGCCGCTTCCAGTGCCTCGTCGTCGTCCATCGGCGGCAGCAGGCCGGGAAAGCGCACGGCGAGCATCGACTTGCCGGTGCCGGGCGGACCGATCATGAGCAGGCTGTGGCCGCCGGCCGCGGCGACTTCCAGCGCGCGCTTGGCCTGGGCCTGTCCCTTCACGTCCGACAGGTCGGGATAGTCGGGCGCGCTGACTGCAGGCGTGTCGGCGTAGGGAGCGAGCGCCTGCTGGCCGTTGAGGTGGGCGCAGACATCCAGCAACGATTTCGCCGGCAGAATGGTCGCCGCGCCGACCAGTGCGGCCTCGGCCGCACTCTCCACGGGCAGCACGAAACTGCGCGACTCGCCGCGCGCGGCAAGACACATGGCCAGCGCGCCGCGGATGGGGCGCAATTCGCCGGTCAGCGACAGCTCGCCGGCGAATTCATGCTCGGCGAGGTGCTTGCCGCTGACCTGCCCCGAGGCGGCGAGGATGCCGAGCGCGATGGGCAAGTCGAAGCGGCCGGATTCCTTGGGCAGGTCGGCTGGCGCGAGGTTCACGGTAATGCGGGAAGCGGGAAACTCGAAGCGCGCGTTCTGGATGGCGGCGCGCACGCGCTCGCGGGCTTCCTTCACCTCGGTGTCGGCCAGCCCGACGATGGTGAAGCTGGGCAGGCCGCGGCCGAGGTGCACTTCGACGGTGACTTCCGGCGCTGCCATGCCGGCGAGGGCGCGGCTCTTGAGGACGGCGAGGGACATGATGAATGGAAGTGTAACCGAGCAAGGAGCTCGCCCGGCGAGCCCGGCTATCATAAATCGGAGCAGCGACAATTGCCCCTTGCCCCGCAGCCAGCGGATGCGGGTTTGCATCCCCTGCCATTACGGTCGAATGAATTGCGTGCCGGCTTTCTGCAATCCGCCTTCAGTCCGCCTTGCGCCGTCCAGCCGCAGCTCCCGGGCAAGCACCGGGAAGCTGTTTGGTAGCGAAGAGTCTGTTACCTATCTCCCCGACCGGTCACGACGTTCATTTCTTTGCGAGGTGAAGCACGGTCGCAGATTGTGCAGGCCCAGCGGCAGGTTTTTCGGCCTTGCGCAGAAAACTTGGGGCCACATTCCATTTCTGCCCGCTATCGGTGACAACGGTGACAGTCTTTTTGTTGTATTGCGTGAGCATGCCCGTGAGCAATGGATGACCGTCGGGCTGAAAACAAACGCGATCACCGATGCTGAATTCCAGCATCTGCGAATGAGCACGAAACTGAAGAATGAATTTAAGCCGGGCAACGATTCGATTGTTAAGGTCAATCAGTTCGTCTTCGGTCAAATTGTCTATGTCGATTTTCATGGTTCATCCGTCATTGGCTGGCGAGTCAGCGACATGATATCTAGGCACGCGGCATTGTGACGTCCAGCGAGGGTGTGGGAAAACTACCTGAGGGGTCGCTGAGTACGATTTTCGGGGGTCACTCAACCCCTCCTGAGCATCCGATCATCGCTTGTGGGCCTTTAATGAGGCCGGTTTTTCTTGAGTGGCCATCTGATTTTTCTCGGTTTGAGTTTTTCTACAGCTTCAACGTTCAAGGGGACCGGCGCTGCGCGGCTTTATCGCGCAGCGTCCCCTGGAACGACGGGATAGGCGTCGGTGCCACAGCGGACATTCAACTGCCAGAAGTAGCACGGCGTTTTGTCGCTGGACGGCTTGATTGCTTGGTTGTGCGCGGCTCGGCCAGACGTCCCGTAACGTACTTGTGAAGAACGCTGGCGATAAGCGTTTGGTACGGCACACCTTCCTCAAGTGCCTTAACTTGAATGTCGCTCAAATCGCCAGAAGTCAGGCGGATGTTGACCCGGCGGTCCTTAATAGCCGTAGCGCGCGCTGCTGCCTTGAATTTCGCTAGCTCGGCCTTCGTGGCAACGGACTTCAGTTGGCCTTTCTCAAAGGCGGTGAGGACTTCATTTTCGTAGGCATCAATTTTCGGCATCTGTTTCACCTTGATTCAAATAGTCCCTCGTTGCCTTGCGGCTCGGGATTACGGTCTTGAGAAAGAAATATTCTTCCTCTTCGACAAACGGTACCAAGTAGATGTAGTTGTCGCACGCGACGACAAGAACGCGCTGCCTGGGGTATTTCGCCTGGTTCGGGTGTCTTCGAGTGAGAACACTAGTGCTCTGTTTCCCTCGAACTTGAAGTCATGAGGAAACACGGTTCTGAAGGTTTCGACCAAGTCTGTTTGGCAATGAAAGTACATCGCGTAATGATTGGGATCGTTCTTCTTCCAGTCCATGCGAACAGTACTGCCGCTCTTGTTCTTCGTCACGTAGGCTGGCTCACCCCATTTCAGTGACTCTTCGAGTTCGCCGACGCCTTCTGTGGCGGCGGCAGTTTGAAAGACAAGCTCTCTGAGGGCCAGAAGCTTGCGACGCACATTCGGAAGATATGTGTCGAACTTCGCGGCGACTTCAGCACTGGCAAAGGGTTTCATCTGAACCTCGCGACGCGATGGACTTGTGACGCCCAACGTCTGAGTTCAGAGGCGCTGCGCGGCTTCATCGCGCAGCGTCCTCTGGAACGACGGGTTCGGCCACATATCTATGCGCTACGGGAATGGCGCGATACGTACTGACGCAGCACGCCATCCATGCGCGATTGCCAGCCTTCGCCCGTGGACTTGAAGTAGGCGACGACCTCAGGGCTGTAGCGCACCGATACCAGCAGCTTCTTGTTTTCGGACTTCGGCCGCCCACGCAACGACCGCAATGGGACCATTTCCTTTAGCTGAGCAGGTGTGAGCGGCTGTGCATCGGGATCGCTTTTGGCTGCTGCGGTAATGGCCCTATCTTCGGCCGCAGTAGGCATGCGAACGGCGGGTCGTTTAGAGACTTTCGACATAGTGCTTTACCTCACGACGATTGGCGCGGCGAAGGCTGATGATCCTTCGCACATTGCCACGATCTACAAAGGCCACGTAGTACAGGATTTCCGTGTTCGGAGCGAGCGCGATCATTCGCATCTCGTTGTACTCGAACCGTTCATCAACCCACACCAGCGCAGCTTCCCAATCGAGCTCGACCGCCATGAGCAAGGACACGCCATGTTTCGCTTGGTTCGCCTCATCCTTGGCTGGATCGAATTCGATACGCATGCATTACTGTAGCTACACTAATTACGATTGTCAAACGGGCGATCGTGCGCGCTTCTATGGGGCCGAACGTTCAAAATCACCGGCCTTGCGCGGCCTTTCGCGCAAGGTCCGGTGCATTGCAGGGTTGGGCATCAGTTGGCAAGCGCGAGTGCCTCCAGAAGGAATGCACCAGCCACCATGAGCCAGCCAACTACCCCCACATAAAAACTCCACCACTTTTGCCTGGTCTTTTCCGCCCACGCCGTGATGTCCGCATAAGATGCAACGGGAGCGGTTCTCTGGTTGTTTGCAACGTAGCGGACAGTAATGCTCACAGGGAAGCCGTCGTGGGTTTGGATGATGTCCTTCGTCGCATGTGAAACAGCAGCAGGATCGACGCCTTCCGGAGGTGGGAAAGCGGACAGGAATTGCGCAAAACCCGGAGTGGAGCGCGGTAGACCACCTTTGCCCTCGCGCAGGAGCCGAGCAAATTCCAATTTCTCTCGGCTGCGAAATTTCCCAAGTGCATCGAGAAGCGTAATGCCTAGCCCAAGTAGAGCTATGGCCAATCCGGCACCTTTGAGAGAAGAAATCACGGAGTACGGCCTCCTGATGCCCAACGTTCAAGCTCAGGGGCGCTGCGCGGCTTTATCGCGCAGCGTCCCTTGGAGCGCAGGGTTGGGCCTGTTTTCGCCGTCTCGCCAGCGCCGACTTTTGAAGCCTCACTCTTTTCCAACTTTTGGCCACATTTCAATGCACATGCCGTGTGATACGTCCTGCGTGAAATAGAACTCCCACTTGCCGTCAACTTTTTTTAGAAAGGCTTGCTTATCTCCGGTGTAGCCGCCCATGGAATTCTTGGCATTCACGGTCATGCAGGCGAGATTTTCGCCGACCTGAGTGAATTTGCCGAACTTGGCGGAATCTGGGTCTTTCAGGTTCGCAAGAACAGCTTTCTTTGCTTCGGACTCGGCGCCACCGCACCCAGCAAGCAATATGCAACCAGCAATTGCAGCGGCTATTTCAATCTTTTTCATCAGGCAATTCCTATGCTTTGTTTTTTGCTGCTCGGGTTTTTGCAAACTTATAGAGCGCAGTCGCTGCGCCACCGATCGCGACCACGCCGCCACCAATTGCGACAGGGACTGCCCACGCGGGTGCTGTGCCGATGCCGACAAGAGCAAGTGCGGGCCCTGCCCAACCACCGATGGCTGCGCCAGCAGCTGCAAATGGAACTGTGGCAGCCATGCCCACGCCGCCTGTGGCTAGACCAACCCCCGAACCAAGTACGCCGCCGGCTACACCGCCAATTGCTGCACCAGCGGCACTGATCGCCCCAGTTGCGGACGTGCCAGCAGCGATTACTCCAACAGTTGTTGCGGCTGTACCTCCAACAATTGACGCGCCAATAGCCACATTTTGTGCGACTGCCTTCTTGTCGCGGGCGTGAGCAGGCCGGTGAATACCATGTTCCGCCAAGTCCTTCAGCGTGACCTTGGTGCTGGCGGGGATGTATTCACCCTCGCCTTTACCTTCGTCATTTGTAGTCATTTCGATCTCCTATGGAAAAGGCCCAACGTAGAAGTCACCGGCGCTGCGCGGCTTTATCGCGCAGCGTCCGGTGGAGTGCCGGGTTATGCCTTTACAAGTTTCGCTACTTCACGCTTTAGCTCAGCACCAACTACCAAGCCCCGTTCGTAACTTGCAGAATGAGTGTTGTGGGGTGTTTCTTCATGATCACGGCAGTCAAGCAAGCCATCGGCGACACCTTTCTTGAACGAAAGGCCATGGCCGTGAGGAATTTCTGGGATTTCGATTTGGATTGTGGTCATTTGAGTTCTCCTGTTCATTCTCCGCCCTTCGGTCCGCATCCTTGGTTGTAAAGCATGCAGAGGCCGGTGCTTGATTGGCAACTTTCATAAGAGTTGGTCATCAACGCTCTCGGGCTGGCGTTTTTGTTTATGACGCGAAGGTTGATCATCTGCGCATAGAGAAACCCACGGCCCTCTTTTTTCTTGGCTCAATTCGCGTTAAGTGATGATGCTCTCAGACTGTGACGGCCATTTCGAGCAGGCGTGCGGGTTTAAGGCCGCTGCCTGCCGACCGATCCAGGGTGCGGAACCAGCCCAGGTAGCTGCCGAGGTACTTGGTGGCCACACCGTGGAAGCGGCGCATCCAGTTCTTCAGGCGGCTGTCGTAGGCATTGACGTTCTGAATGTGATAGACGCCGGCCACCACGCGCCGGCCGGCCGACACATTGACCGGCCGGTGGGCGATGCCGATCTGTCTTGCGGCAGCGGCGAGCATGCCGCTCGCGTCGGTGCAAAGGATGGCATCGGCGGCCAGGATCGGCTTGAGAGCGGCCACGACATGATCCTTGCTGTCGTCGGCGAGGATGAAATCGGCCGTAGCTCCAGCCCGGTCACGGGCCACCAGCACAGGCACCTGCTCCTTGGACAACCCGCGCTTGCCGGCCTTGCCCCCGCGTCGCCTGGGCTTGCGCCCGATTCGGCGCTGGCCCTTCAGGGAATGCAGGAAATACGTCTGATCGGCCTCGGCGATTCCGCCAAGCGCTCGCGCCTGAACGGTTTTGGGGAGCGCCAGGAAACGGTGGCGCCAGCGAAAGGCGGTGCTGGGGGCCACCTGCAGCTTGGCGGCGGCCTGCTTGATCGTCAGTCCCTCGCGCACGGCTTCGGCCTGTGCAAGCCACTTGCCCTTCTGACGCAGCCGCGCCAGCGGCGTGCCGGTAAGCGCGTTGAAGCTGCGCTTGCAGGCGCGGCATTTGTATCGCTGCAAGCCGTGTGCGTGGCCGTTTCTGACCATCTTGGTGCTCCCGCAATGAGGGCAGTGACTGCCCATCCGATCCTCGATTACGCCAATCGATGCCGCTTGGCCTTCCGCCGCCGCCAGTTGTCGCATCAGCGCCTGGCGCTGCACATGCGTCAGCTCCGGCACCTGCGCCATCAGGCGTTTCATGTCACGCTGCCTCATCCTTCCTCCTGCGCTCTTCGGTTAATACGAGCACAGTCTGGCAGCCCTCAGGCTCGCTACATGAGCCTGTCACTACTTAATGCGAATTGAGCCTTTTTCTTTATCTCTTTCAAGATTGGGTGCAGTTCAAGTAGTTTCTCCCAAGACGGCTCATCTAGGTTGTCGCGAGCCTCCGCGACGGCGTAAATGGCCTTGGCGTAGGCACGACAATCCTCACCGAATGTACCGGCTGTGGCCAAGGGCGCTGCTGACAGAAGGACTACGCCAGCAAAAAACGGTACTGTGAATTTCATCTTGATCTCCTCAATTGGCTCTGAATTCAAAAAGTCGGCGCTGGCGAGACGGCGTCGAATTTAAGGCATAACGTAGAAGTAACCGGCCGGCGGAGCGCGCCAGCGCGGAGCGAACCGGCAAGCCCTGCTTGCCGGCGGTCCGGTTGACTGCCGGGTTGGGCGACGCGCTTTGCCAAGGCACGGGAAGATGAACACGCGCAAAAGTCAGCCGCCGTGATACGGCAATTGGGGTGAGGACTGCGGTTCGGCACCCACGGGTGTAGCCGCGGCCGGACGAAGAAACCACGGTTCCCTGGCTGGCGCCAACGAAGGCACCGGCCAGCGCGAGTGCGGGTGCAAGAACCACGGCAGTTCCCATTCCAGAGCGAAGGGAAAGGAGAGTGTTTTTTCTCCTGCCGTGAGCGGAGAGACAGCGGCGTGTGAAAGAAGCTCGCGCTGGCTTGCGGCGGCCGGGAAGGAGACGGCAGTCGAATGCGGCGGCGGCAGGAGCAGCGGCGCTGCCAAGAGCGACACGAATTCCGTTGGCGACTGGGCTGGAAATGGATTTCACTGACGATGGGGCCCAACGTTAAGTAGACGTCATCAAAAGGTTGCCATTTGTGGCAACAAGTATCCATATATGGATACAAGTGGCTATATATGGCAACCGCCGGGTATCCATATCTAGGCGCTTTCTCGCGCGACCCTTTTCTGGAGTTTCAGTTTCCTGATGGCGTTTGAGGGTACCTTCCAGAGCTTTTTACCGGGCACCCAGATGCCGCCCAGGGCTTTGATGGTGTCGCGCAGTTGGGTTTCTCCCCAGCCGATGCGGATGAGTTGGTGTGTTGGAGCCGGGGTGGTGGACGCGCGTTCCTCGACGATGATCTCGACGGTGGTGAAGCGGCGCCCGCTCTCGGGATCGGTTCTGTAGCGCACGCATACGAGACGATCGCCGAAGCGATCCGACAGCCGGCGTGCGCCCTTCTGGTCCGGCTTGAGTTTTTTGACGATATTGCTGCGCAGCAGCGGCGCGTTGTCGGAAGCCGGCGCGGGGGTGCGTCCGAGAGGCAGGTCGTGCAGGTTGCCGGCAGTGCGGCGCCAGGCGTGTAATCCCCCCTCCCGATTCATGCTTTTTGTCATGGCCGCTGCTCCGACTGGCTTTTTGCGAAGCTTACCAAGCGGCCATGCCAATGGCAATTGCTACCTTAAGGAAGGCCCCTCCCGCTGGCGGGAGGGGGTGTTGCGGCGGTGCTGCCGTACTCAGTCCGCCTTGATCGCCTCGATCTGGATCGCCACCTTCATGTCGTCGCCGTGCATCGGCAGGCCGTACTTCATGCCGAAGTCGGAGCGCTTGAAGCCGCCCGAGGCATCGGCGCCGCAGACCTCGCGCTTGAGCATCGGGTGCGGGATGCACTTGAAGGAGCTGATGGTCAGGTTGAGCGGCTTGGTCACGCCGAGCAGCGTCATTTCGCCTTCGACGGCGGCCGGCGCGTCGCCGTTCCACCTGCTGATCCTGCCCTTGTAGGTGATCTTCGGGAAAGCCTCGGCGTTGAAGAAGTCCTTGCCACGGGCATGTTCTTCCATCTTGGCGTGGCCGAAGTTGATCGACGCCGGGTCGACCACGATGTCCACGCTGCCGGTCTTCGCCGCGCGGTCGAGCGTGACGCTGCCCGAGGTCTTGGCGAACTTGCCGCGCCAGACCGAGATGCCCAAATGACCGGCCTCGAAGCTCGGGTAGGTGTGGTTCGGCTCGACGTTGTAGGTCTGGGCGAAGGCGGGGGCAAAAGTCAGTGCCGTCAGGACGGCGGCTGTGGCTTGCAGTTTCATGCGGGTCATCTCCTTGCGGGTTGGGTGGGTTACTTCTTTGCGGTGACGATGCGGAACCTGATTTGCACGTCGTCGGCGACGGTGGCGGTGTCCTTCCACTCGCCTTCGCCGATGTTGAAGGCGAGCCGCTTGATCGGCAGCACGCCTTCGAAGACCTGCTGGCCGCCTTCGGCCTTGAAGCTCACCGGGGCGACGACGTCGCGCGTGATGCCCTTGATGGTCAGCTTGCCGGCGGCCTCGAATTTTCCTGCGGCGGCCGGCTTGATGGCGGTGGTGACGAAAGTGGCCTTGGGAAACTTCGCCGCGTCGAACCATTCCTTCTTCGCCGTCTCGCGGTTGAAGTCCGCGTCGCCGAGATCGAAGCTGGCGATGTCGATGTCGATGCTGGCGCGGCCCTCGGCCGGTTTGGCCGGATCGAAGCTGACCTGGGCGCTGAAGCGCTGGAACTTGCCTTCGACGGGGACGCCCATTTGCCTCGAGACGGCGACGACGCTGCTTTTCGCGGGGTCGATCTGCGCCAGCGCCGGGGCCATGAAGGGGGCAAGCAGGGCGGCGCCGAGCGCCAGGGTGATGGCGAGCCTTTTCATTTGGCGGTCTTTCTGTCGAGCAAGGGAATCATGCGGCCGAGCACTTCGTCGCGATCGATGAAGTAGTGCTTCAGCGCCGCCGTCAGGTGCGTGATGACGAGGGCGCCCAGCGTGAAATTCAGGATCTGGTGCACCAGCAGCAGCGCATCGCCGGTTGCCTTGTCCTTGGCTAACAGGTCGGGCAGCGGGATTATTCCCAGGTACACCGTCTGGAAGCCCTTGGCCGAGCTCATCAGCCAGCCGGAGATCGGCACGGCGAGGATCAGCACATAGAGCAGGTGGTGGGTGGCGACGGAAGCGATGCGCTGCCAGGCCGGCAGGCCGGCGGCCGGCGGCGGCGCGGGGTGGCCGATGCGCCAGGCCAGACGGGCGACGGCCAGCATGAAGACGGTGACGCCCAGCCACTTGTGGTACGAGTAGAGCTTCAGCCGGCCCGGCGAAAAGGGCAGATCGTGCATATAAATGCCGAGCGGAAAGGCGCAGAAGACGAGCAGCGCGATCAGCCAGTGCAGGGCGATCGAGGTGCGGGTGTAGCCGATTGTCGGCAGGGACATTCTTATTCTCCTGGGCGCCGGGTCTTGCTCCGACCGGCGACGGTGGGTGAAGGTTCCGCGGCCGGCGCCGACTCGAAGGCGCCGCGCAGGCTACGCAGCGTGGTTTCGAAGCGCTGCAGTTGCGCCGCGCTCAGCCCGCTCAGCGCCAGGCGCAGATGGCCGAGGTGGGCAGCGAAGGCGCGCCCGAACAGGCGCTCGCCGGCCGGCGTCAGGCTGACGATCATGCTGCGGCCGTCCTCGGCCGAGGCGCTGCGCCGCACCAGCCGCTGCGCTTCCAGCCGGTCCACCACGCCGGTCAGCGTGCCCTTGGTGATGAGGGTCTTCTCGCCCAGTTCCTTGAAGCTCAGGCCCGGCGTGTTGCCGAGGGTGGCGACGATGTCGAACTGGGCCGGCGTCAAATCGAGGCCGCGGATATGCGATGCGGAATAGGCCTCGAAGGCCTGGTAGCAGCGGGCGAGTTCGCGCAGCATGGGCAGAAAGGGTTCGTGCGGCAAGGCAAATCCTGAATAGTCCTAATGCGGACTATATTAGTACGCATTAGGACTAAATGTCAAGCGCGCTGCGGCGGGTTTCCAGGCTGGCGAGACGGGCTTCCAGGGCAGTCAGCTTTTCGCGCGTACGCGCGAGCACTTCGCGCTGCACCTCGAACTCCTCGCGGGAGACGAAATCGAGCCGGGCGAACAGACCATTCAGCAGCGCCCGGGCGTTCTTTTCCAGGTCCTGCGCCGGGCCACTGGCGGCGATGTCGGCGAGGCGGGCGGCGAGATCGTCAAGGATTTTGGGGTCGAGCATGGCGGGGTTCCCTAGGGAAACGCTGAAAAAGTTCGACATCGTCATTATTCCCGCGAAAGCGGGAATCCATGCTTTCAGCCGATTACTGGATCCCCGCTTTCGCGGGGATGACTTGTTCAGCGTTTTCCTAGATTCCACTGGCGTTGCGATTGAGTCTAGCACGGCAAAAAACGCGGCACGTTGTCTGCACCAGCATAGTGCGGCGGCGAATAAAAGCGCGATGTCTTGGTGCGCCGGCTTTCCCGGAAATTTCCCATCCAATTGCAACATGATGTTTATATTCATATTTAATAGCTGGCACGCTTGATGCGATTAAAGAAATGACTTTTTTGTCACTTTGATTTTGGGAGTTAATCATGCGTAAGACCCTGCTTGCCACCGCCGTATCCGCCGCACTGACTTTGCCCATGGCGGGCCATGCGCAAACCGCGCCGGCCGCCGCCCCCGCCAGCCCGCACACCTTCACGGCCAACATCGGCCTCTACAGCAGCTACCGCTTTCGCGGCATCGACCAGACTTTTGGCAAGCCGGCCCTGCAGGGCGGTTTCGACTACGCCCATGCCAGCGGCTTCTATGCGGGCAACTGGAACTCCAACGTGAATTCCGGCGCCGGCTTTCCCTCCGGCAACCTGGAGATGGACTTCTATGGCGGCTGGAAGAAGACCTGGGGCGACTGGGGCCTGGACGTCGGCGCCATCTATTACTACTACCCCGGCAGCAACGCCAGCCTGGCGAATGGCACGGCGCTCGCCAACGCGAAGACCACCAGCCTGCACACCGGCCGCGTCGACAACACCGAGGTCTACATCGGCGGCAGCTGGAAGTTCCTCTCGCTGAAGTACTTCCACTCGGTCGGCGACTACTTCTCGGTGCCGCACACCGGCGGCTCGGGCTACCTCGACCTGTCGGCGAACTACGACCTGGGCGACGGCTGGGGCATCAATGGCCACCTCGGCCACCTGAACTTCAAGAACTTCCACAACGGCCGCACGAGCGGCGACTACACCGACTGGAAGCTCGGCGTCACCAAGGATATTTCCGGCTGGGTGGTCGGCGCCGCCTATGTCGGCAGCAACGCCAAGGGCAGTTGCACGCCGAACGGCGCCGGCCTGGTGCAGGCCTACTGCTTCGGCAACGACGCACCGGGCGCGACCGGCACCAAGAACGCCGGCCGCGACACGCTCATCCTCTCGATCAGCCGCACCTTCTGAAAGGGATCGTCATGAAACTGGTAACCGCCATCATCAAGCCGTTCAAGCTCGACGAGGTGCGCGAAGCGCTCTCGGCCGTTGGCGTGGCCGGCATTACCGTCACCGAGGTCAAGGGCTTCGGCCGCCAGAAGGGCCACACCGAGCTCTACCGCGGCGCCGAGTACGTCGTCGACTTCCTGCCCAAGGTGAAGGTCGAGGCCGCCGTCAAGGACGA
>Ga0209170_1001066_pt1 | contig 11790 bp, 7 predicted proteins | sample KloWWTKNB14_bulk_FD_187178 | JGI IMG/M metagenome (GOLD analysis project Ga0209170, IMG submission 187178) | Active sludge microbial communities from Klosterneuburg, Austria, studying microevolution and ecology of nitrifiers - Klosterneuburg... | ecosystem: Engineered > WWTP > Aerobic digester >...
CGCGCCTGCCCGGCCCGCCGGATGCGTTTCCCCTGCGCTTGCACCCCATGCTCAAGCTTTTCCTGCGCCTCTACCTGTTCCTGATGCTGCCGGCGACGGCGGCGTTCGTGGGGTTCATGTACCTCACGGACCAGGTGATGGCGCAGGTGCACGCGGAGCAGCAGCGGAAGCGGGCGGGGCAGGCGTTCGACCGGGCGGAGCGCATCATCGGCGCGAAGGAGGTGCCGGACTGGCAGGGCCGGCTGAAGGAGATCGAGGCGACCTACCGGCTGGAGCACCGCATCCTGCCGCTCGCGCAGGTGGCCGACGACTGGTTCATGTCGCCTTCGGAGAAGTCGCGGCTGCAGGCCGGCGAGATCGCCTTCCGCGACCGGCCGGGCGGCGGGCAGGTGTACCTGCGCAAGCTGCCGGGCGGCGCGGAGGTGCTGCGCATCGAGTGGGTCGGGCTCTACGAGTACCTCGCGCTCTACTACACGATCATCGTGGCGCTGGTGACGCTGGGCCTCGCGCTGATCCTGCTGCGCTGGGTGAAGCCGCTCTACCGCGACCTCGAGGCCCTCACGGCCGCGGCCCAGCGCGTCGGCGACGGCGACCTCGGCGCGCGCGCGCGCGTCGGCAGGGCCTCGCTCGTGGAGCCCATCGCGGGCGCCTTCAACGCCATGGGCGAGCGCGTCGAGCGCCTGCTCGAGTCGCACCGCGACCTCGAGCAGGGCGTGGCGCACGAGCTGCGCACGCCGCTCGCCCAGCTCAAGTTCGACCTCGAGCTCGCGCGCGAGTCGGACGACGCGGCCGAGCGCGAGGCGCGCTTCGAGGCCATGGGCCGCGACGTGGCCGACCTCGAGGAGCTGGTGAACGAGCTGCTGCTGCTCGCGAACCTGCGGCAGGCGCCCCCCTACGCGCCGAAGGAGATCCCGGCCCGCGTGCTCGTGGAGGACGTGATCCGCCGCGCGAAGGACGAGATGCGCGCCACCGGCCGCGAGGTGGAGATCCAGCCGCCGGCGCAGCTTCCCGAGACCTTCACCTGCGACGGCAAGTTCCTCGCGCGCGCGCTCGTGAACGTGGTGAGGAACGCCGTGCGCCACGCGAGCGCCCGCGTGGCGATGACGGTGGAGCGCGAGGGCGCGCGCACCGTCGTGCACGTGGACGACGACGGGCCGGGCATCGCGCCGGAGGACCGCGACCGCGTCTTCGAGCCCTTCATCCGCGCCGAGCCGGGCCGGGAGCGCGAGACGGGCGGCGTGGGGCTGGGGCTCGCGATCGTGCGCAGCGTGGCCGAGTGGCACGGCGGCGCCGCGCGCGTCGGCACATCGCCCCTGGGCGGGGCGCGCGTCTCTATTTCCTGGTAGCGCGCTTCTTGCGCGCCACGGGTTTCCCCTTCGACTGCTTCGCCAGCCACCGCTCGAGCTCCGGCACCGGCATCGGCGGGCAGGCGAGATAGCCCTGGTACGAGGCGCAGCCCTGGTCGCGCAGGAAGGCGAGCTGGGCGGGGCGCTCGACGCCCTCGGCGATCACCTCGAGGCCCAGGCCGCGCGCGAGGCCCGTCACGGCGGAGACGATGGCCGCCCCGCCGCTCTCGGCCGCGCGCCGGCCGTCGCCATCGATGTCGGCCACGAACGACTTGTCGATCTTGAGCGCGTCCAGCGGCAGGTGGCGCAGGTGCGAGAGGCTCGAGAACCCGGTGCCGAAGTCGTCGATGGCGATGCGGAAGCCCAGGCGGCGCAGCTTCCTCAGCGTGAGGCTCACGCCCTCGACGTCCTTCACCATGCTGGTCTCGGTGATCTCCAGCGCGAGCCAGTTGGGCGAGCAGCCCGTGGCCTGCAGCGTCGCCTCGAACTCCGCGACGATCGTGGAATCGCGAAGCTGGCTCGCCGAGAGGTTCACGCCCACGACGATCGGCCCGGCGCCGCCCGCGTTCCATCGCGCCGCCTGCCGCGAGGCCTCCTCGAACACCCACTGGCCGAGGTCGCGCATGAGGCCCGCCTCCTCCGCCACGGGGATGAAGGTCATGGGCAGCACGGTGCCGCGCGCCGGGTCGTTCCAGCGCACCAGCGCCTCCACCTGCGAGACGTGGCCCGTCACCACGTCGAGGATGGGCTGGTAGTGCAGCTCGAACTCGCGGTTGCGGATGGCGCGCCGCAGCGCGGTCTCCAGCCCCAGGCGCTGGTCGCGGCGCTGCGCCAGCGCGCGCGAGAAGGCGCGCCAGCTGTTCCGGCCCAGTTCCTTCGCGTGGTACATCGCCGCGTCGGCGTTCTTGAGGAGCGTCTCCGCGTCGGCGCCGTCCTCGGGGTGGAGCGCGTAGCCGAGGCTCCCGCTCACCTGCACGTCGTGGCCCTCGATGGCAAACGGGCGCAGCACCTCGTCCAGCACCTTCTGCGCCACGCGGTCGGGGCCGCCGTCGCCCTCGAGGTCCTCCAGCACGATCACGAACTCGTCGCCGGAGATGCGCACCAGCAGGTCGCTCTGGCGAAGCGCCGCGCGCAGGCGCCTCGAAAGGACCTTGAGCAGCTCGTCGCCAACGCGGTGGCCGAGCGTGTCGTTCACGTCCTTGAAGTGGTCGAGGTCGAGGAACACGACGCCCACGCCGTGGCCGGAGCGCTGCGCGCGCGCGAGCGCGGCCGAGAGCCGGTCGTTCAGCACCAGCCGGTTGGGCAGCCCGGTGAGCCCGTCGTGCGTGGCCATGTACTGCAGCCGCTCCTCGGCCTGGATGCGCGTGGAGACGTCCTGCGCGAAGGAGAGGATGGACACCAGGCGGCCCTCGGCATCGCGCAGCGCCGAGTTGTGCCATTCCACCCAGATCACCGAGCCGTCCTTGCGGTAGTTGCGGTTCAGGTGCGTGGCCTGCGACTCGGGGCCGCGCATGAGGCGCCTGAACATCGCGTCGACGGCGGGCGCGTCCTCCTCGAACACGAGCCGCCAGTCCCAGAGCGCGCGCCCCAGGGCCTCGTCCGCGCTCCAGCCGAAGAAGGCGGCGGCGTTGCCGGACCAGCGCACCACCCGCAGGCCCGGGTCGAACTCGATCACCGCGAGCGGCGTGCCCTCGACGTGCGCCGAGAGGATGGAGTGCGTGCGCCGCAGCTCCTCCTCGGCGGCCTTGCGCTCGTGGATGTCGCTCGTGGTGACGTAGCAGCCGATCACGGCGCCGGCGGGGTCGCGCCGCGGGGCGTAACGGATGCTCATCCAGCGCGTGCGGCCGTCGGCGAAGGCGATGGGCCGCTCGAGGGCCACCGTCTCTCCGGCGAAGACGCGGTCGAGGTACGGCTCGAGCGCGGTCCCGCGCTCCTCGCCCAGCACCTCGCGCGCCGCGCGGCCGATGACCTCGCCCGTGGCCTTGCCCGCGTAGTCCAGGAAGGCGTCGTTCGCGTACCGGTAGCGGCGCTGCGCGTCCATGTAGACCATCGGCGTGGGGATCGAGTCGATCACCTCGCGCAGCTCGCGCTCCTTCTCGGCGATGGAGGTCTGCGCGGTGATGAGGTCGTGGATGTCGTGCGACACGACGTAGAAGCCCAGGACGCGCCCGTCGGCGCCCTTGCGCGGCGTGAGCTTCACGCGCACCCAGCGCTTGCGCCCGCCCGAGCCCGCCCAGTCGATCTCGCGCTCGTAGGAGACGGCCTCGCCGGCGATCACGCGGTCGAACGACGGCTGCAGCAGCGCCATCTCCTGCGGGCCGTAGACGTCCTTCGGGAACTTGCCGAGCAGGAACTCGCGCGTGAACCCCCGCGTGGCGAGGAAGACGTTGTTCACGAAGGTGCAGCCGCGCTCGAGGTCGATGTAGACGATGGCCTCGGGGATGTTCTCGGCGAAGAAGCGCAGCTCCTCCTCGCGGGCGAGCAGCTGCTCCTGCGCGTCCTTGAGCTCCTGCACGTCGTGGCCCACCACGTACATGCCGCGCACGCGCCCGTCGGGCCCGATGTCGGGAACCGAGCGCCCCAGCACCCAGCGCCGCTCGCCCGAGGGGAGCGCGAGCCGGCGCTCGTAGGTCATGGTCTCGCCCGCGAGCACGCGCTGCACGATGGGCGTGAGGGCGGCCGAAGCCTCGGCGCCCAGCACCTCGGCGGAAGTGCGGCCGATGATCTGCGCGGGCTCCAGGCCCCGGAACTGCGCGAAGGTTCGGTTCACGAACAGGTAGCGGCGCTGCGTGTCGAGGTAGGCGATCGCCACCGGCACGTTGTCGGTGAAGAGGCGCAGCTTCGCCTCCTGCTCCTCGACGCGCGCCTGCGCGAGCTTGATCTCGTGGATGTCGGTGCCCACCACGTAGTAGCCCGCGTAGGCGCCATCCTCGCCCATGTGCGGCTCCAGGCGCACCTGGAACCAGCGCTGCTCGCCGCCCTCGGGCCCGGCGAGCCGCTCGTAGGAGCAGGCCTCGCCACGGCGCAGGCGCTCCATGAAGGGCGTGAAGTAGAGCGCCGCCGCCTCCTCGCCCAGCACCTCGGGGACGGTCCGGCCGATGATCCCGGCGGCCGGCATGCCGCGCACGCGCTCGAAGGTCTTGTTGGCGAACTCGTAGCGCCCGTCGCGGCCGACGAAGGCGATGGCCTCCGGGATGTTCTCGGCGTAGAAGCGCAGCTGCCGCTCCTGGCGCGCCAGCGCCTCGTTCAAGCGCCGGTCGTCGTCGATGTCGATCATCACGGAGAAGATTCCGTGGACCTTCCCGTCGATCGCGTCGGGCGTGAGCCGCACGCGCACCCAGCGCTGCTCGCCCCGGGCGTTGGTGCCCAGCCGCTCGTAGACGACCTGCTCGCCGGCGAGCGCGCGCGCCACGAGGGGCTCGACGCGCCGAAGAACCTCGGGAGGGTAGACCTCGTCCAGGGTGCGGCCCACGACGTTGGCGGTGTCGATCTCCTGCGGCCAGTCCGGCCCCGGCGCGTTGGCGAAACGGAAGCGGCGGTCGGCGGCGATGTAGGCCATCGGCACGCCGACGTTGTCCATCACGAGCTGCATCTCGCGCGACTTGGCCAGCAGCGATTCCTTGAGACGGTGGTCCTCCTCGATGTCCATGAGGACGGCGAGGATGCCGCGCACGGTGCCGGACTCATCCCGGTCCGGGATCATGTGGCCGCGGACATGGCGCGTCTCGCGGCCGGGCCACAGGGACTGGCGCTCGTAGGTGACCGCCTCGCCGGCGAGCGCGCGCTCCATCATCGGCCGGCTCAGCGCGAGGATGTGCGGCGGGGTCAGCTCGGCGATGTTGCGGCCCACCATGCCCTGCTGGGTGAGGCCTGCCCACGCGGCGCTGTGGGCGTTGGCGAAGCGCACCACGCCCTCGCGGTCGATGTAGGTGACAGGGAAGCCGATCGTGTCGGTGATGAGGGAGAGCTGGCGCTCGCGCTGGGCGATGGCGTCCTGGGCATCCTTGAGGTGCTGGATGTCCATGAGGACGACGGTGGCGGCCACCACGCCGCCCTCGGCGTGCACGGGGATGTAGTGCAGCCGGATCCAGCGTCCCTTGGGAGGACCGTGCAGGGCCTCGCGGTCGAAGGTGAGCGATTCGCCCGCAAGCGCCCGGTCGAGCGCGGCGCGCCGGTCGTCCGGCGGCGGCGGGCCGAAGACCTCCTCGACCGTGCGTCCGACCATGTCTTGCGCACGGCGATCGAAGTAGCGCTCGTAGGCCTCGTTCAGGAAGCGGTAGCGGCGCTGCCGGTCGATGACATAGGCCGGAAAGCCCAGGAGCGCGAGGCCGGGGCGGATCGACGCCAGGACGGGATCCAGGGAGTCCGCTGGGAGGCCGGGGGGCGTGGCCATGGTCGTTCTTGTCTTGTTGCGAGCCAGTCTATGGCAAGTCCTGCATTGTCCCAAGCCGTGGCGGTAAACTGCCACGGAATTGTCGGCAGTCGAAGCGCCCATCGGCCGACAGGCGGCGCCTTCTCCCGTACGAACGGCGGTTCCGGCGCGCGCGATTGCACCTGTAATGCCGCTCCCCCAACTCCCCGATACCCCCCCATGAACCTCCACCGTCTCCTCCAGGAACGCGAGGCCGCCTCGCGCCCCGTCCGCGTCGTGCTGATCGGCGCCGGCAAGTTCGGCTCCATGTACCTCTCGCAGGCGCGGCGCACGCCCGGCATCCACCTGCTGGCGGTGGCCGACCTCGACCCCGCCCGGGCCCGCGCCTCGCTCGTGCGCACGGGCTGGCCCGATGCGCTGCTGGGCGCGAAATCGCTGGACGCCGCGGCGAGGGACCGCACCACCTGCCTCACGGACGACGCGGCCGCGGCCATCGCGCACCCCGCCGCCGAGGTAGTGATCGACGCGACGGGGAGCCCCGCCGCGGGCGTGCGCCACGTGCTCGCCTGCTGCGCGGCCGGCAAGCACGTCGTGATGGTCAACGTGGAGGCCGACGCGCTTGCCGGGCCCCTGCTAGCGCGCAAGGCCCGCGAGGCCGGCGTCGTCTACTCGCTCGCCTACGGCGACCAGCCGGCGCTCATCTGCGAGCAGGTGGACTGGGCGCGCGCCGCCGGGTTCGAGGTGATCGCGGCCGGCAAGGGCACCAAGTACATGCCCGCCTACCACGCCTCCACCCCCGAGACGGTGTGGGGCCACTACGGCTTCTCGCCGGAGATGGTGGCCAAGGGCGACTTCAACGCGCAGATGTTCAACTCCTTCCTCGACGGCACGAAGAGCGCGATCGAGATGGCGGCGGTGGCCAATGCCACGGGCCTGCAGGCCGCGCCCGGGGGGCTGGAGTTCCCGCCCTGCGGCGTGGACGACCTCGCGCGCGTGCTGCGGCCGAAGTCCGAGGGCGGCCACCTGCACCACCGCGGGCAGGTGGAGGTGATCTCGAGCGTCGAGCGCGACGGCCGGCCGGTGTTCCGCGACCTGCGCTGGGGCGTGTACGTGACCTTCGCGGCCGGCCACGAGTACGTGCGCAAGTGCTTCCAGGAGTACGGCATCGTCACCGACCCCTCCGGCGAGTACGCGGCCATGTACAAGCCCAGCCACCTCATCGGGCTGGAGCTGGGCATCAGCGTGGCGAGCGTCGCGCTGCGCAAGGAGGCCACGGGCGCCGCCACCGGATTCCGCGCCGACTGCGTGGCCACGGCCAAGCGCGACCTCATGGCGGGCGAGACGCTCGACGGCGAGGGCGGCTACACCGTGTACGGCAAGCTCATGCCGGCCTCGGCATCGCTCGCGGCGGGCGGGCTCCCCATCGGCCTCGCGCACAAGGTGAAGCTGGTGCGGGATGTCCCCGCCGGGCGGCCGGTCGCGTGGGACGACGTGGCGATCGACGGGTCTTCCGAGGCCGCGCGCATCCGCCGCGAGATGGAAGCCGGGGGCGCCGACGCATGAAGAAATCGACGAAGCTCGTCCACGGCGGGCGCCACGCGGCCAACCCGCCCAAGACGGTGAACCTGCCCATCGCACGGGCGTCCACCGTGCTCTTCGACTCCCTCGGCGAGCTCGCCGAGACGCAGAAGCGATTCGACGCGGGCGAGCCCGTCGCCACCTACGGCATCGTCAACATGCCGCAGCGAAACGCCTTCGAGGAGCTGGTGTGCGAGCTGGAGGGCGGCCACCGCGCGGTGACGGTGCCCTCCGGGCTCGCCGCGGTGGCGGTGGCGATCATGGCGGCTGTGAAGGCGGGCGACCACGTGCTGATGGTCGACTCCGTCTACGGGCCCTCGCGCACCTTCTGCGACCGCACGCTCGCGCGCTTCGGCGTGGAGACCAGCTATTACGACCCGCTCGCCTCGGGGGAAGCCGTGGGCGCGCTGATGAAGCCGAACACGAAGGTGGTGTACGTGGAGAGCCCGGGCTCGCTCACCTTCGAGGTGCAGGACATCCCGGCCATCTGCCGCGCGGCGCACGCCAAGGGCGCGCTCGTCATCGCCGACAACGCGTGGGCCACGGGGCTGCTCTGCCCGATGATGGAGCACGGCGTCGACCTCGTCGTGCAGCCGGCGACCAAGTACCTCGGCGGGCACTCCGACGTGATCCTGGGCGCCGTCGTCGCCAACGAGCACGCGTGGCCGATGCTGCACGAGACGTGCCGCGACCTCGGCCAGGCCGCGAGCCCCGACGACATCTACCTGATGGTGCGCGGCATGCGCACGCTCGCCCTGCGGCTGGAGCGGCAGGGTGCCGCGGGCCTCGAGATCGCGCGGTGGCTCGCGAAGCGCCCCGAGGTGAGGCGCGTGCTGCACCCGGCGCTCGAGAGCGACCCGGGGCACGCGCTGTGGAAGCGCGACTTCAAGGGCGCCTCGGGCCTCTTCGGCGTGGAGCTGCAGCCCTGCTCGAAGGAGCAGGTGGCCGCCCTCATGGACCACTGCGAGCACTTCGGCATCGGCTACAGCTGGGGCGGGTTCGAGAGCCTCATCATCCCCGCGAACCTGCGCCACGGGCGCAAGGTGCGGCCCTGGGATGGCGGCCCGCTCATCCGGCTGCACATCGGGCTGGAGGACCCCGCCGACCTCATGGCGGACCTCGACGTCGCCTTCGCGCGCTGGAGAGCGGCCGCCTGATGCACGCGACGCCCGAGATCCGCGAGGCGCTGGAACGCGCCGTGATGGACGCGACGCGCGCCGGCTGGACGCTCACCGCCACCGAGCCCGTCACCGGCGGCTGCATCCACACGGCGCTGTGCCTCAAGGGCGAGGACGACTCGGGGAAGACGAAGCACTTCGCCAAGCTTGCGCCCATCGAACGCGCGCCGATGCTCGCGGCGGAGGCCGAGGGGCTCGCGGCGCTGCGGGCGGCCGGGTGCGTGCGCGTGCCGGGCGTCGTCGCGCGCGGCGACGACGGCGAGACAGGCTGGCTGATCCTCGAATGGCTGGAATTGTCCGGCATGGGCCCGGCTTCGGGCGCACGGCTGGGTGCCGCGCTCGCGGCCCAGCACCGCCTGCCGCAGGCGAGGTTCGGCTGGGAGAAGGACAACTTCATCGGGTCGTCCCCGCAGGCCAACGGCTGGAGCGAGGACTGGCTCGCGTTCTGGCGCGAGAAGCGCATCCACGCGCAACTGCGGATGGCGATGAGGAACCGCTACCCCTCGAAGATGATCGACCGCGGCGAGCGGCTGCTCGCGGACTGCGAGGCCTTCTTCCGCACGCACCGGCCCGCGGCCTCGCTCCTGCACGGCGACCTGTGGGGCGGCAACGCGGCGGCGCTCGCCGACGGCACGCCCGTGGTGTTCGACCCCGCCGCGTACTGCGGCGACCGCGAGGCGGACCTCGCGATGACGGAGCTCTTCGGCGGCTTCCCGAAGGACTTCCACGCGGCCTACCGCAGCGCCTGGCCGCTGGACGAGGGCTACCCGGTGCGGCGCGACTTCTACAACCTCTACCACGTGCTCAACCACGCGAACCTCTTCGCGGGCGGCTACGTGGAGCAGTCGGCGAGGCTCGTCGAGAGGCTCATCGCGGAGATCCGGTGAGGCTCGCGCTGGCGAAGTGGACGCTGGGGCCGCTGCTCCTCGCGCAGGGCCGGCGCGTGCGGCGCACGACGCCGGTGCTGCCGGAGCCGCCGGGGCCGCGCGAGGGCGAGGCGGGGGAGGGGCCGCTCCTGCGCCTGCTCGTGCTGGGGGATTCCGCGGGGGCCGGGGTCGGCGCGGGCTCGCAGGAGGAAGCGCTCACGGGGCGGATCGTGGCGGGGCTGCGCGGACGCTTCCGCGTGCACTACCGGCTCGTCGCGCGCACGGGCGCCACCACGGCCTCGACCATCCGCAACCTGGAGCGGGCGGAGCCGTTCGCCGTCGACGCGGCCGTGACCTCGCTCGGCGTGAACGACGTGACGGGCGACGTGAGCGTGGCGCGGTTCCTCGAGCTGCAGGCGCGGCTGCACGCCCTGCTGCGGGAACGGTTCGGGGCGCGGCTCATCCTCGCCTCCGGCATTCCGCCCATGCATCGCTTCCCGGCGCTGCCGCAGCCGCTGCGCTGGTACCTGGGGGCGCGTGCCCGTGAGCTCGACCGCGCGCTCGCCGCCGCCTTGCCCGATAGCCACGGCGCGGAGTACCTTGCGGTCGCCGGGGAACTGGACACGGCACACATGGCCGCAGATGGCTTCCACCCCGGGCCCGCCGTGTACGCCGCGTGGGGCGAAGCCGCTGCCGACCGAATCGCCCGGGCCTTCGATCGCGCGGGGAAGGCGTGACCGCGGGCCGCCAATCGCAGACTCGAGGAGAAGAACGATGGTGCGAGTGACCGTGCTGTACCCGAACACCCCCGGCAGCCGCTTCGACATGGACTACTACGTCCGGAAGCACTGCCCGATGGTGATGGCGCGGCTCGGGGCCGCGTGCAGGGGCTTCGGCGTCGAGGAGGGCGTGGCGGGCATCATGCCGCCCGGGAAGGCCGCGTACCGGACGACGGCTTGGTTCCTGTTCGGCTCGATGGAGAGCTTCCAGGCGGCGTTCGGGCCGCACGCCGAGGAGATCGCGGGCGACATCCCCAACTACACGGACCTGCAGCCGGTGATCCAGGCGGGGGTGGTGCGGGCGTGAGCCTTCAGGGGGCGTGTCTCAGCGTCAATTGGACACTTGTGTTGTCACCGCGTGACGGAGTCTCATCGTTCATTGGACACTCCAGCCCTTGCCCATGAAGCGCTTTTCCACACGGGTGTATTCGATGATCGCCACGAGGGACTGCTCCTGCGGCACTCTTCGTCTCAAGGCGATGCAGCGAATCTGGTGCTTGTCAAAGTCGACCTCACAGCGCACCAGCCGGTGAAGCCAATGAGAACTGACGTCGAACGAGCGACCGAGCATGTGTACCCGCCCTCGCTCGTCCGTGCGCCGAACGAAGATCATCTGACCGCGAAGTTCTCGATAGGGATCAAAGCGGAAGTCCTCGGGCAATCTGCGTCGTCGGGGTGCGGCCTCTGTCCTTTCCGCAACCCTGGCTCGATGAGCGGCGATGTACTCGTTCGAGAGCTGCTGAAGCTCCAAAGGCGTATCCACCCGGTGTCGATGCCAGACTTTGGCTTGCCACAGGGCGTTGAAGCTCTCGATGGCGTTCTGCATGCCGTGTTCGAAAGGGGGCACGAACACTGGGACCACGCGCAACTGCAGGCACAAGCGGCTGACCGCCCCGACCGTATCCGCGAAGTGGTGCGCACCTTGGAAGATGGTGTCGTTGTCGAACTGGGCGAAAGCGGGCAGGCCGGTGCGATTCCAGCGCTCCAGGAGGCGGAAGACGGTTTCTTTGGCGCTCTTCTTGCCCATAACCCAGGCGTCGGTGACCGCTCCGTGAAGGCTCTTGGCGGTGAGTACATCAACCAAAGGGCCATCGGCAATTTTGAGGTCTTCGATGAAATCGAAGCTGTCGAGCTCGGCTCGGCGAATCATCACCGCGGGCAAGTACCAACCTGCAGGTGGGGCCGGCCGACGCACACGCCGTGCCGAGTCCTGCATCCCGAGGCGCGAAAGCACCCGATTGATCGTCGCTACGGAGGGCGGTTCCGGCACGTCGCTCTTGAGCACACGATGAATCGCTTTCGCCCCTCGCTCGCCAAGGACGCTTTCACCGAGTTCCCTGCGTACTTGAACGATTCGCCGCTCGGCATGCGGACTCGTTCGATTCCAAGCCCTGCCAGGCTTCCTGTTGGAGAGATCGGCACGATCTACTCGCTGGCCGCGGGCACGCTCCAGCCAATAGCCGATCGTGCTCTTTTTGAGCCCAAACTCCAGCGCGGCCTGGCGAAGACTCATTCCCGCACGGACCGCCTTGATTGCAGCGCGGCGACGCTCGACAACAGAACTTTTTTGCTCATGTCAGCCTGGTCAAAAAGCCACAACCTTAAAGCATCGTGTCCAACAAACGCTGAGACTCGTATGTCCAACTAACGGTGAGACCTGCCCCGTAAGGT
>Ga0209170_1001077_pt1 | contig 11740 bp, 9 predicted proteins | sample KloWWTKNB14_bulk_FD_187178 | JGI IMG/M metagenome (GOLD analysis project Ga0209170, IMG submission 187178) | Active sludge microbial communities from Klosterneuburg, Austria, studying microevolution and ecology of nitrifiers - Klosterneuburg... | ecosystem: Engineered > WWTP > Aerobic digester >...
TGATTTCAGGATTGCCCAATTTTCCCCAATCAGCACTTTTAAGTTTTTTACAGTTTTTATTTTGGTCTTCTGTTGAAGTAGTAATTATTTTTTTGCTGTTTAGTTTTATCGTCCAGCTTCCCATTTGGGCATTCGTATTCATTGTGGAAATAAAAATGGTTATAAATAATAATAGTTTCATCGTTTTTTTGTTTTCTCTACTTAATGGACGGTCAGATTCGGTTATCGTTGCAAATGCTGTTACCAGCGCATCAATGAACTTGCCCATGTAAATCCGCTACCGAATGCTGCAAGGCAAACAAGATCACCTTCCTTAATCTTTCCTTTTTCCCAAGCTTCGCAAAGTGCAATAGGAACTGAAGCTGCTGTCGTGTTACCATATTGCTGAATATTATTGTAAACCTGATCGTCTGTTAGTTTCAATTTCTGTTGCACAAATTGTGCTATTCGTAGATTAGCCTGATGTGGAATCAGTAAATTAAGATCTGTTGTTTGCAGATTATTTGCAGTCAATGCCTCCATAATAACTTCAGGAAATTTTACTACTGCTTTTTTAAATACGGCTGGTCCATCCATATTGGGAAACACTTGTGCCTCATCAATCATTGCATGACTGAAAAACATTTGCCCTATTTCTGCTTTATCAAAACTTGCATATTGTTCCGGCATCCAATGATTGGCATGTGTACCCGGATTAAACATCGCCAGAATTTCTGCACTTTCGCCATCGCTATGCAAATGATTACTAAGGATTCCTCTATTAGCATCTTCAGTTGGTTGCAGTACCACAGCACCTGCGCCATCGCCAAATATTACAGATACATTTCTGCCTCTTGTACTAAAGTCAAGTCCGAAGGAATGTTTCTCTGCACCAACAACCAATATGTTTTTATACATCCCTGTTTTGATAAATTGATCGGCAACAGTCAAAGCATACACAAAACCTGAGCATTGATTTCTTACATCCAATGCGCCAATCTCTTTCATCTTCATGGCTCTTTGCAATAAAACTCCACAACCCGGAAAATAATAATCAGGACTTAGCGTAGCAAAAATGATAAAGTCGATATCCTGCGGAGTGATGCCTGCTCTTTCAATCGCAATTTTCGCAGCTTCAACACCCATTGTGGTGGTTGTTTCTTCGGTGCGATGCGCATATCGTCTTTCTTTTATACCAGTTCGTTCCTGTATCCACTCGTCGCTGGTATCCATATATTTTAGCAGGTCTTTATTGGTTACAACATTGGAGGGGACATATTTTCCGATTCCAGCAATTATACTTCTTTTCATATCAGGCAATTAAGTCAGGAAGATAGGAAATGTACGGGAATTGAAACCGTTTCATTCTGCAACTAAGATGTTTCAATTAATTGAACCAGATAAGCAATTTTTTGTAGCGCTAATTCTACTTTTTTATGTGAGAATAATTACGTCAAAAGAAGCAATCGTTCTATTTTTTGACATATTAATCTGACTTTACTTTGTGTTATCATAAAGCAGATAAAAACAACTGAAAAACTGTTTTGATATATTCCGAATCCCTTGAAAGCCAATTAAAATCATCATCCCTATTGAAAAGCCGTATCCACAATTGAGGAACAAAGACCGTTACTAAGTACAATCGCCTTGCTTCTGCAGGGCGGTTTTTTTATTGATCTGAAAATTTGATCATATGTAGAATATCACTTGCAAACTTTTCTGTTTCATTCACCACCGATTGTACATCTTTTGATTTGATATAAGAACCAATTACATGGTCTCCGGTGTTGGGGAGTGCTACTACTCTTTTTAAGCTATCTGCTGTTCCTAACTGAGAAAACATTCTTTTCATTGCTGAAACTTTTACCACAGGGTCTTGATGCTCTTCATCTTTATAATAATACAAAAGCAAGGTTGGTTGATTTACTTTTTCAAAAGTTGACTTCTTCATCGTACTTTCTAATAGCTCTTCTAGCTGAACAGTAGATTCAATTCTGTATTTATTATTCCAATACTGTGCATATATCGCAGTAGTATCGGAGGCTTTTCTATAAGTACCCGCAACTGCTTTGGCAATTTGTAAACCCCAATGATTGTTTAACATCCATGCTTTTGCATCATTGATTTCAATATTTGGAGACAGTAATATAAGGCCAGCAATGTCTGGAAACTCTGCTGCGAGTTTTAATGCCAATGTGCCACCGGTTGATGTCGCCATCAGAATTATTTTCTTCCCTAATTTCTTTCCAATCGCATAAGCCTCTTTAGCAGAGTTCCATACACCATCAGCTGTAAAATTCAATAAAGGCTCTGTTGTATCAATGCCGTGCGCATCTAAGCGGCTAAGAAATAAATTGCATCCAAACTTTTGTGCAAACTGATAATGTAATGGATCGCCTTCTTCCTGACTGGCTGAAAAACCATGTAAGTACACAACGGCATATTCAGTTTCGTTTTTTAGCGAATCGTTAAGCCATACAATCCTGGCTTCATTATCTGGTTTTATTTTATGCTTTACTTCGTTTTCGTTGATGTATTTCTCTAAAGCAACTGACCCTGAAGGGAGAGATGGAAGGTCTTTATTGTATTTTGGTGAGGCGGGTTTTGGCCCGAGGAAATAGACTATTATCAGCACTAAAGCGATGATGCCTAACCATTTGAGAAATTTCATAGCTTCAATTTTGCTAAAACTACATTAAATCATTGTTTTTTGACGTTTAAGGGTGTATTTATTAACTCTTTAGTTTGCTCTGCCCACAGAATTGGCGTACCTTCGCCGCCCGGAAAAGTTGAAATGTTTATAAGTTGAAATGTTTATAAGCAAGATTTCATTAGTTCATTCATTTTTTTAAACATGGCCTATCAAAATTTTGAAGATCTTGATGTTTGGAAGAAAGCAAGAGAGCTTAAAATAGATATGTCGAAACTTGTTAAAAATTTTCCAATAGAAGAACGATTCCGGCTTAGCGATCAATTAATCAGAAGTTCTCGTTCTGTATGTACACAAATTGCTGAGGGGCATGGTAGAAACACTTGGCCTGATAAACTAAGGTTTTGTGTTATAGCGAGAGGGTCATTAAGTGAAACATTAAATCATTTAATTGATGCTTTAGATGAAAGAATAATTGACGAAGAACAACTTAAAAATTATAGAAATAAAATTACAGAAGTTGAAAAGTTATTAAATGGATATATTAATTATCTGGAGAAAAGAAAGCTTGAAGGATAACTTATTAACGAATAAACTTTTCAACGTATCAACTTTACAATTATGGAGATAAGAAATATTGCAATTATTGCCCACGTTGACCATGGTAAAACTACACTGGTTGATAAAATTTTACATGCTACCAAAGTGTTCCGTGATAATCAGGAAACTGGTGAGCTAATAATGGATAGTAACGACCTTGAAAGAGAAAGAGGAATTACCATTTTCAGTAAGAATGCATCTGTTCAGTATAAGGATGTAAAAATTAATGTTATTGATACTCCTGGTCACGCCGACTTTGGTGGTGAGGTGGAGAGAGTATTGAAAATGGCCGATGGTGTTTGTCTATTAGTAGATGCTTTTGAAGGACCTATGCCACAAACAAGATTTGTTTTACAAAAAGCTTTACAGTTAAATCTGAAGCCGATTGTAATTATTAATAAAGTTGATAAGCCGAATTGCCGTCCTGACGAAGTGCATGATGCGATATTTGAATTGTTCTTCAATTTAGATGCAACAGAAGCCCAATTAGATTTTCCTACTTTTTATGGTTCGGGAAAAAATGGTTGGTTCAATGATTCATTAGAGCAGATTGAAGGAATAGAACCTTTGCTGGATGGTATCGTAAAGTATGTTCCGCCACCAAAAGTAAATGAAGGACCAGTGCAAATGCAGATCACTTCATTGGATTATTCTTCTTTCCTTGGCCGTATTGCAGTAGGCAAAGTAAGCCGTGGTGTTTTAAAAGAAGGACAAAATGTTGTTTTGATGCAGGCTGATGGTACTATCAAGAAAACAAAAGTGAGAGAGTTGTATGTGTTTGAAGGAATGGGCAAGAAAAAAGTTACAGAAGTTATTGCAGGCGACTTGTGTGCAGTAGTAGGTATAGATGACTTTAATATTGGGGATACTATTTCTGATGCAGAAACACAAGAAGCATTACCAGTAATAAGTGTGGATGAGCCAACGATGAATATGTTGTTCTCTGTAAACAATTCACCGTTCTTTGGTAAAGATGGAAAATTTGTTACTTCAAGACATTTGAGAGATAGATTGATGAAAGAAACAGAAAAGAATCTTGCTTTAAAGGTAGAAGATAGTGACGAAGGTGATAGCTTGATGGTATATGGCCGTGGTATTTTGCACCTTGGTATATTGATAGAAACTATGCGTCGTGAAGGATATGAGTTAACTGTTGGCCAACCGCAGGTTATTGTAAAAGAAGTGAATGGTGTAAAATGTGAGCCATATGAAAATCTGGTAGTAGATGTGCCAGAGGAGTTTGCCAGTAAAGTAATCGATCTGGTAAGTCGTCGTAAAGGTGAAATGCTGATTATGGAAACCAAGGGTGAAATGCAGCATCTTGAATTTGAAATACCTTCAAGAGGATTGATAGGATTACGTACACAAATGCTTACAGCTACAACAGGTGAGGCGGTAATGGCTCATCGTTTTACAGATTATAAACCATGGAAAGGACCAATTCCTGGAAGAAACAATGGAGTATTGATTTCAAAGACTACAGAAAAAACAACTGGATATTCTATTGATAAACTACAAGACAGAGGATCATTCTTTGTAGATCCAGGAGAAGAAGTGTATTCTGGTCAGATTATAGCGGAGAATATTAAACCAGGCGACCTTGTAGTAAATGCGACAGAAGCAAAGAAATTAACTAACCACCGTGCCAGTGGAAGTGATGATGCTTCCCGTATTGCTCCAAAGACTTTATTGACTTTGGAAGAGTGTATGGAATATATTCAGCAGGATGAGTGCATTGAAGTAACGCCGAACTTCATCAGAATGAGAAAAGTGATACTGAATGAAGATGACAGAAAGAAAGTGCAGAAGAAAATGGAAGCACAAGCGGTATAATCGTATTAATTTAATACATCATAAAAGGGGCTGTCCTTCATTTTTGGGACAGCCTCTTTTTATTGTCAAAAATCTTCTACAGAAATTTAAGAAGAGGTGTAAATTTGCAGTAAATTAGGTTGGTATGAAAAAGTGTGTCCTGATATTATTTTTTTTAGGTTTATTCTTAGCCGTAGCAATTACAACAGAAGCACAGTGTTCCATCTGTACTAAAACAACGCAACAACTGGGCGAAAAACCTGCAAAAGGCATGAACTCTGGTATTCTTTACCTCGCATTTGCTCCATTCGCCATTGTTGGGTTCATTGGCTATCGCTGGTGGAAGAATAATAAAGACGCTTAACACCAGTTTTAAAAAATTCTTCTTTCCTTTTTTACTTTCTTTAACTTGGGCAGATAAAACTATCTGCTTATGAAAAAGCTTCTACTGCTTTTTATTCTGGCTCCCATTTTTGTTGCCGCTCAGAAACTCCCTTCCATAGAAGAAAAAACAAAAGACCTGAAAAAACATGATGGCTTTATAAATTTTTATTGGGATGAAAATACTGGTAAAATATTTTTAGAAGTAGACAAACTAGATACAGAATTTTTATATGTCACATCACTACCAGCAGGATTAGGCTCAAATGATATTGGCCTTGATAGAGGTTTACTGGGCGGCGAACGCATTGTAAAATTCTCAAAAACAGGTAGGAAAATTCTTTTAATACAACCAAATTATAATTTCAGAGCTACCACAAATGATGCAGCAGAACGAAGAGCGGTAGAACAATCATTTGCACAATCAACCATTTGGGGATTTACGGTAGAAGCAGAAACAGGGAACCGATCATTGGTGGATGCTACTGATTTTTTACTAAGAGATGCAATGCGAGTTTCAAATCGTTTAAGAAGTAATCAGCAAGGCAGTTATTCCATTGATAAAAGCAGATCAGTAATGTATTTGCCAAGAACAAAAAATTTTCCGCAGAATTCCGAATTTGAAACCACCATCACCTTTCTAAATAATGATGGTACAACGGGCAATTATGTAAATTCAGTAACACCTTCTTCAGAAGCTATCACTTTGCGAATGCATCATTCCTTTGTGCAGTTGCCAGATAATGATTATGAACCAAGAGTTTTTGATCCACGAAGCAGTTTTATCCCTATATCCTATTACGATTATAGCACTCCGATTGTAGAACCAATTGAAAAAATGTACATCATGCGGCATCGGTTAAAGAAAAAAAATCCAGCCGCTGCTATAAGCGAACCGATAAAACCAATTATATATTATGTTGATAATGGAACACCGGAACCAATTCGTAGTGCCTTGATAGAAGGCGGCAGTTGGTGGAATCAGGCATTTGAAGCCGCTGGTTATACAAATGCTTTTCAGGTAAAGTTGCTACCTGAAGATGCCGATCCGATGGATGTTCGATACAATGTTATCAATTGGGTACATCGTTCTACAAGAGGCTGGAGTTACGGTGCATCAGTTGCAGACCCAAGAACTGGCGAAATTATCAAAGGACATGTATCATTAGGTTCATTAAGAGTAAGACAAGATTATTTAATTGCCGCAGGTTTATTAGCACCGTACGAAACGGGTGTGCCTGCTGATGATAAAATGCTGAAGATGGCAGTGGAAAGATTAAGACAATTATCGGCACATGAAATAGGGCATACAATCGGATTGATGCATAACTATGCGGCTAGTGTAAGCAACCGGGCAAGTGTAATGGATTATCCGCATCCGTTAGCAAGAGTGAATGCAGCAGGAAAAATTGATTTGAGTAATGCTTATGATCAAAAGATTGGTGATTGGGATAAAGTATCTATCGCATTTGGTTACAGCGATTTTCCAACAGGCACAAATGAATCTGCCTCATTGAATAAAATACTGACCGATGCAGCTGCAAAAGGATTGCAGTTTATTTCGGATCAGGATGCAAGAAGACCGGGCGGTTTGCATCCGCAGGCACATTTGTGGGATAATGGAAGTGATGCGGTAACAGAATTAAAAGAAGTAATGAAAGTTCGTAATGTGGCATTATCAAATTTTAGCGAAAAGAATATAAGATCAGGAATGCCAATGGCAATGCTGGAAGATGTACTGATACCGGTTTATTTTGCGCATCGCTACCAAGTAGAAGCTGTTTCAAAAATGGTGGGTGGCATGTATTACACTTATGCCTTGCGGGGCGATGGACAAACAGTAACTAAAGCTTTATCAAAAGGCGAACAGCTAAAAGCTTTGAATGTATTGATTGATTGCCTTGATCCAAAGTTTTTGCAACTGCCGGAAAGAATAGCACAATTAATTCCGCCACGACCTGCTGGTTATGATTTCTCCAGAGAGTTATTTAAAAAAAGAACAGGCCTTGCTTTCGATGTATTAACACCTGCTGAAACAGCTGCAGACCTTCCATTATCTTTTATTTTTAATTCTGAAAGATTGAATAGAATGATGCAGTATGAAGCCGCTAATAATGGATTGGGAGTGTATGAAATGGTAAATACCTTGATAACCAAAACATGGAAATCACCTCGTTTAGCAGGCATAGAAAAATTAATACAATCACAAACAGAACAGATATTACTTACGTATTTGCTAGCAGCCAGTGTAAACGATAATAACTCATATCTGGTAAAGTCTGTTTTACTGAAAGGCTTAGCTGAATTTAAAACATTTATCGAAGCACAACAGAAAGCGACAAGCGATGAACTAACGAAAGGCCATTTTATGTTGGCATTGGAAAGAATGAAGGAACCTGCAGCGGCTAAACCAACCATTCATAAAGAAGCACCGCCGGGTTCACCGATTGGGTGTGATTGGGATTAGAAGAATTATTTATCAGCAATGAATTTATATAAGTTGAACTCACCTTGTTTGAAGAGTTCTTCTATTTCTTTTTTCAAAACTGCTTTATCAATGCCTTTCATTCTTTTTTGCTCGATAAGATAAAAAGCTCTTTCGGCAAGCAACCAGAATGTATTATCATTTACATGAGCTTTTTGTAATTGATGATTGACTATGTCCATCAATTCTTTTACACCTTCTTTTTGCGAAGCAATTGTTTTTACAACCGGTACTTCATTATAATGTTTGCTGAAAGCAGGTGCCAGCATTTGCCGAAGGTTATTTACAAAAAGATCCGCATCGGGTCTGTCGGCTTTATTTACTACAAATACATCTGCTATTTCCATTAGGCCAGCTTTCATGGTTTGCACTTCATCACCAGCCTCGGGCACCATTACTACAACAGTAACATCGGCTAATCCGGCTATTTCAATTTCGCTTTGCCCTACACCAACTGTTTCTACAATAATGTGATCGAACTGAGCAAATTTTAGTAGGTCTGTTATTTCAATAATCTTTGGATGCAATCCACCCATCGATCCTCTTGTTGCCAACGAACGGATATAAACATTTGGATTAGTGTACCAGTCGCTCATCCGTATTCTATCTCCCAATACTGCACCCAGATTAAATGGAGAAGAAGGGTCTACACAAAGCACAGCTACTTTTTTTCCTGCATTAACCCAAAAACCAATCATAGCATCTACCAATGTACTTTTCCCCGCCCCTGGAGGCCCGGTTACACCTGTAATTTTTGTGGAAGATGCCGGCAGGGATTGAAGCATGATTTCATAACCCGGCAGCTCATTTTCTACTAATGAAATACTTCTTGCCAAAGCTTTAATATTGTGCTGTGCTATTTGTTGCAATAGTTCTTGCCAGTTCATTGTGATTTGATTTTCGACATGCTCAAAGTTAGCAGCAAAACCTGATAGATATAATAAATTGAATATGGTTAATTTTAACCGATGGCTAAGGTAAATGGAATATCAGTTGTAATACCAAATTATAATGGTGAAAAACTATTGCCTGAAATTATTCCTTTAGCACTAAGAGCATTAGAGAACACTGGTTTGCTATTTGAAATTATAATAGTAGATGATAGTTCTAAAGATGCTTCTTTAGAGTTGATAAAAAATGACTTCACTTTTGTAAAATGTATCGTTAATGATACTAACAGCGGATTTTCTGTTACCGCTAATAAAGGTATAATGGCTGCCAAGTATGAATGGGTGTTGTTATTAAATAGCGATGTAAAATTAGCAGCGGATTATTTTAAGCATTTGCTAAAATATACTACTGATAATAAAGTATTTGCTGTAATGGGTAGAATTGTTGGCTGGGATGATGAAATAATTCAGGATGGAGCAAAGTATCCACACTTTCATGGCATGAAAATCAAAACTTCTGGAAACTATCTGCTGGAAGATGAAAGTAAAATGAAAGATGGATTGTTGTCAATGTATGTATCTGGAGCAAATGCTTTCATAAATAAAAATATTTTTATTGAAATTGGCGGTTTTAATGAAATGTTTTCCCCTTACTATGTAGAAGATTTTGAATTGTCGCTACGGGCATGGAGGTTCGGTTATGTTTGCTACTACGATCATCAATCAATATGCCGGCATAAAGTTTCATCCACTATTAAAAGTACACAGGCTAAAAAAAGTGTGAACATTATTTACAATAGAAATAAAATGTACCTTCATGCCATTCATCATACATTCCCATCAAATATATTTTGGATTATTCAATTAACAGGAGAGGTAATCGGGAGGGCATTATTATTACAAACCAGTTATGTAAAATCCTTCTCTTTATTTTTAAAAAATTATAGAAAGATTAATATAGAAAGAAGGAAGTTGAAAAGTATCAGCAAACAACAGCACTTGTTTTCTATTAAGGAGGTAGCCGATAAAATCATTACTTCTGTTAAAAATGAAACAATAATCAGATTTTAAGAATGAAAGAGTATGATTTTTTAATAGTAGGAGCTGGTCTTTATGGATGCGTCTTTGCACATGCAGCAACAAAGGCCGGGAAAAAATGCCTTGTGATAGACAAGCGGAAACATGCAGGAGGAAATGTTTATTGCAGAGATGAAAATGGAATCAATGTGCATCAATATGGAGCTCATATTTTTCATACTAACGATGAAAATACCTGGAACTTTGTGAATTCATTCGTAGAATTTAACCGCTACACTAATTCTCCAATAGCAAATTATAAGGGTAAGCTTTATAACCTGCCTTTTAACATGAACACCTTTTACCAGTTATGGGGAATTAGTGATCCACAATTAGTGAAAGAAAAGCTTGATGCACAGATAAAAGCATCTGGAATTGATGTGCCTACCAATCTTGAAGAGCAAGCCATAAAACTGGTAGGTAATGATATGTATGAAATTTTTATTAAAGGATATACAGAAAAGCAATGGGGAAAACCTTGTAACGAATTACCTCCATTTATTATTAAAAGATTACCTGTGAGGTTAACATTTGATAATAATTATTTTAATGATAAATTTCAGGGCATACCAATAGGCGGTTATAATGTTTTAATTGATGGGTTACTGAAAGATATTCCTGTAAAATTAGAAACAGATTTTTTTAACGACATTACCTATTTTAAATCTATTGCGAAAAAAATTGTCTATACCGGGCCCATTGATGCTTTTTTCGATTACAAGTTTGGAGCACTTGAATATCGTAGCCTTCGATTTGAAGAAAAAATACTCGAAATAGATAATTTCCAAGGTAATGCAGTAGTTAACTACACTGAAAATAAAGTTCCTTACACCAGAATTATCGAGCACAAACATTTTGAGTTTGGCTTTCAAAAGCACACCGTAGTTACCTACGAATATCCATTAGCATGGCAAAAAGGTATGGAGCCTTTTTATCCGGTAAATGATGTTGTAAATAATACATTATTCAAAAAGTATGAGGCATTAAAAGAACTTGAGGAAAATATTATTTTTGGAGGACGGCTTGCGGAATATAAATATTATGATATGCACCAAATTGTTGCTGCCGCCAGAGTACAATCGAAAATAGTACTTGCAAAGGATTAGCATAAAGGTTATAAAAATAGCATGAAGAATACGGCAATAGTTGTTACCTATAACAGGCTTTCTCTATTAAAGGAATGCATACACGGCATACTATCCCAAACAAAAAAAGCTGATAACATTATTGTTATTAATAATCAATCTACAGATGGCACAGGCGAATGGCTAGCCACTCAACCAGTAACTACAATTACACAAGAAAACAAAGGTGGTGCTTGGGGTTTTTTTACAGGTATAAAAAGTGCATATGAATCTGGTGCAGACTGGATATGGGTGATGGATGATGACACTATACCACAGCCGGATGCTTTGGAAATGCTTCTCAAATGTTCTACAAATACAAACCTTCAAAAGTTTGGGTTTTTCGTAAGCAAAGCAATTTGGACTGATGGTTCTCCGCATGTAATGAACCTGCCAGACATAAATACATTTATTAAAGGCACTCCGTTTTCTACATTTGATAGTTATGGGGCAACACTTGTAAATGCAGCAAGCTTTGTTTCTATTTTAATTTCAAAAGAAGCTGTATTGGAATGTGGACTTCCAATGAAAGAATTTTATATCTGGGCTGATGATGTAGAATTTACTTCCAGAATAACAGGGGCAGGCTTCCTGGCAGCTTACGTAAAAGATAGTGTTGTTTTACATAAAACAGCAACTAACTACGGAGCCGATATTTATCAAGCTGAAAAAAAAGATGCATGGAAACATGTTTATGGTATACGTAATAAGTTATATATCAAAAAAAAGAAAAAAGGTATAG
>Ga0209170_1001080_pt1 | contig 11727 bp, 13 predicted proteins | sample KloWWTKNB14_bulk_FD_187178 | JGI IMG/M metagenome (GOLD analysis project Ga0209170, IMG submission 187178) | Active sludge microbial communities from Klosterneuburg, Austria, studying microevolution and ecology of nitrifiers - Klosterneuburg... | ecosystem: Engineered > WWTP > Aerobic digester >...
GACCCTGCCGGCGGCTGAACTGCTGGAACGGGAACAGGCCGGTGTGGCCGGCGCCGCGCCGCCGGGGGCCGAACCCTCTCCAGTCGCGGCGGGACAGTCCGGCAACCAGAACATTTTCAAGCATGGCGTGGAGCTGACGCTGCGCGGCAACTACTTCGACATGCTGGAGTACCTGGCCCAGATCGAAGCGCTGCCCTGGCAGATGTATTGGGGAAAGCTCAAGCTGGACGCGCGGGACTACAAGAGGCCGGTGCTGACGCTGACCCTCTACACGCTCAGTCTCGACAAGGCGTGGCTGACGATATGACCCGCCCGCAGCCATCCCCGAACAGGATCGCCATCGGCCTTGCGATATTGCTGATTGCGCTTGCCGGTGTGGCGCAACCGGGCCAGGCGCAAACCCTGCGCGACCCGACGCGACCGCCTGCGCAGTTTCTCGATCCGGCCGATGCCGCGGAAGATTCGATGGCGCCGGTCTCCGGCCTGCAGACGATCAAGCGCAGCGGCAAGCGTCGCGCGGCACTGCTCCACGGCGACTGGGTCAAGTCCGGCGACAAGCATGGAGAGGCCACTGTCGGCCGGATCGATGACCAGTCGGTCGTCCTGGAATATCCGGATGGCCGGAAGGAAACGATAAAGATGTACCCGGAAGTCGATATGCAGTCATCGAAGGCCGTGAAACGAACGGCCGGTAAATAGGATACAAGCCATGACAAGAACGCTGGGTTTGGCAGCCATCATCCTGCTTGCAGGGTGCCACTCGATGTCGTCGATTCGGCCGGGGGCGGTGCGCGATTCGATCGATACCGAAATGCAGCGCGCGACGGAGAATCGAAACCGCGACACGGCGCCGGATGCCGTCAATCGCGCCCTGGTTCCCCCTTTGACCGGCCAGATCGATGCGCCGGCCGGCAGGGGAGGCGAACCGCGTTTCGATCTGGCCGTCAGCAACGCCCCGGCCGGCCAGGTGTTCATGGCCATCGTATCGGGCACCCGCTACAGCATGCTGGTGAACCCCGAGGTGACCGGCAGCGTTTCCGTCAACCTGAAGGACGTGACGGTGATGGAGGCGCTCGACACCATTCGCGAACTGTACGGCTACGAATACCGGTTGCAGGGCACGCGCATTTTCGTCCAGCCGCTTTCCATGCAGGCGCGGGTGTTCAAGGTCAATTACCTGACCGGGCAGCGCCTCGGCCGCAGCGATACCCGCGTCGTTTCGGGTTCGATCACCAACGCCCTGCCATCCGGCGGCGCGGGCGGCGCAGCACAACCGGGAGGCGCTCCGGCCACCACCGGCACGATCTCGCAACCGGCGGCCGGATCGTCGGTGTCCACCACCAACCAGGTCGATTTCTGGGGCGAGATCAGCACGGCGATCAAGGCGATCATCGGCGTCGAGGGCGGTCGCAACGTGGTGATATCGCCGCAGTCCGGCGTCATCGTGGTGCGCGCCATGCCGCGCGAATTGCGCGAGGTGGAGAATTTCCTGCGCGCGTCCCAACTGACCATCGAGCGCCAGGTGATGCTGGAGGCGAAGATCGTCGAAGTCGTGTTGTCGGAGCAGTTCCAGGCCGGCATCAACTGGGGCGGCTTCACGGCCACGGGACGGCATCGTCTTTCTTCGGGCGGCAACACGAGCCAATTCAATACCCAGGCGCCGGGCCTGGGCAGCAGGCAGGTTGGCGATATCGCCACGCCTTACGATACGAATGCCGGGGCATTCGTGCCGAACACGCTCGGCAATGTGCTGGCGGCCCCTTTGGCCGGCGCCGTGGGCCGCATCGCCGGCGGCCCGCTTACCGGGGTGCTCGGGCTGGCCTTCCAGACCCAGAGCTTTTCCGCACTGATCTCCTTCCTCGAGACGCAGGGCGCCGTGCATGTCCTGTCCAGCCCGCGCATTGCCACCATCAACAACCAGAAAGCGGTGCTCAAGGTCGGCACCGACGATTTCTATGTGACCAACATCAGCACGACGACCTCGTCGAGCGGCAGCAGCACGACGACCTCGCCGACCATCACCGTACAGCCGTTCTTCTCGGGCATTTCACTGGACGTGCTGCCGCAGATCGACGAGGACGACAACATCATCCTGCACATCCGGCCTTCCGTCAGCGTGGTGTCGGAAAGGAACAAGGTGATCAACCTCGGCACCCTCGGTACCTTCCAGCTGCCCTTGGCCTCCAGCAGCATCAACGAGACGGACAGCATCGTGCGGGTGCGCGACGGCAATATCGTCGCCATCGGCGGGCTGATGGAATACATCCAGACCGACGATGGCGGCAAGGTGCCCGGCGCAGGCGATGTGCCCGGTCTCGACGCCCTCTTCAGGCAGGGCAAGAAAGGCCTGCAGAAGCGCGAGATCGTCGTCCTTCTGAAACCGACGGTGATTCACGGCGACAAGCAGTGGGAGCAGGATCTGGTCGACACGCGCGAGCGCCTGCGCGCCATGGAGCGCCCGCTGCCGCCCGCTGCGCCGGCGCAACGATAGCGATGTATCTTGAGCACTTCGGCCTGCGCGAACTGCCTTTCGGCATCACGCCGGACACCAGCTTCGCGTTTGCCGGCACCGCGCATCAGGAAGCGCTCAACACGCTGTTGATCGCGCTGAAGAGCGGCGAAGGCTTCATCAAGATCACCGGCGAGGTCGGCACCGGCAAGACCCTGCTCTGCCGCCGCCTCCTGGCCACGCTGGGCGACGACACCGTCAGCGCCTATCTGCCCAACCCCTATCTGGAACCGCGCACCCTGATGCTGGCCCTGGCGGAGGAACTCGGCGTCGAACTCGACAAGGAGGCCGACCAGTACCACCTGCTCAAGGGATTGAACCAGGCCCTGCTCGAATTCGCGCGCCGGAACAAGGCTGTCGTGCTGTGCCTCGATGAGGCGCAGGCGCTGCCGATGGAATCCCTGGAATCCCTGCGTTTGCTGTCCAATCTGGAAACCGAAAAGCGCAAGCTGCTGCAACTGGTGCTGTTCGGCCAGCCGGAACTCGACGAGCGGCTGGCGAATCCGTCGGTGCGGCAATTGCGCCAGCGCATTTCTTTTCACTACCGCCTCGGCGGACTGAAATCCGACGAGATGGAACTGTATCTGGCGCACCGCTTGCGTGTGGCGGGCTATCGCGGCCACCGCGTGTTTCCGAAGGCAACGGTGCGGCTGATTCACCGCGCGGCGAACGGCACGCCGCGCCTGATCAATATCCTGGCGCACAAGGCCATGCTGGCCGCCTACGGCGAGGGCCGGCAGGAGGTTGCGCCGCGCAATGTCAAGGCCGCTGCCCGGGATACCGAGGGTGCACGCCTGTCTTCATGGCGTATGTGGTGAGGTAGAGAGCATGAGTCTGATCAACCAGATGCTGCAGGACCTCGAATCGCGGCGGGCGACGTTGTCGGGAGACTCCGGGATGCCGCATGAGATTCGGTCGTTGCCGTCGCAGCGCGCATCCTTGCCTTGGGTAAAACTTCTGGGAGGCGCGACGCTGGCATTGCTGGCAGGCGCAGGCGTCTGGTGGTTCAGTGCCGGGGGGCGGGAGATTGTGGCTCCGGCGCCAGCCCCGGCCCCCTTGCCTATTGCCACCGCTCCGGCGGCCGCGCCTGTCCCGCAGGAAGCACCTTCGGTCATCGTGCCGGCGCCTGCGCCTTTACCGGCGCTGCCATCTGTCGCGCCGTCCCAGGCAGCGGCCCAGGTTCAGCAGGCGCCCGAGATCGTGGTTGGCGTCGACAAGGCGCCCGCGCCGCCACCCGTGGCACGGAGCGAACCGGCGCGACAACCTTTGCCTCCCGCCAGGAAGGAAAGCACGTCCCCGCCCAAACCGCCGGAGGACAAGAGGGCAGGTCTCAAGGTGGCAACCGCCCTGGGCCAGGTGCCGATGCCCGCCAGCGCCGCCGCAACCGATGAAACCCGCATCGAGAAAAAGGTGCGCATGTCGTCGCCGCGCGAACGCGCCGAGAACGAGTACCGGCGTGCCCTGGGATTGCTCAATCAGGGACGCGTCCAGGATGGCATTGCCGTACTGCGCGGCGCATTGAGCGAGGACGCGGGACACGTCGGCTCCCGACTGGCGCTGTTCGGCCTGCTGATCGAGCAGCAACGGCTCGACGAAGCCCAGGCGCTGATTCAGGAAGCGCTGGCGCGCGATCCGGCACAGCCGCAACTGGCCGCACGGCTCGCCCGTCTGCAACTGGAACGAGGGGATGCAAAAGGCGCCGAGGAAACGCTGGGCCGGGCAGCGCCGGCAGCGGACGGCAATGCCGAGTTTCGCGGCTTTCGGGCCGCCGTCCTGCAGCGACTGACTTTTCACAAGGAAGCCGTGACGGAGTACCAGGCCGCCTTGCGCATGGCGCCCCAGGCGGGGGTATGGTGGATGGGGCTGGGCATCTCGCTGGAGGCGATGGGGAAACAGCCGGAGGCGCGTGATGCTTATCAGCGCGCAAAAGCAACCGGCGTGTTGAGTGTCGAACTGGCGGCTTTTGTCGAGCAAAAACTCCGGCAACTACAGTAATCAGTTCGGCAAGGTTCTTGCCGCTACCCAGTTTTCCACTCTTGCAGCGCCGTGCAGTTTCAGCGTGCGCGCGAACTCGTTCAGCGTTGCCCCGGTGGTCATGACGTCGTCGACCACCGCCACGGTTTTCCCGCTCAGGTCGATGCGGCATTCGAAGGCGTTGCGGATGTTGGCCTGGCGTTCCTTCCAGGGCAGGCCGGCCTGCGGCACCGTGTTGCGCACGCGGGCGCAGGCATCGGAGACGAGCGGCAGGCCGAGCTGCTGCGCCAGCGGACGGGCGATTTCCTGCGCCTGGTTGAAGCCGCGCTCCCGCATGCGCTGCGCGGAGAGCGGCAGGGGAATCATGCAATCGACCGCGATCGCAGTGACGCGGGCAATGAGCGCATCGGCCAGCCAGCCGGCCAGCGGCAGCCGGTGCCGGTACTTCAGTCCCTGCACGATATGCTCGACCGGAAAGGCGTAGCGGAAGGCTGCCGTCGTCGCATCGAAATGCGGCGGGGCATGCTGGCAGGCGCCGCAGTGCGTCCCCCCGGCTGCCGGCAGGGCGCAGACCGGGCACAGCGGGGCGGCCAGATACGGCAGGCCGGCCTCGCAAGCGACGCAGACCAGGCGGTCGCCGCTGCCTTGGCCGCAAACGGTGCAGTCCTGCGGCAGCAGGCGGGCCAGCGCCTGAATTGTCGTCCGGTAAATTGACAAGCCCCACCCCTTGAACGATCATCCCCACTCCGATTCTAGCCGAAGCATTTCCCCGTCATGCATACAGCCGCCGCCGAGCGCGTGAGCAAGGGCTCACACAAACAGAAGACATGGACTGCCGCCGAGATTCAGGCGCTGTTCGAACTGCCTTTCAACGACCTGCTCTTCCAGGCCCAGCAGGTGCATCGTGCCCATTTCGACGCCAACAGCGTGCAGCGCTCGACCCTGCTGTCGGTGAAGACCGGTGGCTGTTCCGAGGACTGCGGCTACTGCTCCCAGGCGGCGCGCCACCACACCGGACTGGAGAAGGAATCCCTGCTGGAAATCGACGAGGTCGTCGCCGCCGCCCGGGCCGCCAAGGAAAAAGGCGCCAGCCGCTTCTGCATGGGCGCCGCCTGGCGCGGGCCGAAGGACAAGGACCTCGAACAGGTGGGCGAAATGATCCGCGCCGTGAAGGCGCTCGGCCTGGAAACCTGCGTCACGCTGGGCATGCTCAAGGAAGGCCAGGCCGAGAAGCTGAAGGCCGCCGGCCTCGACTACTACAACCACAACCTCGATACCGCGCCGGAGTTCTACGGCAATATCGTTACCACCCACAGCCAGGCCGACCGCTTCGACACCCTCGGCAAGGTGCGCGCCGCCGGCATCAATGTCTGCTGCGGCGGCATCGTCGGCATGGGCGAGACACGCAGCAGCCGCGCCAGTCTGATCGCCGAGCTGGCCAACATGAATCCGCCGCCGGAATCCGTGCCGATCAACAACCTGGTGCCGGTGCCGGGCACCCCGCTCGCCAATGCCGAGCCGATCGATCCCTTCGAGTTCGTGCGGGCCATCGCCGCGGCGCGCATCACCATGCCGACGAGCCTGGTGCGCCTCTCCGCCGGCCGCCAGGAGATGTCGGACGAGCTGCAGGCGCTGTGCTTCCTCGCTGGCGCCAACTCCATTTTCTATGGTGACAAGCTGCTCACCACCGGCAATCCCGAAGCCGGCCGTGATGAGCGCTTGTTTGAGCGGCTGGGACTCAACGCCGTCTGATGCGGACTGACTTTTGCGCCGCCGCCGCCACGTATGATGCGGCGGCGGTGCTGGCGAAAGAAGTCAGTCTGCGCATGACGGCGCGGCTCGATTTCGTCAAGCTCGCCCCCACCCGCGTCGCCGACATCGGCTGCGCCACCGGCGATGGCATTCGTGCCTTGCAGGCGCGCTACCCGCAAGCTTTGCCCCTGGCCATTGACTACGCGCCGGCGATGCTGGCCGAAGTCGTTCGCCGCGCTTCCTGGATGGAGCGCCTGCGCCGCCGCGCGCCGCGTTGCGTGGCGGCCGATGTGCGGGCCCTGCCGCTCGCGAACGGCACGCTGGGCTTCGCCTGGTCGAACCTGATGCTGCACTGGCTCGACGATCCCCTGCCGGCTTTCGGCGAACTGCATCGCGTGCTGGAAACCGGCGGCCTGCTGATGTTCAGCGCGCTGGGGCCGGACACCCTGAAGGAACTGCGCGCTGCCGGCGCGACGACGCTGCGACGCTTTCACGACATGCACGACCTTGGCGACATGCTGATGGCGGCCGGCTTCGCCGATCCGGTGATGGACATGGAGACGATCACGCTCACCTACGCCGGTCCGCGCGGCTTGCTGCGCGACCAGCGGCTGCTCGGCGTGCGCGACGGGCTGCTCGGGCCGATGGGTTTTCGCGAGGGACGGCGCGTCTTCCGCGCCTGGCAGTCACAGCAGTGCGATGGGCGCCTGCCGGCCACCTTCGAGATTGTCTACGGCCACGCCTGGAAAGCCGAACCGAAGGCCATGGCCGACGGGCGCGCGATCATCCGCATTCACAGATAGGCTAGGCCTTGGTGGGAGCGGCCTACCGGCCGCGACGCCCCGAAGGAAGTCCCCTTGGGGGATTGGGCGCCGATTCGCGGCCGGTGGGCCGCTCCCACAGGAGTAATTGCCGTTGCCGCTCGCGCGCCAGCCGCAGCGCGCGAAAGCCCAGCAGCGCGCCGAGCAGCACGGCGTAGAGCAGCGGCAGCGTGATGTCCTTTTTCACCAGCCACCAGTAGTGCACGACGCCGATGATGGCGATGGCGTAGACCGTGCGATGCAGCTGCGTCCAGCGACGGCCGCCAAGCCGCTTCAGCATTGCCGCATTGGAGGTCGCCGCCAACGGGATCAGCAGGACGAAGGCGCTGAAGCCGGCGGTGATGAAGGGGCGCTTGGCGATGTCCTTGACGATGGACATCCAGTCGAAGAACTGGTCGAGCCAGAGATAGGTCAGGAAGTGCAGCAGGGCGTAGAAAAAAACATACAGGCCGAGCATGCGGCGCAGGCGGATCAGCCAGTGCCAGCCGCTCAGGTGGCGCAGCGGCGTCACCGTAAGCGTGATGAGCAGGAAGTTCAGCGTCCACGTGCCCAGATGGCGCGTGATGAACTCGATGGGATTGGCGCCGAGGCCGTCCGCCCACGCCAGCCAGCCGAGCTGCGCCAGCGGCCACAGGCAGGCGGCGAAGAGCGCGGCCCTGATCGCGGCGAGTAGACGGGGCGTCGGCTGCATCAATAGAACTTCCTCAGATCCATGCCGGCATACAGCGGCGCCACCTGCTCGGCGTAGCCGTTGAAGGGCAGCGTCTTGCGCTTGAAGAATTCGCCGATGCGCCGCTCTTTCTCCTGGCTCCAGCGCGGATGGCTGACGTCCGGATTGACGTTGGCGTAGAAGCCGTATTCCTCGGGCTGGGCCTGGTTCCAGGCGGTTTGCGGCTGTTTGTCGGTGAGGCGGATCTTCACGATCGATTTGCCGCTCTTGAAGCCGTATTTCCACGGCACGACCAGCCTGAGCGGGGCGCCGTTCTGGTTCGGCAGCACGTCGCCGTAGAGGCCGACCGCCATGATCGTCAGCGGGTGCAGCGCCTCATCCAGGCGCAGCCCTTCGGTGTAGGGGAAATCGATGTACGGCAGGCGCAGGCCGGGCATGGCGGCCGGTTCCATTTGCGTGATGAACTCGACATACTTGGCGCCGCCCAGCGGCTCGACCTGTTTGATCAGCGCGGCAAGGGGAAAGCCGACCCAGGGGATGACCATCGACCAGCCTTCGACGCAGCGCAGTCGATAGATGCGCTCTTCCAGCGGCGCGATTTTCAGGATGTCCTCGATGGCAAGGGTGCGCGGCTTCTGCACCAGCCCTTCGATGCTGACCGTCCAGGGCTGCGTCTTCATGGCGCCGGCGCGTTCCGCAGGCTGACTTTTGCCGCCGAAGCCGAATTCGACGAAGTTATTGTAGGTGGTGATGTCGCGCAGGCTGTTCGGGGGTTCAAGGACGCTGTAAGGGCTTTTTTGCAGGCCGGGAAAGGCTTCGCGTGCCCAGGCAAGGGGCGGCAGGCCTGCCGCCAGTGCGAGGGCGCCGGCGGCCTTGATGAACTCGCGGCGCCGCTCGAACAACTCACGCGGCGTGATTTCCGAGGGCAGGATGTCGTCGGGTCGTTTGATCAGCATGCCGAGTAGACCGGTGCCGGCGGTAAAAGCTTACGGATTCAGTTGCTGGTAAACCGCGGTAGCGATGCGCAGTAGATCCGGCTTTTCCATTTCACCGGAAAGGGCATAGCCGAAACGCCCGTCCAGCCAATAGAACACGCCAATGCCGTTCTCCCGGGCGTAGCGGAAGGCGGTTTCTCCGTTTTCCTGCGCATCGCGCTGCACGTAGAGCGTCAGGCGCTGGCCCCGCGCATCCTGGTACATGAACTGCGCCACCGGGCCGGCTTCCCCCGGCAGGAGGCGACCGCCGACCAGTTCGAAGCCCTGTCCGGACAGGCGGGGCGGCTTCAGTTCCGCGCCCAGCCGCTTCGACAGCCAGGCGACCAGATGGGTTTCCTCGGCGGCGCCGACTTCGACGGGGTGGCGCACCTCGGGGCTGAAGACGGCGTGCGCCAGCGCCGCCTGGCGCGCCAGGGAAGATGTCGGTTGCGGCCCTTGCGGCGGCGCGCCGCGCAATTGATATCCGATCAAGCCGCCCACAGCCAGCCAGGCGATTGCGGCGGCCATGCGCAGCGTCGGCAGGCGTGAAGCCGGTTTCGCCGCCTTGGTCAGGCGCGCCGGCACGGCTTCGTCGAGAACGGGATCGAAGGCGTGGTGCAACTGCTCACCCTGGATGCGCCATTCGGCCACTGTCTGGCGCATGTCTGGGTGCTCCGCAAGCCAGGCTTCCACCGCGGCACGGCGAGTGGCATCCAGACGGCCGTCGGCGAAGGCATGCAGTTCCTGCTCACCGATGGATCGAGTATTCGTATTCATTTGACTGCCTTCAGGTGCATTTCTGCAGGCTCGTTTCCGGCGAGTAGCGCACGCAGCCGCTCGCGTCCGCGCGACAACCGCGACATGACCGTGCCGATGGGTACCGTGAGGACTTTGGCGGCATCCTCGTAGGAAAGATCCTCCAGCCCGACCAGCAGCAGCACTTCGCGCTGCTCTTCGGACAACCGCGCCAGGCTGCGCGCGAAGTCGCGCAGTTCGAGTGCATCGCCCTGGTTCCCCCGCGTCGGCAGTTCCGGCAGGGCTTCGTCGCCGGGGTAATCAACCACTCGCGGACTGCGCGCCTGGTTGACGAAAAGATTGTGCATGATGGAAAACAGCCAGGCGCGCAGGTTGCCCGGCCGCCACAGCGACCATTTGCCGAGTGCGCGCTCCAGCGTGTCCTGCACCAGGTCGTCGGCGCGCACGGCATCCCCCGTCAGTGCGCGCGCGTAACGGCGCAGGCGGGGGATTTCGGCGACGATGTCGTGGCGGCCCATTGAGGACGAGTCTACTCCCTGACAATGCGCCAGGCGTTATTGACGCCGTCCCCGCTCCTGTCGCCGGGTTTCTGGTCCTTGATCCAGTAGTAGAGCGGCTTGCCGCGGCGAGCCCATTGCTTCTTGCCGTCGTCGCGGCTGACGATCGACCAGGCGCCCGAGGCGCGGTCGGTATCGGCGGCGAACAGGGGCGGCCAGTTGGCGGCGCACGGGCCGTTGCAGACGCTCTTGCCGCTGCCGGCGGCGTCCTTGTCGAAGGTGTACAGCGTCATGCCGTTGGCGCCGACGAACGCGTCGTTTTCCATGCGCGCGGGCGCGGCAGACCGGGTTTCGTAGGAAGCGCAGCCGGCGAGAAGGCCGAGCGCCATGAAGCCGGCAGCAAGGCCGGCGCGAAGGGATGGATTGTTCATGTTTTCTCCTGTTGGGGTTGGGGCTGCACTGCATGAACAGGCGGGACACCCTGTTTATTCCCAAAAGGAAGAGAAAAAGGAAGAAAAAAGGGGCGGCAACTGCCACCCCTTTGGGTTCGGTCGAAGCGGACCGGCTTATCGCAAGCCGGCGATATAGTCCGAGACGGCCTTGATTTCGGCGTCCGACATTTTGTCGGCGACGGCGCGCATCATCCTGTTCGGGTCGTTGACACGCTCGCCGGCGCGGAAGGCCTTGAGCTGTACTTCGGTGTAGTCGGCGAACTGGCCGCCGATGCGCGGGTATTGCGCCGGGATGCCGGCGCCGGCCGGGCCATGGCAGGCGGCGCAGGCCGGCAGGCCCTTGGCGGCATTGCCGGCGCGATACAGCTTCTGGCCGGCTTCGATGGCCTGGTTTTTGGCCTGCTCGCCCTTTTGGGTCTGGCTGGCATAGAAGGCAGCGACGTTCTTCATGTCCTGGTCGGTGAGTGCCGCGACCATGCCGCCCATGATGGGATTGTTGCGCTCGGCCGGCTTGCCGCCGTCGGCCTTGAAGTTCTTCAGTTGCTTGTAGAGGTAGTCGGCGTGCTGGCCGGCGAGCTTGGGATTGGCAGCAACGGCGCTGTTGCCATCCGGGTTGTGGCAGGCGGCGCAGATTTGTGCGGCAACCTGCTGGCCCTTGGCGGCGTCAGCCTTGGAAGCAGCGGCTTTTTCGGCAGCCTGGGCCATCGTCGCAGCGGCAAGCGCCAGCGACAGGGCGATGAAGCGATGAACCATGGGTACGACTCCTCGGGGCCTGAATTTCAAAACGAAGCAGTTTCAGCGCACGTTAACACAGGGTTAACGAATGTTAAGCGGAGCGGCCGAAGCCAAAAAGCTGTTATTCTATACCAACTTACCTTGCTTGCGCCATGTTCTGCGGGCTTCCGTCCGCCAGCCCTATGCCCCTGTTTGCCAATGCGGTTTTCGAGATATCTGCAGCAAAGCTGAGCGATTTGCCACCGCCGTCAGGCGCGGAGATCGCCTTCGCCGGGCGTTCCAATTCCGGCAAATCGAGCGCGATCAATACGCTTGCGCGCCGGACAAGGCTGGCCTTCGTCAGCAAGACCCCGGGGCGTACGCAGTTGATCAATTTCTTTCGTTTGGTCAATGGCGCTTTTCTGGTGGATTTGCCGGGCTATGGCTATGCCGACGTACCGGAGGAAATCCGGCGCCAGTGGCAGGGCGTGCTGGCGGCCTATCTGACCCGGCGCACGAGTATTTGCGGCCTGGTGCTGATCATGGATGCCCGACGGCCACTGACCGACCTGGATCGCCAGATGCTCGAGTGGTTCGGCCCGACCGGC
>Ga0209170_1001084_pt1 | contig 11710 bp, 8 predicted proteins | sample KloWWTKNB14_bulk_FD_187178 | JGI IMG/M metagenome (GOLD analysis project Ga0209170, IMG submission 187178) | Active sludge microbial communities from Klosterneuburg, Austria, studying microevolution and ecology of nitrifiers - Klosterneuburg... | ecosystem: Engineered > WWTP > Aerobic digester >...
AAAAGTCGACGCCGCCGTTCACTACGATGAAACGAGAAATCCGCCAGCGCGGCGGATCGTTTTGCCTCTCGGAAAGGGGTTTTTCTACAGCTTCAACGCTCAAGTTAAGGATCGTCTGATTAACCGCCGCCAGTGACGACAGCGGATTTTTCACGACGCGCAGAGTGCGACGACGGGTGCACTTGCCACCTCTGTTGCGGTTTCGGTGTGGTTTTTCGCTCGTGGCTGCCGTTCCTGACAGCCGTTGCGCACCCTCTGGGCGCACCTATCCCATGGAAGTCAGCAGATGCCTGCGTGCCATCCACAGGTTGCCCAGCGCGAACAGCGTCGTGACCTGCGCGGTGTTCTTGGCCAAGCCCTTGTAGCGCACCTTCACGTAGCCGAACTGGCGCTTGAGCACCCGGAACGGGTGTTCGACCGCCGCACGAATCGAGGCTTTCGCGTGTTCCAACTGCTCGGTGATCTCGCGCAGCTTGGCGTCGTCGATGGCTTTCACCACGCTGCGCTTGGCCGCGATCCAGAATTTGCGTCCGCGCTTTGGAGCCCGCTTCTCGGCGCCGATGTAGCCCGCGTCGCCGAACACATGCCGCTCCTTGCCGTGCAGCAGGTTCGGCACCTCGGTCACGTCGGCCACATTCGCCGCCGTTCCCGTCACCGTGTGCACCAGGCCGCTTTCGGCGTCGACGCCGATGTGCGCCTTCATGCCGAAGTACCACTGGTTGCCCTTCTTGGTCTGGTGCATGGCTTTGTCGCGCGTCTTGGCTTTGTTCTTCGTCGAAGGCGCCGCTGCGATGATCGTCGCGTCCACGATCGTGCCCTGCGACAGCTTGAAGCCGTGTTGCTTCAGGTGCTCGCCCACGGCTGCAAACAGTTGATCAGCCAAACGGTGCTGCTCCAGCAAGTGCCGGAACTTGCACACCGTCGTCTCGTCGGGCGCGCCTTCGCGGCCCAGATCGATGCCCACGAACCGGCGCATCGCTGCCGAGTCGTACAGCGCCTCCTCCACGGCCGGGTCGGAGAGCGCGTACCACTGCTGCAGGAAGTGGATGCGCAGCATGCGTTCCAGCCCCACCGTCGGGCGACCACCGCCGTCGGCGCGCGGCTTCGGGTAGAACGGCTCGATCACCGAGCACAGCTCGGCCCAAGGCACCACCTTGTCCATCTCGGCCAGAAACACATCGCGGCGGGTGGTCTTGCGGTGGGCTTCGAAACCCGCGTCGGACTGGGTGGCCAAGGTCAACTGCTGCGGCATCGGTTACGCTCGGTAGGTGGCGGCTTCGCTTCGACAGCGGGGCAAAATCAGAGTTTCCTTAAGCCGTCGCGTCGGCTTGAATGAGTTAGTTGCCAAGCCGCACTGGTTTGACTGACACGACCGGTGACATGTTGCTCATGTGGCCCATGGCCTCAGCAAGGCTTCTATAGATCCAAGGGTGATCGTTAACGTTTCCTGCCTCGATCATATATAAGTGGACAGTGTTTGGCACGGCCATTTTTCTTGCCGTATCCATGGCGCGGGCGATAACTGAGCTTACTTGCCTCTGCCCGAGCTCGATCTCGGCTATGTCCTGTCCGACTGTAGCCACTACTATAGAAATGCGCTCTGGCACCTTGTTGATCAGGAGAGAGACGCCGTACTTTTTTCCTGAAGTGTCCGACCGAAAGAAGTCTTCAAGGACCTTGCGGACCTTCGCTTTGATGGTCGTTTCGTACAGCTCATCTAGTGTCTTCTTTGCGGCCCAGCCGCCGATGAATAGGACAATTCCAGCAAGGCCAGAAAGAGCTGTGAAGTTTGCATACAAGCCTTGCGGAAGCTCTGGCTCCCATGCTTCTTCTTCAGCTGACGCAGGAAACGACCTGGTCAGATCTTCCAGTGCTTCATGCAATGGGATGGCCACACTCCGAATGAAGTGTGCCTGCCCGATTAAGAGCAGGTTCTCAGAAACCGAAACTTCCTGATGATCTTCCATGGTAGCGAACTACTATTCGGTCCCGAAGTGGAATTTATTCCATAAGCGTAACACGCCACTCCGGCGGGTGTTGGGGAAACTTCCTGCGAAAATCAATGACTTCCGTTCGGGACACCACCGCTCGTGCTGGATTGTCCAAGCCCGGGATTTCAGGACCGGCCCTTCGACAGGCCTGTCCTGAGCCAGCCGAAGGACTCAGGGCGAACGGCCTAATTCGGTGTGCGCGCATTCGTAGAGTGGAGCTTGCTCGGCTGCGGGTAACCACAGCGGAGCAAGCATGTCCCGAGCCTACCGAAGGGCTCCGCTCTACGTGTGGCGGTTGTGCAGCAGTTGCTGTTGGGTTTCGCTGAAGGCGCGGTAGCGTTGTTGCCAGTCGGAGGGTTGGCTGACGCGCGTGCATTCGACGGCGGTGACCTTGTACTCGGGGCAGTTGGTGGCCCAGTCCGAGTTTTCGGTGGTGATGACGTTGGCGCCGGAAAATGGAAAATGGAATGTTGTGTAGACGACGCCAGGCTGCATGCGCTCGCTGATCTGCGCGCGCAGCACGGTGTCACCGGCGCGGCTGGCGATGCCGACCCAGTCGCCGTCGCCGATGCCGCGTTGTTCGGCATCGTGCGGGTGGATTTCGAGGAGATCCTCGCCGTGCCATACCGTGTTTGGCGTGCGCCGCGTCTGCGCGCCGACGTTGTACTGGCTGAGGATGCGCCCGGTGGTCAGGATCAATGGAAACTTCGCATTGACCTTTTCCGTGGTCGGCACGTATTCGGTGAGCATGAAGCGGCCCTTGCCGCGCACGAATTCATCGACATGCATGGTTGGCGTGCCGTCGGGCGCTTCCGCATTGCACGGCCACTGGATGCTGCCGAGTTCGTCGATGCGCGCATAGCTGACGCCGGCAAATGTCGGTGTCAGCCGCGCGATCTCGTCCATGATCTCCGAGGGATGCGCATACGCCATCGGATAGCCCAGCGCGCTGGAAAGGAGCTGGGTGATCTCCCAGTCAGCGTAGCCAGACTTCGGCGCCATGACCCTGCGCACCCGCGAGATGCGCCGTTCGGCATTGGTGAAGGTGCCGTCTTTTTCGAGGAAGGTCGAACCGGGCAGGAACACATGGGCGAACTTGGCCGTCTCGTTGAGGAACAGGTCCTGCACGACGATGCATTCCATCGCCGACAGTGCCGCAGTGACGTGCCGGGTGTTCGGGTCGGATTGGGCAATGTCCTCGCCTTCGACATACAGGCCCTTGAACTCGCCATCAAGCGCAGCCTCGAACATGTTGGGGATGCGCAGCCCCGGATCGGCGCGCAGGCTCACGTTCCAATCGTGCTCGAAACTGCCGCGCACGCTGGAATCCGAAACATGCCGATAGCCCGGCAATTCATGCGGGAACGACCCCATGTCGCAGGAACCCTGCACGTTGTTCTGCCCGCGCAAGGGATTCACGCCGACCCCACGGCGGCCGATGTTGCCGGTAGCCATGGCCAGGTTGGCAATCGCCATGACGGCGGTCGACCCTTGCGAATGCTCGGTGACGCCAAGGCCGTAGTAGATCGCGGCATTGCCGCCGGTGGCGAACAGGCGTGCTGCCGCACGCACCTGGGCGGCCGGCACGCCTGTTGCGGATTCGCTGACTTCGGGCGAATTGCGTGGGTCGCCGACGAATGCCTTCCAGCGCGCAAATGCATCGGCTTCGCAGCGCAAGGCTACAAAGGCCTCGTCGACCAGTCCTTCGACAACGATCACATGCGCCAGAGCGTTGAGCAGGGCGACATTGGTGCCGGGCCTGAGCTTGAGCAGATGTTCCGCCTGTACATGCGGCGAGCGCACCAAGTCGATGCTGCGCGGATCGGCGATGATCAGCTTCGCGCCCTGACGCAGGCGTCGCTTCATCTGCGAGGCGAATACCGGATGTGCGTCAGTCGGATTGGCGCCAATGACGAAGATGACGTCGGCTTCATCGACCGAATCGAAATCCTGGGTGCCGGCCGATTCGCCGAGCGTGGCTTTCAAGCCATAGCCGGTCGGGGAATGGCAGACCCGCGCGCAGGTATCGACATTGTTGTTGCCAAACGCGGCGCGCACGAGTTTCTGCACGAGCCAGGTTTCCTCGTTGGTGCAGCGCGAGGAGGTGATGCCGCCAATTGCATCGCGTCCGTGCTCGGCCTGGATGCGGCGGAATTCGCGCGCCGTGTGCGCGATCGCCGTATCCCAGGAAACCTCTTGCCAGGGATCGTTGATGCTGGCGCGGATCATCGGCGTGGTGATGCGCTCGCTGTGGGTGGCGTAGCCGATGGCGAAACGTCCCTTGACGCAGGAGTGGCCATGGTTGGCCTTGCCGTCGATGTGCGGAACCATGCGCACGATCTCCTCGCCGCGCACCTCGGCGCGGAACGAGCAACCGACGCCGCAATAGGCGCACGTCGTCACCACGCTGCGCTCAGGTTGGCCTTTCTCGATGATTGATTTTTCGAGCAGCGCCGTGGTCGGGCAGGCCTGCACGCAGGCACCGCAGGACACGCATTCGGAAGCGAGGAAGGATTCGTCCTGGCTGGCGACAACGCGCGATTCAAAACCTCGACCTTCGATGGTCAGCGCAAACGTGCCTTGCACTTCGTCACAGGCCCGCACGCAACGCGAACAGACAATGCATTGCGCGGGATCGAACCGGAAATACGGGTTCGAGGCATCGCTGGCGACGAACAGCGGATTGGCGATGCCATCGTGTTCCGCACGGAAATGATTGGCGCCGTCAATGCCGTAGCGATTGCGCTCAAGACCGACCGCCGCCGCCATTTCCTGCAATTCGCAGCGGCCACCCGGCGCACAACCGACGCAATCAGGTGCATGGTCGGACACGTAAAGCTCGATCACGCCACGGCGGATTTCACCGAGCTTCGCGCTTTGCGTGGTGACCTTCATGCCTTCGGCAACAGGGGTCGTGCAGGAAGCCGGATAACCCTTCATGCCTTCAATCTGCACCAGACAGAGGCGGCACGAGCCGAAGGCATCGAGCGTATCGGTCGCGCACAGACGCGGGATGTCGATGCGATGCGTCGCCGCCGCACGCATCACCGATGTTCCGGCCGGCACGCGCACCGCCACCCCGTCGATTTCGAGCTGCACCGGTTTCAGCGAATCCAGCGAATGGATGGCCGGCGTGCCGTAGTCGTTGTCATCAATTGATCGCATGCCACGCCTCCAGCAACCAGCCGGTTGCGACCCCGAACGAAATCATGCCTGCACAACCGGTTGTGGCCGCGCAGCAAAATCCTCCGGGAAATGCTTGAGCGCACTGAGCACCGGCAAGGGCGTCAATCCGCCCAGCGCACACAGCGATCCGTGCAGCATGGTGTCGCACAGGCTCTTCAGCAGCCCCGTGCTTGCCTCGGCGTCGATGCCACCGCGAATGCGATCGATGACCTCGACCCCGCGCGTCGAGCCAATCCGGCACGGCGTGCACTTGCCGCAGGATTCAATGGCGCAGAACTCCATGGCGAAGCGTGCCTGTTCGGCCATGTCGACCGTGTCATCGAAGACGACGATGCCGCCGTGACCGAGCATCGCGCCAATCGCCGCGAAGGCCTCATAGTCGATCGGCGTGTCGAATTGCGCTTCCGGCAGATAGGCACCCAGCGGGCCGCCGACCTGCACGGCGCGGATGGGCCGGCCACTCGCCGAGCCACCGCCAAAATCATGCAGCAGTTCACGCAAGGTCACGCCGAACGCCAGTTCGATCAAGCCGCCGTGCTTGATGTTGCCGGCCAACTGGATCGGCAGCGTGCCGCGCGAACGGCCCATGCCCATGCCGCGATACCACGCCGCGCCATGCACGAGGATATCCGGCAGCGAGGCCAGGGTGATGACATTGTTGATGACCGTGGGTTGACCGAACAAGCCCTTGATGGCCGGCAGCGGCGGCTTGAAGCGCACCTGGCCGCGACGCCCTTCGAGGCTTTCCAGCATCGCGGTTTCCTCGCCGCAGATGTACGCGCCGGCACCCATGCGCAACTCGATATCGAAATCGTGCCCGCTGCCCTGGATGTCGACACCGAGCCAGCCCGCGCCGCGCGCACGCTCAAGGGCTTCGGCCAACACCTGTTGCGCCAGTGGATATTCGCTGCGCAGGTAGACATAGCCCTTGCTGGCAGTCACCGCGAGACTGGCGATCAACATGCCTTCGATCAGGCGATACGGATCACCTTCCATGAGCATGCGGTCGGAAAAAGTTCCGGAATCACCTTCGTCGGCATTGCAGACTATGTATTTCTGCGCAGACGCTTGATCGAGCACGGTCTTCCATTTGATGCCGCAGGAAAACGCCGCACCGCCACGTCCGCGCAGGCCCGAGTCCGTGACCGCATGCACGATGGCGGCGCCTGTCATGCGCAACGCATTCTCGGCACCACGCCAGCCGCCATGGGCGCGATAGTCGTCCAGGGCCAGCGGATCGGTGATGCCGTTGCGTGAAAAACACTGGCGCTGCTGGCGTTTCAGCCAGGGGATTTCAGCGACCGGGCCGAGCGCCTTCGGATGCCCCGCATCCGCTGCGAAGGCGATGTCGAAGAGTCCGCCGACATCCCCCTCGGTGATCGGGCCGAAGGCATGGCGGACTTCGCCACGCTCGACCTCAAGCAAGGGTTCCAGCCAGCACATGCCTCGCGAGCCGTTGCGCAGAATCGTCACGTCGACGCCACGCGCCTCGGCTTCGCCCCGGATCTTCAACGCCACCGCATCGGCTCCGCAGGCCATCGCGCTGGTATCACGCGGAACAAACAGGCGCAGGCTCATCCCGACGCTCCGCAGGCATCGACAAGACGGTCGATGGTCTGCAGCGAGAGTCGCCCGTGCACCTGGCCATCGAGCATCGCCGAGGGTGCGCAAGCGCAATTGCCGAGACAGTAGACCGCCTCCAGGGTGAGCGCGCCATCGGCACTGGTTTCATCGAAGCCGATGCCCAGCCGCGTCCGCACATGCGCTTCGATCTGCCTTGCACCCATTGCCTGACAGGCCTCGGCACGACACAACCTGAGCACATGCCGACCCGGTGCCACGCTGCGGAAATGATGATGGAAACTGACCACGCCATGTACTTCGGCGCGACTGAGGTTGAGTGCCGCGGCAATCAGCGGCACCGCCGCGGGTGGCACGAATCCAAACTGGTCCTGGATGCCATGCAGGATTGGCAACAGGTTGTCCTGGCGCGCGGCAAAGGAAGCAATCACGTTGCCGATCGCGCTGGTCAGCGCCGCATCGATGTCTGCTGCGGTCGCGGATGCACTTTGACTGGTCGCGTGATTGGTCATGGACTCCTCCGCCCGTCTGCGATGATGCTGCCGTGCCGTCGCCGTGTGCGGGCGGCTGCCGGCCTGCCTTACTTTGCTACCGGAGCCTCGGCCTTGCCACGACCGGTCAGCACCACCAGATCGTAATTCCTTCCCGCCGTTTCCGGCGATGTCGACGGGAATGCGAGGCTGAGCGGTTCGCCAAGCACGTTGGTGACCGAATGTTCGGCGCGCTTGACCCAATTGCCACCGATCTTGTCGTAGAAACCAAGGTCGATCTTCAACGCCTCCTTGACGCCCAGCGTGCCTTCGAGCGGCGTCGCGGTCACCAGGATGCGAAATGCGTTCTCGGGCTTCTTGTCGCCATCATCGCGAATTTCCGCTTCGGCTCCGGCTTCGACCACCATCGCCGGCTTGCCGATCAATTCACCGTTTCTCGACAGGACAAGATCGATCCGGTAGAGCTTTGCGGCGCTATCCGCAGCCTCGGCCATACCGCACAGGGACAAGGCGAGCACGACTGCGGTCAGGATGTTTCGGATGTTCATCAGGAGATACTCGTGTTTGGAAAGGATTGCATGATCGATCTGCGGCAGCTTGCGCTCGCGGACAGGATGATTGCGCATTGCGCCAGCTCAGACCCGCTGCCCGCCAGGTCGTTCCCGCTACGCGCGGACGCAGAAATACTGGTGATTCAGCGCCCGCTGCCGTTCGGCGGGGCCCAGCGTTCCAGCGCTTCACGGGTGCGCGTACGACCCAATTCAATCACGCTTTGCGCACGATGGAAATCATAGAACGTGCAGACGTTGCGCGGGATGGTGACCAGCAAGTCCGGTGGCTGGGCGGCCAGCTTGAGTCGGGTGATGGTTTCCTGAACGGTGTCGAGCGAGCGCGACAGCAGTTCCAGGACGTTCGGCTCGCGCATTTGCGCGATCGGCTTTTCACTGCGCCACAAGGCCGCCATGGCGCGAGCAAATGGATTGCCTGAGCGGGATTCGGCATCGCTGCCAGGATCGGCTTCGGGCACCTCGCCCGGCATGTCTTCGGGACTGGATCGCAATGGCCACGCCGGACTTCCATCCAGCGGCTCCGGTGCTGCATTGACGTCGACCGCAATCGTCGCCGCAGTGAGGTCACGCAAGGTCGGTGACACCGGCAGCGGATTGAGCAGGCCGCCGTCGACCAGCAGGCGACCCTGGTAGCGGTGAGGCCGGAAGATCGTCGGGATGGCGATCGAGGCGCGGATTGCGTCGAACAGCGAGCCACGCGAAAACCAGACTTCGCGATGCGCATCGAGATCCACCGCAACGGCGGTGTAACTGATCGGCAAATCCTCGATGTTGACGTCGCCGACCTGTTCGCGCATGACGTTTATGATGCGATTGCCCTTGATGAAACCGCCGCCGGTGATGGTGATGTCGAGCAGCTTGAATACATCGTAGCGGGCCATCGGCAGCACCCAGTCACGAAAGGCGTCGAGTTTCCCGGCAGCATAGATGCCGCCAACCAGGGCACCCATCGAGCTGCCGGCAATTGAACGGATCTCGAAGCCTTGCGCGATCAGCTCCTCGACCACGCCAATGTGCGCATAGCCGCGCGCGCCGCCAGAACCAAGGACGAGGGAAATGGGAATTTTCGGCTTCGGCAGTGCGCCCATGATGGGGACCGGCTCGCTCATGTCGGCGCTGCCTGGTAGCTGCCGATGGCAAGTTGCAAGAGGATGCGCATTTCCTCGCGCAACGAAACCGGCGAGACGATTTCGGCGTCCGGGCCATACTTGAGCACATCCATGAGCAGCTCGCGCGAGTTGCTGTAGGGCACCTTCAGCTCATAGCGGCCATCCGCCAGCCAGTGGCCTTCCTGCTGCGAATGCCAGTGTTCATCGGCTACCCAGCGCGCGGCATGCTCGGAAAAACGGATCACCGCCGTGGCCTTTGGCGCACCGGAAAAAATCCCGTAACTGGACGCGAGGTGAGCATTGAGTTCCTCGAGATCACAATCCAGAGACTCGACTTCACCCACCTTCGGGCTGCGCATGCGATCAAGGGCAAAACTGCGCAAGGCCTCGCGGCCATGATCCCATGCATCGAGATACCAGTTGTCGCGATAGTGGGCGAGGCGTTGCGGCGAAACATCGCGCGTGGTCGGCGCGTTGGTCGTGCGTGCACGGTATTCGAAGGTCAGGCGTTTGCGACTGAGCAAGGCGCTCGACACGCTGCGGAACACGACCTGATCGAGCTTGCGCGCGCCACTGGAGATGACGCGGATGCGCTCGACCGGCAAGGTGCGGCCACTGGCATGATCCGAAAGCAGGGTCTCGATGCGCGCGCGGAACGGTGCCAACGCACCCGCCAGCACGCCGGGGTCGGAGCGATCGAGCAATTCGTTGAGGGCGAGCAAGGCGGCCAGTTCCTCGCTCGACAGCCACAAGCCGGGCAACTCGAAGCGATCGACTTCATCCCTGGCGTAGTGGATCGTGCCATTTTCCGGATCACTCTCGATGGGCGCACCCAGCGCATCGCGCAGGAAGGCGACATCTCGATACATGGTCGCCCGCGAGCACTGCAGTTCCTCCTGCACGCGCTTGAGCGTGACCGGGTAACGCGCGGACTTCAGCATGCGGTGAAGCAGCAAGGTGCGTTCGTAGCGATCCATGGATGTAAGGCGCCGACTGCAAGTGCGAATGCGAGTTTCGCATATTCGGGAATAGGGAATCGGGAATAGTGGGAAGCAAAGCGGACAGCGGCTTCGCTTCTGCCTTGGCTTCAACCCATTCCCCAATTCCCCATTCGATTCCCCCGCATGCGGATTAAGCGTTTACCATTCGTCGTTCCTGCCGATGCCTTGATGATCGATGCCTCACGCTGCCCTCGACCTGAACACGCCGACTGCTGACGAGGTCAAGACGACGACGTGTTACATGTGCGCATGCCGTTGCGGCATCCGCGTGCACCTGAAGGACGGTCGCGTCCGCTACATCGATGGCAATCCGAAGCACCCGGTCAATCGCGGCGTGATCTGCGCCAAGGGTTCGGCCGGGATCAAGCAGCATTATTCGCCCGCGCGATTGAGCAAGCCGCTGCTGCGCACGGGTGAGCGCGGTGCCGGCGAGTTCCGCGAAATCGAGTGGGACGAGGCCTTGGCACTTGCGGCGCAGTGGCTTGGCGACATCCGCCGCCGCAATCCCGATGAACTGGCATTCTTCACCGGTCGCGACCAGTCGCAGGCGCTGACCGCCTGGTGGGCGCAGCAGTTCGGCACCATCAACTATGCCGCGCATGGCGGTTTCTGCTCGGTCAACATGGCTGCCGCCGGCATGTACACCTTTGGCGGAAGTTTCTGGGAATTTGGCGAACCCGATTGGGAGCTGACGAAATACCTGATGCTGTGGGGCGTCGCCGAGGATCACGATTCCAATCCGATCAAGCTCGGCCTCGGCAAGTTGAAGGCACGCGGGGCAAAGATCGTCGCCATCAATCCGGTGCGCACCGGCTATGGCGCAATTGCCGATGAATGGGTGCCGATCAACCCCGGCAGCGATGGCCTGCTCGCCGGCGCTTTCATCCACGAATTGCTGCGCAGCGACCGTATCGATCTCGACTATCTGGTGCGCTACACGAATGCGCACCATCTGGTGATCCGCGACGCCGGCGCAGCGGACGATGGCTTGATTGCGCGCGACGCCGAAGGTCATGCGCTGTGTGCTTCGCGGGTTGAGGGCGAAGGAATCGTCCTCGCTCGTGCGAACGCGATCGACATCTCGCCCTTGGTCGTCGGCGAATGCACGCTGGCCGACGGCCGCAAGGCGGTGCCTTCGTTCCAGCTTCTGGCCGAACGCTTCCTCGCCGACGAGTACGCACCGGAGTCGGTGAGCGCACGCTGCGGCGTCGATGTCGCGACCATCCGCCGGCTGGCCCGCGAACTCGCCGAAACCGCTTTCGACCAGGCCATCAGCCTCGACCAGGCGTGGACCGATGTCCACGGTCGCGAACACTCGAGCATGTGCGGCCGCCCGGTCGCCATGCACGCAATGCGCGGCATCTCGGCGCATGCCAACGGTTTTCACACCTGTCGCACCTTGCACATCCTGCAAATGCTGCTGGGTGCCATCGACACGCCGGGCAGCTACCGCTACCAACCGCCGTATCCGAAATCGGCCCCACCGCCGAATCGGCCCGGCAAATCGCGCAAGGACAACGGCAGCCTGGATGCTGGCCCGCTCGGCTACGTGCAATCGCCCGAGGACCTGCTGGTCGATGCCGATGGCCAGCCGCGACGCCTCGACAAGGCTTATTCCTGGCAGCACCCGCTGGCCGCGCACGGCATCATGCAATCGGTCATCCGCAATGCCTGGGCTGGCGACCCGTGTCGCATCGACACCTTGTTCATGTTCATGGCGAACATGGGCTGGAACTCGTCGATGAACACGATGGGGACGCGGCAGATGCTATGCGACCGCGA
>Ga0209170_1001087_pt1 | contig 11687 bp, 10 predicted proteins | sample KloWWTKNB14_bulk_FD_187178 | JGI IMG/M metagenome (GOLD analysis project Ga0209170, IMG submission 187178) | Active sludge microbial communities from Klosterneuburg, Austria, studying microevolution and ecology of nitrifiers - Klosterneuburg... | ecosystem: Engineered > WWTP > Aerobic digester >...
CTTCCGATGTTTGTTGATGCGGGCGGGCAGGATCGCTACACCTGCTTCGACCGGTATCGGGGGCCAAGGGGCAATCCGGATTACCTTTTTTACGAGGAACACACCATGAACATGAACAACAAAGGCTTCACCTTGATCGAATTGATGATCGTTGTCGCGATCATCGCCATCTTGGCCGCAATTGCACTGCCGGCGTACCAGGATTACACGGTTCGCTCGCGCGTGTCCGGCTTGGCCGTCATCGGCGACGGCATGAAGTCGACCGTTGCGGAAAACATTGCGTCAATGGGTCTGCCCACCGGTGCTGTCACCAGCGCCTCCGCTTGCTTGGGCGTGTCGGTTGGTGCCATCGCCGGCGATGCCAACGTTGCAAACACCGCTTGCACCTTGGGCACAATCACCGTTACGGGCACGGCCGCGACTAGGGCCACGGTCCTGACGTTCGTGCCAACCAACATCAACACGGCCTCCGTGGGTACATCTTGGGTGTGCACGGGCAGCGGCAGCGCGCCCAAGTACTACCCGTCGACTTGCCGTTGATTTTTGACGAGAGTCAGCTCCAAGGAACCAAGAAAAACCCCGCGCAAGCGGGGTTTTTTTTGTAGGGACACGAGCTCGCAGGCAACTGGCTGGACGGCGATCCAATGACAGGCCGCGCGGAACGATGCCGCCAAACGGCGCTCACACATGGAGCTCGACACAACAGCTAACATGTTGGGTTTGAGGAGCGACACAATGCGCAGTGCAAGATGGGTGTTCGCCGGGGCGCTGCTGGGGACAGTGTTCGCCTACTGGATCGGCCTTCATGGCCCGTACGTGCTGGACGACATCAACAACCTGACGCCCATTGCCGAATGGCTGCACGGCGACAACACCTGGCAGCATGTGGTACTGAGCAACGGAGCGGGCATGTTCGGGCGCTCGTTGTCGATGGCGACGCTGATGCTGAGCGCCTGGGTCGCTGGCTTCACTCCTTTTGCATTCAAACTTGGCAACCTGTTCACGCATTTGCTTTGCGGGTTCGCCGGCTGGCAAATGTTGCGCCATGCGATCGTGCGCGACCCCCATTTGCGCAGGCACGCGGATATTGCCGCAGCGTTGCTTGCAGCCTTGTGGTTGCTGCACCCCCTCAACCTGAGCACCGTGTTGTATGCCGTGCAACGCATGGCGCAGATGAGCGCGCTGTTCACGCTGGCGGCGCTATGGGCCTACTTTTTGTTACGCACCGCGCTACAACAAGGACACACGCGCCGTGCCGCCTGCGGGCTGTTCGTGCTGTTTCCGATGTTCCTGCTAGCCGGCCTTCTGAGCAAGGAAAATGCGGCCGTGGCACCGGCATTGTGCCTCGTCTTCGAACTGGCCTACTTTCGACAACCCCGCGACGAGCATCAACCGGCCGTAGCCAAGCGCATCCTTGCCATCTTCTATGGCGGGTTCCTGCTCGTACCGACTATCCTCGCAGCAGCCGTCTTTGCCCTGCGTCCGAACCGCTTTCTCGGCGGCTACGCCGTTCGCGATTTCACCTTGCCTGAACGCCTGCTTTCGGAAGGTCGGGCGGTAATGGACTATGTTGGTGCACTGCTGCTGCCGCGCGGGCGGGCGATGGGCGTGTTCAATGACGATTTCGCTGTCTCCACCGGGTTGATGTCGCCGCCTTCCACCGCGATCGCGGTGTTTGCACTGGTCGCGATCAGTGCACTCGCGATCGCCCTGCGCAAACGCGCACCCAGTGTTTTCGCCGGGTGGTTTTTCTTCCTGGTCGCGCACTCGATCGAATCGAGTGTTTTGCCGCTTGAGCTCTATTTTGAACATCGCAACTACCTGCCCGCTTTCGGCCTGCTGCTGGCTGTGGCCGGCATGGCGGAATTCCTGACGCGGCGGATCGAGCCTGGCGCAATGCCACGCTGGAAACTGGGGGTGTTGGCTGCAGGTGGCTATGCGTTGGCGCTGGGCGTGGCCACGCACGCGCGGGCGTTCGTGTGGGCCGACGAGGGACGTTTCCTGCATCAGGAAGCCGTGCATCATCCAGGCTCCGTGCGCGCGAACACCGCACTGGCATACTACGAAATCCGCCAGGGCAACGTGATACTCGCGCGCGCAGCCATCGATGGCTTGCTGCAAAGCCCCAATCCACGCGTTCGCGAACTGGCCTATTTGCATCGCGTACTTTCCGACTGCGTCGTCTCGGGTGACGCCACGGCGAACGACCTGCACCAAGCCATCGCGCTGGCTCGTCCGAAGGTCACCCTCGATGAAATGTACGTGTTCGCGGATCTGGCCACGATCAACGATCAGCGCGCCTGCAACGGCGCCAGTCCGGCGATGCTGGCAGATACGATCGTGGCCATGTTGGCCGTCGCGCACAGCCAACCCGACGGCATCTTGCCAAAGTGGAAGCTGCGCAATACTGCGGCACAGCTCTACGCGGCGGCCGGAGACTGGAATCTTGCGATGGCACAGGCGGAACTGGCCTGGCAACCTACCGCCGATGCGCCGGTCGGCGCCTTTCTGGTGCGCACGTACGCCAGAAATGGAATGCAGGAAAAAGCCGAACGGACATTTGATGAAGTTGCCCGGCGCGTGAATCGCAACGATTTCAAGGACCGCAATGGACTCATCGAGCTGAGGCAATTTCTCGATCGGGCGAAAGCGGACCAAACCGACTGAACCGCACCACGCCAATTCGCAGGTCGCAATTCCCGCAACGATACCAAGAGAGTCCTCATGGCCTTTTACACACCCGTTACCACCGATCCAGGTTCAGGCGCATGAACTCCGCAAAAGCAAATCGCCGGATGTGGGTTGGATTGGCTATGGCATTCGCGCTCGCGGTCATCGCATATTGGCCATCTCTGCGCGGCGGCTACGTGTTCGACGACCATATCAATATCGCGTTGAATACCAATGTTCATGTCCAATCGCTCGATTGGGAGTCGTTGCACAACGCGACATTGGGGCAGCCTTCGGCTGCGAACCGCCCGCTGGCCATGATCAGCTTTGCCATCGACTGGTATCTGGGCGGCGGCGATCCGTTCCGCATGAAAGTCACGAACCTGATCATTCACTTGATCAACGGCCTGCTGCTGCTCAGTCTGCTGCGCACGCTGTTGCGAGCGTGCCCACGTGCGTCAGCTATCCAACATGCCGACAGTGTGGCCCTGTGCGTAACGGCCGCATGGTTGCTGGCACCAATCAACTTCACTGCGGTGGCCTACATCGTCCAAAGGATGGAAAGCCTGTCCCAACTGTTTGTTCTCGCAGGATTGTGGGGCTACCTCGCCGCGCGCGAGCGCATGCGCGAGGGGAAACCCGGCTTTCTGCGCGCTGTGGCGAGCATCCTGCTGGGCACGGCCATTGGCGGACTCTCCAAGGAATCGGCAGTATTGCTGCCCTTGTACGCATTGATTGCCGAATGGACCATTTTCGGGTTCAAGCACGCGGATGGCCGAATTGATCGCCGCCTGCTCGCGATGTATCTACTGGTGCTGGTGCTGCCCGCCTGCGCGGCGCTGTACTGGGTTGCAGGCCACGCCCTGCCAGCTGCAGCGTGGGAGGGCCGCCCGTTCACACTCGGCGAACGTCTGCTCACGGAACCGCGCGTTCTGTGGGACTACGTGCAATGGGCCGTGCTGCCCCTACCCACCCAGATGTCGCTTTTCCACGACGGCATAGCGATTTCGCACGGATGGTTCGACCCGCCTACCACGGCGCTGGCGATTCTCGCTCTGGCAATTGCACTTTTTGCGGGCGTACGGCTGCGTCGCACCCGACCGCTGGTTGCCCTGGGCATCGGCTGGTTTTTTGCTGCGCACCTGCTCACGGCCACCGTGATTCCACTGGAAATCGCTTTCGAACACCGAAATTATTTCGCCAGCATCGGCTTGTATCTGGCAGTGTCTTCCGTCCTTGTGCCCCCAAGCGCAGCGTCACTGATGCTGGTGCGCATCGGCGCTTGCGTCGCGCTCGTCTTGTTTTTTGCCACCGTCACCTGGATCCGTGCACTGAACTGGGGTAACCCGTTGCTGTTCGCACTCAGCGAAGCGCAGGTGAATCCGCACTCGCCGCGCGCCGCCTACGAGCTGGCGAGGAACTACATGGACCTGGTACAGACACGGGATCGCGCCGATTCGCGCCTGGTTTCCGAGGCATTCAAGACAATGCAGCACGCCGCCACCATGCCCGGAGCGAATATCCTGCCCGATCAAGGCCTGCTGCTGCTCTCCGCGCACCTGCATCGCGAGACTCCGGAGGGTACGTGGGCGCGCATGCAGCACAAACTCGCCACGCAACCACTGACCGTGCAAGACGTCGAAGCGCTCAACAAGCTCAACAGTTGCATGCTGCAAGGCGCGTGCGAATTCCCGGCCAATGAAATGGTGCAGAGCTTTCTGTCGGCCCTGCAACACACACCACCTGATACGCGCATCCTATCGATTTATGCAAGCTACGCTTTCAATGTATTGCACGATTCCACCCTGGCATTGGATCTCGCGCGCGATGCCGTCAAGGAGAAGCCCACCGACATGCAGGTGCGCGCGAACATGTTGGTGCTGCTGGTGGCCAGCGGTCAGCGCGAACAAGCGGAAGCATTTTATGCACAGACGTTGCAGGATTTGCCGCAAGCACGACATAACGAAAAATTTCGGGCCTTGCTGCACACGCCGTCACCTGAAAAGTGATGCTGCGTGGTTACCAACCGAATAGCCGAATCCAACGTCGGGGTCGGGGTTGAGCCGCTACGCGCACCTCAACGTGGCACGTCGGACGGATTCGATTACGTGCAGTTGCATGCCGCAGCCTGATTCGATACATGTTCCGCGAAGTAGGCCCTGATGCCGCCAAACCCGAGATCGCTGAACTTTCCAAGGTACTACCATGCCAACAGACAGCAGCGCCGCGAAAATCCCGCGCACCGGGTTCCCTCTGGTCAGCATCGGTTTGCCCGTCTACAACGAAGCGCGATTCATCGAAGCTAGTCTGGCTTCACTGCGCAACCAGGACTATCCGAATCTCGAGATCATCATTTCGGACAATGCCTCCACAGACAACTCACTTGAAATCTGCAAGCGACATGGGGCCGAGGACGATCGAATCCGCATCGAAACGCTTGCAGTGAACCACGGGGCGATCGCCAATTTCCGGCGCACCCTGGATCTCGCGAATGGCGAGTTCTTCATGTGGGCTTCGGGTCACGACCTGTGGTCGCCAGACCTGGTATCCAGCTGCGTTGCCGAGCTGCAGGAAAATGGCAATGCCTGCCTGGCCTTTGCAAGTTCGCATTGGATCGGAGCGCAAGGCGAAGCACTCATGCGCTCATCCGGCTGGACGGATACCCGCGGACTTTCTGCCGTGGCGCGCCTGTTCACGATCTTTTGGGGCAACATGCATCCCATACTCGGCGTGATGCGCATGTCTCAATTGCGTGCCTGCAGGCCGCTGCTGAACATCACCGGCAGCGACCTCGTGCTGCTTTCGGACATGGTGCTGCGTGGCGATTTTGTGCACGCCTTGCAGCCGTCGTGGTACCGACGCGAGTTTCGCGAGGAAACCGAATACCAGGCAAAGCTGGATCGATATGCTTCGCCCAGCGTTGCAATATCGAAATCCAGGCTTCAACGCATTTTCCCGCTTTTGCAGCTTCCTTTTGCGTTGAATGGCGTGGTGATGCGTTCCACGCTTCCAGCAACGGACAAGATCGCCACGTTGATCGCGCTCTGGTCTTCGTTCCTGCCGCGCTATCTGGTTGGTCGGCGCAAGAATTTCCCTTGAGCTGATGAATCCCGAATCCGCCAGCCGTATTGCCAGGAAGGTCATTGCCATATCCCGCTGGTTATTCGCGCCGGCGGCGATCGTCTTTCTTGCGCTCGCCATATGGCATTCGCAAGGAATATTTCTTGCAGTGGTCAAGCAAGCCGAGATCTGGCCATTGCTGCTGGCCGTATTGCTCTGGTCCGGCCTGCACCTGTTGACACCGGTATTCAGCTGGATCCTGTTGCGCGATGTTGATTCCGCAGTCACCTATCAGGTGTTGCTGCGCATCCATGCTGACCGGTTGCCGGCACGCTATCTGCCTGGCGGGATCTGGCATACCGTATCAAGGGTGATGGATTTGCACGCACTCGGCGTCGGTCGTCAGTCGCTCTCTCGAATGGTGATCGCAGAAAATATCCTGCCGGTTGCGGTTGCGCTGATTCTCGGTGGGCTCTTTCTCAATCTGGCCGGCAATGCCCACTGGCTGGCTGCAGTTGCCATTGTCACCGGCATGGCGTCCTTCGCGGGCGGCTTCGTGTTCCTGAGGAAATTGGGAACGCCGACAATTCCGCCATTGCTTGCGGTGCGATACATGAAGCTCACCGGAGTGACGGCTGCATTCTGGATCATCGCCGCGACCGCTTTCTACTCATACTGGTCCGCCTTTCCCGCCGCGCGCGAGGCCGTCTCAGGTCTCCAGGTCTATGGCATCTACCTCCTGTCCTGGGCGGCAGGCTTTGTCAGTGTATTTGCACCCCAAGGCATTGGCGTCTTTGAGTCGGTTGCGGGGGTGTTTCTGCATGGTGCGTTGACCTTCAGTGGCGCGGTGGTCCTGGTTGCCGGATTCCGCGTGGCTGTCCTGGTCGCCGACCTGTTCGTCTATGGCCTTTTCCTGATCCTGCGCTGGCACTACGCCACCGCTTGCCGTACACGTTGACACGAACTTTGACGGTCGGCTCTAATCGAGTTTGCATTGTGGCGGCGTGCCAGGTGCATACGCTTGCCACAATCCCGCCGCAGCCCAGAACCTTGACTCCAGAGGATATGCAGGAATGAAAGCGGTGATCCTCGCGGGGGGGCTTGGCACTCGCATCAGCGAGGAGACATCGGTGCGTCCGAAGCCGATGATCGAGATCGGCGGCATGCCCGTTCTCTGGCACATACTGAAGATCTATTCGCATCACGGCATCAATGATTTCGTGATCTGCCTTGGCTACAAGGGCTACCTGATCAAGGAGTACTTCGCCAATTATTTCCTGCACATGTCCGATGTCACCTTCGATTTGCGCAACAACAGCATGGATGTCCACCAGAAGCACGCTGAACCGTGGCGAATCACGCTTGTCGATACCGGCATCGAAACCCAGACCGGCGGCCGCCTAAAGCGGGTTGCCAAATACCTGGGTGGCGAAAGGTTCTGTTTCACCTATGGTGACGGGGTATCGAATGTTGACGTTTCGGCGTTGATTGCATTTCATCGCCAGAAAAAGACGCTGGCCACGGTATGCGCCGTGCAGCCACCGGGGCGGTTTGGTGCACTTGATATCAATGAAGATCGCATTACCCGTTTCGAGGAAAAGCCATCGGGTGACGGAAGCTGGATCAACGGCGGTTTTTTTGTCCTTGAACACGGTGCGCTTGACTATATCGAAGGCGATGGAACGATCTGGGAGCGATCGCCGCTCGAATCGCTCGCCCGCGACGGTCAACTTTCCGCCTATACCCATCATGGGTTCTGGCAACCCATGGACACCTTGCGCGACAAGACCCGGCTTGAAGAGCTGTGGCAAACCGGCACAGCGCCGTGGAAGGTTTGGTCTTGAAGCACTTGTTCCAGGGTGCCTATGCCGGTACCCGCGTGCTGGTGACCGGCCATACGGGTTTCAAGGGTTCATGGTTGTGCCTGTGGCTGCAAGCACTCGGTGCCGAGGTCAGCGCGCTCGCGTTGCCGCCGGAAGGGGAAGCTGCGCACTGGCCGCTGCTGCACCTTGAAGGCGTGCGCGAACGCCTGATCGACCTTCGTGATGCCGCCGGCGTGCGCGCCACACTGAAAGAACTGCAGCCACAGATCGTCTTTCATCTCGCTGCCCAATCGTTGGTCAGACGCAGCTACCACGAACCATCGCAGACCTTTGCCATCAACGTCACCGGTCTGGTCAATCTGCTCGAGGCGGTACGCGAATGCACTTCGGTCTGCGCGCTGGTCAATGCCACGACCGACAAGGTCTACAGAGAACCACCACCAGTCGATGGATACGGCGAAGACCATCCGCTGGGCGGACACGACCCTTACAGCACCTCGAAAGCCTGTGCCGAACTGGTCATGGACAGCTATCGCAAGAGCTATTTCAGTGGTGCCGGTCGACCCACCCCGCTGCTCGCCACCGCGCGAGCGGGAAACGTGATCGGAGGCGGCGATTGGGCTGACGAACGACTCGTGCCTGACCTCGTCCGTGCGGCGATGGCTGACACACCGCTGCGCTTGCGCAATCCGGATGCAGTGCGCCCGTGGCAACATGTGCTCGAATCCCTGTCGGGCTACCTTCATCTCGGTCAGCGCCTGCTCGCCGGCGAATCAGTCGAAGGTGCGTGGAACTTCGGCCCCACGAACGCGGGAACACTCTCGGTTCGTGACATGGTCACTGCCATGCAGAAACGTTGGCCCGGGATCGCGGTAGAGACCATGCCCGGGCCACATCCACACGAGGCGGCAACGCTCACGCTTGACTGCAGCAAGGCGACCCTGCAACTCGACTGGCACCCGGTTTGGGATGCCGAGACGACGATCCGGCACACGATAGATTGGTATCGCGCATTCCACCTGCACGGCGAGGTGCTCAGCCATGTCGACCTGCACGCCTATGTCGACGCTGCACGCGCTGCAAGTTGCCAATGGGCACGACCGGCATGATGCACCTGCATGAGACGGCGCTCGCGGGTCTGGCCATCATCGAAACACAATCGATTGGTGACGAGCGTGGCCGCTTCGAACGCCTGTTTTGCGAGGATGAACTCGCCACCTTGCGGGCTGACCTGCATATTGCCCAGATCAATCTCTCCACTACATTTGCACGTGGCACCTTGCGAGGCATGCACTTCCAGCGCGCACCGGCAGCGGAGGCCAAACTGATTCGCTGCCTTCGTGGCCGCGTATTTGATGTCGCCGTGGATTTGCGCAAGGGCTCGCCAACGTTCCTGAAGTGGCATGCAGTCGAACTGGATGCAAGTGTGATGCGGCAAGTGTTGATTCCCGAAGGTTTCGCGCATGGCTTCCAGGCCCTGACCGACGACGTGCAACTGCTCTACCTGCACACGGCACGCTGGGAACCCGGCTGCGAAGGTACGCTCCGACATGATGATCCGGTGCTTGCGATCCAATGGCCACTACCGGTGGCCTGCATCTCGGACAAGGACCGTCTGGCACCGCTTCTAAATGCCGGCTTTACGGGAATCGAAGGATGAAATGCCGCTTCTGTGCCACGCTGCTGGATGATCCCGAGGTCGACAACGTATTCCTTGATCTCGGCACCGCACCGCCGTCCAACGCCTACCTCAGCCGCGAGATGCTCGCGGCCCCGGAACTGTACTTTCCGCTCAAGCTGCACACGTGTCCGCAATGTTTGTTGGTGCAGATTGACGAATTGCAGGCACATACCGCCTTGTTTTCTGCCGATTACGCTTACTTCTCGTCGTACTCACGCTCCTGGCTCGAACATGCCGAGCGTTATGTGGCGGATGCCACGGAACGACTCGGCCTCGACGGCGACAGCTTTGTCGTCGAGATCGCCTCCAACGATGGCTACCTGCTGCAATACATGGCTGCTCGCGGAATTCCTTGCCTGGGTGTCGAGCCTGCTGCCGGCACCGCCGAAGTCGCGCGTGCACGCGGCATCGAAACGATCGTTGAATTCTTCGGCGCCGAATTTGCACGTCGCCTGTCCCGACAACGTCGGCGTGCCGATCTCATCATTGCCAACAATGTGCTGGCACACGTACCGAATCTAAACGACTTTGTCGCCGGCATCGCCGATTTGCTTGATGAACAAGGTATCGCAACCATCGAGTTTCCCCACCTGCAACAGCTTGTCACGCAGAGTCAATTCGATACCGTCTACCACGAACATTTTTCATACTTCTCGCTGCATGTGGTGCGAGCCGTCCTTGCGGCCCACGGGCTGCGCATCTGCGACGTAGAGACCTTGTCCACGCATGGCGGCTCACTGCGGGTATGGACTGCGCACAATGCCAGTCAGCACAGGGTAACCCCCGCCGTTGCTGCGACGCTGGCTGGCGAAGCCTCAGCCGGCATGCTCGAAATGGACTACTACCGCGGCTTCCAGTTGCGGGCGGATGCAGTTAAGAACGACCTGTTGGCATTCCTGCTGCAGGCGCGTCGGGATGGCCTCAAGGTAGGCGGCTACGGTGCAGCGGCCAAGGGCAGTACATTGCTCAACTATGCCGGTGTGCGTCCGGACCTGCTGTCCTATGTTGTTGACGCATCCCCTCACAAGCAGGGTCGGTACTTGCCTGGCTCGCGGATTCCGATCGTGGCCGAGCAGCACTTGCGTGCGCACCAACCCGATCTCGTCCTGATCTTGCCGTGGAATCTGCGAGCGGAAATCACGACACAACTTTCCTACGTGCGCACATGGGGCGGGCGCTTCGCCACTGCAATCCCGATCATGGAAATCGACTGATCATGCGCGTGACTGTTACCGGCGCAAATGGATTCATCGGTCGACACGTCGTTCGTGAATTGCGCAAGCGCGGTGCACAAGTGATCGCTGTGTCACGCCATCCCGATCAGCCACTCGACAGCGGGGTGACTCCCTGTGCAATGGATATCAAGGCAATCGACAGATCCACGCTTGACCGAATTGGCAAGAGCGATGTCCTGTTGCACCTGGCTTGGGGTGGTTTGCCGAACTACCGCTCAGCGCACCATCTCGAGAGCGAGATGCCGAAGCATGCGGCGTTTCTGGAATCTTGCATCCTTGGCGGAATGAATCGCGTTGTTGTTGCGGGCACCTGCTTCGAGTACGGACTTCAGTCAGGTGAACTCGATGAAACAGCGCCAGTCCGGCCAATTACTGCCTACGGCCTGGCAAAGCACTCCTTGCATCGTCACTTGCTGCATTTGCGAGAGCGCCATGCATTCGGCCTCGGTTGGCTTCGACCGTTCTATTTGTACGGAGATGGGCAGGCCGCAACTTCCTTGTATGCACAATTGCGCACCGCAATTGACTCCGGGAGCCACGGTTTCGACATGTCGCACGGCGACCAAGTACGTGACTTCCTCCCGGTCGAACTGGCAGCGTCGCGAATCGCGGCACTTGCGTTGACACATCCCGATATGGGAACCGTTAACCTATGCAGCGGAAAGCCGACTCGAGTCATCGACATCGTGGGCGACTGGTTGCACGAATGGAATGCAGATATCGTCCTGAATCGTGGCGTACATCCTGTTCCTGACTACGAACCCTTTGCATTCTGGGGCAACGCACGTCGTCTGAATGCTTTGTTGGAGTCCACATGATCGAACGTGAATTGTTGCGCATCAAGGCAGTACCGGTCTACCAGAACAAGATGTTTGGCAGTGCGGAAGCAGCCCGTTCATGTCCCAGTGGCGACCTAGTGCTGACGCAGAACGAGCAAAGTGGTCTGGTCCACAATGCCGCGTTCAATCCTGCCTTGATCCAGTATGACAGCAGCTATCAGAACGAGCAGGTTCTTTCGAGCGTATTCCGTGCCCATATTGACCAGGTCATCGAACTGGTTGGACGCCATTTCGAGGCAATGTCAATTCTCGAAATCGGTTGCGGCAAGGGCGCGTTCCTCAATCTTTTGCTTGCCGCCGGCCATGAAGCACGCGGAATAGATCCCGCTTATGAAGGGGATTCGCCGCATATCGTTCCTCGCGCTTTTGAGCCGGGATT
>Ga0209170_1001106_pt1 | contig 11602 bp, 11 predicted proteins | sample KloWWTKNB14_bulk_FD_187178 | JGI IMG/M metagenome (GOLD analysis project Ga0209170, IMG submission 187178) | Active sludge microbial communities from Klosterneuburg, Austria, studying microevolution and ecology of nitrifiers - Klosterneuburg... | ecosystem: Engineered > WWTP > Aerobic digester >...
CTCGACGCCTTTCGCGGCGTCGATGACCATGACGGCGGCGTCGACGGCGGTGAGCACGCGGTAGGTGTCCTCGGAGAAGTCCTGGTGACCCGGCGTGTCGAGCAGGTTGATGGTGTGGCCGCCGTAGTCGAACTGCATCACCGAGCTGGTGACCGAGATGCCGCGCTGCTTCTCCACCTCCATCCAGTCGGAAGTGGCGTGGCGCGCGCTCTTGCGCGACTTCACCGTGCCGGCCATCAGGATGGCGCCGCCGAACAGCAGCAGTTTTTCCGTCAGCGTGGTCTTGCCCGCATCGGGGTGGGAGATGATGGCGAAGGTGCGCCGGCGCGCGACGTCGCGCTGCAGGTCGGCGGGGAAAGTCGGGGCGTTCATGTTCGGCTTTGGGAAAACAAAAGCCGCCGGCCGGTGCGGCGGGCGGCAAGACAGCGCGGATTATACGCTAGGGCGTGTTCTCATTCATTCTGTCGGATGCGTTGCGGCGGCTCGCCGTGGAATAACCACTGTCTTCGCCGCCGCGCCTTGCCCTGCACCCGGAAAGCCCCGTTCGCACCGACAGAATGAATGAGAACACGCCCTAGTAGGGCCGCACGCCGATCAGCCAGAGGTGCAGGAAGCCGGCGAACAGCGCCCAGGCGCCCGTGCCGGCGGCGACCACCAGTCCGTCGCGCGCCGCGCTGCCCGGCCGGTAGACGACACCGGCGGCGCGGTCGCGCCGGCGCGCCGAACGGAAGTCGACCACCGCCCAGAGCAGGAAGGCGCCGAACAGCAGGACGTCGGCGAGGTTGCCGTTCGACAGCAGGTGGGCGATGGCCCAGACCTTGACCCCCGCCAGCATCGGATGGCCGAGGGCGGCCTTGATGCGGCTGCCCGGCACGTAGGCGGCGGCGATGAGGATGAAGGCCGGCAGGGTGAGCAGGGCGGCCGCGTGGCGCGTCCACGCCGGCGGCAGCCACAGCGCCACCGGCTCTGCGCGCGCCAGGCCGTAGCCCCAGACGACCAGCGCCAGGCCGGCGGCGGAGGCCAGCGAGTAGAGGCCCTTCCAACGGTTCAGTCCGAGCCGGCCGACTTGCGCCGTCCGCCAGCCGTCGGCGACGATGCGGACGGAGTGGGTGCCGAGGAATAGGATCAGTCCGAGGACGAGGAAGGTCATGCGGGTCTCCAGGGGCGAGGTGGCAGTATCCTACGCGCTCCGGCGGCATGCAACGGCGCCTTCCGTTGCGGATTGCATTTCGTCCGTGCGGCATCCGCCCGCGCGCCGAGGGCATCCCGCAAGCCCTTGTAATTCAATCAGGTAATTGCTGGCACGAAACTTGGATCACTGTTGACCCGGCCGCTTGCCTGCCGCGCCGTTCCACGGCAAGCTCGGCCTCCATGAAAGAGCGCGCGGAAACCTTTTCGATGCCGGCTTCATTCAACCTGCTCTGGCTGCAGTCGGCCGGCTGCGGCGGCTGCACGATGTCGCTGCTGTGCTCGGGTGCGCGCGAGCTGACGTCCGCGCTCGAGGCGGTGGGGGTGCGCATCCTCTGGCATCCGAGCCTGTCGGAGGAGAGCGGCGAGGAGGCGACGCGCATCCTCGATCGTTGCGCCAGCGGCGAACTCGCGGTCGATGCCCTGTGCGTCGAGGGGGCGCTGCTGCGCGGTCCGCGCGGCACGGGGCGCTACCACCGCCATGCCGGCAGCGGCCGGCCGATGATGGACCGGGTGCAGGAGATCGCCCAGGCCGCCCGCTACACGCTCGCCGTCGGCAGTTGCGCCGCCTGGGGCGGCGTCGCCGCGGCGGGCGAGAACGCCACCGACGCCTGCGGCCTGCAGTACGAAGGCGACCAGCCCGGCGGCCTGCTCGGTGCGAACTGGAAGAGCCGCGGCGGGCTGCCCGTCATCAACATCGCCGGCTGCCCCTGCCATCCCGACTGGATCACCGAGACGCTGACGGCGCTGGCGCTGGGCGCTTTCGGCACGCAGGACCTGGACTCGCTCAACCGGCCGCGCTTCTTCGCCGACCATCTGGTGCACCACGGCTGCACGCGCAACGAGTACTACGAATTCAAGGCCAGCGCGCACAAGCCCTCCGACCTCGGCTGTCTGATGGAGAACATGGGCTGCAAGGGCACCCAGGCCCACGCCGACTGCAACATCCGCCTGTGGAACGGCAACGGCTCCTGCGCGCGCGGCGGCGCGCCCTGCATCTCCTGCACCGAGCCGGGCTTCGAGGAGCCGGGCCATCCCTTCCACGAGACGCCGAAGCTGGCCGGCATCCCCATCGGCCTGCCCACCGACATGCCGAAGGCCTGGTTCGTCGCGCTCGCCGCGCTGTCGAAGTCGGCGACGCCGAAGCGCGTGCGCGAGAATGCCGTGGCCGACCACCAGGTGGTGGTGCCGCCGGTGAAAAAAACTGGATTGAAATGACCAGAATAATCGTCGGCCCCTTCAATCGCGTCGAAGGCGACCTGGAAGTGACGCTGGAAGTGAAGGATGGCCGCGTCGCCGAGGCCTGGGCCGGCTCGCCGCTGTATCGCGGCTTCGAGCAGATCCTGCGCGGCAAGCATCCGATGGACGCCCTGATGTTCGCGCCGCGCATCTGCGGCATCTGCTCGGTGTCGCAGTCGATGGCGTCGGCCGCCGCGCTGGCCGATGCCACGGGCCTCGCGCCGGCGCCGAACGGGCGCATCACGCGCAACCTGGCGCATGCCGTCGAGAACGTCGCCGACCATTTCACGCACTTCTATCTCTTCTTCATGCCCGACTTCGCACGCGCCGAATACGCCGGCCGCGCCTGGCATGAGGGTGCGACGGAGCGCTTCCGCGCCGTGCGCGGCACGGCCGCCGCGGCCATCCTGCCGGCGCGCACGGCCTTCCTCTCCGCCATGGCCACGCTCGCCGGCAAGTGGCCGCACAGCCTGGCGATCCAGCCCGGCGGCGTGGCGCGTGCGCTGGAGGCCTCGGAGAAGATCCGCCTGTTCGGCCTGCTGCGCGACTTCCGCCGCCATGTCGAGACGGTGCTCTTCGACGATGAACTCGAAGCCGTCGCCTCGCTCGACTCCGCTGCGGCGCTGGCACGCTGGGCCGCGGAAAAGCCGCGCGGCGACTTCGGCGCCTTTCTAGGCATCGCCGACGACCTCGCGCTGGAACAGCTCGGCCGCGGCGTCGATCGCTTCATGAGCTACGGCAACTACCCGCAGGCGGAAAGTCAGTTCCTGCGGGACGGCGTCTGGGACGGCCGGCTGCACGCGCTCGACGCGCAGGCCATCGCCGAGGACGTCTCGCATGCATGGCTCGACGGCGAGACACGCCACCCGGCGCAGGGCATGACGCGGCCGCAGGACGAGAAGGCGGCGGGCTACACCTGGTGCAAGGCGCCGCGCCTGGCCGGCCTGCCGATGGAGACCGGCGCGCTGGCGCGGCAGGTGGTGAACGGACACCCGCTGGCGCGCGACCTCGTCCAGCGAGGCGGCGGCAACGTGAAAAGCCGCGTCGTCGCGCGCCTGCTGGAGATCGCCGTGGTCCTGCCGGAAATGGAAAAATGGGTGCAGCAGCTCGTCCCCGGCGAACCCTTCTGCACGCAGGGCGAGATGCCGAGCGCTGCAGCCGGTGCCGGGATGGTCGAAGCGGCGCGCGGCAGCCTCGGCCATTGGGTCACCGTCGAGGGCGGCCGCATCGTTAACTACCAGATCGTCTCGCCGACCACCTGGAACTTCTCGCCGCGCGACAGCGGCGGCACGCCGGGCCCGCTCGAGCAGGCCCTGGTCGGCACGCCGGCGGGCGAGGGGAATGTCGCCGTGCAGCATGTCGTGCGATCATTCGATCCCTGCATGGTGTGTACTGTTCATTGAGAGGGCTGCCATGGAACGCTTCACCATCTCGCTCGACGGGAAGCTGGCGAAGGAATTCGACCGGCTGATCCGCGAGCGCGGCTACAGCAACCGCTCCGAGGCGGTGCGCGACATCCTGCGCGAGAAGCTCGAGGCGAGCCGGCTCGACCGCGAGGAGGCGCCCGACTGCATCGCCGCGCTGTCCTACATCTACAACCACCACGAGCGCGACCTGGCCGAGCGGCTCACCGCCGCCCAGCACGCGCACCACGACCTTACCGTATCGACCATGCATGCCCACCTCGACCACGAGAACTGCATGGAGACGGTGATCCTGCGCGGGCCGACCAGGGCGGTGCGCGAATTTGCAAACGCCATGATGGCCGAGCGCGGCGTGCGCCACGGTGCGCTCAACCTGATTCCGGCCGACATGAACGCCGGCCGCAAGCACCAGCATGGCCATCATCACGGCCCGGACCATCCCTACCATGTGCATAGTCGGCCGAAATCCTGATGGCGCGCTCCGGCAAAGGCGAAGGCAAGGAAACGCAGGTCTACCTGCCGACGCTGCCCGCGCATGCCCTCGAGCACCCGCCCGAGGGCGTCGGCGAGGACGTCTGGATCGACGTCATCCGCAAGATGGACGAGGTCTACTCCGATCTGCTGCAGTACGAGGTGGCGCTGGAGGAGAAGAACGCCAAGCTGGAGGAGACGCAGAAGTTCATCTTCAGCGTGCTCACCTCGATGTCCGACGTGCTGGTGGTGTGCGACCGCCACGGCGTCATCCAGGAGGTGAACCAGGCGCTCGCCGACCTGGTGGGCAAGCGCGAGGAGGAGCTGCGCGGCACGCCGCTCATCGACCTCTTCGCCGACGAGGCCTCGCGCGAGCAGGCGCGCCGCTTCCTGCGCGACCTGCACAGCGAGCGCATCCACGACTGCGAGCTGCACTTCAGGTGCCGCTACGCGCCGGAGATGCCGGTGGCGGTGAACTGCACGCCGCGCCTGTCGCCAGTGGGCAAGTTCGTCGGCATGGTGATGACCGGCCGCCCGGTGGGCGACCTGCGCCGCGCCTACGAGCAACTGCGCCAGGCGCACGAGGACCTGAAGCTCGCCCAGCAGCAGCTCATCCACTCCGAGAAGATGGCTTCGCTCGGCCGGCTGGTGGCCGGTGTGGCGCACGAGCTGAACAACCCGATCAGCTTCGTGCTGGGCAACGTCTACGCGCTGCAGCGCTACGGCCAGCGCATGCGCGAATACCTCGAAGCCATCCATGCCGGCAAGACGGCAGGGGAACTGGCGGAACTGCGCAAGAGCCTGCGCATCGACCGCCTGATGGAGGACATGAAGCCGCTCATCGACGGCACCATCGAGGGCGCCGAGCGCACCCGCGACATCGTCGCCGGCCTGAAGCGCTTCTCGGCGCAGGACCGCGGCGAGGAGGAGACCTTCAACCTGGCCGAGGTGCTGGAACGCTCGGTGCACTGGGTGGTGAAGGCCTCCGGCTCGAGGATCAAGGTGGCGCTCGACGTGCCGAAGGAGATCCCCGTCTCCGGATCGGCCGGCCAGATGCAGCAGGTGCTGGTGAACCTGGTGCAGAACGCCATCGACAGCACCGACCGGCAGGCCGACGCGCTGCTCGAAATCCGCGCCGAGTTGCGCAACCGCAGCGTCGTGCTGAGCTTCCGCGACAACGGTCCCGGCTTCCGCGAGGACACGCTCGGCCACGTCTTCGATCCCTTCTTCACCACCAAGCCGGTGGGGAAGGGCACCGGGCTGGGGCTGTCGATCAGCTACGGCATTGTCGAGCGTCATCGCGGCCAGTTGAAGGCCTCCAATCACCCCGGCGGCGGCGCGGTGCTGACGCTGACCCTGCCGCTGGCCGGATAAGAACTTTCCTATTAATCCTCATATCGACAGGTCGGCTTTCGGCCACCGCCGCTTACCCGACGGAAATTCGAATGGAATCAATTTGTAACGCCTTGGCTGCGACTGGCACGATTGTTGTTAAGATGAATTGAATGAAGTTCACACGCATCGCTATCCTGCTGCTGGCGCCGGCTCTGCCGGCCGCCGCCCACGATCTCTGGCTGGAGCAGGAGGCGGGCGGCTACACGCTGCAGCAGGGCCATCGTACCGGCGCCCACGCCGGCGCCGAGCGCGTGCCCTATGCGGCGGATTTCGTGAAGCGGGCGCTGTGCTTCGATGAGCGCGGCCAGTCCCGTCCGCTGGCGGTGGCCGCCGCCTACCCGACGAAGCTCGACGGCGAATGCGCCGCGCTGTTCGTCGCGGCTTCCTCCGGCGTCTGGACAAAGACTGCCTGGGAGACGAAGAACGCGCCGAAGACAGGCGTCAGTGGCGTGCTGAAGAGCTGGCGCTCGGAGGATTCGGTGAAGCGTGTTAACCGCTGGAGCGTGGCGCTGGCCCAGCCGCTGACGCAGGGCCTGGAGATCGTGCCGATGGAAGATCCCTTCCGCCTCGGCATTGACGACAAGATCCGTGTCCGTGTGACGCTCGGCGGAAAGCCGCGCGCCGGCGTGCCGGTGGCCTACGACGGCGCCACGCGCGGCGCGACCGGCGAGGACGGCACGGTGGTGCTGAAGATTCGCCACGGCGGCCTGCAGATGGTCGCCGCCAGCCTGGAGACGCCGATCGAGGACGGCAGAACCGACACCTTGATCCAGGCCACCACGCTGAACTTCGAACTGCCCAGCAAATGAAGCGATTCAGCGTGAGCGAATTCCACGCCCTCTTCCGCTGGCGGGAGAGGGTGGCACGGCGCAAGCTCCTCTCCCCGCAGTCGGGGAGAGGGAAAAGGACAACAATCGCCTTGCTCCTTGCGCTGTCATCGTTCTCCGCTTTGGCCCACGAGGTGCGCCATGCCATCGAGCCGGCAAACGCCGTCTCGGTGCGACTGACTTTTGCCGACGGCCAGCCTTTCGCCTTCGAGGCCTTCGAGGTGTATGCGGCGGGCAGCGACAAGCCGCTCGCGGTCGGCCGTACCGACGCGCAGGGCCGTGCCGTGTTTCTGCCGCCCGAGACGGGAGAAATGCGGCTGCGAGCCTTCGCCGCCGACGGCCACGGCGTCGACCTGAAGTTCGATCCGCCGCGCGGCGGCACGACGGCAGCGGCGCCGGCAGCGGAAGACCGGCCGGCGAAACTGATGTTCGGCGCCGGACTCCTGCTGGCCCTGTTCGGCCTGATCCAGCTCTTCGTGCGGAGGAAGAAGCCGCTGTGAGGAGGCTCCTGCTCGCCTTGCTGCCATTCGCCATGCCGGCGCTCGCCCACCACGGCGTCGCCGGCGTCGGCGCCGCTGCCTTGGAAGGCCCCGGTGCGCCGGTGGAATCCGCTACTTCGGCGGTGCTGCCGGAAGGCGGTACGCTGCTGGCGCTGAAGGTCGACCACGCCAGGTTCCAGCGCGGCCGTCTGGCGCGCCCGGACGTCGAGGGCGACACTTCGCGCTTCACCATGCTCGGCATTGGCTACGGCTTCACGCCGTGGTTTTCCGGCTATATATTCCTGCCGCACAACGTCAAGGCGGACGAATCGGGTGGCTTCAAAACGAAAGGTTGGGCCGACGTTTCCGTGCTCGGACAGTTTGGTTTTCGCCACGACGGCAAGGCCTTTTCGCGGGTGCCGAAGAACGAGAGCCTCGACGAAATCGAGGACTGGCACTTCACCGTCTTCGGCGGACTGACTTTGCCTACCGGCCGGCCCAACACCCGCCTGCCCGACGGCGCCATCGACCCAGGCATGTCCACCGGCTTCGGCAAGCCGTCGACCACGCTCGGCCTGACGGCAACGAAGATGCTGAGCGACAGGCTGACCTTCAATGCCGAGGCGTCGACGCTGTGGTTCAGGACCTACCGCTACGCCACCGACTACACCACCGGCACGGACTTCACGACCCGCTTCGGCCGCGAGGTGCGCCTGAACGGCGGGCTGGCCTACAGGATCCACCCGAACCCGGAGCAGAAGCTGCGCACCGACCTCAGCATCGAGCTGCAATACCTCCAGCTCGGCCGCGACGTGGTCGACGGCGTCGGCGAGCAGGGCACCGGCGGGCGCATGCTGTACGCCGTGCCCGGCGTGCGCTTCTACTGGGACCGCTTCAGCCTCGCCATCGGCGTGAAGAAGGCGATCTGGAAGAACCTCAACGAGCAGCGCCTGCAGCAGGGCGCCGAGGGCCTGGAGAAGTACCGATTGCTCATCAGCGCCTCGATGCTGTTCTGAAGAGCATGGACAGAGTCGACGCATTTCTCCTCACCCTGGCCCTCTCCACGCAAGCGGGGCGTGGGGACGTTATCCTTCTCCCTCTCCTGCCCGGGCGGGAGAGGGCTGGGGAGAGGGTGGGAAGCTAGCATGCACATCCCCGACGGCTTCCTCTCGCCCCAGACCTATCTGCCCGCCTACGCGGCGGCGGGGTTGGCCTGGGCGTGGGCGGCACGGGGGCTGCGGCGCACGCTCGACGAGGAGACCGTGCCGCGCCTGGCGGCGATGACGGCGCTGGCCTACGGGCTCGGCCTGGTCATGGTGCCGATCCCCGGCGGCACCTCGGGCCATGCGCTCGGCGTGGCGATGCTGGCGCTGCTGTTCGGCGTTCGGCTGGCCTTCCTCGCCTACAGCCTGGTGCTGGCGCTGCAATCGCTGCTGTTCGGCGCCGGTGGCATCACGGCGCTGGCGGTGAATGCGCTGGCCATGGGGCTGTGCGGGTCGCTGGCGGCGCTGCTGACTTACCGGCTGCTGCGACGGATGAACGAGACAGCGGCGGTCGCCATTGCCGCCTGGTGCTCGGTGCTGCTGCCGGGGCTCCTTGTCGCTCTCGCGCTCGGCGCGCAGCCGTCGATCGCCCACAGGGAGGACGGCACGCCGCTGTTCTTCCCCTTCGGCTTTGCCATCACGCTGCCGGCGGTGGTGATTCCGCATCTCTTCATCGGCGCCGGCGAGGCGGTGCTGACCGTGCTGGTGTGGCGCTTCGCGCGGGCGCGCAAATGGTGCTCGGCGTGAAAGCGACGCATTGGCTCTTCGCCTATCTCGCCGCCGTGGTGGCGGTAACGCTGCTGCATGAACCGTGGCTGCTGGCGGCGCTGCTGGCCGTCGCGTTCATTGCGAGCGGGTTGTCGCGCCTGAAGATTCTTCGTCGCGCCGTGCTGGCGATACTGACTTTCAATTTGACGCTGAGCCTGGGCTACGCGATGGTGGCGGCCTGGCAGGGCAACTTCTCGGCGCACTACCTGCTGCTGGTAAACCTGCGCGTGCTGCTGCTGGCGTACCTCGGCTTCTGGTTCGTTTCCCGCGTGAACCTGATCGAGGCCTGCCGCTTTTCGCCGACCCTGAGTTTCGTCGTCACCCTGGCGGCGGGGCAGATCGAGGCCTTCTCGCGCGCCCTGCGCGACTTTCGTCTCGCCTTTGTCAGCCGCAATGCCGCCGCGCCGCCGCTGTCCGCACGCGCCCGCCACGCCGCCGCCCAGGCCGGCCACCTGCTCGACAAGTCGGTGTGCATGGCCGCCGAGACGGCGCTGGCGATGCGCTCGCGCGGCTGTTTCGACGACTACTCGAACCTCCCCCCTCCCGTTTGCGGGAGAGGGGCCGGGAGAGAGGGTAGTCCGGTCTGGCGGCCGCGCCGCCCGGACACGGCAACCGCCTACAAGAAACCATGATCGAACTGACCGACATCCATTTTGCCTGGCCCGACGCGCCAGCCATCCTCGACGGCGTCTCGCTTTCCGTGCGCGAGGGCGAGAAGCTGGTGCTGCTCGGCGCCAACGGCAGCGGCAAGTCGACCCTGCTGAAGCTCTTGAACGGCCTGGTGCAGCCGCAGTCGGGCGCCTATCGCTACGGCGGCGAGGAGGTGACGCCGGCGCGCCTCAAGAGCGGCGAGTGGACGCGGCGTTTCCGCAGCGAGGTCGTCCTGCTGTTCCAGCACCCCGAGGCCATGCTCTTCAATCCGACCGTGCGCGACGAGATCGCCTACGGGCCGCGCCAGCTCGGCTTCGCCGATGCCGAGGCGCGCGCGGAGCGCTGGCTGGCGGCGCTCGGCCTGACGCCGCTCGCCGACAAGGCGCCGTTCGCCCTCTCCGGCGGGCAGAAGCAGAAGGTGGCACTGGCGGCGATCCTCAGCCTCGATCCGCGCGTGTTGCTGCTCGATGAGCCGGTGTCCAGCCTCGATCCGCGCGCTTCCGGCTGGCTGGTGGATTTCCTCCTCGACTGCGGCAAGACAGTGGTGGTCAGCACGCACAACCTGTCGATGGCGACGGAACTCGGCGAGCGCTGCCTGGTGCTGGGCGAGGGCGGGCGGCCGCTCTACGACGGGCCGCTGCCGGAAGCGCTGCACGATCGGGCGCTGCTCGAATCCGCCAACCTGGTGCATCGCCACCGCCATCGCCACGACGGCGACACACACGCGTATATGCACGCCCACACGCATGCGCACGACTGGGAGTCGAGCCGCTGAGCGCTTGTGAATAAATCTACTGCGCGGGCCGGAGCGGGGTTTGGGCGATGCTCGGAATCCTCATGTACAACCGCGTACATTCCGGTTCCTGCGCTCCGGCCGCACCTCGCTGCGGCCCGCTCGCTACGATTTCTTCACAAGCTTTGAAGCGTGCGTGATGGGATAATCCTCCCATGAGCGCATCCCCCGGCGCGGGCCGCATCCCGCTGCACACGCCGCTGCTGCGCGGCGAAAGACGCCCCCGCGTGGCCCTGGTCGGCCGCCATCAGGCCGGCAAGAGCAGCATCTTCCAGGCGGCTTCCAGCGCCGCCGCGCAGCACGCGCGCCTGGCCGGCGAATCGGCCTACGAGGAGTGCCTGGTCGGCATCGGCCTCGAGGAGATCTCGCTGGTCGACCTGCCCTCGATCGAATCCCTGCACCATCTGCGCGAAGCCGACCGCGTGGTGCTGATGTACCTCCTCTGGGGCGACCGCTGGCCGGTGATCGCCCGTCACGAACCGCAGCAGCCGACGGCGGCCTTCCGCGCGCCGGACGTGCTGGTGCAGGTGGTCGATGCAACTTCCCTGGAACGCGACCTCGAACTCAGCCTGGAGCTGTCGCTGCTCGGCCGGCCGCTGGTGATCGCGCTCAACCGCATGGACGAGGCGCGCGAAAAGGGCCTCTACGTCAATGCCAGGGCGCTGTCGGAGCGGCTCGGCGTGCCGGTGGTGGCGACGGTGGCGCACATGGGCATGGGGCTCACCGAGCTGTTCGCCGCGGCGCTGGCGACGGCGCGCGAGAAGGTGTGCCCGCTGGCGCAATTGTGCAGCGAGCACATTCGCGAAAGCCTGAAGCCGCTCAACGCGCTCCTGGCGCAGCCCGAGATAGAGGCGGCCTTCCGCGTGCCGCGCCCGCTGCTGCTGATGCAACTGGCGGAAAACGACGACTGGTTTTTGCGCGAGCTGGCCGAGCATTTTCCCGCTGTGGTGCCGGAGGTGACGGCCGCGCGCGCCGAGGCGCAGCGCACGCTGCCGCGACCGCTCTCCGACGAGCTGCATGCCGACCGCCACCATCGCGCGGCGCTGTTGTACGAGACGGTGACGCGGTTGGGCGCGCCGGAGGACACCGAACGCTGGAAGCGCTGGCTCGACGAGCTGTTCCTGCATCCGCGCGGGGGCCTGATCGGCAGCCTGGCGGTATTTGCGCTGGTGCTGTTCATGGTGTTCGAGGTGAGCGCCGTGCTGGACGGACTGACTTCCGCGCGACTGGCGGCGTGGGTTGGGCAATGGCAGCCGGACAGCACGGCGGGCGTGGTCGGCCGCGCCGTGGCCGAGGCGCTGGTGGGGATGGTCGGCATCGTCGT
>Ga0209170_1001108_pt1 | contig 11599 bp, 7 predicted proteins | sample KloWWTKNB14_bulk_FD_187178 | JGI IMG/M metagenome (GOLD analysis project Ga0209170, IMG submission 187178) | Active sludge microbial communities from Klosterneuburg, Austria, studying microevolution and ecology of nitrifiers - Klosterneuburg... | ecosystem: Engineered > WWTP > Aerobic digester >...
CAAGGGCGAAGCACGGCGCGGGCTGCTCAACCGCATCCACAGGCTCGACGAAGCCGCCCTGCCGCAACTGGCGCAGCGCTACGCCCTGCTGGCGGAGGACGTCGGCGCGACGACGCCCGCGCCGCTGGCCGAGCCGCATCTCCAGGTCAATGCGGAAGGCGTACGCGCCACGCTGTCGGCGCTCGGCCTGGATGCCGCGCCGGCGCCGGTCGCCTTTTGCCCCGGTGCGGAATATGGCCCGGCCAAGCGCTGGCCGGCGGCGCATTTCGCCGAACTCGCTCGCCGTCTTGTGCAGACTGACTTTCCGGTCTGGATCGTCGGCTCGGCCAAGGACGCGCCCGTCGGCGCGGAAATCGAACGGCTCTCCGGCGGCGCCAGCCGCAACCTGTGCGGCAGGACGGATCTCGCCCAGGCCATCGATCTCCTCTCCTGCGCAAGACTGGTGGTGAGCAACGACTCCGGCCTGATGCACGTCGCCGCCGCGCTGCAACGCCCGCTGGTCGCTCTCTACGGCTCGTCCAGCCCGGCCTACACGCCGCCGCTGTCGCGGCAGGCGCGCATCCTCAGTCTCGGAATTGAATGCAGCCCCTGCTTCCAGCGCGAATGCCCGCTGGGGCATTTCAAGTGCCTCAACGACCTGACGCCCGGGCATGTGTTCGATGCCATGAAAGGAATGCACGAATGACCATGCGTTTTTTCGCCACGCCGCAGGACGCCGAAGCGGCCTTCTACGACGCCCTGGAACGCGCCGATCTCGACGCCATGATGGCCATCTGGGCCGAGGACGAGGAAGTCCACTGCACCCATCCCGACGGCGAGCGCTTGAGCGGCTTCGCCGCCGTGCGCGAAAGCTGGCGGCAGGTCTTCTCCAGCGGCCCGCGCGCCAGCGTGCGCCTGTCCGAGCAATTGCGCCGGCAGGGCATCCTGCTGGCCCTGCACAGCGCGCACGAGCACTACTCGGTGCCGGGCGAGGAGCGCCCGCGCCCGCCGGTGATTGCCAGCAATGTCTACGTGCGCGGCGCCCAGGGCTGGCACCTGTTGGCGCGCCACGCCTCCTGCGCACCGGGCACGGTTGCCGCCGACATCTCGGCGACGCTGCATTGAACCTGATCGACGGTCAAATATCCCTGTGGGAGCGGCGTCCACGCCGCGATTGCAGCCGCCGATATCGCGGCGTGGACGCCGCTCCCACAGCCTTTTTCTGGCGCCAGGCATGCTGACCCCCTGCCGCGCCCCGGCCTGGCTGCCGCAGCGACTGATCGCGTATTTCACCCAGGCAGGATGATGGGATAATGGACAAAACGAATCGAGGTAACGACATGCAGATTCCCGCCCCCGAAATCTTCAAGGCCTACGACATCCGCGGCATTGTCGGCAAGACGCTGACGCGCGATTCTGTCCATTCGATCGGCCGCGCCATCGGCTCCGAGGCACGCGCCCGGAAAGTGAAGACCGTCGTCGTCGGCCGCGACGGCCGCCTGTCCGGCCCGGAACTCTCCCGCGCCCTGATGGAAGGCATCTGCGCCAGCGGCGTCGACGTCGCCGACATCGGCATGGTGCCGACCCCGCTCGGCTACTTCGCCGCGCACCATCTGAAGACCGGCAGCGCGGTGCTGGTCACCGGCAGCCACAACCCGCCCGACTACAACGGCTTCAAGATCATGCTGGCCGGCGACACCCTGCACAGCACGGCCATCACGGCCCTGCGCACGCGCCTGGTCGAAGGGCGGCTCGCATCGGGCAGCGGCAAGATTACCCGGGTGGATGTGCGCAAGGACTACCTCGACCGCATCGTCTCCGACGTCAAGCTGTCGCGCAAGATGAAGATCGTGGTGGACTGCGGCAACGGCGTCGCCGGCGCTATTGCGCCCGAGCTGTTCCGCCGCATGGGCTGCGAGCTGGTCGAACTCTACTGCAATGTCGACGGCAATTTCCCCAACCACCACCCCGACCCGTCCAAGCCGGACAACCTGAAGGACGTCATCCGCGCCCTGCAGGAAACCGATGCCGAACTTGGGCTGGCCTTCGACGGCGACGGCGACCGCCTCGGCGTGGTGACCAGGGACGGCGAGATCATCTACCCGGACCGCCAGTTGATGCTCTTCGCCGCCGACGTGCTGACGCGCAATCCCGGCGCGCAGATCATTTACGACGTCAAATGCTCGCGCAACCTGGCGCGCTCGATCCGACACCAGGGCGGCGAGCCGCTGATGTGGATGACCGGCCATGCCCTCATCAAGGCCAAGCTGAAGGAAACCGGCGCCCCGCTCGCCGGCGAGATGAGCGGCCACACCTTCTTCAAGGAGCGCTGGTACGGCTTCGACGACGGCCTCTATGCCGGCGCGCGTCTGCTGGAGATCGTCTCGCGCTGGAAGGACGCCAACTGGCCGCTCAAGCATCTGCCCAATGCCCTCTCGACGCCGGAGCTCAACCTGAAGATGCAGGAAGGCGAGCCGCACGCCCTCATCGCCGAACTGCAGAAGACGGCGAAATTCGAAGGGGCGCAGGAAGTCATCACCCTCGACGGCCTGCGCGTCGAGTATGCCGACGGCTTCGGCCTGATGCGCGCCTCCAACACCACGCCGGTGCTGGTGCTGCGCTTCGAGGCCGACAACGCCAGGGCGCTGGCCCGCATCCAGGCCGACTTCCGCCGCGTGCTGCGAAAGGCGCGGCCCGACCTGCTGCAGGCCTTCTAAAGGTTGCGCCGCTCCGGCCGATAACAGGGGAATGCCCGCCGCCCAGGAAATCTTCATCGGCCGCCAGCCGATCCTCGATCGCTACCAGCGCCTCTACGCCTATGAGCTGCTGTTCCGCCGCGGCACGCAGAACAGCGCCGAGGTCACCGACGACCTCGCCGCCACGGCGACCGTCCTCAGCCACGTGTTTTCCGAGCTCGGCCTGGAGGCGGCGCTCGGTCCCTACCTGGGCTTCGTCAACCTCGATGCGCGCATGCTGGCGAGCGATGCGATCGAGCTGCTGCCGCGCGAAAAATTCGTGCTCGAGGTGCTGGAGACCGTCGAGATCACCCCGGCGGTGGTCGCGCGCTGCCGCGATCTGAAGGACAAGGGCTACACCCTGGCGCTGGACGACTTCGTCGCCTTCGAGGAAAAGCACACGCCGATCCTCGAGCTGGCCGACATCGTCAAGGTGGACCTGATGGGCATGGATGCCGGCGCCCTGGAGAAAACCGTCAAGGCGCTGCGCCCCTGGAAGGTGAAGCTGCTCGCCGAGAAGGTGGATGACGAGGCGCAGGTCAGGATGTGCAGCGACCTCGGCTTCGAGCTGTTCCAGGGGTATTACTTCGCCAAGCCGACCATCATCGCCGGCAAGAAACTGTCGCAGTCCGAGCTGTCGCTGATCCGGCTGCTCGGCCTGATCCTCGACGATGCCGAAACGCCCCAGATCGAAGACATCTTCAAGCAGGAGCCGGGGCTGACGCTGAACCTGATGCGCCTAACCAACTCGGCGACGTCCGGCCTGCGCCAGAAGATCACCTCGCTGCGCCACGCCATCACGGTGCTGGGGCGGCACCAGTTGCAGCGCTGGCTGCAGCTGCTGCTCTACACCAATCCCTCCGGCGGCGGCGCCAACCCGCTGCTGCAGGTGGCCGCCACGCGCGGGCGCTTTCTCGAACTGCTGGCCGGCGACCTGATGGGCGCCAGCCCCGATTTCGAGGACCGCTCCTTCATGACCGGCATCATGTCGCTGATACCGGCGCTGCTGCACGTTCCGATCTGCGAGGTGATCGCCACCCTGAACGTCGCGCCCGACGTGCGCGAGGCGCTGGAACAGCGCGGCGGGGTGCTCGGCAGGATGCTGCTGCTGGCGGAAAAACAGGAGGAAGGCGACATGGAATCGTGCTTCGCCCTGTCGTCGGAACTGCCGGGCGTGGACACGGAGCGGGTGAATGCCATCCTGACCCAGGCGCTCGCCTGGGCCAACAACATAGGGCGTGAAGCGGCTAGCTGACCGCCTTCAGGATCAGCGGTTTCGCCGTCTCGGGGAGACTGACTTTCCCGGCGAGGACGAAATCGCGCGCGCCGGACGACATTTTCTGCCAGGTCTTGCGGATGATGTCGATCCACTTCGCCTCGTCGTAGTCCGGATGGCGGGCGAAAAAGCCGGCGAGGTAGTGTTCGAGGAAGACCAGGTCGGTGACGTCCTCCAGCAACTGCGTTTCGGCGTTCGACTTTATGCCTCTTTTGCCGACCGCGGCCTTCACCCGCTCGATGGTCTCCGCGTCGTAGCCGGCCTCCTGCAGGAGACGCCCGGCGGTCTCGGCGTGGAAGGCATAGAGGCCGCTGCGCCATTGCAGATAGCCCGCACGATCCATCGGATAGTCCGAGCGAGGCGTCTTCCAGCGCTGGATGTGCTGGGCGCGCACGGCGAGCTGAACCGCTTCCGCGGCCTCCGGCGCGAAGCGCGCCAGCATCGCGCTCATGCGCCGCCCGTAGAGCAGTTCCTTCGGCTGGCCTTCCTCGACGTTGGGGTCTTCGGCATTCGCCGCGTCGATGGCGGCCAGCGCCGCCGCGAAGCGTTGCGGGGCGGCGATCATGTCGCCCGTTTCGCCAGCCAGTCGCGGATCGCCATGCCGGTGCCCGAATCCCAGGGGCGCAGCTTCTCGGGCGCGATCAGGCGGAATTCGGCCAGCTCCTCGCTCAGCGCGATCTCGCCTTCGGCCACGATGTGATAGGCGATGATGATTTCGTTCTTGCGCTGGAAGGGATACACGCCGATGAAATGTGCGGCACGCGTGTCGAGGCCCAGCTCTTCCTTCACTTCGCGCGCCACGCCTTCCTCGGGTGTCTCGTCGCGCTCCATGAAACCGGTGATGAGGCCGTAGAATTTTTCCGTCCAGGCGGCATTGCGCGCCAGAAGCACCAGCCCGTTGTACTCGACCAGCCCTGCCAGCACCGGCAAGGGGTTGTCCCAGAAAACGAAGCCGCAGGCCGCGTCCGGGCAGGACAGACGCACGCGCCCGGCAAACTCGCCCTCGGCGAGTGGCGTCGCACAGCGCGGGCAAAAGCGCATCAGAGCCTGGCCGCCACCCAGTCCGGCACCGAGGCCAGCGCGCGAGCCAGATGCTCGGGCTGGGTGCCGCCGGCCTGCGCCATGTCGGGTCGGCCGCCGCCCTTGCCGCCGACTTGCCCAGCGACGAAATTCACCAGCTCGCCGGCCTTCACCTTGCCGGTAAGGTCGCTGCTGACGCCGGCGATGAGCGAAGCCTTGCCGTCGGCGGCGGCGCCCAGCACGATGACGCAGGATTTGAGCTTGTCCTTCAACTTGTCCAGCGTCTCGCGCAGCGCCTTGGCGTCGGCGCCGTCGAGCGCGGCGGCGAGCACCTTGATTCCTTTCACCTGCGCCGCCTGACCGGCGAGATCGTCGCCCTGGCTGGCGGCCGCTTTGGATTTCAACCGTGCCAGCTCCTTCTCCAGCGCCTTGACCTGGTCGAGCACCTGGCCGACCTTCGCCGCCACTTCCTGCGGCTGCGCCTTCACCGCCGCCGCCACCTCGGCGAGTTCCTGTTCCTGCTGCTGCACGGCGTCCAGCGCGCCCTCGCCGGTGACGGCCTCGACGCGGCGAATGCCTGAAGCAACGCCGCCTTCGGAGAGAATCTTGAAGAAGCCGATGTCGCCGGTGCGCGCGACGTGAACGCCGCCGCACAACTCGCGCGAACTGCCGATGTCCATCACGCGCACCGTGTCGCCGTACTTCTCGCCGAACAGCGCCATGGCGCCGGACTTCACCGCGTCGTCGAACGACAACAGGCGGGCGCAAGCCTCGGCGTTGGCGAGAATCTCGCGATTGACGATGCGCTCGACGGCACGGATCTCGTCGTCGGTCATCGGCGCCTGGTGGGCGAAGTCGAAGCGCGTGCGCGCGGGATTCACCAGCGAGCCCTTCTGCTGCACGTGCGATCCCAGCACTTCGCGCAGGGCCTTGTGCATGAGGTGGGTGGCGGAATGGTTGCGCACGGTGGCGGCGCGCGAGGCCAGGTCCACCTTGGCCTGCACGGTGTTGCCGACGGTCAGCTTGCCGAGCTTCACCGTGCCCTGGTGGCCGAAGACGTCGGCCTGGATTTTTTGCGTGTCGTCGACGGCGAAGGCGCCATGGGCGGATTCGAGCAGGCCGCGGTCGCCGACCTGGCCGCCGGATTCGGCATAGAACGGCGTGTGGTCGAGCACCACCACGCCACTGTCGCCCAAAGTCAGCTCGTTCACCTCGGCGCCGTCCTTGTAGAGGGCGACGACGGTGCCTTCATGCACCAGCGTGTCGTAGCCGTGGAAGGCGGTGGCCACGCCCGAGTACTCCAGCGCGCCCTTCATGACGAACTTCGAGGCGGCGCGCGCCTGCTCGCGCTGGCGTTCCATCGCCGCGTCGAAGCCGGCCTGATCCAGCGTGAAGCCGCGCTCGCGGCAGATGTCGGCGGTGAGGTCGAGCGGAAAACCGAAAGTGTCGTAGAGCTTGAAGGCCGTCTCGCCGTCGAGCGTTTTCGATGGCGAGGTCAGCGCCGCTTCGAGCAGGGCCATGCCGTGCTCCAGCGTCTCGGCGAAGCGCTCCTCCTCGGCCTTCAACACCTCGGCGACACGCTCGGCCGCGGCCGGCAGTTCCGGATAGGCCTTGCCCATGGCGTGCGACAGATCCGCCACCAGGCGGTGGAAGAAGGGCTTCTTCTGGCCGAGCTTGTAGCCGTGGCGGATGGCGCGGCGGATGATGCGGCGGAGCACGTAGCCGCGGCCGTCCGAGCCGGGAATCACGCCGTCGACCACCAGGAAGGAACAGGCGCGGATGTGGTCGGCGATGACGCGCAGGCTGGGGTTGGCCAGATCCTTCGCGCCGGTCTCGCGGGCGGCGGCGCGGATCAGCTCCTGGAACAGGTCGATCTCATAGTTGCTGTGCACGTGCTGCAGCACGGCGGCAAGGCGCTCCAGCCCCATGCCGGTGTCGACGCTGGGCTTCGGCAGCGGGTGCAGCACGCCCGCCTCGTCGCGGTTGAACTGCATGAAGACCAGGTTCCAGATCTCGATGTAGCGGTCTCCGTCGGCATCCGGCGAACCGGGCGGGCCGCCTTCGATGCCAGCGCCGTGGTCGTAGAAAATCTCGCTGCAGGGGCCGCAGGGCCCGGTGTCGGCCATCTGCCAGAAGTTGTCCGAGGTGAACTTCGGCGCGCCCGGCTTGTCGCCGATGCGCACGCAGCGGTCGGCCGGCACGCCGATCTCGCGCGTCCAGATTTCATACGCCTCGTCGTCCTCGTGATAGACCGTGACCCACAGCTTGTCCTTGGGAATGCCGTACACCTCGGTGATCAGCTCCCAGGCGTAGCGGATGGCGTCGCGCTTGAAGTAGTCGCCGAAGCTGAAGTTGCCGAGCATCTCGAAAAAGGTGTGGTGGCGCGCCGTGTAGCCGACGTTCTCCAGGTCGTTGTGCTTGCCGCCGGCGCGCACGCAGCGCTGCGAAGTGGTGGCGCGCGCGTAGGGCCGCTTGTCGTGGCCGAGGAAAACGTCCTTGAACTGCACCATGCCGGCGTTGGTGAACAAGAGCGTCGGATCGTTGCCCGGCACCAGCGGCGACGACGAAACGATGGCGTGGCCCTGGGCGGCGAAGTAGTCGAGGAATTTCTGGCGAATATCGGCGCTTTTCATGGCAAACGGAAGGATGGACGCGCCATAGGCGCTAAGAGGCGAATTTTAGCATCGCCGGCAAAAGTCAGTCGCCGCGGGACGGCAGGGTGAAATGGAAGGTGGCGCCCTTGTCCGGCGCGGCCTCCGCCCAGACCCGTCCGCCATGGCGCTGGACGACGCGGGCGACGATGGCCAGGCCGACGCCGGTGCCCTCGAAGGCCGGGTCGCGATGCAGGCGCTGGAAGACCTGGAACAGCTTGCCGGCGTACTGCATGTCGAAGCCGGCACCGTTGTCCCGAATGAAATAATGCGCCTCGTTCCCCTCGATGGCGCCGCCGACCTCGATGATGACCGGATCGCGTTGCCGGCTGTACTTGATGGCATTCGACAGCAGGTTGGTCCAGACCTGGCGCAACAGGCCGCGGTCGGCCACCGCCGCCGGCAGTTCGGCGATACGCATCTGCAGGTGATGCCCGCTGCCAGCCTCGGGCATTTCGCCCAGCACCTCCCGCACCAAGCCCGTCATCTCGATCGGCACCTGCCTCAGCTCGGCGCGGCCGATGCGCGAAAAGTCGAGCAGGTCGTCGATCAGCTCGCTCATGCGGATGGCGCCGCCGACAATGCGGCCGAGCAGTCGATGTCCCTCTGCGTCCATCTTCGCCGCGTGGTCCTCCTCGATGATCTTCGCGTAGCCGGCGATGGCGCGCAGGGGCGAGCGCAGGTCGTGCGAGATGGAGTAGCTGAAGCTCTCCAACTCGCGCAGGGCGCCTTCCAGTTCCGCCGTGCGCGCGCTGACCCGGCTTTCCAGATCCACGTTCAGGTTGCGGATTTCCTCCTCGGCGCGCCGCTGGTCGCTGATGTCGCGGAGGATCGAGATCAGGCAGGGCGTGCCGCCCAGGTCGATGAGAACGCTCGAGATCAATATGTCGCCCAGGGCACCGTCCCGCCTGCGTCCTACGAACTCGAACCCGCTGACCATCCCCTTCGCCCTGACCTCCGCGAGGAAGCGCTCGATCTGCTCGGGCCGCGCCCACAATCCCAGTTCGGCCGATGTGCGGCCGACCACCTCCGGCCGGGAGAAGCCGAGCAGCCGCTCGAAACTCTCGTTGACGTCGAGCACCATGCCGTCCGGCATGCGCACGATCAGGATGCCGTCCGGACTGGCATGGAATATCTTGGAAAACTTTTCCTCGGACTGGCGCAGCGCATCCTCGGCGCGCTGCACTTCGGTGATGTCGCGCGCCACGCCGATGATCTGCTGCTCGTCGCCGATCTCGGCCAGCACGCAGGAGCCCTCGACCAGCATCGTCTCGCCATTCTTCTTGTTGAAATGCGCCTTGAAGCCCAGCCATTCTCCGTCCGCCTTCAGGCGCCGGACCAACTCCTGCCGCTCCGCCGGATCCGCCCACAGGCCGATGTCGAATGCCGTGCGTCCAAGCGCCTCCTGCGCCGTCCAGCCGGTCATCCGCTCGAAGCCCTTGTTCACGGCGACGAACCGGCCGTCCTCCAGCCGGCTGACGGTGGCATAGCTGGGATTGGCGTTGAAGGCCTTGACGAAGCGCTCCTCGGAGCGCCGCAGCGTCTCCTGCGCCCGTTTCAGCTCCGTGATGTCGCGCACCGCAGCAATAAGGTAAGGCTCGCCGCCGATTTCGAGCACCGACGCCGAATTCAGCACCTGCCGCACGCTGCCGTCCCTGACGCCCATGCGCGTTTCCTGGTCGTAAACATGACCCTCCGACTTCAGGCGCCGGATCATTTCCTCCCTGTCTTCCACGTTCGCCCACAAGCCGAGTTCGACGCTGCTGCGTCCCACGGCCTCTGCGGCGGTATAGCCCGTCAGCTTCTCGAAGCCCCGATTCACTTCCACGATCAGTCCGTCGGAGATCCGGGTGATGACGATGAAATCCGGGTGGGACTGGAACGCCTTGGCGAATTTCTCTTCCGAGGTTCGCAAGCTCGCTTCGCGTTCGCGCAACTCGGACAGCAGGCTGTTGAAGGCCTGCGCCAGCTCGCCGACCTCATCGTTGCGCAGAGGCAATTGGTGCACGGCAGCCTGGGGCCGTTCGCGCAGGACGCCGACATGGCGCGTCAATCGCTCCACCGGGCGGACCAGCAGGCCGGCGAGCAGCCATGCGCTGATCCCGCAGGCCAGCAAGGCCGACAGCGCGATGGCGATCACCCTGTCGCGCGCCTCGCGCAGGGGCGCGTAGGCCTCGTCGAGCGGATACACGCCGGCAACAAACCAGTTGGTAGCCTCCAATTGCTTGAAGCTCATCAGCGCCTTGATACCGGCGCTGCTCACGCTCTCTGCGGTCCCCTCGAAACCCTCGCCGGCCCTGTCGGCCGCCGGGTTGACGCCGACGGGCGGAGAGCTGGCGAGTATGCGCGACTTGTCGGGATGGAGCACCAGCTTGCGATCCCGCGAAGCGACGTACAGGTAGCCGGTCTTGCCGAAGCGGGCAGTCCGGACTTCGCTGAACAGCCGATCGCTGGACAGATAGAGGCTGCACTGCATCATCAGTTCCACCTTGCCGTCCGCGGCGACCCTGGGTACGGCCACGATCACCACCGGCAAGCCGCTGACCGCCCCGAGGAACGGCTGAGAGATCGCCGGCTCGCGCGTCGCCATGGCCCGGCGGAAGTATTCGCGTTCGGAAAATTCGCGGTTTTCGAGCGGCGGCAAGACCGGCTGCTGCGCCAGCGCCTGCCCATCCGGCGCGACCGCCACGCAGCGGCCGAGCGCGCCCATCGGCATGGGCAGTTGCTGCATATGCCTGGACAGCGCTGCCGGGGAGGCGAGCGCCGGCGCCGGCACGCTCTCGGCCACCGCCCGGGTCGTTGCGACGGCAAGGCGCAGATCGTTATCCATGCCGACGGCGGCGTAGCTGACAAGGGAAAACAACTGGTTGGCCACCCCAGTCCGGATTTCCTCGCGCACGCCCGTCCACGACAGGTAGGCGGCCGCCAGCACCAGGACGGCGAGCACCGCCGTCAGGCTGAGCGATAGTCTGGTCCTCAGGCGCATGAATGCACTGCTCCAGTCCGATCCTGTCGTGCTGTCTGCAAGGAATCCGTCGATTCTCTTTAACCTTGAAAGGCTACTATAGCGTTTACGGCGGCACCGGAACTTCATTGACCCCCAGGGCCTGTTCACAATGGCTTTTCTGCTCGCACTCGACCAGGGCACCACCAGCTCGCGCGCCATCGTCTTCGATGCCGAGGGCGGGATACGGGCCATGGCCCAGAAGGAGTTGCGGCAAATCTATCCGCAGCCGGGCTGGGTCGAGCACGATCCCGTGCAAATATGGCGCGATCAACTGGCCGTGGCGCAGGAAGCCCTGCGCACGGCCGGCCTGCGCGCCGCCGACATCGCCGCCATCGGCATCGCCAACCAGCGCGAAACCACGGTGCTGTGGGAGCGCGCCAGCGGCCGGCCGCTGCACAACGCGCTCGTATGGCAGGACCGGCGCACGGCGGAAGCCTGCGCGAGATTGAAGGCCGCCGGCGCCGAGACGCTGGTCAGAGACAAAACCGGGCTGGTGCTCGACCCCTATTTCTCCGCCACCAAGCTGGCCTGGCTGCTCGATCACGTGCCCGGCGCGCGCGAACGGGCCGAACGCGGCGAATTGGCTTTCGGCACCGTCGACTCCTGGCTCGCCTGGAATCTCAGCGGCGGGCGGCTGCATGTCAGCGACCCCTCGAACGCCTCGCGCACGGCGCTCTTCGACATCCACAGGGGCGACTGGGACGCGGAACTGCTGGCGCTGTTCGACATCCCGCGCGAGCTGCTGCCGCGCATCGTGCGCTCCAGCGCGCTGTGCGGCGAGAGCGTGCCGGAGCTGTTCGGCGGCCCGATTCCCATCGGCGGCATGGCCGGCGACCAGCAGGCGGCGCTGTTCGGCCAGGCCTGCCACGGCGAAGGCATGGCGAAGAACACCTACGGCACCGGCTGCTTCCTGCTGATGCACACCGGCTCC